>Ga0228699_1000471_pt1 | contig 29823 bp, 69 predicted proteins | sample McNCre217_Aug_MG_FD_178016 | JGI IMG/M metagenome (GOLD analysis project Ga0228699, IMG submission 178016) | Freshwater microbial communities from McNutts Creek, Athens, Georgia, United States - 2-17_Aug_MG | ecosystem: Environmental > Aquatic > Freshwater > Creek | place: USA: Georgia... | reverse complement strand
CCATCTTGGTTCGTGTTGTGCTTAGGAAGTAATTGTAACCTGGCGGTGCGTATTGCTGTTCAATGCTGCCCAAACTACTGCTAAGTTCAAAAACACCTGTTTTGATGATCTTTAGCGCAGAGGCAGTATTTGTATAGTGATAAGCAATTCTGCTCAGACTCTCGGTGATGATTTCTTTAATCTGCATCTAGTATTTATGCAGGCAAAAAAGCCCTCCTAAGAGGGCTAAAGGAAATAAATGAAACCGTTACCGCTTACTCGGCTGCTTCAGTTTTGGCTTCAGCACGAGCCTTGATAGACTCCATGCTTGGCTTTGCTGTTGCTGCCTTAGTAGCCTTGACCTTGACGGTCTTGGTGCCGTTGTACTTCTCATCGGCGTTATCAATCGCCTCACGATAAGTTGGGTTTGCGTAGAGTTCGTGTGCCTTCAAGAAACTCACGACTTCTGCCTTACTCATTTCACGGGGCAATTCAAACAATTGAACGTCCTCATGAGATTTTGCAAGAGCCTTGATACGGCCAACCAAGTCGTTTGCGAAACGCACCTTGTAAGCACCATTGAGTTTAGAAACACCAGCGACAGAATAAAGTTTGTCAGTCATTTGAGATATACTCCGAAAAGTTAGTTGAGTTGAAATGTCGTTTCAATACGACACATTTGAATTATAGCAGACATTGGATTACTAGTCAACTATAATTCAAATCTTGGTTGACCGATTATTTGGCCAGTTCCTGACTTTGGGATTTCACTGTAGAAATACCATTGTCCAGAATACGTGCGACACCGCTGAAGCCAACTGTGGCCACAACAATGCCTAAAACAAATCCAGTGAGAAATACACGCATGATTATTCCTTACTTAGTAGTAGCGCCTTGCTTGAACAAAATGCCAAACAAGAATGAAAGTCCCCAGCCCTGCAACCAAGTGATTTCTTTTGCACCACTGACTGCATCAACCAAGCAACCATTCCACAACATGAATACTGGCCAGGATAGCAAAAAGCTGATAAAGATCAGAGTTGCAATGCCAATAAGTAATGCGATAAGTTTTTCCATTTTATGCCTCCTCAGACATTCCAATTAAACGAGTGATGCTAAGTGCCTTGTAGCTGGCATCACGCTCTTCCTGCAAAGCATCAGATAAAAGTTTCCACTCTGAATCTGCGCCCTGAGACACGAACCACACACCATCTTTCATGATGTAGAAATAATCACAATCAGTGTATGTATCAAACAACTCTTTGTCGCTTTGACATACGCGGAATTCGGTGCCAAATCGTTCACCGCGATCACGGTCATAGAACACACAAACGCCCATCAATGGGTCACGATATGAGTGAACGACACCTTCTGGTGGCGCAAGATTCTGACCCAATGAACTCATGTCACCCAATGCTACCAAGTTATTGGCCTTTGGGCTGTCGTAGTGTTCTTGCAGAATAACACCATTAAAATTCAGGTATCCGTCATGGTGACAATAAACAACTTTGGCTTTATTACCATGCATTACACCGATTGCTGAACGTGTTGACATTTTGCTTCCTTGTTTTGTTTACTTGTAACTATTATACAACCAAAATCATTTATTGTCAAATAATTTGACCAGAGCGTAGGGCTGATTCCACTTGCCGATGTTCACATCAACATACCAACCCACGTCAAAGTAGTCAGTTTGGATATCGCTGTTGTCATGATTGCCCGCGTTCATAGCACGGATCACTTCTTCCAAGAAGTTTTTGGCTTTGCCAGAAAAGTGTTCGTGATACCAATATGTATTGACCTGAAGACTGTCTTTGGCTTGATAGTTATAGCGACGACCTTCAACTGTCTCGTTATAGTTGCCGATAAAGTCAATATCGCCTTGCTTGATGTTTAGCACAAGAGTTGAATGATGGCGAACCGCAAGACTTGCTTTCACACCGTATTTCTTGCAGATTGCTTTGACTTGGGGTGCGATAGCTGCTTTGCGTTCTTGTGATACGTAGGCCATTTTCAACTCCTGATTCGTTTAAGATGTATCTATTATACAACCAAAAAGTTTATTTGTCAACCGTTTTGACAAATAATTAGGCTAATTGTTCGTAGGCTTCTGTGATCTTTTTGACTACTGTTTGATAGGACTCACCCACCACCCAACCACCGTTGTTGTGGATGCCGTCTGAAATACGAGTTCCATCTTCTTTGCTTTCACAGACAACAAAATTAGAACTTTTAGTTACAAAAAAGGTCTTGTTACCGAAGACAACTGGGACAACATTTTTACTCATAAATCTACTTTCTGTTTATTTGTCAACTGATTTTTCAAATCGTTCGTCGTATTCCAACTTGGCAATCATAATAGTATACATCAGGTTAAACAGGACGCAGAACATGGCAAACCCTGCAATATAAAGTATTACATATCCCGGAACGTTTTCAGCGATAAACTGGATCGCCATGCCCACGACTACTGCAAATGCAAAGATGGCTGTGGTCATTGCAAATGCTTTTTGCTTCTTTGAAAGAACTAGCATGATATTTCCTTTGTTAAAATCTGATTGTAACACCAATTTAATTATCTGTCAACCCACTGTGACTACGCCATTGAGCCAAGACAGGGGATTGTACCACTTTGGCTCTATGTAGCCCATTGATTTAGCCACAGCCAAAGCCTTGTTGTATGTGGTGTTGTGCAAACGGCATTCCATTTCATCGCCACGCAGATTGCGCCAGAAGAATGTCACAGTCATCAGTGGATGAGACTCTGCCCAAAGATCAAAGTAAAACTTGTTTTCAATAGATTGCAGTGACATTCTTGTTCTCTGTGCTGTTTAGATGTATCTATTATACAACCAATTTAATTATCTGTCAAGCGCAGCAAAACTGCTGTGGCATCAGTTTCGTTTGTGAAACTGACCCAATAAGTACGATAGCCAGTGTCACGAGAAATGGAGCCAAAGCCAGACTTCCAAGTTGGGTTATGCATGTAATACGAATATTGACTACCGTGCATGTCGTGCAAGATTCTTTCAATCTTTGAGCATTGCTTGCTGTCGTAGCTGCTGAATCTAAAAGCCCAAGCGTGGTGATACTCTTTGTAGGCTTTGTGTGTTTTGTTTAATTTTACTAATCTCACGAATAACCTTTCTTGAGTAACCACATGGTCACATCGGCTGCAGGGATTACGCACATGTCTCTGCTGTATTTTACTACACTTTTTGTTGTCTTGCTGGGCTCTGCCAGTTTGATACGAACTTGCGCAGAGCCGTAATGGTTGGGTTTGCCCAAGCCAATGACTTTGTAAACGTTGGAGTAGAATGCCACAAAGTCATCTACGTGAATCGGACGATCAACAATATCTAAAACTTCGCTCATGCTACTTCCTTTAATACGTTCCACATCTTTTGCTTTTCATGGTAACGAGCAAGCCCGGGCCAGTCACTGGCAAACAACTTGAAGTCGTAGCTGGGCTGTTGGCAGTAAGTGTTGAACTCTTTGTTGAAGTGTCCACCGCCTCCACCACCTGTGCCAGTGTTAGCACGTTGACGACCTGTACGAAATGTGCCTTTAGCAAACAAGTCACTGGCAAGATAGATGCCATCAAGCTCTTTGGGCCATTCAGCAATCCAGGTAACTGAACCTTGCCAACCAGGATACCCAGTGGGGACGCCATTCTTGGTTTCGTGGCCACCCCAGTTTGTTTTACCATCGTGGGGGCAACTATGACTGTTACTAACACTATCGCTCCACCGCAGATTGGTTACAATCCTTAGCAACTTGGGACATGGCATGACGATAGCATCCTTGCCACGACCAATTTTCTTACCGACACGTTCCCAATCGTATGGATCACCTTTTGCAGCCTCTGCCCAGAACAAGTGCTGGTAGTCAATAACCATCTGTGCCCATTGTTCAATGCTTTGCTCACGTTCATAAAGTTCTGCCCAGATGGCATCTTTCTCTGCTTCGTCAATAGTCAGTCGCCGTTGCGCAAGACGATGACGTGCCAGCTTACGCAGGTGCAGTTGATACTTGTGTTTGTCTTCAAAAATCTTACCGTCTGTTTCACTTTTCCAACAAATAATTTGCATTTTATTTCTCCACACGAGACAAAATGTCCCATTCTAATCCATGCCAAGGTTTGAACGTGACTACTGTGCCACGGTCAAGTTCCAATGACCACACAATTTCCCACCATTCCATGTCTGTGTCTTTGTAGACAATTCTAACACGATTTCCGTAGATTGAACGACACCAATCTACGACATTTTCGGCATCGTTTGTAATTGTAACACTACCAGTAATATTGGACAAGTCTTCAATGAAGGTAATGTGGTTTGCTTTGTCATAGTCAACATGTGTAACTATTGCTTTCATCACTCATCCCAATTACGTAAACCAAGTTTGCGTTGTTTTTCATTTGTCAGGCAATAGTCGCCCCACTGAAATACAAACGCACTTGCATCTGCATCATCCCGAAAATCAAACTCCACATAATCCTCAGTGCCACGAGCAAAGTTTATATTCCAACGAACATAATCCTCTCTGCCAAACGCTTCTCGGCACCAGTCATGAATCTTAATCATTTGCTCAAATGCTGTGTGCGGCGTACGTGGGACGATGTAGTGTTTCATTGTTAGAATCCTCGTTGACCTGGGTCTTGGTTGTCAATGCACTGTTCTACATCCTTAAGGATACGCTTGAGTTCGTCAATGTTGATTTCAAGGAACTCTCGGGTCGTGTCTACCGCAATATGAACACCGGTACTGGTAATACCTTTGTCAAGAGCATCCTTACATTCAGCAAGATATTTTTCCTTGCCGGCGATTGTGTTACGCAGATTCGTTGCTACAGTTTGGATGTTCATTTTATACCTCACAGTTGGAACGGAGTTCGGTCCAATACACTTCACCTTGAATACCATTTACGGTTTCGACCTGACACACATTGATCCCATACACTTTACGGGGTTTTTTAATTACAGTCAACGTGTCACCGACTTGTGCCGTTGCCAATTTGGCCTGACCCAAAGCATTACTATCCCAAAGTGTAATCTCATTCATAATTGACCCATCTACAACGATGCCCGCAGTCTTACTTTTGAGACTCTTGACCCGAATCTGTGTGCCCGGTGCGATATTTTTATCTAATGCCATTATTCTTCAACTCCGAAATGTTGTTTAATCGTTTCACCAGCATCAAACATACCGTCTTCCCAACCTACTTGATAATCAGTGCTTTTGTCCTGACGACATTCCTGTGTATCAACAACTGTATATCGCAATTCTTTGAGACATTCTCGAACAATCAACTCGGCGAAGATTTTAACTCGGCGAGGATCCATATCTGCTAAAAAGTCTGTATCGCAAAAATCCTCATCCGGGAGAATTTCCACTTCATCGGCTTTGTAGATAAGTTGTTTAATTCGTTCGTTCATCATTCTACATCCATTTCGCAGTAGTCGTTATATTGATCCATGAAGGCTTCTGCTTCGGCTTCAGTGTCAAAGCGACCTACTTCCATGCCGCGCCAACGCTCTGGACCGGTACCATCTACATCGCCACCAAACTCTACTTGATAAACAACATATTTTGTCATTTTCTACTCCTGCTTTATTGCTGTATGTGTATATTATACAACCAAAATCATTTTGGTGCAACCGTAGCAAAAAGTATTAGTTTTCTTCAACTCTGAAATACTGTGTTTTTAACTAAAACCCAATATGGTTTAGAGGAGGTTTTGGACAAGTAATATTGTTTCGTGCCCAATGGTAAGGTTGAAATCACTGATTCGGCTTCCGCTTGATTATCAAATTTTGCCGCCCAAAACCATCCCTGCCCGTTTAATGTCTTGTTAGTAACTCGCTCGGGGGTCATCATTCAATTCCTTTTGCTAACAGATACCCTAAGGAAAACAATGCTCCGCACAAACCAAAAGCAGTAACAAGTATAAAAAGAAATTCCATAATCATTCAACTCCGAAATGTTCTTTGATTGTATTGTGAATATGTAACGGAATAGTACCAATTCCATAATCAAGAGTTAAATCATCCCATGCTGTTTTATATGCTACTAAAGCACATTCCTGAACAATCAACTCGGCGAACTTTTTAAGTTCGTGTTCGTAAAACTCGGTGCGAGTTTTCAAACCCATAGCATCAATGTCGGATGGGTGAACTCTCCAAAGCCTGTCAGCAAGCTCTTTAATTCGTTCGTTCATACGCCAGCCGTCATGTCAACGAGTTTGTAGTTGTCGGCACCATGAACTTTTTCCATGCGTTGTGCCAATAGCTCTGCATGATCCAGAGTGTCTGCCCAAATATCAAAGACTGCTGCCGCTTGATGTTTGGTATTGAGGTTTTCATCCAAGTTTGTGAAATACAAGTGTAATGTATACTGCTTCATTTTACCAACTCCAAAACTTTGCTAATGTCTGCCTTCTCGCCACGGATACGTGTGAACACATCACTTTGATCCATCTTTTTGTAGTAAGCACGATTTGCTTTAGCAGCTTCGATGATAATCTCGGGACGTTGGAGCCAACGTCCAGCATCACCAGCAGCCTTAAAATTAACTGTGCCATTAAAATCACTGACTTCAAAATCAAAGCCACTGTCATCATAGATGAAGTTGCCAATAAAGAAGTTGAGGTTAGAAGCCCAATTGGGACTAAAGTGGCTACTATTAGCCATGTTGCTCAAGTCAATGCCACAGATTTCCCAAATGTGTTGAATGATTCCACGACCGATTTGTGCATCTTCATCACCGGGACGAGAATAAGCCATTTGATCACTGTAAGCAACGATGTAACGCACCATTTCTGCTACGCCAGGATCACGCTCACAACTTTGCTTGAGTTCGTCAATCTGCTTGTTCAGATAGTCGTGTGATTTCGCTGTGATGTTATTAAAGTCAATCATGTTGATTATTCCATTTGTTCGTGAATCATGTCCATTTCAACGTCCATTTCAACCAATAGGTTTACTAATTTCTCAGCAATGCTGGGACTCTTTGATGTGGCTTGCTTGAACTTGTCAAGCGCTTGGCCTACATGAAATTGACTTTGACGAATCAGTGCAATTTGTTTGCGGCGCATTTCATTTCGTTCTTTGATCATACCATAAACCCCCAAACAATGATGTTCATGCCAATAAACACACCAAGCAAGAATATACTCACTTTTTCAAGCATTATGCTTCCTTCACTAATTCAAACGAGTTGAGCATTTCAGTATTTTCAACACCCGAACCCCACATCCAATCTACTGCACGAGCATTGCCATCAGCATCTTCCACAAAAGCAAAACCAAGTGCAATATCAGATTTGGCCACAGTGTAGACTGTGCCAGTGCGCTTGCCGCGAATCACGTTACCTTCAGTGAAAATATGAGACATGTTGATCCTTGTTTTGTTTTGCTATACATGTATTATACATCCTTTTGGGCAAAATAATAGGGGCAGTTGTAAAAATACAACGCCCCTGAAATGAATACTCTAGTATTAGTTAAACGTCTGATTTGACAAACGCTTGCCCAAGTTCTTTTGTACTTTGATGTTTTGACTATTGCCAGTGCCACTCTCGTTGTGACTGTAGATGCCATACAAGTTGAATACGTGTGGATTGGCTCCACCCAGTGTATAGAACAAGCTCAAGTCTTGTGTAAGATGTACGTGCCTGATACCCGGAACTGCTTTGCCCAAGGGCGCATCTGCAACCATGCGCGTGTCGTTTTTGCCAAACGGCTGCATGGGATTCTGTGCCTTTGTTCGCTTGAATTCTTCAATCTTACTGATCAACATGGGATTGTTGACCGCATGTTTAGCCAGTGTACTGACGTATTCTGGACTGTGCTTAAAAACTACGCTCATTGTGGGAATTTACCTTCTGCGATCATGCGATCCACAGAAAGAGATTCCTCAAGTGTCATAGCCTCGCTCCATTGTGCAGAGCCATGAGTGCGAACAACTTTTGCCAAGTCTTCTGCGAGAACACCTGTGTCGTTGTCTTTGCTCAATGCTTCTAACAATGTTGCATCTGTTGGTTGGGTTGCTTCTGTGATTTTCATATCTTTATTTATTAGATTAGTTCCAACATGTCATACAAGCAAGCCTTGAGTTCTTCAACGGTGGCAGCTTGATCAATACATTCTCGCAGGTAGTCTTTGCTGCGGTCGCGACTGCGTTCAGCTGCCTGTGCATCACGTCCGTGGGCGGGACAGTCTGGATCTTCTGCAATGAAACGACCACCAACTTTGTAACATTCGCAACTCATAATTATTTCCTTTACGCAACTTCAATTTCGTTAATTTCGAAAGTCCAATCACATACCCCTTTGTAAGTATATGCGTTGATTTCAATTTGACGTTTTGCTTCTGCCTTTTCGTATGAGTCAAATACGGGACTGAAATTCCAATCCTCACCACTTTTATGTGTGCCAGTCAATTGATAAACTTTCATCATTTGACCTTAATGTGTGTTCAATTCTGGCATGCTGCCGTTGATAATCTCACGCTCGTAGGCATGTGCTGCTTTACGACCGCGAACAACGTCAACCAACAACATTGAAAACGCTTCGACACCATGTTCGCGGATACTCTCGCACAAGGCCCAAGATTTGTTCTCGGTTAGTGCGCGGCGAACATGCTTTTGCAAACGAACTTTTAACGCTTGCTTAACAGCATTGCCACAGACTGTGATTCCAACATAGTGCTCATTTGTGTTAGTGTTCACTAACATATAAACAGCATGTTTAGTGTCTTGACGGCGTTTGCGAGTTGTCTTTTGTGTCATCATGTAAGTATTATACAACCAAAATCATTAGTTGTCAACCGTTTTTACATGTTTTCTTCGGGGCATCCGGCCCACAATTCCTTGAGATATTCTTCACGCTTTACTGCTGCTTTGCGGAAGGCGTCGCCAGTTACTCGGCTGACATCCACTAAAACATACGCATTGTGCCACATTTGCTCGGCAAAGTCTGCCAAATCAGCGGCAATCTTTTCATCAGTCCAAGCTGCTTTTGCACGGGCTTCGCTGGGCCAAGCAGCTTCTTCCATGATGTTCTTCAAAATAGTCTTGGGTTGATTCATTTTGCGTGCCATTTTAAGTCCTATTCGTTGCTGTCTATGTGTCTATTATACAACCAAAATCTTTAACTGTCAAATAGTAAAAAGTACTACTAATTTGTTATCCGAAAAGTTTTGCTAAAAATGCACAGGCAACAAACACGCCCAGCAAAAAGTAAGCCCAGCTGGGTTCTGGTTCACGCCGGGGTAAATCATTCACGCTACGGGCACGAATCTTTGCAAGGATATCATTATTGTCGATCATTCTTCAACTCCTTATTGAAATTGACGACGGCTACGACCGATTTCGTCACATTTAGCAACAAACTTTGGATTCAATTCAAATGGCTTGTTGATTGGATCAGTGTTCATACCACGCTTGAGTTCATCAGCATTGGCAAGAATCAACTTGGCGAACTTTTCCAACTCGTTTTCAATAAAATCTTCAGCCCAAAAGTATTCGTGACCGTTTTGGTAATTACCAACTGTGTAGATAGCACCATTGGTTTCAAACCCAGCCTGTAGAGCAAGTTCTTTAATTCGTTTGTTCATTTCACTCTCCAATTTTGATTGTAATCGTAGTCAGGATGCAGTGGATTGGGTTTGAGGTAATTATTACCTTCACCCAACTCATTCACATTGGGCACATCCATCCATTCATCAGTCGTGGGACTCTGAACCTGAATGTCAGCGCCGTTAATCCACTTGATTAAAATTTCTGCGTGTTTGTGTGCTTTCATTCTTCAACTCCGAAATGTTGTTTAATCTCGTCCATACAATGGATACCACCTTGTTCAAAAGTATCAATTGATTTAGGAACAGTATCACTAATAACTTGTTCACAACATCCGATACATTCCTTGACGATCAACTCGGCGAACTTTTCGGTGCTGAAAAGAACTGTCTCATAGGGCATGTTGTTATCCGGACAAATTGTTGTGTGAGGCACAAAAGCCTGTCTGTAAAGTTCAAGCATTCGTTCGTTCATACATTGTTCCTCCCAATGCGACTGTAGCCGCCGTCTTCTCGGTATTCAATTTCAATTTCCATGATAAACTCACGCATGGCCGTTGCTTGTTCGGGGTTGTTCTTTTTCCACTCTGTTAAAAACTTTTCGGCATCATCGGTGGTTGGCAACGCAAAAGCCTCTGCATGTAGTTCTTTCAATTTACGTGCCATGGGATGATCCAAGCTGGTCACTTTATCAAACAGTTCGCTACCTTTGCTCATAGTTCAACTCCACTTCTCGTTCAATATAGGTTTTTGTTGCCATCTTCAACACAACTGCGGCACTATGGCGCCACATGTCTTCACGCATACCCAGATAACTCAATGCCAATGCTTTGAAGGCATTGTCAAGTTCATCAAAATTCAAAGTAGGTGCCGCAAGGTGAAACTCACGAGTACGCTGCTTAAACTCTTCCCAGGAACACGCTAATGTCATAGTTCAATTCCGAAATGTTTTGGTATCGGCTCATTGGGGTCAATAAGACCTTCTTGAACGGCAAGGATGTAACGCTCCTTCATGGGAAGATCATAGAAACCAGGATGTTTGGTAAAAAACGTATCTACCTTTTTGCCGTATTCCTTCCATGCTTTTCGCTTTTCAAGATATTCAGCAGGGCGGCGAGTGGCCAAATACTGTTCACGGCGTTGACGTTTATTCATCATTTTCCTCCTTTGTTGATGCCAGAGGTTTTAACATTAAAAGTGCTCCGAGCAATACTAGGATTACAATGAGCATTACTGTCCAGAAGTTCATTCGGATTGTTCTTTCAAAAAGCGTTCTGCCATTTCTGGATTATCTTTTGCCAACTTGATGCCAGCACACATGCCGGGCACAAACTGGGCTTTTCGTAACCAGTCCATAAATTCATCGTGAGTCATATCCAGTTCCCCGGAGTTGAGTTCATCTAACAGTGTGAATGGGTGTTTTGTCATTATTAAACTCCAAAATGTTGTTTGATTGCCGATGCAACATCCAGCACATCAGCAGGCATTTCATTGCTATGATGGCGAACAAACTCAGCATTATACTGAATAGTCTCCTCAGCAAACTTCTCCAGTTCAGCTTGCAGTTGACCAATAATCGCAGTCATCACTGGACGATTTTCTTTTGGCAATGCGTCAAGTGCTTGGGCAATTTGTTCTTTGGTAAAAGTCATCGTTAACTCCTGTTTGCTGTTTATATGTGTCTATTATACAACCAAAATCATTTAGTGTCAACCAAATGATCGCCCTGCCCGTCAAAAAACAAGCCTTTGATCAGTGTTTTCTGGCGCATTTCATGACCCGTTTTGTACTCACTGCAATAGCTTGATTTGACGCCATATACAGTGTGTGAGCAATAGCTGTAACTAGCAACATAGGGTTCGCCAACGGGAGTTTCTGTGCCAAATGCTTCGTTTATCATTAGTAGCAGTAAGAAACCTGCAACAAAAGTACTAACTAATGTCACAGTCCAAATAATGATTGTTGCTTTGGTTTCTACACGCATTGCCTACTCCTTGTTGCTATGTAGTTATTATACAACCAAAATAATTTATTGTCAAACCAAAGTTAGTTTGACTTCAACAACTTCCAGGTGTGCTGTTTTTTGAGTGAATGTGTTACGAACCTGATCAGCCATAACAGCCGAATGTGGGCTGTTGGCATTGATACATTGGTCAATGTATGCTTGTTTATCGGGATGGTAATTATTACCATCAACAGTCCAGATGTTATACTGTTGACCGTTTTTCTCACCCTTAAACATGTTCTTGATGGCTTTTTCAGCATTGGCTCGGGATACGAATTGTGCTGCACCTTGCATGTCCATACTAAATGAACGGAAGTTTTGACCCGTACAAAATGCGCCAGTTTCTGTTTCACGAATTACAAACATCGAGTTATCCTTTTGTTGCTATGTAGTTATTATACAACCAAAATCATTTAATGTCAACCAAAAGCCTTAATTAAACCAGCCAAGCACATGACAATGCCCACACTGTTGACAATCATCTGTGGCTTGTTGGCAACACGAATGCACCAAATTAAGTAACAAGTGCTACCCAGAGCACCAGCTACGATGTTCCAGGGGTAGAGATTCAGCGACATAAGAGTATACATCGCCATGAAACAGACTGTGCCAGTCCACTGTAGGATATCGTTTGTTTTTAAGTTCATACCTGTATTATACAACCAAAAAGTTTATCTGTCAAATTTTGGTTAGAAATAATAGCCGTAGTCACGAACTTTTTTCGCACGACGAGCGGCACGTTTGATTTGCTTTGTAGGCACACCATGTTCGTGATAGCCTTCTTGCAAACATTTGTAGTAGCCCATACCTGGAGCAGATTCATTGTGCCCGGGCTGCATAAAGTAAACCATTGCTTCAATTTCTTCGCCCCAATGTTCTACTTTACGATATTCACGATTGTAGAAATGGGGGAACCCTTCAAGACCATCTAGTGATTTCAAGCATTCAGGAGTTATGTCCCAAAGCACTCCATGCACCATGCTACCAGGGTGACGAATAACGTCAGCAGGGCCAGCAAAGCGAAATTTGTGTTCTAGCAGTTTGGCATAGCCCAAACTGATTGCATTTGGGCAACGACGAGCCATACCGTCTACGTTAGTGTTCATGCCATAGGCAAAGTATAACATTTAATCCTCCAAAGTTTTTACAATACAAGTATTATAACACTTTTGGAATTACTTGTCAAATCGTATTACACGATATACTTTAGTTTACTCGTTCGATACTTGCACGCCAGAAGTAATCAGGTGTGCCACCTTCTTCCCAATGTGCTGCGTATTTTTCAGCCTCTTCACGAGTAGTAAAGAACTTGGTATCGTTTGGATCAACACGTTGACCCCACCCACGCTCGAATTCAGTAACTGTGACTTTATACAGTCCTGTAAGTTTGACTTCTGCCATATCCTACTCCTTTCTCTACAGTTTCAGTATAACAGAAGTAGGATGTTTGTCAAGTTAGTTGTTGCTTTGTTGCAACGCGCCAGCAGTGTGATTATAGATTAGCTCTGCTGTGTGCATTGCATTCTGATTAGTCTTTTGCTTCATCTTCTCTACCATCTGACCAGTAGCCAATACTTTGCCGTCACTGCCCATGAAGTAGTTGTAAAGACTTGTGTGATAAACTGGGAACTCACCGCGACGATCACCTTGACACCAAATCTTGGCCATGCCAAACTTTGTCTTGTCTTTTGGAACAAACTTGAAGCCAGGCTGTGCTGGGTTAAACTTGCCTCTGTGATCACGCATACGCTCACAAGTGAATGCATCGCCAATGTGCATCATAATGGCTTTGGCTACATCTTCAAGTGGCATGATTTCTGGACGCTCGTCATCATCGTCACGACGATTACCCGGAACTGGGGGACGCTTCGGAGGCTCAAATCCACCACCTGGAGCAAATTCGTTTAATCTCATACTATCATCCTGTTTTTCAATATAAGCATCATGTAGGGCTTTAATCAAGCCCATGTTTCTGATTGTCTTGTATGCAAGATTCTCTACACTAAACTCGCCACCAGCATCTAGACCGGCTTGGCGCATCTTGCGCAGTTTATCTGTCAATCTTCTCAAGTCCATGGGATCGTCTGCTGTCGTAATACAACGCTCAACTTGATCACTTAGTTCTTGAACTTTTCTTACCACAGCAGTGTCATTGACATTGGGGTTTTTATGATCAGGTGTTTTGATCCATTCACCGTTGTATACACTAAACACACCACCGCTAACAGGAGGCTCATTGATATCTTCAACATATAGTTCTACCTCATGACCATAAATTGTAATGTCGTGACGATCATTCCAGATGGTCTTCTTTGCTCTATAAAATTTCTCTGCCAAGTCATCGGCATTCAAGTCTGCATAGTCTGTAACCACATGCAAATCAAAATCACTGAACTGCGTCCAGTTATAGTTTGCCAATGATCCAGTTAAAACAACGTCATAGACTTCAAATCCAGGAACTTCAAGATATTGCACAAACAATTCAGCAATCTCAATTAAGCGGGCGCGTACTTCTGGGCGCATACTAGTATTTGTCCACGCGACTGGACATAATTCGTCGTGATATGCTGCTGTTGCTCTTACAAAATCTTGTGCTTTCATTTTAGTCTCGGGTGTCCAAATACTGTTTCTTTAATCTTTGTGCCGTCTTGTAGAGTTCTAACATAGGTATTTTCATCTACCATTTCCAATCTTGGGTCATTGAACAACTTACGCAAGAAGTCTTGACCTGTCACTGACGGAGCATGTAACTTATTTAACACATGGCGTAATGCATCACTTGACTCAATCCAAACTCCTGGCTTGGCAAGCAGTTGTAAGATGTGTTCAATTGCTTTGTGCTTGCTAATTCTTGTACCATCATGCCCAAGACCCTGTAGCTTGTGTCCGATCCATGCTTCGTTGCCTCTGGGCTTACGATAGAAGACACATGCATCAATGTCTGGATCTTGATCCCAATCAATAACTTCCCAATCACTGGGTACAACATCACGCAGACTCTGTATCATACTACCTTTGTCTGTGTTAGAGTAGGCACGACCGACCAAGTTAACAAGTTCTGGGCCCGCTTCTTGTTTATCTGCGGCAGTGAGCAGTAGCTCCCACTTGCCTTTAGTAAGCTGCATGACTTCGTTTATCTTCATGCTTCGTCTGCCCAGGGACTTGGATCGTAATCGTGTTGCGGTGCGTCAGGTGCGATGCCGCTGACCTGAATCGCGTTTTCAAGTTGTGTCAATGGAATACCAGCATTACTGTAACCACGAACAACTCGTGCTACATAACCTCTACTTGGTGCTTCACCTTGCTGTTGCTCAAGTGTAGATGGAGTCATGATATAGACTTCTGCTGCGACTTTGTTACCATCAACATACACAGGATATGTTCTGCGGTCATACAAACTTGGATAGCCTTCTGCTTGATCTAATCTAGCAATCTCTTGTCGGTCAATGGCCCACAAACAGCCAAGAACTTTGCTGCCAGGAGTTGGCTCTACATTGGCCCAGTTGTACATCTTGTATTCAAAATTGCGTAACTCTGCCACGCCCACAAGATGTAGTCCCTGCATGATTTGTGGGTCCGTGAGCATGCCATAGGCAAAGTAATATACTGGTACATCGCCGTTACGACCTTCTGTGATTTCATTTATCTTCATTATGCCATCTCCGGAACAACATCAAATTCACCACTTACCATATTTCGTTGAGCCCACTGCGCTGCTACTCTGTTGGCATCTGCTTGATTGTTGCCTACACCATTGAATCTATACAACTCACGGCCGTCATTATCTTTGACTAACCAAGTGCCAGTGAACTGTCTGCCTGGCTCTTGTCTTGCTTGTTGAGCTTGCGGCGCTCGTTCAATAGATTGCAAAGTGAAATCATCTGTTGTCAACCCTTGACTTGTTAAGTAATCAAATTGAGCAGCAATGGCATTGTTCTGATTGTCTGCGTAGAAACGGTGAACAACTTGACCAGTGCGGTCGTTTACTGTCTCCCAATTTGGAGTTTGAGATGCTGGCGGAGTGCTTTGAACAGCAGTTGGATCTCGCTCTCTGCTATATTCGTCTTGTGTCATGGCACGAACTCTGAACAAAATTGCTGGGTTTTCGTAGTTCTGGTCACGTAACCAACTTAGTGCTGTGCGGCTGTGACTAGTTGCATGGTCTGCAAATCTGTGAACAACCTCACCATCACTGATACGGTAGATGACCCACATAGGAACACCGTTTGCTGCTGTTGCCTGTGGTGCGCCTGTTGCCGTTGGCGCTGTCTGTGTGGGAGTTTCGCCATCGTCAGAACCTTTTAGTCGTAGAGTGTAATCGTTTGGATTACGCCCAACCTGTTGCGCTCTTGATAAAAAGTCTTGGAACTTTTGAACCGCATGAGCACGATCATGTGCGAGGAATTCTTCTGCTACAAGATTAGTTCTTTGGTTGATAATCTGCCATGCACGTTGTTCTGTTCTAGTGCTACTTGTAGTTGTAGTATGTGCTGGTGGGGTTAGAACACTGCGAATATCATAATCACCAGGGGTTGCGCTGATATTAAAATCGCTTAGTATGCTTGGATATCTAAAGTTTGCCTCTGCTTCACTGCCTGCATCAAACTGTAATGGTTTGCCATCAGTGCCGTTGACTGCCCGTCCATCACTCGTTGAATAGATTTCGTATTTTGTTAGAGGACGAAGTTCATAATCGTTGATAGCCGCTGTTATGTGTGCTGTGCTGAACAAATCTCGCATTTCTTTCTCAGCCGCTTCTTTGCTCATGTTATCATAACGTATATATTCCCCACGGTATTTCATACGTGTGTTATCACTCTTACGATAGATGCCCCAATTGCCACCCGCTGACTTTGGTTGGCCCCATTTCTTAGATGGGTCACTGCCCACCTTAACTTGGAAATCAGGCTTATACTGTCTGACATATTGATCCATGACCACTGTGGCGTCGTCTTGACTTGCTGCGTTAAAGCGATACAACACTTCAACATCGTATGGCGCAACAGTGTCGCCAGTTCTATGCTGTCTGAACAAGATCCAATCACCGTCTGGGTTAGTCTTACGACCACCCACAGTAGTATCATCTGGGCTGATGCCTTTGGATAGTTCTCGTTCAGTCTTGCGTTGCTTCAAGAATGATTTGAAAGCGCTGCCTGGCATGCCTTTGCCAGCAGCATAGTTGGTAAAGAGTTCTAACAAGTCTTTACTCTTGACGCTGCTGCTCAACATCTTGTAGAGTTTCTTTTGATATTCGTTGCGATACTTTTCTGGATCACAGGCTGCTTCTAGGGCAACTACCATACGCATCATTGGTGCTAGTAGTTTGTTTGGATTAGATTCAAACATTTGCAAATAGTTGCCACCGGGACCACGGAACTCTACGCGATTTCCTTTGACGTTGATACTTGTATATTTGTCAGTACTGCCACTGTGTATGGCTTTACTCGCTGCCATGTTAAAATGACCCTTCATGGCTTCAAGTGCTTTCTTGACAGTATCTGGGCTATTTTTCAGTCTGCTAGATAACAAATCAAAACTACTCTTGGCATAGGTATAGCTTACACGATCAAACTCTTCCAGAATGTGATTGTCGCCCAACAATAGTGCCAACTTAACAAAGTCTAACTTGGATTGATCGTATCCTGGAACGCTGACGTTCATGTGAAGACCAGTCTTGTTGCGCTTACCAGTATAAGCACCGCGAGTTTTGGCCCAAGCAGCGACCTTACGAATCTCGTCTATCATTTCACTGACTGGCAATGGGGGACTGACAAACTCAAGCCCTGCTTCATCGTCTGGATCATCTGGATCTAGACTACCGTCTGTTTCTAAAATGTAGAAACCTTCTTCGGCCTGATCACCGCGATTGATATTATGATATCCAGCACTGGCTTTTACTTCACGACCAACTGCATCACTGAATTCTTCGCCAATGGCTTCAATATTGGTTTCGCTTTCTGCCGAATGCTGATAAGGCCAATAAGTTTCATCAAAGTTGTTTTCAATGTCCGACATGTAGCGATAGCCCTGATCACGCAACCAATCACGCTCACTCAAATCGCTTTCGTAATCGTCACGCCATTGCTCGTGTGCTGAATCGTAGTGTGTGTTACCCCAAGCCTCATCCATGGCTTCATCATAAGCAGTTTCAAAAGCAGCCTCGCCCGCTGATTCCACTTCATCATCATCTGCACCTGGATTTTCATCACGATATTCTTCCATTGCATCTTCTCGGATGCTGGTGTTTTCTCTGATCCAGTTACGAACTTCACTAGAGGCATTCTGAGCCCACGCTTCACTACTTTGTTCACTCATCCAATCATAGTATGCTTCTTGTAGTCTGTCGCGTAGTCTATTGGCATTGTTATAATCACTACCATTACCACGTTGAAAGAAGTCTACGATATCATCAATATCATCACAACTCTCATCTTGATCATAATCATTTTCTCCGCTTTCGCTGTCATCTGTGATTTTAGCGTCGGGTACGATCATTTCAAATTCCAGACCAACCATCGCTCCGGGAATGTTTTTGACTAGCTTGGTCAAATTGCCCGGGCTCATGTTAATTTCAAACAGTTCGTCTTCGGATAAAAATTCTTGGTATCTCATAGGTTAAAAAAGGATATATTTTTAGTATATCCTTATTTATCGCCGCAGTGTTTTCAGATATTAATCTGAGGAAGCGTTGGCTCCACACTTCTGACGCTTGGCGTTGGTCAATGCACCAAAGTCTACTGGCCACTCTTGTCCCGGAGCAAGTTCTTTGGCTGTTGCTGGGAAAGCATATTTGACCCCTGCTGTCTGTTCAATCTGTGCGATTGGTAAACGGAACTTGGTCAAGTCATTGCCCAAGTTAGGATATGGGGCTGTATGCGGGAACATCCAACCTGCGACTTCATTGGTCTGATTGTTTACAACAATCTTGTAGAATGCATGTGGGACAACTACTCCATTGCCAATCTTTTTGTCTTGTGCATCATAGATACCACCAACATACACTGTATATGATTGATTGCGTTGTACTGCCCAACCACGAACACTAGTTTCAAGTAGCTTCCAAATACCTCTGTTCAACGAGCCAGCTTGTGGACTCATGTTGGTCATTAAGAATGACTCATACTCCACTTGAACGTCCCACGATAAGTCACCATCTGGAGACATGTGCCCCTTGTCGTATCCTGTACCAGCGTAATCTTGGGGAGTGGCTCCACCTGGAATAAACTGATTAGTAGCGAAAGCATTAGTACGAGCGACACAGCCCAGAGCGTTTTGTGGTAGTAGTTCATAAGTTACATACTTTGGTAATTTTGCAGCAGCATCGTATCCTACAAGATATGCTTGCTGACACAAGGGCTGAACTCCCTGTGTTTGTGGCCAACCATAAGGGCTATGTACCTTACATTGTTCTACGGGGAATGGTGCACGTTGATTCCAAGCAAATGCTGGGAGTGCAGCCATGACTAATAATACTGATAAGAGCAACTTTTTCATTGAAAACCTTTCTAGTTACCGTTTATTTATGCGGAACTAGTGTGGGGATTCGCTTGTAACCAGCTGCTCTGGCTGCTGTTACTCTGTGGTTTCCGTCAAGTACCCACCCCTTGTCATCTATGACTACAGGCTTTTCTTTTAGGTCTTGTTTGGTGATATCTTGTATGTGGTCCCAATCAAGATCAATCACACGACGATAGCGGTCGTCTTGATCATACTTCTCTGGGCTACTCATTTTGCTGGTTGGATACATCTTGAGTTCCCAGATTTTGTATTCTTCAATGGGTTCATCAAGACTATACCCATCAACGTGAATACCCTTTACATACTTTAACACTTCTTTGTTTGTGAAATAACGCTTGCTCAGGTCTAGTGTCGGGGCATCCGCGCTTTCAGTACGTTGCTCTTGCTCTTTATTCAAGATTGCCAATGGTAGATTGAATGTGCGCTTGAACTTGCCCTGCATTGCAGCATTCAATTGCCTTAATGCACGGTCACATTCAGAGTCTTTGTACAAAATACCGATACCGCCGTTGGCTTCCCATAGTTTGATATTAGTATCGTAGTCGTCGATTAGAATGTTGGGAGTCCCATCAGCTTGTTTGGCAAACTTGAACTTCTCGTGATCAAATAACACGCTACGTGGTGGATTCTTGCGCAGATGACGTTGTAGCCAATCCGCTTTTTCTCTGCTGCTTTGCTCTACGCAACTAAGCATGGGGCTACTCAGGATGTTATAGTCTTCTGCGACCTGCAAGACCCCTTTAATCAATTTGCCTGCGTTGGGCAGCGGTGGTAAATTTTTGAAAAATCCCGCTTTCTTGGCGAGTTTGTCTATTTTACTGTTTTGCTTTCTGCGTTCTTTTCGTGCATCACGCCAGTGCTTAACACCGTGATGACGAGCCACTTCGCCAAACATATCGGCTAGAACCCCATCCATGTCCACGTAGACTTCTGGAATGGCGTTGTAGCCGTTTGTGTATTCTAAGAATTTCATGATAGAGTATTTATAACTCTATCAATTGTAAATTTCTTTAAGTAATGGGTTAAATGTCTGCAAGATCATGCGATATGCTTGACGATTGCGCTGCCAGACTTCTTGTGTGATTGAATTGATATCTGCTGGCTCAAGTTCTAACTTGGTATCAGTTTCACCGTATTCAGTATGTAGTTCCATACCGTTTTTAATGCACAATTTCTTGATGGGCTGATTCCAACTCAAACAGTGCATGTACAGACTATGATAGCCACGATTTCTGCTCCAGACAATTGCTTCTTTCATCATACGGTCGGCTATGCCGTTGCCTCTGTGTTCGGCATCAACGATGAATCCGAATTCAACCTCTTCTGAGTGAACTTCTGCAATGTGTATCGTACCGATCCAATCATTCTTATATTCAGCGACTAAAAAATGGTGTTTATCACTATGTTCTACGATAGATTTCACAAGATTGTCGATTTGTTCGTCCGTATATTGAACGCCGAAATAAGTGGCACGAGTCTCTTTATCAAGTTTCTTGACCCAATCAGCATATTGTGGGTACTCGTGCTTGTGTAAGAATCGGGTGGTAATCATTGCACAATAACCAAGTAAATTATCATTGCGACAATGCCCCAAGCTGCAATCTTTGGCCCGATGTGTTCTTTCATTTCGCTTTTAGATTGAAGTGGTGCTTGAGACATATTAATACCAGTACTTGTAGTTGTTTCTGCGATAGTGCTTGGCGCGTTGCTCACCCAAATAGAGTAAGAAGTCCCATACTTTGCATAGAATGTTTTTCATAGTGACCAATCCTTTTGATGTTGATCATACTGACGAATCCAGTATTCTACTTCGCTTGGGGTAGTTGGGTTTTTGCTTGTGACGTAATGCTCAACGCTGGTTTGGTATGAGCGTTCTGCAAATAGACTTTTGATCCATTGTAATAGTTGCATTTTGAAGTTCCTTATTAGTGTTTTCACTATTAGTGATTGTACTAATATTTATGCCCTATTGCAATGCACAAACTACTCTTTAGAGTCGGCTATCTAATCCACTTCAATGCAAACAGTGTGGCTTTGGCTTCGTCAGTGATATCCACTTTCCACCACACTTCAACATAACCGTCAGGGTCACCTTTCCAATCTCTGGTGATTTCCCAGCCGCTGCCTATGCGAATTGCAATTGATCCCTTGCCCTTTGTATCGTGATCAGTGTGGTCATCACCACGCCCGTAGTATTCGCCTACATTCTCCGTAAGCCAATCCACCATTGCTTTAATGTTCTTATAGCGACTGTCGGATCTATCCCAAATCGTTTCTGTATGAGTGACTACTTGGGTAATGTCAAATACAGCCATTTACTTGACCCACTTGAGTGCGAACAAAACTGCTTTTTCTTCGTCTTCAATGTGCGCATGCCATGAAATCACAGAATAGCCCTCACCATCTGAGGTTTCTCTGCCGTTCTTGAGCGTTCTAATAGTCCAGCCCTTACCCTCTCTGACAATGTTACTGGTTCTATTGTAGACATTCTTATCCCACTCGCCAACATTCTCGTCTAGCCACTCAACTAGGTCGTGTAGACCGTTGTTAGAATCTCTGCGAGTGGGGATTACATAACGTGAAACGTTAAACTCGGTCATAGATTACAACTTAGACTGAACATGATGGCATCTTGTTCATCAGCAAACTCAACGATCACAGATCCGTCTGTGTCGTTATAGATATTGTATCGTTGTGACTGGGGCAGCGGAGGATTTGGCACATTTTCACTTAGCCAAGCCCCTGCCGCTACAATCTTATCCCACTTAGTTGGCAGCTGAATGCGAGTGCCATTAATAGGAACTTGACTAGTCATCATGGCCATTGACATACGAACAGTCATTACTTGCGTTTTTCAACAACCTCATCAGCAAGACCATAGGCAACAGCTTCTTCGGCGCTCAAGAAGGTATCAAACTTCATGGCTTCAAAGAACTCTTGATAAGTCTTACCAGCAGTGTTATGCTTGGTATAAAGATAAGTCAAACGCTCATTCAAACGTTGGCTTTCTTCAAAGCTGCGTTTAGCATCTTCAAATTGAAGTTCTTGAACGTGTACACTGCCACGAGTTCCAGGAGTACCTGAACTCACACGGTGAATCATTGTGCGTGATTCGGGGAGAACGTATCGCTTGCCTGCGGCTCCTGCTTGTGCGAGGAAACTTCCCATAGAGCAGGCTTGGCCCAATACAATGGTGCTAACATCAGGCTTGATAAACTGCATAGTGTCATATATTGCCAAGCCAGCAGTGACTGAGCCACCGGGACTGTTAATGTAGAATAGGATATCGGCATCTGGATTTTCACTTTCAAGATAAAGAAGTTGACTGACAATTAAACTTGCTGAATGTTCGTTAACATCCGTGTCTAGCATAACGATACGATCTTTGAGCAATCGACTGTAAATGTCGTATGCACGTTCGCCATTGGAGGTTTTTTCAAGTACGGTAGGTACGTAATTAGGCATGATATCCTGATAGTAGTTGAGTTGTGAAAGATTCGAAAATTCCGAATTGTCTAGAGATTATAGCAGGTTTTATATTTCTATGCTTGAGTGTTTTAACCAAAAAGTCTATAGCCATATGTCTGAGTTGACCATTATGCACAGAGTTTGAAATTGCCGATAATGTGCTTTCTATTTCTAAACGCTGTTTGCTGGTTATCTTGGCATTTGGTAATTGATTTCTGACCAATGTGTCTAGGTCTGTTTTCTCTTGCTCAGTCAGAATTGACCAAGACAAGTATTTGGGAGTTGATAAGTCTTGGAAGTGTGTTGCAAGACGGAAAGTGTTTAGAGTTTCCAGAGTGTCAACTATATGCTGAATATTCAATGGCTGAACTACCATAACAAACTTCATCTTTGCATTTGGTAGTGCTTGTCGCAGCTTGTGAATATTATCGGATGTTGTTGCCCAATTCGCAGGATACCGCATGAATTCATAGCAGTCTCTAACCCCATCTACACTGACCTCTAATTCGAGATTTTCAATATTTTGCAGACGCTGAATCACTGCATCAGATACGATGGTTGCATTGGTAATGATTCTACAAGCAAGGTTTCGTTCTACGATCTTGTCCAAAATCATTTGATTCTGCTTGAACAAAAAGAACTCACCACCTATCAAGTCTACCTTAGCCAAACTTGGCAGACTGTCAATGGCCTGTATAGCATAATTTGAATTGTCAAAAAATGGCACTGGCTTTTCTATAAGACCAATGGTAGATCGCTCACTGGATATGGCTGAACTTGATTCAGGATTGCACATAAAACAACTGAGGTTGCAAATGTTGCTGTACATAATGTCCAACAACTTTATATCCACAGTGTCTGATAGTGGCAACTTTTTATTAAGATGCTGTCGTGTACTTGTTAGCCCCAACTTCTCAGTGTCTCGGCCTCGCGCACACCCGGGACTTGGCACAGACCCATTGCATAGATTTGTCCTATGCTCTGTCATTTCTGACCCATTCATGAATTCTTCAAGACTGCTTATCTTGTTTTGTGGTAGATACACACAGCCCGGCTTATACGTTATACCGTGATTGTTGGTCTCAATGCGTAATGCGGCAAAAGGTGCCGCACAAAAAATCTTGTTTTCTGGGCCCATTTGCTATTATAGCAAGAACTCAGCACTTTGTAAAGTCTTGATATTTGAACCACTTTTTAGTTCTGAACCAACCTTTGAGATTGAGTCCATAATATTCAAATTCGTCACGCCAGCAATGAAAGCTGGGCCCATGTCCGCTGGTCTGAGTGTTTGGGTCACGACCGTAAATCTCTTGATGCTCCCAGCGATAAATGTCCCACTGCCATTGGTGAACCATTTCATGAGCAAGTACATTTAGAAACCATTGCTGACAAAACCATTTATCAGCTACCCAAAGATCACAGTACGAACCACTGGCCTGTTCGTCCCAATGCCAAGCACATTCGCCCCATGCACGATTTACTCTTCCCGTGCGTATGTCGGGTCTGCGTAATTGGTTTTTGAATACGTGCCTGTTGATTGTATTATATGCGTATATAATGTCTAGCTCGTTTGGGCGAAACACTTTATAACGTTGCTCTGTAATACTTGGAAGTGGCGCTTCCATCATTCTACGAATCGGATTTGGTCTAGGCACGAAAAACCCCCGCTAACTGTCAGTATTTAAGACAGTCGCGGGGGCTTATTAAGTATGCTGTTTATCGTACTACTGATTGACCGATGACTGCACCTGGTTTTTGCAGAGCTTCATCACGCTTGCGCTTGTATTCTTCATTGTCTACTGGCATCAATGTAATACCTTCAACACGACTTGACGACTCGCTGACTGGGGCCTTTGATTTGTCATTCAATTGATCCAGTTCACGGAACTCGCGTTCTGCTGTAGTCTTGACTGCATTATCGCGGGCTTGCTCTCGCTGTGCTTTTGTGACTTTGTTCTTATCACCCAAGGGCAACGAAACCAAGACATAAGCATGATAACGCCCGTTTTCTACAACGATCTTGGACTTGTCAACTGTCGCTCCAGCCACGCTTACGTCTGCACAAAAGTTGCGAATTGCTGTAGTGCTGATACTTGTGCTGTTGTTCTCAGTGTCTTGTCGGAAGACTTTAGTTTGACTGCGAACAGTGCCTCCAGCGCCCTGACAGATGCCCTCAAAAGCATTGGCGCGAGCATTGCCCAGTGCACCACTTACACTACCACTGACACCATCACCGACGCTGAACAAATAGTCTTCACTCTTGGGTACATCTACGAACCAATCTGGAATACTAGTTCCAGGAACTTGTGCTGGTTGCACTTGTTGTACCTGTGCTTGCGGTTGAACCACTGGCTGAGGTTGGGTTGTACTACATGCCGCCAAACTTAATACGGCCAAACAAACTAACAGATTACGCATTTGATTCTCCTTGCGTGGATTAAAGATAGTGATAGTATATCACCGTTTTATTTTTGAGTCAAGGACTTACTTGGTTTCAACCAATGGATCCCAACGATTGATCACAGGACGCTCGGCAGGCCCGAGTTTGCCATTACTATTACAAACAGTGGCCTGCGCTGAACCATTTGTCATATCTTCACGAACATGAGTACATCCAATCGGCACAGTTCGTGCAGTTCTTGGGCAGTACATTTTCATTTCATTCATGTTCTTATAGATGATAGCACGACGAGGTGCATCACTTGGAAACGGACTTGTCATTGCAAGCTGTTGTTGCAAAAATGCCATCTGTTCTTTTGAGTGGCCACAGTCCCACTTAAAATAGTTCAAGTCTTGAAATGCGACTTGATGCGGAGTTGGTGTATACCAAAAAGCTGTGCTACACGCACTCAGGGATAGCGCCGCTAGCGTGATCAACGATCTTTGCAGTACCATTCTAGTCTTTCAATATACAAATCCAACGCACGATCATATTGCACCAACGTGACTGAATCATCACTGCGAACACGAACAGTTTTTAGTTCTCGCATGTAATGAATGTGGCGATCACGATTGATACAATCAGGAGTGGGGCCATAAACTTCCCACAACTCCTGATAATAAGGACGATATGTCGGCAAGCAGTCTGACCACCCCATCATGACTGCTATAAGCAGACACATGGATTAGCGTTTATGGAATGTTACAGTCTCTTTGATGGCCTTGACTGCTTGGGCCTCTGTCACCTGCGCATTGCGGCGAACATAGTTCACTGCCTCGCGAGTGTTGAATTGAAGGGTAAAGATTGCTTCGTTGGCGAAGCGTTCCACTTGTGCGTTCATAGGGACTCCTTTTTGACGCGGTTGATAAAATCGTTTGCCTCTGAACAATCCAAGCCATCTTCTGCTTGCATTGCTTCCTGCAGTTCCATCATCTGCACAAGACCCTCTGCTTGTGCAGTTTTAATCAATTCCAAAGCATAGCGCAAGTCATCTTCGCTCAGTGTCTCTGCCCATGCTTCCCAATCTTCTGGATCTTTCAAAGAAAGAATGAAGTGCAGATTGTTGCGGTCATGTTCATTCATGGTCATTGCCCTTACGATGTTTTGGGTTACGCTGATACTGTAGCTTTGATTTTACTACCTTTTGCTTGAACGGGCTGTTCTCGGCGAACAACACGTGGTGTGCTCTTGGATTTGGGTTTTGTTTGATTTTTAGTTTTAGCTTTTCCATTTCCAAATTCCTGTTTGATATAGTAACTCAACATCTTCCCGTTGATATGTGTTACTAAGTCTTGATCCAAACTTTCTGACAAGAAGCGTACGGGACATTTACCCCAAGTGTTATATTTAACAAATTCTGCGTACCATTTGCGGTGCTCTGCATTGTCAACATCAAACGAAATCAGTGGGCGATTGCCGCGATAAAGAATGCTCATTTGTTTGTCCTCAAAATTGTATTCTACAACCAGATGATTAAAATGTCAACCGTTATTTGCAATTTTTGTCTTTGTTTTTATCGCAAGCAGGTGTAGATCCATGACTGCCGCCCCAGAAAGGAAACCAGCTGCTGCGATTAGTAGTTTCGTTTACAGGAGCAGTGCTAGTACTTTTACTTGACGAGCTAGTAGTACTTTTTGCTGGTGCAGAAGTAGCGTGACCCGAGCTTGAACTAGCATGTCCACCCGAACTACCATGACCGCCACCACCTCCACCACCGCCCTTAGCTTGGGCCGTGCCAGCGATTGCAACTAGGATACAGATTGCGATAATTTGTTTCATGTATGTATTATACAACCAAAATCATTAAACCCCAAATAAAAACCGTTGTATAAAAACAACGGTTTTGTAAATTTATTCAGTGACTTTCACGTTTGGATCTGTGATATATCGTTGCCACCAATGCAAGAATCCCGGATTTTCGTTGTCTGGTCTTACTTTAATGGGGTTGTTGACTTGTGCAGCAAATGCAACTTGCTCTGCTTGTGTAAGTCGTTCGCCAGCCCAAATATGTAAACCATAGTCAGTTACATACACTTCGCTGGTGACTACAAACACTTTGACTGGCACGTTTGGAACTCCGTTGATTGTCTGTAGCTTTACCAAAATTTTGGCGTCTGGGAGAGCTTCTAATTTAGCAATATGCTCAGGTGTTGTTACTCCGGGAATAATACTGCCCACGTGTGTCTTGGTAAAAATTTTAGTATTGGCACTGAAAACTATTACTGTACCATCAATACGTTTGTATTCTACTTGCATTCCGAATCCTCATTTTATGTATTTATAAAATAAAAAACCCGCCGAAGCGGGTTTAGATTGGGGATTAAAGTAAATTACTTCTTGGCTTTGAAAGACTCAGTGAACTGAGTGTAAGCCTTAGAGTAATCAAACTTAGAGACTTCTTGAGCTGCCTTAACAGCTTCGCTGGACAACTTAGTTGCAACGTCAGTACCAGCTTTAACTGCGCCCTTTGTGTATGCAGTTTGTGCATCAACAAATTGGTTAAGAGCTTCTGCGACCTTTTCTTGGTTTGCGAAAACCGTGTTGACAAAGTTCTTTTTGCCAGTTTGGATGAAGTCGATTGCGGTGTCAAGTGTAAACATGTATTTCTCCTTATTAAGCGAGTTTACGATTTTATAAGACCTGCCCTATGCAGCATCTTATGTCCTATTATATATTTACTTATGCTGCACTGCAACAAAGATGGGAAATTTTTACTAGACAGTGGTCTCTAATTAAATAACTGTACATTCAAACTTGCAAGGAGATCAAAGAATGGATTTTTTAACAATCAGTTTAGCCCTTTTGGGTCTATTGGTTTTGGTAGTTATTGTCACTCACAAACCAAAGAAGGCTGCAACAGTCGAACCCGTGTCTACAGTAGTTGAGACACCTGCTCAGGAATCTACCCCAGTAGCTGAGCCTGCAAAGGAGGTGATTTCTGAAACTACTAAGCCGGCTAAAAAGCCTCGCGTTGCTAAGCCAACTGCGGCCAAGAAACCAGCTGCTAAACCAGCAAAGAAAGCACCAGCTAAGGCAACTGCAAAGAAGCCAGCAGCTAAAGCTAAGAAGACTGCAACCAAGTAATTGATCATGCAGAAGACAGGGGTGTTTGTAACTCAGGCTACAGACGCCCTTTTCCATTTTCACTTTACCAAGTGTTGGCTCACTCATGCAATTGAAGTTTACACAGACATTGATAGTTTCAAAGCCAGCAAGCATCCACGCAAAGTTGCGTGTTTTCAAATGCCTTATCCCGTTGATAGCGCATTTGACAGCACAGTAAGAGATTTACTAGCGCACTGTGACCATGTACTCATCTTAATGAGTGAATTACATGACCGCACTGTTGAGTTTGTTGAACGCAATGACAACAGACAAATCAGCTACTTTATCTGTGGTGACTTTAATTGGCAGCTTGAACACAGTCCAGTTCACAAGTTCTATGATTGGTTCAGTACCACAGTTCACTTTTACAAACATGAACGTCCACAGTTACTGACCAACCAACTACAACCATTTGTTAGAAAACCCAAGATGTTTGATGCGTTATTGGGCAGAAAGAAATTTCACAGAGATATTGCATATCAGCAACTAGACCGTGAAAAGAATGTAGTCACTTACTTGGACACTCACGATTGTGAGTTTGATGATCCAGAGAGGTGGCGTTGGGAAAGCAATGGGCTAGTGCTTGAGAAACCAGTAGAATGGACAGTTGATCGTGTGAACTATCATGGATACAGAATGAGTTTAAGTCAGATTGTGCCCATTGAAATCTACAATGAATCTGCATACAGTCTTGTGGCAGAAACAAGTTATAGCAATCACTATACCTTTTACACAGAAAAGACAGTCAAACCAATTCTTGGCAAACGATTGTTTATTTCACTCAGTAGTCAGCATAGTTTACAGAATCTGCGCAACATCGGATTCAAAACTTTCGGAAACGTAATTGACGAAAGCTACGACAGCACTGAGCCATTAACACAGCGATTTGATTTGGCACTTGAGCAAGTGCGTTATCTAGCAACCCAAAATCAACAAGACATATTAGAAAAAATCCGCCCGGCGTGTGAACACAATTATGCTCACATCATGCGGACGGATTGGTATGCAGAGTATTTTATGCCTGCGTTTATAAGCTATCTACAAATTTAGCAAATTCAAGTCGATAGTTGATCTACTGCTTTCATCTGAGCTTTAGTTCGCAACCGTCTAATCAAATCTGCTGTGATCGGTGCACCAGACTCTTTGGCATCTTGTAAAAACTGTTGGAAATAAGAGTTTTGCAGTTGTTGCATTTGAGCGTATTTTGCATCCCCGGCACGTGCATTAAACGATGTATCTGCATGTGCTTGCGGGGCCATTGCAGCAAGACCAATAGCTGCACCTGCTACTGCTACTGCTTTCTTCGCTTTGTCGAGAACCGGCCCTTCTTCTAAGTCATCTTCAGCCAGTTCCATGTCTGGGCGAAAGTCTGTATTAAACTGTTGAGCTGGTTGCGAAAACTCCAAGGATTCTGTTATTTCATATATCTTCATAGAAATATTTAGCCCAAAAGATAAATAAGAGTGTAGTTCGCGGAGCTGGAATTCCCCCAACTACTCTAATGCTTAACAGGAGCAATCAGCATGAATATTTATTACCTCTATGTGAAGACCCACAATAAGACTGGGTTAAGGTATCTCGGACAAACATCCAAGCAAGATCCATACACTTATCCTGGATCTGGAAAAGATTGGTTACCACACTTAGTAGAACATGGGTTTGATTTTACGACTACGATTCTAAAAGAATGCAAGTCTAAACAAGAGTTGAATGAGTTCGGTCGCTATTATTC
>Ga0228699_1000468_pt1 | contig 29995 bp, 27 predicted proteins | sample McNCre217_Aug_MG_FD_178016 | JGI IMG/M metagenome (GOLD analysis project Ga0228699, IMG submission 178016) | Freshwater microbial communities from McNutts Creek, Athens, Georgia, United States - 2-17_Aug_MG | ecosystem: Environmental > Aquatic > Freshwater > Creek | place: USA: Georgia... | reverse complement strand
CACTACCGCGCCGAAATGATGCCGCGCAGCACGCTCACGGGCGAGGCCAACCTGCTGGTGCTGCCCAACATCGACGCGGCCAACATCAGCTACAACCTGCTGAAGACGACCGCCGGGGGTGGCATCGCCATCGGACCCGTACTGCTGGGCGCGGCCAAGCCGGTGCATGTGCTGACCCCGTCGGCGACGGTGCGGCGCATCGTCAACATGACGGCGCTGACCGTGGCCGACGCCAACGCGGTGCGCTGAGAACGCCCCCAGTGCCGGCCCGAGTCAGCACTGCAGGGCCTCCGCCGGGAGTTTGTACCCGCTTACTTGCACGGATGGCCCTGATGTTCTGCTGAAAATTGAGGCAAACGCTTGAGCTTGGCGCCCTGATTCGGTACCATCGCCCCCTTCAGAATTCAGGAAAACCCGTGTTAAATCTGGTCAAAAGGATGGCACTGGCGGTACTGGTCGCCGTTTTTCTGGGCGCTGGGGTGGGGATGCCGCAGTCCGTGTTCGCACGGGGCGATCTCGACACGGTGGCCAGGCTCTCCGAACTTCCACCAGAAGCCGCCGACACGCACCGGCGAATTCTGAGCGGAGGCCCGTTCCGGTACCCCGACAAGGACGGCACGGTGTTCGGCAATCGGGAGCGGCTGCTGCCGCGGGAGCGCCGAGGATACTACAGAGAATATACCGTCCCGACGGCAGGATCGCGGGACCGGGGAGCGCGGCGCATCATCTGCGGCGGGCGCGAGCTGACGACCCCGGACGTTTGTTTTTACACGCAAGACCACTACGCGAGCTTTCGCCGCATCGCACCGTGACTTCGACGAGGATCGAGAGCCCTAAGGGACCATCCACCATGCTTATGCAGACCGTGCGTCCGAACATCGTGCAGGCCATCCGCGCCTTCCGAGTGGACGACCTCATGTCGGCGGCCCAGGACCTGGGCCACCACTTTCTCTATGCCAATCTGGCCGAAGCGTCTTCCAAGCCGGAAGTGCTGGAGTCGATTGCCAAGGCGTTCCTGTTCCCGGCCCACTTCGGCAAGAACCTCGACGCGCTCCACGACTGCATGACCGATCTGGTCAACAAGTCCGGTGCGCAGGCGGGCTTCGTCGTCGTGCTGGAGCAGTTGCCGGACAACGCCAAGTTCGACCGCGAAGCGCGCGAGCAGCTGCTCGACGTGTTCCGCGATGCGGCCGACTACTGGGGAGAACGGAAGATACCCTTCCGATGTTTCTATTCTTTTCAGTAGCCCGCTCCCAGGACCAAGGGCAATGGGAGCGGGCTGATGGAGCCCAGGCGGAACCTGTGAAACCGCCACCGAAACCGAGCAAGAACGCTGCACCGGCCTTCGCGCCGCACATGCCGGTGATGAGCAGCGCGTTCGACACGTCGGCCCTCGCCGCCGCATGACGGCCGCGGACTGCACACCACGGCGTCCCTGACGCCCACGACAAGCCCGCCCTGTGCGGGCTTGTTTCATGGGGCCTTCGCCTTCTTGGCCGCGTCGCGCTGACCCACGGCGGTCACCAGCGCCACGTAGTCGGCCACCGGCACTTCTTCGGCGCGGCGCTGCAGATCGAACGCCGGCACATCGTCGCCGCAGCGCCCGGCCAGCCAGTGGCCCAGCGTGTTGCGCAGCATCTTGCGGCGCTGCGAGAACGCCACCGACACCAGCTCGCCCAGCAGCACCACGTCCACCGCGGGCGGCTGGCGCAGCGGCGTCATCCGCACGACGGCCGAATCCACCCGCGGTGGCGGATCGAAACACTCCGGCGGCACATCGATCAGCGACTCGATGTCGTAGCGCCACTGCAGCATCACCGACAGCCGGCCGAAGTCCTTCTTGCCCGGCGAGGCAGCCATCCGGTCGACGACCTCCTTCTGCAGCATGAAGTGCTGGTCTTCCACCACGTCGACGAAGTCGAGCAGGTGGAACAGGATCGGGCTGGAGATGTTGTAGGGCAGGTTGCCGACCACGCGCAGCTTGTGCGCCTCGCCGAAGGTGGCCCGGGCCACGCGGGCGACCTCGCGGAAATCGACCTTCAGCACATCGGACTCGATCACCGTCAGCTCGGGGCGCTTGCGCAGCCGGGCCGCGAGGTCGCGGTCGAGTTCGACCACCGTCAGGTGCTCGCAGCGTTCGACGATCGGGTCGGTCATCGCGCCCATGCCCGGGCCGATCTCGACCAGCGCCTCGCCGGGCCGCGGATCGATGGCCCGCACGATGGCCGACAGCACGGCGCCGTCGGTGAGGAAATGCTGGCCGAAGCGCTTGCGGGGAATGTGTTTCAAAGGGGAGGAACTCGTGGAAAGGTCACTGGCCGGGCGCGTCGCGCAACTCGACATAGGCGCGGGCGCGCACCTCGCGGGCCCAGTCGGTGTAGGCGTCTTCGGCCTTCTGTTCGCGCAGTGCGGCGCGGGCCATCTCGCGCTGCTCGCGCGGCTCCAGGCGCTGGTCGCGGCGCTCCAGCAGCTGGATCAGGTGCACGCCGAAGCGCGAGACGAGCGGCTCGGCGATCGAGCCGGGCCGCAGCGTGGACATCGCCTGCTCGAATTCCGGCACGAACTGGCCCGGCGAGGCCCAGCCGAGGTCGCCACCATTGGCGGCGCTGCCGTCCTCCGAATGCTGGCGGGCCAGGTCCTCGAACTTCGCGGTACCGGCTTCGATCTGGCGCTTGTAGCTGGTCAGGCGGCGGAGCGCTGCGTCCTGGGTCAGCTTCGGGCCGACACGCAGCAGGATGTGGCGCGCATGCTGCTGCGTGACGGTCAGCGCGGCTTCGCGGCGCTCGACCAGCTTGAGCACATGGAACCCGGCACCCGAACGCAGCACCTGCGGCGCCACCTCACCGGCCCGCAGCGGGCTGACCGCCTCGACGAACGCATCTGGCAGCCTGTCGGCCCGGCGCAAGCCCATCTCGCCGCCGCGGTCCTTGCTGGCGTCCGACGCTTCGCGCACCAGTGCGGCGAAGTCTTCGCCCGAGCGCAGGCGCTGCAGCAGCGCCACACCCTGCTGGCGGCGTTGCGCGACGAAGGCTGGCGCGGTGTTTTCCGGCAGCGCCAGCAGGATCTGCGCGATGTTGTATTCGGTGGCGGCGCCGTTCTTCTCGCGCTGCTCGGCGAGCCAGGACTCGATGTCGGCATCGGTGATGCGGATGCGGCTCTGCACTTCGCGCTCGCGGATGCGCTCCAGCAGGATCTGGTCGCGCAGGTTGTTGCGGAAGCGGGCGAACTCCATGCCTTCGGTGCGCAGGCGCTCGCGCAGCTGTGGCACGGTGACCTGGTTCTGCGCCGCGATGTTGGTGACGGCGCGGTCGATGTCGGTCTCCTCCACGCGCACGCCGCCATCGCGCGCCGCGCCGAGCTGGGCGCGCTCGTCGATCAGCTGGTCGAGCAGCTCGCGCACCAGCGTGTCGCGGTCCGGCAGCCGGGTGTTGCTGCGGGTGGCGTCCTGTTCGGCGCGCTGCAGGCGCTGCAGCACCTCGCTGTTGGTGACGAGTTCCTGGTTGACCACCGCGACGATGTAGTCGCCGCTGCGCCGCGCTGCCTGGGCGAAGCTGCCGAGCGGCGCGCACAGCAGGCTGGTCGCCAGCAGCAGCACGGCCAGCGCCTGGCGGCGACGCGGTGTCAACGGGGCGGTGCGCGCGGCCCGCGCGTCGGGGGACAGGGTCTGCAGCTCGGTCATGGGGTGTCGGTGTCGCCGCTGGTGGCGGTGGGGTGGTCGGCTGTGGCAGTGGCGGCGGCCCGGGGGTCGCGCAGCAGCTGGTAGCCGGGGATATTGTCCTTCAAGACCGCCAGCGGGTTGGAGCCCGCATTGAGCCGGGACAGACCGACCAGTTCCAGCTGCAGCATCAGCTGCGTCGACGACGCCTGCAGGCTGGTGGACTGGCGCCGGGCGACCACGCGGCCGATCCAGCAGCCCGCATCGTATTCGAAGCCGACGATGGCGCCGCTGATGCGCCGGTCCTTGAGGCTGTAGTCGAGCGCGCCGACACCGTAGAGGCGGCCGTTGCAGGAGGCAGCACTGCTGCGCGCCGATCGGGCCGGGCTGCTGGCGGTGTCGTTGCCGAGCAGGCTGTTCACCGGCGCGAGCAGACCGTCGATCGGCCATTGCCAGCCGAGCGCGAGCTGTTCGCTGACGCCGCGGTTCAGGCGGTGGCTGGCGTAGAGCGTGCGCAGCGGGCCGGGCGAATAGCGCACGCTGTGGATCGTGCGCTCGACCCGGTCGGAGTCGGTGTTGAACTGCAGCGAGCTGTCCAGCGTCCAGCGCGGCAGGGCGGTGATCGACCCTTGCACCAGCACGTCCGAGAAGCGGCTCGTGGCCGGCACGCCGTCGGCGGTGATGCGCTGGTCGCTGAGCCGGTAGCGCTGCGCGATGCCCAGCCGCGCGAGTTCGGCGCCGCTGTGGCGGTCGAGGTAGCGCGTGGTCAGGCCGCCGGTGATCTGGTTGGCGTCGGAGACGCGGTCGATGCCGGAGAAGATGTTCTCCGAGAACACCGTCGTGGCGTTGAAGTCGAGCGCGGCGCTGTCGAAGTCGGGCAGCGCCGACTGGTCGCGCCAGGGCGTGTAGGCGTAGAGCAGCCGCGGCTCCAGCGTCTGTGTCAGGTCGCGGCCGAAGGCGCGCGTCTCGCGGTCGAGCGACCAGGCGCTGTCGACGCTGACGCTCGGGATCACCCGCGCGACGCGGGTGCGGCCATCGCTCAGGGGCCGGTCGACCTCGTAGCCGGCGGCGTTGAAGCTGGCACGCGGCGTCAGCCGCCAGCCTTCGTCACCCAGCGGCAGCGCCACCTGGCCCAGCGCATGCAGCCGGCTGCCGGAGATGCGGGTGGGGTCGGTGTTGGTGAAGCGGTTGAACTCGGTCTGCAGCGACCACTCCAGTGGTCCGCCGCGGTTGCTCCACAGCGCGCCGAGCTGCGGCGTGCGCTGGTAGGGCGGGGCGATCTGCGTGCTCGCGTCGGTGTCCTGCAGCACCTGCCACTGCTGCAGGCGTGCGTAGAGCTGCTGCTCGACCTCGCCCAGACCGTCCACCTGCAGCAGGCGGCGCTGCCGGGCCTGGGCCGTGTTGCTCAGCAGGCGCGGCGTGAGCGACTCGGCGCCGCGCAGGCCGTCCGTCCAGTAGTTGTCGTCGGAGACCCGCAGCAGGTGCCAGTCGTAGTGCACGTCCTCGGCCAGTTCGCCCTGCTGGGTCCAGCGGGCCGCCCAGCGGTCGCGTCCGGCGGTCAGGTCGTGCGGCAGCCAGAAGCCGTTGAGCTCGCCGCTCCAGTGCGGGCGCAGGTAGCGGAACTCGGACTCCAGCCCCGCGCCGCGCTTGGACAGCACCGTCGGCGTCAGGGTGGCGTCCAGGTCCGGCGCGATGTTCCAGTAGTAAGGCACCGACAGGCCGAAACCGGTGTTGCTCGACGTGGTGATCAGCGGCGGCAGCCAGCCCGACTTGCGCGCCTCCGTCACCGGAAAGCTCAGCACCGGTGCGGCCAGGATCGGCACGCCGTAGAAGCGCAGCACGGCGCCTTCGGCCAGGCCCTCGTTGGCGTCGAAATCGAGCCGGACGCGGCGGGTGGTCAGCACCCACGGGGTGGTTTCGCCATCGACCAGCTCGCAGCTGCTGTAGGCGGCGCCACGCACCACCAGCCGGTTCCTGCCGATGAAGTCGACCCGCTCGGCGCGCCCGCCGGCCTGGGTGCGGCCGAGGTAGAAGCGCGGCTCCAGGAAATAGCCCTCCTGGTGCTCGGTGTTCAGCGACAGCTCGCTGCCCTGGTAGCGGTCGTCGCCGCGGGCCAGCAGCACCTGGCCGGTGGCCTGCACCCGGTCCTCGCGCTGGCGGTATTCCATGTGCTCGGCCTGCAGGCTCAGCAGGCCGCGCTGCAGCCGGGCGCGGCCGTCGGCGACCAGCGTCTCGCCGGTCTGGCCGCTGAGGCGGTCGGCTTCGAGGTGGATGCGGTCATCGTCCGCCGCACTGGCGTCGACCAGCGGCACACTCAGGCCCTGGGTGGCCCATTCGGGGGCGCGGATGCGGCAGGACTGCGCCGCAGCGGCCAGCGGTGCCAGCGCCGTGATCAGCGCCAGCACGCGCTGCGCGGTCCGGCGCAGGCGGCGGCGGGCGGTGGGGGCGCAGAAGTCGGCAAGGACGGGGGTGTTCGGCACGGAAGGCGGTTCGGTCGCCCTGGGGCGCCTCGCTAGAATCGATCGATTATTTCATGCTCCGAGATGGCCCCCGTGACCCCTGCTGACGCTTCGACCTCCCTCCACTGGCCCGACGACCAGCGCCGCGCCGCGTTCGACACCTGGCTGGCCACGCAGGCCGAGGCCCACGGGCTGCTTGCCGCGAGCCTGCGTCCGGCCAGCGCCGACGCGAGCTTCCGCCGCTACTTCCGCATTGACAGCGCCCGCGGCGAGGCGGCACGCATCGTCATGGACGCACCGCCCGACCGCGAGGACTGCCACCCCTTCGTGCAGGTCGCCGGCCTGCTGCGCCAGGGCGGGCTGAACGCCCCCGAGGTGCTGGCCTGGGACGAGGCGCAGGGTTTCCTGCTGCTGACCGACCTGGGCGAACGCACGCTGCTGGCCGAGCTGCAGGCGCAGGACTTCGGCACCACCGCCGGCCTGAAGGTGGCCGATGCGCATTACCGCGGCGCGCTCGACACGCTGGTGCGGCTGCAGCAGATCCCCGCGCAGGGCCAGGTGCCCGCCTACGACGCCGCGCTGCTGCGCCGCGAGCTGGACCTCTTCCCCGCGTGGTACATCGGCCGCCACCGCCAGTTCACCCTCGACAGCACGCAGCAGCAGGTGCTCGAAGAGGCGCTGCAGACCATTCAGCGCGTCTGCGAGGCGCAGCCCTGCGTGCTGGTGCACCGCGATTTCCACAGCCGCAACCTGATGGTCGGCGCCGACCCGACGCGGCCGGGCGTGCTCGATTTCCAGGACGCGGTATGGGGGCCGGTGACGTATGACGTGGTCTCGCTGCTGCGCGACGCCTACATCGAGTGGGACGAGGCGATCCAGATCGACTGGGCCGTGCGCTACTGGGAGCGTGCCCGCAAGGCCGGGCTGCCGGTGGCCGACGACTTCGGCACCTTCTGGCGCGACTACGAATGGATGGGCCTGCAGCGCCACCTGAAGGTGCTGGGCATCTTCGCGCGGCTCTACCACCGCGACGGCAAGGACGGCTACCTCAAGGACCTCCCGCTCGTCTGGCGCAACGCCCACCATGTGGCCTCGCGCTACTCGGTGCTGCGGCCGCTGTCGCGGCTGCTGGAGGCGCTGGAGAACGTCGAGGTCAAGACGGGCTACACGTTCTGAGCGGGCCGGTGTCCGTGCGGAGCTTCCGGCGCGACCTGTCACTGTCCGCGGTCGTTGCCGGGTTCGTGGCGATGCTGGTCGGCGTGACCAGCTCGATCGTGGTCGTCTTCCAGGCCGCGCAGGCGCTGGGCGCGACGCCTGCACAGGTCACCTCGTGGATCTGGTCGATCTGTGTCGGCACCGGCCTGACCAGCATCGGCCTGAGCGTCTGGTACCGCCGCCCGGTGCTCACCGCCTGGGCGACGCCCGGCGCAGCGATGCTGGTGAGCGCTGCGGCGGGCGTGACGATGCCGGAGGCGATCGGCGGCTTTGTCGTCAGCGCGGTGCTGATCACGCTGTCGGGCATGACGGGCCTGTTTGCCCGCGTGATGGACCGCATTCCGCAGCCGCTGGCGGCCGGGCTGCTCGGCGGCGTGCTGGCGCGGTTCGCGCTGGATGCGTTCGGGGCGATGCCGGGTGACCCAGGGCTGGTCGGCGCGATGTTCCTGGCTTACCTGTTCGGCCGCCGGTTCTGGCCGCGTTACGCGGTGCCGGGCGTGCTGGCGGTCGGGCTGGGCGTGGCGTGGGCGCTGGGGCGGATGCACCTGGACACGGTGGACTGGCGGCTCGGCACACCGGTGTGGACCACGCCCGCGTTCACGCTGCGCGGCCTGTTCGGCGTGGCGCTGCCGTTGTTCGTCGTGACGATGGCGTCGCAGAACCTGCCCGGGGTCGCCGCCCAGCGCGCGGCCGGCTACGACACGCCCGTCTCGCCCGTCATCGCCACGACGGGTCTCGCCACGCTGCTGCTGGCCCCGTTCGGCGGCTATGCGCTCAACCTCGCGGCGATCACCGCGTCCATCTGCATGAGCCGCGAGGCCCACGAAGACCCGGCACGGCGCTGGCCCTCGGCGGTGATGGCGGGGGTCTTCTACCTGGGCGTCGGGCTGGCCGCGGGCGCGGTGGCCGGGCTGATCGGCGCGTTTCCGAAGGCGCTGGTGCTGGCGGTGGCGGGCTTTGCGCTGCTGGGCACGATCGGCGGCGGGCTCGGCGTGGCCATGGCCGACCTGCGCTGGCGCGAACCCGCGCTGGTGACCTTCCTCGTCACGCTCAGCGGGCTGTCGATGGCGGGGATCGGCTCGGCGTTCTGGGGCGTGGTGGCGGGCGCGGTGTGCGTGGCGATCACCACACCGCGGCGCTGATCACCGCCCGCCCGTGCGCCGCAGCTCCCGCTGCAGGTAGAGATAGAGGCTCTCCACCTTCTCCCGCGCCCAGGGCGTCTGCCGCAGGAACTTCAGGCTCGACTTGACGCTCGGGTTGCTGGCGAAGCAGCGCGCCGGGAGGCGCGCGTTCAGCCCGTCCCAGCCGTAGTGGTCGGCCAGCGTGGTGACGATGTGCTCCAGCGTCAGGCCGTGGAGCGGATTGCGGGGCTGGGTGGGCGGCGGAGGGGGAGGCGCAGCGGGATCTTGCATTGGCGGGATTCTGCCCGGATGGCCTGCCTCGCTATCATCCGCCTCCGCTTGCTCCATTCCGCGCTCCCCGCGCGTCCCCCATGGCCGAAGCCCCTTCCACCCTCAACCCCGCCCAGCTCGAAGCCGTCTACCACCTGCACAGCCCCTGCCTCGTGCTGGCGGGCGCCGGCTCGGGCAAGACGCGGGTGATCACGCACAAGATCGCGCGGCTGCTGCAGGAGGGCATCGCGCCGTCGCAGATCGGCGCCATCACCTTCACCAACAAGGCCGCGCAGGAAATGCGCGAGCGGGCGCGGGCGCTGGTGGGCGCGCGGGCGGCGAAGGATCTGCTGATCGCCACCTTCCACTCGCTCGGCGTGCGCCTGCTGCGCGAGGACGGCGAGCGGCTCGGGCTGAAGCCGAAGTTCTCGATCCTGGACGCGGACGACGTGCTCGGCGTGCTGCGCGACGCGGGCGGCACCACCGACGCCAAGCTCGCCCGCAGCTGGCAGTGGACCATCAGCCTGTGGAAGAACAACGGCCTCACCCCCGCGCAGGCCGAGGCCGCCGCCCAGGACGATGACGAGCGCATCGCCGCCCGGGTGATGAAGCTCTACGAGGAGCGGCTGCTGGCCTATTCGGCGGTGGATTTCGACGACCTGATCAGCCTGCCGCTGAAGCTGCTGCAGACCGACGAAGAGACGCGCCTGAAGTGGCAGCGCAAGCTGCGCCACGTCCTCGTCGACGAATACCAGGACACCAACGCGACCCAGTACGACCTGCTCAAGGCGCTGGTCGGGCAGGACGGCATCTTCACTGCCGTGGGCGACGACGACCAGAGCATCTACGGCTGGCGCGGCGCGACGATCGAGAACCTCAAGCGCCTGCCGCTGGACTATCCCAACCTCAAGGTCATCCCGCTGGAGCAGAACTACCGCTCGACCAGCGCCATCCTCACGGCGGCCAACAACGTCATCGCGCTGAACCCCAAGATCTTCCAGAAGAAACTCTGGAGCGACCTGGGCGAGGGCGAGCCGGTCAAGGTGGTCGAATCCGACCAGGAAGAGCACGAGGCCGAGCGCGCCGCCACCCGCATCATGGCCATCCGCGCCAACACCACGGGCGAGTACACCGGCACCACCGAGTGGAAGGACTTCGCCATCCTCTACCGCGCCAACCACCAGAGCCGCAAGCTCGAAGAGGCGCTGCGCAAGGCCCAGATTCCCTACAAGGTCTCGGGCGGCCAGAGCTTCTTCGACCGCGCCGAGATCAAGGACCTGTGCGGCTGGCTGCGCCTGCTGGTGAACCAGGACGACGACCCCGCCTTCCTGCGCGCCGTGACGACGCCCAAGCGCGGCATCGGCCACACGACGCTGGCGGCCTTGAGCGACTTTTCCGGCAAGTGGCGCGTGAGCCTGTTCGAGGCGCTGTTCCAGGAGTCGCTCGGCACGGCGCTGAGTGCCAAGGCGATCGGCTCGCTGCACGAGTTCGGCCGCTATGTGAACGACCTCGAATACCGTGCCCGCCACACCGTCGGCGCCGAAGCAGCCAAGCCGATGCTGATGGAGTGGCTCACCGACATCGGCTACGAGCAGCATCTGCTGGACAACGAGGAGAACCCCAAGGTCGCGGCCGCGCGCTGGTCGAACGTGATCGACTTCATCGACTGGGTGGCCAGGCGCTGCGGCGGCGAGATCGACAACGACGGCGGCATGACGGTGGAGACCGAGAAGAAGAGCGTGCTCGATGTGGCGCAGTCGATCAGCGTGATCCTGAGCCTGGCCGAGCGCGGCGACCAGGACCAGAACATGGTCACCCTGTCCACGCTGCACGCCAGCAAGGGGCTGGAGTGGCCGCATGTGGTGCTGGTCGGCGTCAACGAGGGCACGCTGCCCTTCAAGCGCGACGAGGAGGACATGACCGCCGAGCGCCTGGAGGAAGAGCGCCGCCTGATGTACGTCGGCATCACCCGCGCCCGGCGCACGCTGCTGGTCAGCACGCTGCTGCGGCAGAAGCGCGGGCGCGAGATCAAGCGGGCCTTTCCGAGCCGCTTCATCGGCGAGATGAAGCTCGACGAGCGGGTCGTCAAGGAGAACCCGCGCGACCGGATCGCGGCGCAGCGGGCGGCGTTCGCGGCGCGCGCGGCGCAGGCGGGCAAGTCCTCTGTTTGAGTGGCATGCATGAGAACGGAGTGAATTGGTGACGTTCGAGGTCGTTTATTGCGGGATCAAATTCTCTGGTTGTTCCGCGTGGGCAAGAATCCGCAGCCGCATCGGCGCTGACCGACATTGGCGTCTTGTGTTCGGCAAGCCCGCGGCGCGCTGCCGCTGTCCGTCCATTGCGTTCTGGAAACTCTTCATGTCGATTCAACTTCGCTCGGGCTTGCGCCTGATGGTGGTGGCTGCTGCGGCGGCTGTGGTGTGTGTCCCCTGGGCGCAGGCAGGCGGGCCGTCGACGCCCTCTGCCACGGCGACCGCGCAACCCACCGACCAGTTCATCGTGCAGTACCGCACCAGCGATTCCGCCGACGAAGCCGGCCGCCGTGACCGGGCCGACCGCGCCGGCAAGCGCGCAGGCGTGAGCGTGACGCCGCACCGCACCGCGTTCAACGGCGCCCGCGTGATGCGCATGGACCGCGCGCTGTCCGAGTCCCAGCTCCGCACGCTGGCGGCCGACCTGATGGCCAGCGATGCATCGATCGAGTCGATCGAGCCGGACGTGCGGATGCAGGCCCAGTTCGTGCCGAACGACACCTACTTCGCCAACCAGTGGCATTACCACGAGACCGTGGCCGGCATCAACCTGCCGGCCGCCTGGGACCGTGCGACGGGCACGGGCGTCAAGGTGGCCGTGATCGACACCGGCTACCGGCCGCATGCGGACCTGGCGGCCAACATCCTGCCGGGCTACGACTTCATCCTCGACACCACGGTGGCCAATGACGGCACCGGCCGCGACGCCGATGCCCTGGATCCCGGCGACTGGAGCGTGGCGGGCGGGTGCGGCACCGGGTCGGCGGCCTCCAGCAGCAGCTGGCATGGCACGCACGTCGCGGGCACGATCGCGGCGGTGACGAACAGCGGTTCGGGCGTTGCCGGCGTGGCCTTCGGTGCCAAGGTGGTGCCGGTGCGGGTGCTGGGCCGCTGCGGGGGCTACACCTCGGACATCGCCGACGCGATCGTCTGGGCCTCGGGTGGCACGGTCACCGGTGTGCCGGCCAACCCCAATGTCGCCCGCGTCATCAACATGTCGCTGGGCGGGCAGTCGACCTGCGGCACAACGCTGCAGTCGGCCATCAACTCGGCCCGCAGCCGCAACACGGTGGTCGTGGTCTCGGCCGGCAACTCCAACCTGAATGCCTCGTCCTTCTCTCCGGCCAGTTGCACCGGTGTCATCGTGGTGGGGGCCACCACCCGCACCGGAGCGAAGGCCTCGTTCTCCAACTACGGCACGACGGTGGACATCTCCGCCCCGGGCGCCGACGGCATCCTGTCGACGCTGAACGCCGGCACCAGCACCCCGGGTGCCGACAATTACGTGTACTACCAGGGCACGTCGATGGCGGCACCGCACGTGGCGGGTGTGGCGGCGCTGATGCTGTCGAAGAACGCGGCCCTCACGCCGGACCAGGTCGAGGCGATGATCAAGAGTTCGGCCAAGGCCTTCCCGGTGGCGTTCACCGGCGGTGGCGGCGCGGGCATCCTGGACGCGAAGAAGGCGGTGGACACGGCCATGGCGTCGCTGCCGACGGCCGTCGCCGAGGTCGAGCCCAACGACACCTTCGCGACGGCGAAGGCGGTCACGCCCACCCACGCGGTGGTGAGCGGCACGGTGGCGACCACGACGGATACCGACTACTACAGCGTCGCCGTCGCGGTCGGCAAGACCCTGTCGGCCACGCTCAACATGGCCGTCGCGACCCAGAACTACCAGCTCTACCTGTACAACCCGGCCGGTACGCTGGTGGCGTCCAGCGCCAATGCGGTCGGTCTGCCGGAGACCGTCAAGGTGACCAACACCGCCACCACCGCACAGACCTACCGGGTGCGGGTGGCCTATGCCGCCGGCGGCACGGGGGCGACGAGCGGCAAGTACGTGCTCAACCTGTTGCAGCAGTAAAGCCGGCGTCGGGGCTGTTCGCCAAGGGGGACGATGGCGCCGAGGTGGTGCCCATGATCAGCCGGTGCTGGATGCGCGCATGGCCCAGCAGCCGCCCCATCGTGGCGGCGTCGAGCGGGTGCGACAGCAGGTGGCCCTGGAACTCGTCGCAGCCGTGGCGACGCAGGAAGTCGAGCTGCTCTTCATGCTCGACCCCTTCTGCCACGATCCGCAGCCCCAGCGTGTGTCCCAGACCGATCACGGCGGCCGCCACCTTGGCGCCGTTGCCCTGCAGCGTGGCCAGGAAGACCCGGTCGATCTTCAGCTCGTCCAGTGGCAGCCGGCTCAGCCGGGCCAGCGAGGAGTAGCCGCTGCCGAAGTCGTCCACGGCGATGTGCACGCCCGCCGCGCGCAGCGCCTGCAGGCGCTGGCCGAGCCGTTCGACGTCGTGCATCAGGGCCGGCTCGGTCAGCTCCAGCGTGAGCGTGCCGCCGGGCAGGCCATGGTCGACCAGCGTCCTGAGCACGCCGGAGACGAAGTCGGGCTGGGCCATCTCCAGCCGCGAGACATTGATCGCGATGCGCGGCACGTCCAGCCCCTGGTCGCGCCAGCGCCGGATCTGGTGGCAGGTGTGCTGCAGCACCCACGTGCCGATCCGGGTGATGAGTCCGGTGTCCTCGGCCAGCGCGATGAACTCGGCCGGCTCGATCCGGCCGAGGTCGCGGTCGCGCCAGCGCAGCAGGGCCTCGGCGCCCGTGAGCGCGCCGGTGTGCAGATCGGCCTGCGGCTGGAAATGCAGTTCGAACCCGGATTGCGCCAGCGTCCGGCGCAGGGCGCCTTCCAGCTGCAGCCGGCGCATCGCGCCGCGGCCCAGCGTCGGGCCGTAGACGACACAGCCGTTGCGGCCCTGGCGCTGCGCCTCGTGCAACGCGAGCGTGGCGTGCCGGATCAGCACCTCGGTCTGGTGGCCGTCATGCGGAAACACGGCCACCCCCGCATGTCCGCCCACGACGAGGCGGTGGTCGCCCAGATCGACCGGGTCGTCGAGCCGCTGCAGGAGTTCGCAGGCCAGGGCCTCGGCGTCGGCGGACCGCGCGAGCGGCACGATGATCACGGCCAGCCCGTCGTCGCAGCGCGTCAGCTGGGCACGCAGCCGACCGGCGTGGCGCGCCTCGATGGCCACCAGTGCCACCTGCAGCCGGTGTTCGATGGCCTGCTGGAGCGGCGTGCGCAGGTCGGCACCGAGCGTCAGCACGACCTCGTCGAAACGCGCCAGACCCAGCAGCAGCAGCGCGCCGATCTGCGCATGGGCGCTGGCGTGCTGCAGCATGCGGGTCAGCGGTGCGTGCAGCGTCGTGGCGATGTCCGTGGTTGCCGTCGGGCCGGTGCGCAGCCGGCCCAGGTGCTCGACGACGCGGGCCAGCTCATCCGGGTGCGTGCTGGCGCGGACCAGCGACACGGCGCCGGCGTCGAGTGCCCGGTGGCGCAGCAGGGTGGTGTCGTCGCCGGGCTGCGGCGACAGCCAGGCGACCATGGGCGCCCTGGTGCCCTGGTCGGCGGCGTGCTGGCTGTTCGCACTCTGTGGCGGGCCGAATTCCCGGACCACGACATCGGCGGGTGTCTGCACGTGTTCCCCCGGCAGGACCGGCTGCAGCCCGTGGTCCAGCAGCGCGCCCGCCAGCATCGCCCGCCAGTGGCGGCTGACCTGCAGCAGCACCCGCGTCGGGGGGAGCGTGCCGCCGTGCGCGGCATCCAGGGTGGGCAGCGTGGCGCGGTACGCCGCCGGTCCGCGGGCGGAGGGCTGGGGGAAGGAAACCATGCCACCTTATCGGAGTGGCCCTGGCGGGCTTGATCCCCGCCTGGGCTGCACCGCGACGGGCCGTGTGCGGGGGCCCTACAATCCAACGCTTTGTCTCATCCGACAACCCTGTCCTTCCCCGTCGAGGAGTTCGAACGTGTTCATTTCCAATGCCTACGCACAGACTGCAGGCGCCGCAGCCGGTGGCATGTCGTCCCTGACGCAGATGCTGCCGCTGGTGCTGATGTTCGTGGTGCTGTACTTCATCATGATCCGCCCCCAGATGAAGAAGCAGAAGGAGCACAAGGCCATGATCGACGCGCTCGGCAAGGGCGACGAGGTCGTCACCGGCGGTGGTCTGCTGGGCCGCATCACCAAGGTGGACGAGCAGTACGTGTCGGTCGAGATCGCCGGCAACGTCGTCGTGCAGCTCCAGCGCAGCGCGGTGGTCCAGGTCCTGCCCAAGGGCACGATCAAGTAACTCGCATCACCCTACAGAGAGCGCGCCTGTCCCAGGCCGGTCAGCACGATGAATCGCTATCCCTGGTGGAAGTACCTGATCCTTGGCCTCGCCATGGTGGTGGGTCTGCTGTACACCCTGCCCAACTTCTTCGGCGAGGCGCCGGCCGTGCAGGTCTCCAGCGCCCGGGCCACGGTCAAGATCGACGCAGGCATGGTTCCGCGCGTGGAGCAGGCGGTCAAGGCCGCCGGACTCCAGCCGGACTTCGTCCAGCTCGAAGGCCTGTCGGTGCGGGCCCGTCTGGCCGACACCGACGCGCAGCTCAAGGCGCGTGACGCGATCGTCAAGGCGCTCAATCCCGATCCGGCCGACCCGTCGTACATCGTCGCGCTGAACCTGGTCTCGCGCTCGCCGCAGTGGCTGACGGGCCTGCACGCGTTGCCCATGTACCTGGGTCTGGACTTGCGCGGCGGCGTGCATTTCCTGATGCAGGTCGACATGGCTGCGGCGCTGACCAAGAAGACCGAGTCGCTGACCGGCGACGTGCGCACGCTGCTGCGCGACCAGTCGATCCGCCACAGCGGCATCAACCGCGCTGGCGACAGCATCGAGGTCCGCCTGCGCGACCGCGAGACGCTCGACAAGGCGCGCCTGGCGCTGACCGACGCCCAGGCCGACATGGTCTGGACCGAAGGCGCCGACCCGGCCGAACTCAAGCTGACCGGCCGTATCAAGCCCGAGGCGGTGCGCAACGTCGGCCAGCAGGCGCTGACGCAGAACATCAACACGCTGCACAACCGGATCAACGAACTCGGCGTGTCCGAGCCGGTGATCCAGCAGCAGGGCACCGACCGCGTGGTCGTGCAGCTGCCCGGCGTGCAGGACGTGGCCAAGGCCAAGGACATCATCGGCCGCACGGCGACACTCGAAGTGCGCATGGTCGACGACAGCGCCGAGGCGCAGGCCGCGCTGACCGGCAGCGGCCCCGTGCCCTTCGGCACCGAGAAGTTCCTGGAGCGCGGCGGCGTGCCCATCATCGTCAAGCGCCAGGTGGTGCTGACCGGCGAGAACCTGACTGACGCGCAGGCTGGCTTCGACGACAACCACCAGCCTGCCGTCCACCTGACGCTCGACGCCCGAGGCTCGCGCATCTTCCGCGACGTCACGCGCGAGAGCATCGGCAAGCGCATGGCCATCCTGCTGTTCGAGAAGGGCAAGGGCGAGGTCGTGACCGCGCCGGTGATCCGCTCGGAAATCGGCGGCGGCCGGGTGCAGATCTCGGGCTCGATGACGCCGATGGAGTCGGCCGACACGGCGCTGCTGCTGCGCGCGGGTTCGCTGGCGGCGCCGATGGAGATCATCGAGGAGCGCCTGATCGGTCCCAGCCTGGGCGCCGAGAACATTGCCAAGGGCTTCGACAGCGTGCTCTACGGCTTCATCGCCATCGCGATCTTCATGTCCGCCTATTACATGCTGTTCGGCGTCTTCTCGACGCTGGCGCTGGGCGTGAACCTGCTGCTGCTGGTGGCGATCCTGTCGATGCTGCAGGCCACGCTCACGCTGCCGGGCATCGCCGCCATCGCGCTGGTGCTGGGCATGGCGATCGACGCCAACGTGCTGATCAACGAGCGGGTGCGCGAGGAGCTGCGCAACGGCACCTCGCCGCAGATGTCCATCCACCTGGGCTACGAGCGCGCCTTCGCGACGATTCTCGACTCCAACGTCACGACGCTCATCGCTGGCGTGGCGCTGCTGGCCTTCGGGTCGGGGCCGGTGCGCGGCTTCGCGGTGGTGCACTGCCTGGGCATCCTGACCTCGATGTTCTCGGCCGTGTTCTTCTCGCGCGGGCTGGTCAACCTCTGGTACGGGCGCAAGAAGAAGCTGCAGGGCGTCTCGATCGGACAGGTCTGGAAACCGGCTCCCCAGCCCGGTTCTGCCCCGACCTCGACCGCCGTCACCACCCCCAAGGCCTGACAGGAGCCGCCATGGAATTCTTCCGTTTCCGGCGCGACATCGCGTTCATGCGGCATGCGCTGGTGTTCAACGCCATCTCCTTCGTGACCTTCGCGCTGGCGGTGTTCTTCCTGTTCAGCCGCGGGTTGCACCTGTCGATCGAGTTCACGGGCGGCACGGTCATCGAGACCGAATACGCCCAGAGCGCCGACATCGCCAAGGTGCGCTCGACCGTCGAGGCGATGAACTTCGGCGAGGTGCAGGTGCAGAAGTTCGGGACCTCGCGGGACGTGCTGATCCGGCTGCCGCTGCGCGGCGACGTCAGGCAGTCCGAGGTGGTGGGCCGTGTCTACGCCCAGCTCTGCGCCGCCGAGGGCGGCCTGCTCAAGCCGGTGCAGACCACGACGCCCAAGGGCGAGACCATCAGCCGCCAGGCCTGCGAGACCGGCGCCGGCGCCACCGCGACCGAGCCGCTCAAGCTGACCCGCAGCGAGTTCGTCGGCCCGCAGGTCGGCAAGGAGCTCGCCGAGGACGGCCTGAAGGCGCTCGCGTTCGTGGTCGCCGGCATCATGGTCTACCTGGCGGTGCGCTTCGAGTGGAAGTTCGCGGTCGCCGCGATCATCGCCAACCTGCACGACGTGATCATCATCCTGGGCTTCTTCGCCTTCTTCCAGTGGGAGTTCTCGCTGGCGGTGCTGGCGGCGGTGCTGGCGGTGCTGGGCTACTCGGTCAACGAGTCGGTGGTGATCTTCGACCGGATCCGCGAGGCCTTCCGCAAGTTCCGCAAGATGACCACGCCCGAGGTGATCGACCACGCCATCACCAGCACGATGAGCCGCACCATCATCACGCACGGCTCGACGCAGATGATGGTGCTGTCGATGCTGCTGTTCGGTGGCCCGACGCTGCACTACTTCGCGCTCGCGCTGACGATCGGCATCCTGTTCGGCATCTACTCGTCGGTGTTCGTGGCTGCGGCCATCGCGATGTGGCTGGGCGTCAAGCGCGAAGACCTGATTGGCCAGGCCCGCAAGGACCAGGATCCCAACGATCCGAATTCAGGTGCCGTGGTTTGACGCTGGCCCGTATCGGGCTGGTGTAGAGTAGAAGGCTCTTTCATCTTCTGATCCGTTCGCACGGACTCCAGCTTGATCTCCATGGCCTCCGCTGCTGCTCCGTCCTCGGTACTTGCTGCGCAGGCCCGCAGACTCTACTGCGATCAGGTGTCCCGAAGCATGCACCGCGCGGTGCGTGCGTCCTTCGACCGGCTGCGCGAGCAGTGCACGCAGGTTGGTCCGCCCGATCTGATGCTCAAGCGCCGCAACCTGCTGGTCGATCTGCCGCGCCAGGCCGGTACCTGGCAGCAGCTTTTCGTGGCGCAACTGGCCGCGGTGCTGGCCGGTCGCCCGATTCCTGCGCACGGCGCGCGGCCCGTGGCCACCCAGGTGGACGAGCTGGCGCTGGTCGATGATTCGACCATCGATCTGGAGATCCTGGTGTCGCGCATGGCCCTGGCCATGATGGACAAGGCGAGCTGGGAGTTCTCTGACCTGTGCTACCGCATGTCGGCGCTGGACCGCCGCGACGAGATGGATCCGCAGGACATCCTCCGGCCGCACGCACTGGCCCGTGCTGCCGTGGACAGCTGGTGCGCAGCCGGGCTGTCGGTCGAGCACTGGCGTGTGGCACAGGCGCTGCTGCACGATGAATTCGCCGGACTGATCCACGAGGCTTACCACGAGACCAACCGCTGGCTGATCGGGCAGGGGGTGTGTCCGGAGGTGAATCTGCGCCACTTCATCCGGCGCAGCCGGGATACCGCACCGCCGCCCGCGGTGCCCGCCGCGGGCGGTGCTGGCACGGTCGCGCCCATGTCGGGGGCTCCGGTGGCGGCTTCCAGCGAGCGCTTCCCCTCGCCGGCAAGTCTGCAGTCCCGCACCGATGCCGCTGCCGGTACCGGGGGCTACCAGGGCATGACGCCCCAGAACGCGCACCAGTATGCCCCCACCGTGATGGCCGGACTGGGCCGATCCACGTCTGCCGTGGGCGGCAGTGACGCCGGACCGACCGGTCGCGGTGACGTGCAGGAAGAGACCCGCATGATGACGCGCTCGCCCGGGCTGCTGCGCAGCATCGAGCAGGCCGAAGCCGTGCTCGGGCGGCTGAACCGGCTGGTGTCGCGGCAGGTGCCGGACTTCTACAGCTCGACCATCGCCCAGCCGCATCCGCCCGCATCGCCCGGATTGCGTGCGGCGATCAACGAGGTGCAGGCCGCCGTGCAGCACCGCTTCGATCCGGGGGCGGATGCGCCCGCCAATGTCCCGGTGCTGTCGCAGTCGGTGGCGGTCAGCACGTCCGGTCTGCTGCAGGAACTGCAGGCGCGCAAGGCCGTCCTCAAGCAGGCGGCGACCACGTCGGTCGAGCGTGCCACCATCGAGGTCGTGGCGCTCATGTTCCAGAGTCTACTGACCGAGGAGCGCATCCCGGCCACGGTGCGGGTGTGGTTTGCGCGGCTGCAGATGCCGGTGCTGCGCGTGGCCATCGTCGAGCCGGACTTCTTTGCCACCATCGACCACCCGGCCCGCAAGCTGATCGACCGCATGGGCGCCTGCGTGATGGGCTTCGAGGCTGGCAGCGCCGGCGTGAGCGAGCCGATGGAGCGCGAGATCAAGCGGGTCGTGCAGGTGGTCGAGGCCTATCCCGACACCGGCCGGCGCGTCTTCCAGACCGTGCTGACCGAGTTCGAGCGCTTCCTGGAGGACTACTTCAAGTCCGAGCACCTGGCCGCGAGCAAGGGCGTGTCGCTGGCCCAGCAGATCGAGCAGCGCGAGACGCTGGCGATCCAGTACACGATCGAGCTGCGCAAGATGCTCAACGAGGTGCCGGTCCACGACGGGGTGCGCGAGTTCCTGTTCCACGTCTGGGCCGATGTGCTGGCGACGACCGCGGTCAAGGCCGGGCAGGCCAGCGAGCCGACCAAGACCATGCGCAAGGCGGCGGCCGACCTGATCTGGCTGGCGAGCGCCAAGGTCTCGCGCGAGGAGCGCTCCGAGGCGATCCGCCGGCTCTCGCCGTTGCTGAAGAAGCTGCGCGAGGGCATGGTCTCGGCCGGTGTGCCCGTGCCGCGGCAGGACGAGTACATCCAGGCGCTGAACAATGCGCTGCAGGCGGCGTTCTCGGCCCGCACCGCCGCCATCCCGACCGAGCGTCTCAACGAGCTGATGATGCAGCTGGAGACGCTGGAGGACATGCTGCCGGACGTGGACAACATCGAGATCGACGAGTCGATGGTGCGCGATCTCTCCGGCCACGAGACCCAGGACATGGAGGTGGTCGCCGAAGGGGGGTCGATGCCCACGCCGGCGATGGTCGCCTGGTGCAGCAACCTGAGCGTGGGCAGCTGGTTCCGGCTGGACTACCGCGACACCGTCGCCAATGTCCAGCTCGCCTGGCAAGGCTCGCGCAAGCAGTTCAACCTGTTCGTGTCGCCGCAGGGGCGCGGCATCCTGTTCCAGAAGCACCGCCTGGCGGCCTTCCTGCAAGCGGGACTGCTGGTGCCGGTGGAAGAGGAATCGCTGACCGTGCGCGCCACGCGCGACGCGCTGGCCAAGCTCGACGCCGACCCGGGGCGCCTGCTGCACTGATCCGGCGGATCAGTGGATCAGCCGGTCCTCGGCGTCGACGAACAGCTCGTCGAGGATCAGTGCATCGGGCTCTTCGCCGATGCTCCAGAACACCATCAGCACGATGATCTTCAGGTCTTCCAGCGCGAGTTCGCCGGCCGTGGCCATGGCGCGGTCGACGGCGATTTCCCGCATCGGTGCCGGCAGCACGCCAGCCGACTCGAGAAAGCTCAGGAAGGCGATCGACGCGGTACCGAGGTGGTCCTGCTCGGCCGGGGTGTAGACGCGCAGGGACAGCGGGCTCTGGGCCTTGGCCTGGGATTCGGCCACGGTGGTCAGTCCGTCCAGCCAGCTCAGCGCGTCCTCGATCTCGTCGCTCTCGAAGCCCACCGAGGTGAGCTTGCGCGACAGCTGGGCGTGCTCGGGACAGGCATCGGGCCGCCAGTAGTTTTCGTAAAGATAAACGAGCACGTCGAACATGAATCCACTATACCTGAGCAGCCCAGGAATGACCGTGGCCCACCGGACGGGCCTGGTGGGCGGCGTGCATGGAATCACGCGCAGGCCTGACGCCGGAACAGCGGGCCCGGAAGCCGCACGACCTGGCTGTCGAGCTCCAGCTCCAGCAGGCGGTGGTTCAGCTCCGAGGTGGGCAGGCCGGTGCGGGCCTGCAGGGCGTCCAGCGTGACCGGCGTCCAGCCCATCGCCTCCAGCAGGGGATCTTCCGGTGTGTCGTCCAGCCGGGCCTGGACCGCCGTCGCGGACGATCCGGTCGGCTGCTGGCCGGCGCTGACCGGTGTGCTGGTGCCCCAGTGCAGCTCTTCCAGGATGTCCTGCGTCGTCTCGACCAGCTTCGCGCCGCTCTGGATGAGCCGGTGGCAGCCCTTGACCTGCGGGCTGTGGATCGAGCCGGGGATGGCGAACACTTCGCGGCCGAATTCCATCGCCAGCCGCGCGGTGATGAGCGAGCCGGACTGCAGCGCCGCCTCGACGACCAGCGTGCCGCGTCCCAGCCCGGCGATCAGGCGGTTGCGCTGCGGAAAGTGGGGCGCCAGCGGCGGCGTGCCCAGCACGTGCTCGGACAAGATCAGCCCTTCCGTGGCGATGCGCCCGGCCAGGGCGTGGTGCTGGCGCGGATAGACCCGGTCCAGCCCGGTGCCGACGATCGCGACCGTGCCTGATGGCCCGCTCAGCGCGCCTTCGTGGGCTGCGCCGTCGATGCCCTGTGCCAGCCCCGACACGACCACCATGCCGGCCTGGCTCAGTGCCGCGGAGAACTGGAAGGCGTTGTCGGCGCCCTGCGGTGTCGGATGGCGGCTGCCGACGACCGCCAGCGCGCCGATGCCCAGCAGCTCCAGCCGGCCTCGGGCATGCAGCACCAGTGGCGGATCGGTCAGCTCCATCCAGGCGGCGGGATACCGCGGATCGCCGAGCACCAGCAGGTGGCAGCCGGGTTGCTGCAGCCACTGTGTGGTGCGTTCCACCAGCGCGTCGTGGTCCTCCGGTGGGCGAGCCAGTGCCTCGCTGGCCTTGTGGCCGTCGAGCACCTCGCGCCATGCCGCCGGCGAAGCCGCGAAAATCTCCCGCGGCCCGCCAAACGCCAGCAGCAGCCGCCGCGCACGCAGGCGGCCGATGCCTGGGGTTTCGAGCAGTCGCAGCCAGGCGGCAAGTTCGTCGTCTGGCACCGTCACGGCGGCGTGAAGCGGTCGCCGGGACGCACGGCGGTTTCGGCGCTGAGGATCAGCGCGTACGACACCCGGTCGAAGACCCGGAAGACAAAGAGCTGGCCATGCGCCTCGTCGGGCAGCCGGAGCGTGGTCTTCAGCGGATCGGCCCGGTCCGGCAGGCGCTCGCCGGCACGCAGCACCGACAGCACATGGCCGCGCTCCATGCCCTCGCGCACGCCGCGGTTGAGCGCCACGATCTGGTTCTGTCCGGCGGAGAGGCCGTCCCCATAGATCGAGATGATCTGGCCTTCGATCGGCTGGGTCGGTGCGTGGGGCACGTAATTGCGGTAGTCGCGCACCGGGGCCTGCACGATGCGGTCGCCGATGCCGGCTTCCTGGCGCAGTGCACTCAGCGTGAAGGTGGCGGGCACGACCTCGGTGGCGCCCTGGGCGTCGGTCCGGGTCTCGCCGGGGCGCACGTATTCGGCATTGCCGACGAACGCGGCCTCGTAGCCCAGGATCTCGCCGCTCGACGGGTCGTGCAGCGGCCGCGCTTCGCGGAAGATGCGCCAGTCGCGCGTGGCGGGCAGATCGCCGCGCACGTAGGCGGTGTCGCCACGGCTGAGCAGCACGCGCCCTTCGCGGCCCGCCACGATGCGTGGCGCGCGGGCCAGCGTGTCGCTGTCGAGCACCACGGCGTCGTTCAGGAAGGGCTCGATCAGGTGCAGCGGGATCGAGGCGATCGGCCCCAGGTTCGCGTCCCCCGCCCGCACCCGCGGTGACAGCTTGACCGTGCCGCCGCTGCCGCCATTGCCGAACACCAGCTGCGCCCGCCCGCCGCTCTTGAGCAGCGTGAGCAGCTGGCCGGGGTAGATCAGGTGGGGGTTGCGGATGTCCTGCAGGTTCATGCCCCACAGTTCGGGCCAGCGCCACGGGCTGCGCAGGAACAGCTTCGAGATGTCCCACAGCGTGTCGCCGCGCTGGACCGTGTAGCTGTCGGGCGCGTTCGGCGCCAGCTCCGACAAGGGCACACCGGCTTCGGCGACTTTCTGCGCCGTGCCCCGCTGGCCGCCGGTGACTGGATAATCGGGGAATGCGTGGGCCGCCTGGATGGACAGGCCGAGCATGGCGAGGATCAGGAGTCTTGCCGCCCGGGCGCTTGCGCGCTGGACGGGAGCAAGCTGGCCGTGGGACAGGATCATGGAGCGCGTCTCCGTGCGCCGACCGGTCAGGCCCGCGCGAAACTCATCAATCAATTGCATAAATTCTGCCCCTAAAACGACGGTGACGTTGTCCCCGAATCACAACTTTCACGCTGCGGCACTGTCTTGTGCCGGCCCGCGCCATGAGCCTGCTGACCATACTTCGCTATCCCGATCCCCGCCTGAACAAGGTCGCCAAGCCTGTCGCGACCGTCGATGACCGCCTGCGCCGGCTGATCGACGACATGTTCGAGACGATGTACAAGTCCCGCGGCATCGGTCTGGCCGCCACGCAGGTCGATGTGCATGAACGGCTGATTGTGATCGACGCCTCGGAGGACAAGTCCGACCAGCTCGTACTGATCAATCCCGTCATCATCGCGCACAGCGAGGAACGTGTCGTCAGCGACGAGGGCTGTCTGTCGGTTCCGACCATCTACGACAAGGTCGAACGCTACGCCACCGTGGCCGTGCGCGCCACGAACCGGGACGGCGAAACCTACGAGTTCGAGGCCGAAGGGCTGCTGGCGGTCTGCGTGCAGCACGAGATGGACCACCTGATGGGCAAGGTCTTCGTCGAGTACCTCTCGCCGCTCAAGCGCAACCGCATCCGCAGCAAGATGATCAAGCGTCTGCGAGAAGACGAGGACGAGGCATGACGGGCGCTGCGCTGCGCGTCGGTTTCGCGGGCACGCCCGAGTTCGCAGCCGAGGCGCTGGCGGCGATCCTGGCGGCTGGTCACACCGTGCCGCTGGTGCTGACGCAGCCCGACCGCCCCGCCGGCCGCGGCATGAAGCTGCAGCCCTCGGCGGTGAAGCAGTGCGCGTTGCAGCACGGTCTGCCGGTCGCGCAGCCGACCAGCCTGAAGCTCGACGGCCGCTACCCTGACGAGGCCGCCGCCGCCCGCGAAGCGCTGCAGGCCGCGCAGCTCGACGTGCTGGTGGTGGCCGCCTACGGGCTGATCCTGCCGCAGTGGGTGCTCGACCTGCCGCGCCTGGGCTGCCTGAACATCCACGGCTCGCTGCTGCCGCGCTGGCGCGGGGCGGCGCCTATCCACCGCGCCATCGAGGCCGGGGACGCCGAGACCGGCATCACCATCATGCAGATGGACGCCGGTCTGGACACCGGCGACATGCTGCTGGTCGCGCCCGAGCCGATCCGCCCGGACGACACCACCGCCACGTTGCACGACCGGCTCGCCACGCTCGGCGGCCGGCTGATCGTCGAGGCGCTGGCGCTGGCCGCCCGCGGGGGGCTGAGCGCCACGCCGCAGCCCGCCGAGGGCGTCACCTACGCCCACAAGATCGACAAGAAGGAAGCGGCGCTCGACTGGACGCTGCCCGCCGAGGTGCTGGCGCGGCGGATCCGGGCCTTCGACCCCTTTCCCGGCGCGAGCTTCAGCCGCGGCGGCGAGGTGGTGAAGGTCTGGCAGGCGCGTGCCGTGGACGGGCAGGGCGCGCCAGGCAGCGTGCTGGCGGTGGACGGGGAGGGCGACGGCATCGTCGTGGCCTGCGGCACGGGCGCACTCGCGCTGAGCAGCCTGCAGCGGCCCGGCGGCAGGCGCCAGCCGGTGCGCGATTTCCTGCGGGGTTGTGCCATCGGCCCCGGCGAGCAGCTCGGCTGAGGCGCGGCGCGGCTCAAGTCGCGCCGCCGGACGACGATAGCGCTGGTGATGACACCCCGAGTTCAGCCATGCGCCATCCCGTCCCTGCCATCGCCTTCGCCCTGATCGCCGCCGGCTCGCTGGCGGGGTGCGACCAGCTGGGCATCGAATCTGCCAGCGCTACCCTGGCCCGTACCGAAGCCGACGCCAAGGCCGTCGGCAGCGCCTGCCGCCACGCCATGCGTGCCATCGAGGACTGCTACACCCTCAATCCCAAGGCGGAAAAGGCGGCGGTCTACACCGGCTGGCGCGAGATGGACGAGTACATGCGCGAGAACAAGCTCGAAGGCGTCGCGCCCACCGAGCCCAGGCCGGCACCTCCCGGGTCGAAGCCCAAGGTCGTCAAGGAAGATCTGCCCGACGAGGAGATCATCGACGACGGCAAGAAGCCGCAGAAAGCCGCTGGCCACGCCGCCAAGCCGACGCACTGACGACCACGCGGCCGATCCGGCCGCTGCCGGTGTGAAAATGCGGGAATGCACCTCCCCGGCGACCCACCAGCCCCTGTGACCCTGCGCCAGCGCTGGCAGGCGCTGCGCCAGCATCCCGAGGCCGCGCGCGGCGTGCGCGACATGCTGCCGATGGTGCCCGGCATGGCCGCCTGGGGCCTCGTCACCGGCGTGGCGATGGTCAAGAGCGGGCTCGATCCGTGGCTGGCGCTGCTGATGTCGCTGACGGTGTTCGCGGGCTCGTCGCAGCTCGCCGCGCTGCCGCTGATCGCCACTGGCGCGCCGGTCTGGGTCGTGCTGCTGACCGCCTGCATCGTCAACCTGCGCTTCGTCGTCTACAGCGCGCAGTGGCGCTGGTACTTCGGCCACCTGCCGCGTGGCCAGCGCGTCGCGCTGAGCTACCTCGCCGCCGACATCAACTACGCCCTGTTCATCAAGGCCTGGCCCGAGCCGGAGCCGCGCCCCGGCCAGATCGAATACTTCGTCAGCGGTGCCGTGGTGGTGTGGATCGGCTGGCAGATCCCGTCGATCGTGGGCATCGTGCTCGCCGACGTGATCCCGCCCGCGTGGGGCCTCGGCTTCGCGGGCACGCTGGCGCTGATCGGGCTGACGTGTTCGCTGCTGGTGGACCGGGCGACGTGGATCTGCGCGGCGGTGGCGGCCTTGGCGGCGGTGGCGGCGTATGCGTTGCCGTACAAGCTGCACATCGTGGTGGCGGTCGCAGCCGCCGTGGCGGCGGGTTTGCTGATGGAGCGGCCGGGCGGCGGCGGGCGGCTGGTGGCGGTGGCGCGGAGACCGGCGCCATGAACACCTGGGAAGCCGCGCTCGCCATCGTCGGGCTGGCGCTGGTCACCGTGCTGACGCGCAGCCTGCTGATGCTGCCGCGCGAGGAGGTGCCGATGCCGGCGTGGGTGAAGCGGGCGCTGAAGTACGCGCCGCTGGCCGCGCTGGTGGCGATCGTCGTGCCCGAGGTGCTGCTGACACGCGGCGCGCTGATCGGGACGCTGGCGGATGCGCGGCTGATCGGCGCGGCGGTCGGGCTGGCGTATTACTTCTGGAAGCGCGGCATCCTCGGCACCATCGTGACCGGCATGCTCGTGTTCCTGCCGCTGCGCATCGGCCTGGGCTGGTAGCGCCGAAGAATTCGTTTCTTTCCAATTCCCCGTTCTTCCCTTTCCCATCAAGGAGTTATCCCCATGAATGTCCTCCGCCTCCAAGACCTGATCGCCGCCGGCCAGATCGCCGGCCAGCGCGTGTTCATCCGCGCCGACCTGAACGTGCCGCAGGATGACGCGGGCCACATCACCGAAGACACCCGCATCCGCGCCTCGATCCCCTGCATCGAGATGGCGCTGAAGGCCGGTGCTGCCGTGATGGTCACCAGCCACCTGGGCCGCCCGACCGAGGGCGAGTTCAAGCCCGCCGACTCGCTGGCGCCGGTCGCCGCGCGCATGGGCGAGCTGATGGGCCGCGAGATCCCGGTCGTCGCCCACTGGATGGACGGCGTGGACGTGGCGCCGGGCCAGCTCGTGATGCTGGAAAACTGCCGCCTGAACAAGGGCGAGAAGAAGAACAACGCCGAGCTGGCGCAGAAGATGGCCGCGCTGTGCGACGTGTTCGTGCACGACGCCTTCGGCACCGCGCACCGCGCCGAAGCCTCGACCTACGGCATCGCCCAGTACGCCAAGGTCGCCTGCGCCGGCCCGCTGCTGGCGGCCGAGATCGACGCGATCAGCAAGGCGCTGGCCAACCCGAAGCGCCCGCTGGTGGCGATCGTCGCCGGCTCGAAGGTCTCGACCAAGCTGACCATCCTCAAGGCGCTCTCCAACAACGTGGACGGCCTGATCGTCGGCGGCGGCATCGCCAACACCTTCATGCTGGCGGCCGGTCTGAAGATCGGCAAGTCGCTGGCCGAGCCGGACCTGGTTGCTGAAGCCGTGGCCGTGATCGAGGCGATGAAGGCCCGCGGCGCGGCCGTGCCGATCCCCGTGGACGTGGTCTGCGCCAAGACCTTCTCGCCGACCGCGGAAGCGACCGTCAAGGCTGCCACCGACGTGGCCGAGGACGACCTGATCCTCGACATCGGCCCGCAGACCGCCGCCATCCTGGCCGCGCAGCTCAAGGCCGCCGGCACCATCGTGTGGAACGGCCCGGTCGGCGTGTTCGAGTTCGAAGCCTTCTCGCACGGCACGGAAACGGTCGCCCGCGCGGTGGCCGAGAGCGAGGCGTTCTCGATCGCGGGCGGTGGCGACACGCTGGCGGCGATTGCCAAGTACGGCATCGAAAAGGACGTGGGCTATATCTCGACCGGCGGCGGGGCGTTCCTCGAAGTGCTGGAGGGGAAGACGTTGCCGGCGTTCGAGATTCTGGCGAAGCGGGCGGCGGGCTGATCACGTCCCGGACTCGACCTGTCCAGGCCGCCTTCGGGCGGCCTTTTTATTGATATTGCGGCTGCGTGAGCTTGCCGGACAATTCACCTCTATTTGAAAAATACGCGCAAGCAAGCGCGTTTTCTGGGAGGGAAGGATGTCGCTCGGGGGTTCTCAAGAAAGCCGTGTCGCGGTGCTGGTCGATTGTGACAACACCGCCCCGGAGGTGCTGGAGCACGCGTTGCGCGTGGTCGCCCAGTTTGGCCGTGTCGTGTTGCGCCGAGGGTATGGCAATCACAGCACATTGGCCAACAAGTGGCAGGAAGCCCTGGTGCGCCTGGCGTTCACGCCTTGCCTGCAATTCCAGTACGCCGCAGGCAAGAACACTTCGGATATCGCATTGGCGCTGGATGCACTGGAGGCGATGTTCGACGACAGGGCGGATACCTTCTGTCTGGTGACCAGTGATTCGGACTTTGCGTATCTGTGCCGCAAGCTGCGCGAGCGCGGCGCGCAGGTGGTGATCGTTGGCGAAGACAAGACGCCGGCGGCCTTGCGCAATGCCAGTGACCAGTTCTTCGAGTGGATTCGGCCCGTTGTGGTGAGCCCGTCCAATGGCGCAGGTGAGGGTGCCGCAGCGCGGGTGGCGGTGGACAACAAGCTGGATGCACCGAAGGCCGAGCCGCCGAAGCCTTTGCCCAAACGGCGGCCGAGGTTCGTCGTCGAGGCCGTCGAATTGCTGGCCGCGAATACCTCTGACGGCAGGGTGCATCCGGGCGGTCTGGGCCAGTACCTGAAGCGCACCGATCCGTCCTTCTCGCCGAAGATCTACGGCCATTCCGGCCTGCTCGACATGCTGCGCACCTATGACCTGCTCACGCTCCAGCAAGAGCCCGGCGGGCACTGGACCGTGCGACTACGGCCCAAGGTGGATGGGGAAGAGGTCTGATGGAAGTCTTCGGGATGTGGGTTGTGGTGATCAGTGAGGCAAACTTGCCGACGATGTGTGATTCACCCAGGAGCTTGCAATGACCGTTCCCGCGCTGACCCACCTGTCGAGCGGAGATCTGGCGCCGATCTGCCAGCGCCACGGGATCCACCGGCTGTCCGTGTTCGGCTCGCGGATGAAGGGCACGGCCCGCCCCGACAGTGATCTGGATCTGCTGGTCGAGTTCGAGCCCGGCCGTGTGCCTGGTCTGATCGGCCTGAGCGGTATCGAGATCGAACTGACCGAGGCACTCGGGGTCAAGGTGGATCTGCGCACCGCGCAGGAGTTGAGCCCGTACTTCCGGGAAGAAGTGCTTCGACAGGCGCAGGTGGCCTATGCAGCCTGAGGACCGCAACCGCCTCCGGCACATGATCGACGCGGCTCGCACGGCCCGTGGGTTTCTGGCTGGTCGGCAGCGAACCGACCTCGACACGGACGAGATGCTGCGGTTCGCGGTCGTGCGTGCGGTCGAGATCATCGGCGAGGCGGCGTCGCGCGTCTCCTCGTCCGGGCGCGCTGCCGTGCCGGGCGTGCCATGGCCGGCCATCGCCAGCATGCGCAACCGCATGCTGCATGCTGCATGCGTATTTCGACATCGACCATGATGTTGTCTGGCGGACGGTCCAGGTGGAACTGGTGCCGCTGATGTCCAGCCTGCAAGCTGTGTTGGACATGCCCAGCGGTCCGACGAGAGCAGACTGATTGATCAAAAGGATTCGCGGAAACCCCCGTTTGTTCAGTGATCTCTCGGCCCGCCCACCCGCATCCCTGAGAATCGGACGCAATGAGTGACAAATGGACCGGCCATGACTTCGACCAGGCGCCCGAGCGTCCGCCGCGCCCGCGGGGGCGCCGGCCCGTGTCGCTTCAGCGCACGCCCCCGGAGCGGCGGTCGTTCAATGGCGCGCTGGTCGCCTCGGTCCTGCTCCATGTGCTGCTGCTGAGCCAGTTGGTCGGCGAAGGGCAGGGGGTGCCGGGCCTGGTCCTCCCCTGGCAGGAGCGGCG
>Ga0228699_1000467_pt1 | contig 30001 bp, 29 predicted proteins | sample McNCre217_Aug_MG_FD_178016 | JGI IMG/M metagenome (GOLD analysis project Ga0228699, IMG submission 178016) | Freshwater microbial communities from McNutts Creek, Athens, Georgia, United States - 2-17_Aug_MG | ecosystem: Environmental > Aquatic > Freshwater > Creek | place: USA: Georgia... | reverse complement strand
GTGCGTCCCACGGTGTTGGGCAAGTTCAGCGAGACGGGCGAAGGCGGTGGCGAATGGTCCATGCCCAACCCCAAAGACAACACCTTGCTGCGCGCCAATGCCGACCTCAACCCCTCGTTGATCGCCAAGGCGATTGCACAGCGCGTGCTCAAGCTCGGCGTGGATGCGGACACCACCGCACGCATCAACGCGCAGCTGGCCATCATCACCGCCAAAGAGCAGGCCATGACCACCATCGAAGTGCAAGCAGATCGCTTGCCGTGGTTTTGCTCGGGCTGCCCCCACAACACCAGCACCAAAGTGCCTGAGGGATCGCGGGCCATGGCGGGTATTGGTTGCCACTTCATGTCCTTGTGGATGGACCGCAGCACCGCAGGCTTTACCCAAATGGGTGGCGAAGGCACACCGTGGGTGGGCCAGCAACCCTTCGTCAACGACCAGCACATCTTTGCCAACATTGGCGATGGCACCTACTTCCACAGCGGCATCTTGGCGGTGCGCCAAAGCGTCGCTGCAGGGGTGAACATCACCTACAAAATCCTGTACAACGATGCGGTGGCCATGACCGGCGGTCAGCCCGTGGGTGAGCGGGCCGAAGGCCACAGCACCTTGCAAATTGCGCAAAGCATGCGGGCCGAGGGCGCACAGCGCATCGTCATCGTGACCGATGAGCCGCACAAGTATGAAGGCGCTGATTTGGTCAGCGGTGTGGACGTGTTCCACCGCGACGAACTCGACCGTGTGCAGCGCGAGATGCGCGAGATCAAAGGCTGCACCGTCATCATTTACGACCAGACCTGTGCCACCGAAAAACGCCGCCGTCGCAAGCGCGGCACCATGGTCGATCCAGCGGTGCGTGTGCTCATCAATGAGCTGGTGTGCGAAGGCTGCGGTGACTGCGGCGTGCAAAGCAACTGCCTGAGCGTGGAGCCCTTGGAGACCGAGTTCGGCCGCAAGCGCACCATCAACCAAAGCACCTGCAACAAAGACACCAGCTGCTTGAAAGGTTTTTGCCCCAGCTTTGTGACGGTGGAAGGCGGCAGCCTGAAGAAAAAAGCCAAGGGCGTGTCCCGCATTGCCTTACCTGATGTGACCCTGCCTGAACCCACCTTGCCCGACACCACCCACGCTTGGGGCACGGTGGTGGCGGGTGTGGGCGGCACGGGTGTGATCACCATTGGCCAGTTGCTGGGCATGGCGGCGCACATTGAAGGCAAAGGCATCGTCACCCAAGACTCTGCGGGCTTGGCCCAAAAAGGCGGCGCCACCTGGAGCCATGTGTTGATTGCCAACGATCAAGAAGCTATCCGCACCACCCGCGTGAGCATGGCCGCAGCCGACTTAATCATCGGTTGCGACCCGATCGTCACCGCGGGCAAAGAAACCCTGCAACGCATGCGCGAGGGCCGCACCCATGTGGCGCTCAATGCCTACAGCACACCCACCGCCGCGTTTGTCAAAAACACCGAATGGCAAAACCCGGCCGATCAATGCGCGGCAGAAATCGCCCATGCCGTGGGTGCGCAGGGCGTGAGCGCCTTCGATGCCAACCGCGTCTCGACCCAGGTGTTGGGTGACACCATCTACATCAACCCGATGCTCTTGGGCTATGCCTGGCAAAAGGGCTGGGTGCCACTGGGCCACGAAGCGCTGGTGCGGGCGATTGAACTCAACCAAGTCGCGGTCGAGCAAAACATCGCCGCGTTTGAGTGGGGCCGTCACTGCGCCCACCACTGGGAGGTGGTGCAACACCAGCTGGCACCTGCGCAGGTGGTGCAATTCCACAAGCCCGAAGGCGTGGATGCCGTGATTGACAAGCGCGCCGTGTTTTTGACCGACTACCAAAACGCCGCCTATGCCCACAGCTACCGTGCCTTGGTGGAGCGCGTGCGTGCCGCGGAAGCGCCGCTCAACAAAACCAGTTTGACCGACGCGGTGGCGCGCAACCTCTTCAAGCTCATGGCCTACAAAGACGAGTACGAAGTGGCGCGCCTGCACACAGACACGGCCTTCTTGCAAAAAATTGAAGGCATGTTTGAAGGTGACTACCAGGTCAACTACCATTTGGCCCCGCCGTTGATTGCCAAAACCAATGCCAAAGGCGAGTTGCAAAAGCAAAAGTTTGGCCCTCTCATGTTGACGGGCTTCAAATTGCTCAAGCACTTCAAAGGCCTGCGTGGCACAGCCTTGGATATTTTTGGCAACACCGAAGAACGCCGCACTGAGCGTGCTCTGATCGCGCAATACCGCACCAGCGTGGAGGTCTTGATCGCGGAACTGAACGCCAAAAACCACGCCTTGGCGGTGGAGATTGCACGTGTGCCAGAACAAATCCGTGGCTTTGGCCATGTCAAGGCACGCAATCTGACAGCCGCACGCGGCAAATGGGACAGTTTGAAGACACAGTGGTCATCCCTCACATAAAGAGGGGGCTCAAGCCAGCCGCATACAATCCGCGGTTGGCCTGTCCTGGGCGTCTTGCCCCTGGACGGCAGCCCTTTTTGATTGGAGTTTGACCGTGTTGATTTCTTCTGCTTTTGCTCAAACCGCGCCTGCCGCCGCCGCAGGTGGTGATGTGATGTCGTCGCTCACGGGCATGCTGCCTTTGGTGCTGATGTTTGTGGTGTTGTACTTCGTGATGATTCGTCCCCAGATGAAGCGTCAAAAAGAACACAAGGCCATGATTGATGCGCTCGCCAAAGGCGACGAAATCGCGACTGCTGGCGGCCTGCTGGGCAAAGTCAGCAAGCTGGGTGACAACACCTTGAGCTTGGAAATTGCCCCTGGCGTGGAAGTGCAGTTGCAGCGTCACGCTGTGGTGCAAGTGTTGCCTAAAGGCACCGTCAAGTAATTTTTGCCACTGAGCACGAAGCGATCATGAACCGTTACCCGTTTTGGAAGTACGCGATCATCGTGATCGCTTTGTTGATTGGCAGCATTTACACGCTGCCTAACTTTTTTGGCGAAGCACCCGCGGTGCAAGTCTCTGCCGGTAAGTCGTCGGTCAAAGTCGACGCTGCCGTGCAAGAGCGCGTTGAGCAGGCCCTGAAAGCGGCCAACCTCACGCCCGAAGTGCTGACGCTGGACAACGGCTCGCTCAAGGTTCGCTTCGACAACACCGACAACCAGCTCAAAGCCAAAGACGCCATCCAGCATGCGCTGGTGCCTGATGCCAACGACGCTTCTTATGTGGTGGCTTTGAATTTGTTGGCCCGCTCACCCGCTTGGCTGACAGCGCTGAATGCGTCGCCCATGTACTTGGGTTTGGATTTGCGCGGTGGCGTGCACTTCATGTTGCAAGTGGACATGCCTGCAGCGCTGACCAAAAAGGCGGAGTCTTTGGCCGGTGACATCCGCACGGGCTTGCGTGAAAAGAATGTGCGCCACAGCGGCATCAGCCGCAATGGCCAAACCATTGAAGTGCGCTTTCGCGACATGGCCACACTCGAAGCCGCCCAACGCGTGATTCAAGATCAGTTTGTGGATCTGCAAACCACCAGCGCTGCGGATGGGGCCGACTTCAAACTCAGCGCCACCATCAACCCGGTGGCCGCACGTCGTGTGCAAGAGCAAGCGATCAAGCAAAACATCACCACCTTGCACAACCGCATCAACGAACTCGGCGTGGCCGAGCCGGTGATTCAACAGCAAGGCACCGACCGCATCGTGGTGCAACTGCCAGGCGTGCAAGACACGGCCAAGGCCAAAGACATTCTGGGGCGCACGGCCACGCTGGAAATTCGCATGGTCGACGACAGCGCCGAAGCGCGCAGTGCCGAGCTTGGCAATGGCCCTGTGCCCTTCGGTACCGAGCGTTTCTTGGAGCGCAGCGGCCAAGCGGTCATCGTCAAAAAACAAGTCATCCTGACCGGCGAAAACCTCACCGATGCACAGCCTGGCTTTGACAACCAAACCCAAGAGGCCGCCGTCCATCTGACCTTGGACGCCAAAGGCGCCCGCATTTTCAAAGACGTGACACGCGAGAGCGTGGGCAAACGCATGGCTATTCTGCTGTTTGAAAAAGGCAAGGGCGAAGTCGTCACCGCGCCTGTGATTCGCAGCGAAATCGGCGGCGGTCGGGTGCAAATTTCCGGTCGCATGAGCACGGTGGAAGCTAACGACACGGCCTTGTTGTTGCGCGCCGGTTCCTTGGCCGCACCGATGGAAATCATCGAAGAACGCACCATTGGCCCAAGCCTGGGTGCGGAAAACATCGCCAAAGGTTTTGACTCGGTCACCTGGGGCTTTGTGGCCGTGACGGCCTTCATGTGTGTGTACTACATGCTGTTTGGCGTGTTCTCCAGCGTGGCCTTGGCCGTCAACCTGTTGCTCTTGGTGGCTGTGCTCTCCATGCTGCAAGCCACGCTCACACTGCCTGGCATGGCGGCGATGGCCTTGGTGTTGGGCATGGCGATTGACGCCAACGTGCTGATCAACGAACGTGTGCGCGAAGAATTGCGTAACGGCGCCTCGCCGCAATCGGCCATCCATGCCGGTTACGACCGCGCGTGGGCCACGATTTTGGACTCCAACGTCACCACCCTGATTGCGGGCTTGGCCTTGTTGGCCTTTGGCTCCGGCCCCGTGCGCGGCTTTGCGGTGGTGCACTGCCTGGGCATCTTGACCAGCATGTTCTCGGCCGTGTTCTTCTCACGCGGCTTGGTCAACGTGTGGTACGGCCGTCAGAAAAAATTGCAAAGCGTGTCCATCGGCACGGTGTGGCGCGCCTGATCGCGTGGCGTCAAGAAAGAAATTGAGTCATGGAATTTTTTAAGATCCGCAAAGACATCCCGTTCATGAAGAACGCGGTGGTGTTCAATGCCATTTCATTCGTCACGTTTTTGGCGGCGGTGTTCTTTTTGTTCAGCCGTGGTTTGCACCTGTCGGTGGAGTTCACCGGCGGCACGTTGATGGAAGTCAGCTACAGCCAACCGGCCGATTTGAACGCGGTGCGCAATCAAATTGCCAAGATTGGTTTCACCGATGTACAGGTGCAAAACTTTGGCACCGCCCGTGATGTGATGATTCGCATGCCTGCGGTGAAAGGTCAAAGCTCGGCCCAACAAAGCGAGCAGGTGTTGACCGCTTTGAAAGAGGCTGACGCCACCGCGCAGCTGCGCCGCACCGAGTTTGTCGGCCCGCAAGTGGGTGACGAGTTGGCGGCCGACGGCCTCAAAGCCTTGGCCTTCGTGGTCATTGGCATCATGATTTACTTGGCCATGCGCTTTGAGTGGAAGTTTGCGGTGGCGGCCATCATTGCCAACTTGCATGACGTGGTCATCATCTTGGGCTTCTTCGCTTTCTTCCAGTGGGAGTTCTCGCTGCCCGTGTTGGCTGCGGTGCTGGCGGTGCTGGGTTATTCGGTGAACGAGTCGGTGGTGATCTTTGACCGGATCCGCGAGAACTTTCGCCGTTACCGCAAGATGAACACGGTCGAGATCATCGACAACGCCATCACCTCCACCATCAGTCGCACCATCATCACCCACGGCTGTACCCAGCTCATGGTGTTGTCGATGTTGCTGTTCGGTGGCGCCACGCTGCACTACTTTGCGCTGGCGCTGACCATTGGCATTTGTTTTGGTATTTACTCGTCGGTGTTCGTGGCCGCTGCGATTGCGATGTGGTTGGGCATTCGCCGCGAGGACTTGATCAAAACCCCCACCAAAGTGGCGGGTGACCCGGATGACGAAAACTCGGGCGCCGTGGTGTAAGCCAATGCGCTGCCCATGAAAAAAGCCGGTTTGCGAACCGGCTTTTTTGTGTCTGTGTGGTCAATGTGCGATGCGGTCGTTGTCGTCGCAGAGCTCGTCTAATACCAAGGCATCGGGCTCTAAGCCCACACTCCAGTACACCATCAACACAATGATCTTGAGGTCATCCAAAGCCATGGGATGACCGGGCACAGCCATGGCGCGGTCCAACACGATTTCGCGCATATGAGGCGACAGCACCTCGGCCGCTTCCAGGAAGTTGATGAAGCCCAAACATTCAGCGCCCAAATGGTCTTGCTCGGCCACCGAGTAGACGCGCAGGCTGTGGGCCGATTCGGTGTGGTGCTCTGGCACCGATTGGCTGATGTCGATCAGCTCGGTGTTGTGTGACGCAAGGTTGAGCCCGTCCAGCCAATGCAGGGCTTGTTGGATGTCGTCCACCTCAAACCCCGCGGCAGAGAGTTTGCGGCCCAGCTGCTGCAGCTCGGGACACGCATCACCTCGCCAGTAGTTTTCGTAGACGAAGACGAGCACTTCAAACATGGCTTCAATATACATGGATTTCATGTCTGCATGTATGTCGGTAAAGACCCTTAAATAGGTGCTGCCCTGTGCCCTCAGCTCGGCCCCAGGCGTTGAAACAAACCACCGGGCAAACGGCCCACTGCGCCTGCCAACTCCAGCGTGAGCAACTCGGCTTGCAGCGTGGCGGTGTCTAAGCCGCAGCGGGCTTGCAAGGCATCCAGGCCCACCGGTGCGTAGCCCATGTGCTGCAACACGGCCTGCTCCGCGGCATCTTTGTCCAGTTCGCTGGTGAACAACTGAGCTTGTTGTGGCGTGTCGAGTTGCAACTCTTCCAACACGTCTTGCGCACTTTCGACCAGTTTGGCGCCCTGGCGAATCAAGGCATGGCAGCCATGTGATTGCGGCGCGTGGATGGACCCTGGAATGGCCAGCACCTCACGTCCCACATCCAAAGCCATCCGCGCCGTGATGAGCGAGCCCGATTGCAAGGCGGCTTCCACCACCAAGGTGCCCAGCCCCAAGGCGGCGATGAGCCGGTTGCGCTTGGGAAAGTTTTGCGCCAACGGCGGCGTACCCAGCGGGTATTCGCTGATCAACACGCCGTGCTGTGCAATGTCCTGGGCCAGCATCTGATGTTGCTTGGGGTAGACGCGGTCCAGCCCTGTGCCCACCACGGCAACGGTGCGCCACTGACCATCGGCCGTCGCATTGGTGTGGGATGCATCTGCGCCTTGCAAAGCACCCCGATGCGCCGCACCGTCAATGCCCAGCGCCATGCCCGACACCACACACAAGCCCGCAGCGCTCAAGGCCTCGCTGAATTGCGCTGCGGTTTGCGCGCCTTGCGGTGTGGGATTGCGACTGCCTACCACCGAGATCGCGTTGCCCAGATGCCCGTCGGTTTGTCCTTGCACGTAGAGCATGAGGGGTGGGTCTGCCAGTTGCAGCAAAGCATCGGGGTACGCGGCGTCACCCAAGGTCCACACGGCGTGGCGTACGCCGTGCGGGTGATCCTGGTTTGCCAAGGCCAGCCACTGCTGCGTGCGCACCAGGTGCACGGGCAACTCAGGGGGTTCGCTCAGCAGCGCTTGGGCTTGAGACGCACTCACCACCTGCCGCAAGGCGGCTTCGCTTTGTTCAAACACGGCCTGCGGGCTGCCGAAACAAGCCAGCAAGTGTCGGGCTGCCTCGTTACCCACACCTGGGGTGAGGCCCAGGCGCAGCCAGCTGCGTAATGCATGACTGTGGGCGCTGCTGGGAGCGTCCGGGGCGATGGATGGTGTGTTCATGCGGGCCTCCTGCTGGGTGTGAAAACCATTGTGGGCAGGGGGTCACATCGCAGACGGGGCTGGAGGTCGAAAATTTCAAAACCAGAGACAATAAGCACATGGCCAAGTTAGACATTCTTCGATACCCCGACCCCAAACTCCATACCGTCGCCAAACCGATTCAGGCGGTGGATGCACGCATCCGCACGCTGATTGCCGACATGCTCGAAACCATGTACGACGCCAACGGCATCGGCCTCGCAGCCACACAAATAGATGTGCACGAGCGTCTGGTGGTGATTGATGTGTCGGAAGAACGCAATGAGCCCATGGTGCTGATCAACCCTGAAATCACCTGGATGGGCCCCGAGCGCGTCAAAGGCGAAGAGGGTTGCTTGTCGGTGCCCGGCATTTATGACGGCGTCGAACGCGCTACCGCAGTCAAGGTCAAAGCCCTGGACGGCGACGGCCAGCTGCGCGAGATCGAAGCCGAAGGCTTGCTCGCGGTGTGCATTCAGCACGAGCTGGACCACTTGCTGGGCAAGGTGTTTGTGGAATACCTCTCGCCTTTGAAGCGCAACCGCATCAAAACCAAGTTGCTCAAATCCCTGCGCGACGACGCGTGATTCGGAAAACCGTCATGCGCGTTATCTTTGCGGGCACGCCCGAATTTGCTGCCGTCGCCTTAGCCCGCATCATCGCGGCGGGTCACGAGGTGCCACTGGTGCTCACCCAGCCAGACCGTCCTGCTGGTCGTGGCATGAAGCTGCACGCCTCGGCCGTTAAGCAACTCGCTTTGCAACACCACATCACGGTGGCGCAACCGCGCAGCCTGCGCTTGGATGGCAAATACCCAGAAGATGCCATGCAAGCCCGCGCAGCTATTGATGCGGCCCAAGTCGATGTGATGGTGGTAGCTGCCTATGGCTTGATCTTGCCTCAGTGGGTGCTCGACACACCACGCCTGGGTTGCCTGAACATTCATGCCTCGCTGTTGCCACGCTGGCGCGGTGCGGCACCGATTCACCGTGCCATTGAGGCGGGCGACACGCACACCGGTGTGGTCATCATGCAAATGGATGCGGGTTTGGACACGGGCGACATGCTGTTGACCGACCAGCTGGCCATTGACGACGACACCACCGCCACACTGCATGACCGTTTGGCTGACATGGGAGGCGCACTCATTGTGCAAGCCTTGAACGATGCGCAGGCCAATGCCTTGCACCCCGTCAAGCAACCCGAAGCCGGCGTGACCTACGCCCACAAAATTGAAAAAGTCGAAGCCGCTGTCGATTGGCAGCAAACGGCGCAAGTGATTGGCCGCCGTGTGCGAGCGTTCAATCCGTTCCCTGGTGCGACCGGCCAGATCGAGGGTGAGGTCATCAAGTTGTGGCAGGCACATGTTGAAGCCCAAGCCCAAGCCCATGGCCAAGCACCCGGCACGGTACTCAGTGCCGATGCCCAAGGCGTGCGCATCGCCTGTGGCGACGGCGTGTTGTGCGTGACCGAGTTGCAACGCGCCGGTGGCAAGCGTTTGAACGCGGCTGATTTTTTACGCGGCTTTGCACTCACACCTGGCCAATGTTTTGACCCACACACAGGCGGGTCACCGTCATGATGTTTCTCAGCCCCAAACTCTTTCGCCATCCCGAATTCAAAATCGGTTTGCGCGAACTGGCCCCGCAAGCTCCGGGCGTTGCGGCTTGGGGTTTGATGACCGGTGTGGCCATGGTGAAGTCGGGCATGAGCGTGTTCGAGTCCGTCGCCATGACCTTGTTGGTGTTTGCCGGTAGTTCGCAACTCGCGGCCATTCCACTCCTCGTGGCAGGCGCACCGGCGTGGGTGATTTTGGCCACGGGCTTTTGCGTCAACTTACGCTTTGTGGTGTTTAGCCTGCATCTGCGACCGCATCTGATTCATTTGCCACGCTGGGAACGCTTGTTGCACGGCTATGTGACGGCAGACATCAGCTATGTGTTGTTCACCCGGCGCTTCCATCAACCCGGCCACACGCCTGAGCAGCGTCGCGCGCAAGAAGCCTATTTGGCCGGCAACGATTGCCTGAACTGGAGCAGCTGGATGGTGGCCAGTTTGATTGGCGTGGCACTCGCCAACTTGATTCCGCCAGCCTGGGGTTTGGGCTTTGCCGGCATTTTGTGTTTGCTGGGCATTCAATGCTCGCTTGCAAGCTCGCGCATGCGCATGGTGGCATCGGCGGTGGCGGGCGCTGCTGCGGTGGCCACCTATGCCTTGCCCTTGAAGCTCAACATCGTGGTGGCCATTGCCGTTGCGGTGATTCTTTGTTTGACCATGGAGCGCTTCAACCCCAACGCCAGTACCGGAGGCCATGCATGAGCGATCTTTTGCAAGGCACCGATGGTTGGACGCTGCTGGTGATCGTTGGCTTGGCCGTGGTCACGGTGGTGGCGCGTGGTTTTTTCTTTATCTCTGACAGCGCCTGGCAACTGCCGCATTGGGCGCAACGTGGGTTGCAGTACGCGCCGATTGCAGCCTTGTCAGCGGTGGTGATTCCCGAAATCGTGATGAGCCAAGGCGTACTTATCAGCACTTGGCAAGACGCGCGTTTGTTTGCCGCGGCAGCAGGGGTGGCGATTTACTTTGTCAAACGCAATGTGCTGCTGACTATTCTGGGCGGCATGGCGGTTTATCTGCCACTGCATCTGGGCTTGGGTTTTTAAAAGTCACGGGTGAGACAAGCGCGTGCGGAGCTTGGATCGATAGTTTGGGCCTGTTCTTCACCTGGGCTTGACCCCGCTCCACCATGCGTTGTTTTCACTTTTCAAAGGCTGCCCTTGCTTGTGTGTTGGTGGCCCATGTCTCTTTTCAAGCCAGCGTACAAGCGCAAGAGTCGCAGCGTCGTTTCAAAGTACTGACCCCTGCGGAGATGACGCAGGCCCAGCGCGACTTGGTGCAAAACATCCGCTCAGGCCCTCGCGCCGCTGTTGCAGGCTCTGCTGCGAACAGCAACGATGGCAGCTTGGGCAGCCCCTTCAATGTGTTTTTGCGCAGCCCAGAGCTGGGCGACCATTTGCAAAAAGTAGGTTCCCACATCCGCTTCAAAAGCAGCTTGGGGCAAAAGCTCAACGAGATGGCCATTCTCATCACGGCACGTCATTGGACAGCACAGTACGAATGGTTTGCCCACCACCGACTGGCCTTGCAAGCGGGCTTAGACCCGCAGGTGGCCGAGGCCATTGCCCAGGGCAAACGGCCAACCACAATGAAAGACGATGAGGCCATCGTCTACAACTTTTGCCAAGAGCTGCACACCACCACGCGCGTGAGCGACGCCACGTACAAAGCCATGGTGGATGCCTTTGGCGAACAAGGCGTGATGGACTTGATCGCCGTCAACGGCTACTACGTGTTGGTAGCCATGACTTTGAATGTGGACCGCACGCCCATTCCGGGCGATGCGCCAGCACCTTTGCCTGCGCTGACGCCTGCGCGTTAGTAAGTCGAGCGACCGCCGGTGATGTCAAGCACCGAGCCGGTGGTGAACGAGCAGTCTTCGCTCGACAACCAGGCCACCATGGCGGCAATTTCTTCCACTTCCACAAAGCGGCCCATGGGGATCTTGCCCAGCATGTAGTCAATGTGGGCTTGCGTCATTTGCGCAAACATGGCCGTGCGTGCCACAGCGGGCGCGATGGCGTTGACCAACACGCCCTTGGTCGCAACTTCTTTGGCCAATGACTTGGTCAAAGCAATCACACCGGCTTTGGAGGCGCTGTAGTGGCTGGCGTTAGGGTTGCCCTCTTTGCCCGCGACGGAGGCGATGTTGACGATGCGGCCCCAGCCGCGCGCAATCATGTGCGGCGTGACCGCACGGCAGGTGAGGTAGGGCGCAATCAGGTTGACTTCAATCACGCGACGCCACACCTCGGGGTCGAGTTCCCAGGTGGTGGCATTGCCACCGGTGATGCCGGCGTTGTTGACCAAGATGTCAATGTGGCCACTGTCTTGGATGGTTTGCGCGGTAGTGGCTGCCACGGCAGCGTCGGAGGTGAGTTCCACCACATAGCCGCTGACCTTGCCGAGTTTGCTCAGCGAAGCTTTGGCTTCTTCGAGCTTGGCAGCATCGATGTCCCACATCACCACGCTGGCGCCTGAGCGCAGCAAACGTTCGGAGGTGGCGTAGCCAATGCCTTGTGCGCCGCCGGTGACGACCGCCACGCGGCCTTTCAAATCGATTTGGTTCATGCTTTGTATCCTTTCAAGGCTTGTGCTGCATTGGGACCGGCTTGGCAGTCCGCGATGTATTGACGAATGATGTCGTCGAATGTTTTCTCGGCGAACAAGCCGAGTTTGTTGGCGCGTACCGAGCTGGACCCTTTGGGCCAACGCGACACGATGCCGGCAATGGTTTCGTTGCGCTCAAACGTCACGCGGGCGCGCACTTCGGGGCCAGCCACACGCTCCAAGGCGTCGAGCATTTCCTGCACAGTCACGTTCAAACCGGGCAAGTTCAAGGCGGTGCGGCCGCCGTAGGCTTCGCGCGAGCATTCAAACACGGTGATCAAGCCATCGACCGTCGCACCTGCCGAAGTCACAGGGTGTGACACATCGGGTGACACCGGGCAGACCGAAGGTTCCCCGGCCAAGGGTTCGCGGATGATGCCGCTGAAGAACGACGAGGCTGCGCCGTTGGGTTTGCCAGGACGCACGGTGACGGTCATCAGTCGTGCGCTGCGGCCATCGATGTAGCCCTTGCGGGTGTAGTCGGCAATCAGGTGTTCGCAGATGTGCTTTTGGGCACCGTAAGAGGTTTGCGGTGTGGGCAAGGTGTCGTCTGCCACGATGGCCGGCATGGGGTAGGCGTCGTCCGGGCCAAACACCGCGACCGAGCTGGAGAACACCATGCGTGTGGGCTTGGCGCCGCCTTCGGTGCGCGAGCGCAAGGCGTCGAGCAAGGCGCGTGTGCTGTCGAGGTTGGAGCGCAGGCCCAATTCAAAATCAGCCTCGCATTCGCCCGACACGGCCGAGGCGAGGTGGAACACACCGTCCACGGCCTCGTGTGCCAAGTCTTTGCAGTGGTCGAGCAAGGGGCCGGTCTTGACCAGCACGCGTGGATCTGCTGCCAGATCCGCAGGCGCGGGGAACTGATCGGCCAAGATGATTTGTGTGATGGCTTGGCCATTGAGTTGGCCGCGTGCCAACAAGGTGCGAGCCAATCGGGCTCCAATGAAACCAGCGCCGCCGGTGATCAATAAACGCATAGGTCAATCTTTCGGTGAAGGGTGGAGGGCACGCACCGATTTCGGTGCGCGTAAAGAAGCTGCAGGTTGGGCCAGCGAGGGCAGTTTGCGTTTGGAGACCAAGACCATTTCAATGTCTTCGCGCGCGCTGTCGATCAGCTTGAGCACGGCACGCTCGGCTTTTTCAGGCGCGCGTGCAATCACGGCATCCAATACCGCACGGTGCAATGGTAAGGACAGCGCAGGTCCATTGGGCTTGGTGGTGGTGATCTCAAAACTGGTGCGCAACAAAGCGCCAATCGCCTTGCTCATTTGCGCGACCATGCGGTTGTGACAGGCTTTGAGCAAGCCTTGGTGAAACAGCAAATCGTGGGTCACGTAGTCGCCACCAAATTCGATGGCGTGCTTCATGCCGGCGTAGGCCGCTTCAACTTCGGCCAAGTCTTCAGGCGTGGCGCGCTCTGCGGCCAATCGCACGGCAGCGGGTTCGACCACGCGGCGCAGGTCTTGCAAGTCACGCAAAAATTCGCGCGTCAAACCCAGCTTGGATTGCCAAGCCACCACATGGGGATCAAACCAATTCCATTGATCCGAGGGCAACACGCGGGTGCCCACTTTGGGGCCGGTGCTGACCAAGCCTTTGGCGACCAACGATTTCACGGCTTCACGCACCACGGTGCGACTCACGCCCAGCTCGACGCACAGCACGGTCTCGGGCGGCATGGAGCTGCCCGGTTGATAGTGTCCGGACACAATGGCCTCGCCCAACAAATCGAGCGTGTGGCCGAGCATGTTCTTGATGGCCATGAGGTCCTTATTCCTTATCCGCGCACGAACAAGGTCACCAGGGGTTGGTTGCCGACTTGGCGGCTCCAATGCCCGTGTACCTTCTCATCAAAGGTCGCGCCTGCGGGCAACAGGTCTGCGGAGTAAAAGTGTTCGCCAGGGCTGAACACGCGTGAGCTGCCGTCTTGCAAACCGATTTCCATGTGGCCGCTCAGAATGAACACCCATTGGGTGTGGTCGCTGCAATGGAACTGGCTGCGAAAGCCCACCGGGCTGTGGCGCAACTGGTAACCGCCGCTGCTCATGAGCTGAGACAAACGCGCTTGCGGTTTGCCTTCGGTCAGCGCGATGGTTTCTTCGCGAAAACGCGCGCAGCCATCGGTGTCGGTGAAGAGAATGGTTTGGGTGAAGGTGGTCATGCAGCTGCTTTCTCGGCGCCGAAGTTGATTTGGACTTTCATGGCTTGGCTCTTGTCACTGGCCAGCTCGAAGGCTTGGGTGGCTTGGTCAAAATCAATCACGTGAGAGATCACGGGACGGCCATCAATCAAACCTTCATTCAAGAAGCGCACGGCCACGGCAAACTCTTCGTGGAAGCGGAAGGTGCCACGCAGCTCCAGCTCTTTGCCCACCAGTTGGTTCAGCGGCAAGGCGGCGTCACCGCCAAGGCCAATGCTCACGATCACGCCACGCGGTGTCACCACATCGAGGCCGCTGCGCAAGGCTTTGTCGTTGCCCGAGGCTTCGAACATCACATCGAAGGCGCCTTTGTTGACGGCGAAGGGCGCCAGGCCATCGGGCGTAGTGGACAGGTTGATGGTTTCATCGGCGCCCATGGCGCGGGCGCAGGCCAGCGGCTTGTCGGCCACGTCCACCGCCACGATGCGGGCTGCACCAGCACGGCGCAAGCCGGCAATCAAGAGTGCACCGATGGGGCCGCAACCAGTCACCAACACTTGTTTGCCAAACACCGAGCCGGCGCGCTGGATGGCATGCAAACCGACCGACAAGGGTTCGGCTAAGGCCGCGAGCGACAGGCTGAGCTTGTCGCTGAGCGGGTGCGCTTGCGACGCGTCAATCACCAGCGATTCGCGGAATGCGCCTTGGATGTGCGGAAAGCGCATGGCGCTGCCGTAAAAGCGCATGTCCAAGCAATGGTTGTGGTGGCCTTTTTGGCAGTACTGGCACACACCGCAAGGACGCGAGGGCGAGATGGCAATGCGTTGACCGGGGGCAAAGTTTTTCACCTCAGCGCCTACCGCGCTGACGATGCCTGACACCTCGTGGCCCAAGACCATCGGCTCTTTGATGCGCACGGTGCCAAAACCGCCGTGGCGGTAGTAGTGCAAATCAGAACCGCAAATGCCGCCGTAGGCCACGCGCACGGCGAGCTGCTGGGGGCCGAGGGCGTCGGTTTCAAACGCGTCGAGACGCAAGTCTTCGGGGGCGTGGCAAACAATGGCTTTCATGGGTCTTCCTTAAAGCTGCGCAGTGACGCCGCCATCTACATAGAGGATGTGGCCGTTCACAAAAGTCGAGGCATCGCTGGCCAAAAACACCGCCGCACCAGCGAGTTCTTCCACCTCACCCCAGCGACGGCTGGGCGTGCGGTTGGTCAGCCAGGCGCTGAAGGTGGCGTCATTCACCAGCTTTTCATTCAATTCGGTTTTGAAATAGCCGGGGCCAATGCCGTTGACGTTCAAGCCCAGCGGTCCCCAGTCAATCGCCATGCCCTTGGTCAACATTTTCAGTGCGCCTTTGCTGGCCATGTAGGGCGAGATGCCGGGGCGACCCAGCTCGCTTTGCACCGAGCAAATATTGATGATGCGGCCCTTGTGACGCGTGATCATGTGCTGCGCCACGGCTTGGCCGACAAAGAACACGCTGTCCAAATTGGTTTGCATGAGTTCGTGCCAGTCTTTGTGGTCGAACTCGTGCAGCGGTGCGCGGCGTTGAATGCCCGCGTTGTTGATCAAGATGTCGATCGGGCCAATGTCTTGTTCGATCAGATCGATGTTGCTTTTCACGGCCGCCGCATCGGTGACGTCAAAGGCGCGTTCAAACACATCAAAGCCTTCAGCCCGCAAAGCGGCTGCCGTGGTTTTGAGCTTGTTGGCGTCGCGTCCGTTGAGCACGATGCTGGCGCCAGCTTGGGCCAAACCGCGTGCCAGGCCGAGACCAATGCCGGCTGACGAGCCAGTGACCAAGGCCAAGCGGCCGTCGAGTCGGAATGTTTGTGCGGTGATCATGCGTGGTTGGGTTGTAGATGGTGTTCGATGTCCGCTACCAACTGCTCAAGCGGCTGTGCAATGTCCAGCGTGAGCACGGCTTCGTCAGCGGTGGGAATTTCTAAGGTGCGCAATTGACTGTCGAGCAAGGTGGGCGGCATGTAGTCGTGCTGGCGGCGTTGCAAGCGTTCGGCCAACAAATCGCGCGCGCCATGCAAGTGCACAAAGCGCAGATCGGGTGTGGCCAAACGCAGGCGGTCGCGGTAGGCGCGTTTGAGCGCGGAGCACGACACCACCAAACCTTCCTCAGGCCCCAAGGCCGACAAGTGCGTGGCAATGGTGTCTAGCCAACCCGCCCGGTCTTCATCGGTCAAGGGCGTGCCTGCAGCCATCAGTGCCACATTGCGTGGCGGATGCAAGCTGTCGCCTTCCAAAAAAGGCACGCCAATGCGATCCGCCAAGCGTTGTCCCACAGTGCTTTTGCCGCACCCGGACACACCCATGATGACGAGGCGAGGAGGCGTCATGGTCAGAGGCGTTGCTCGCTGGTGCCGTCAAAGACATGGGCTTTGGCGGTGTCGAATTGCAGGTGCACGGTGTCGTCAGGCTGCACCGAGGTGCGGCCATGCATGACCAGGGTGAACTGCTGACCACCAATGTCGAGCACCAACTCGGTTTCTGCACCGGTGGGTTCGACCACCACCACTTTGGCGGCGATGCCGCTGCTGGCGAGTTCCAAATCGCCAGGGCGCACACCGTAATGCACGGCCGTGCCGTTGGCCACAGGCGCTGCGGTGACGGGCATGGGCCATGAGGCGCCCAAGGCCGCGACTTGGCCGTTTTGGACCACGCCCTTGAACACGTTCATGGCGGGTGAGCCAATGAACTGGGCCACAAACAAATTGCCGGGGCGGTCAAACAATTCCAGTGGTGTGCCGATTTGTTCGACGATGCCGTCGTGCATCACCACGATGCGGTCGGCCATGGTCATGGCTTCGATCTGGTCGTGGGTCACGTAGACGGTGGTGGTTTTCAAGCGTTGGTGCAAGGCTTTGATTTCAGCGCGCATGGCCACGCGCAGCTTGGCGTCGAGGTTGGAGAGCGGTTCGTCAAACAAGAACACCTTGGGATCACGCACGATGGCGCGGCCCATGGCCACGCGTTGGCGTTGGCCGCCTGACAGCTCACGGGGATAACGGTCCAGCAAAGCGTCCAGGTTCAAGATGCGCGCGGCATGGGCCACACGTTCTTCGGTGGTTTTGGCATCGGCCTTGCGCAGACGCAGCGAGAACGCCATGTTCTCGCGCACCGTCATGTGAGGGTACAGCGCATAGCTTTGGAACACCATCGCGATGTCGCGGTCTTTGGATTCCAAATCGTTGATGACGGTGCTGTCGATGCTGATTTCGCCGCCAGAGATTTCTTCTAAGCCAGCCAACATGCGCAGCAGGGTGGATTTGCCGCAGCCCGAAGGGCCGACCAAGACCACGAACTCACCGTTTTGAATTTCAAAGGTGATGCCGTGGATGACCTTGACTTTGTTGCCGTAGGTTTTTTGAACGTTGTTGAATGAAACGGATGCCATTTTTCTTCCTTAGCTTTTGACTGCGCCGGCGGTCAGGCCAGACACCATGTAGCGTTTGAATGTGTAGTAAATCGCGGCGGGTGGCAGCGCATAAATCAAGCCTGTGGCCATGAGCAATTCCCAAGGGGAATCGTCGGCCGACAAAAAGTTACCCAAGGCCACGGCCAGGGTGACGTCTTGGTCTTTGGAGAGCAGCAAGAACGCATACAGGTATTCGTTCCAGGCCAGCAACAAAGCGTAGGTGCCCACGGCCACCAGCGAAGGGACCATCAAGGGCAGATACACCATCCAGAACAGTTGCAAGGGCGTTGCGCCGTCGATGCGGGCGGCTTCGTCCAACTCAAACGGCAGCTTGTCGCTGGCTTGTTTGAGCACCCAAATGCAGTAGGGCGAGGCAATCGTCACCATGGCCAAGATGAGCGACCATTGGTTGTTCAGCAAGCCATACAGACCCATGGTTTTGTACATGGGCACCGCCAAAAAGGCGGCGGGGATGAAGTAGGTGAACAAGGCTAGGTTCATCACCGTGCGACCGCCGCGAATCTTGAGGCGGCTGATGGCAAAGGCCGAGGTGGTGGCCACCAACAAGGTCAATGCGCCCACGGCCAAGGCAATGATGAAGGAGTTGCCTAGCTGTTGCCAGAAATGGTCCAAGTAGAAGTGATCTCGCTTGAACACAATTTCAAAGTTTTGCAGCGTGGGGTGCTCAGGCCAGAGATGGCCCGAGGTGGCGGTGTCGCGCGGAGAAATCGCGAACAACACCATGTGATACACAGGAAACAAAGTCCAGATCAGCACGGGAATGCCGATCAGCAGCAACTTGGCTTCGGCAGCTATTTTTTTCAAGCTCATTTCGACAGCCTTTTCATCATGAAGTAAACCAATGGCAAAACAAAGGGCAGTCCGACCACGATGGAGGCCATGGCCAAGTCCACTTGGTCCAGACGCAAATAACGGATGCCCAAGGTGGCCAACACATGGGTCATGTCAGCCGGGCCACCGCCGGTCAACAGGTACACGCTGTTGAAGTCGCCCAGGGTCCAAATCATGGACAGGATGGTGGAGGTCAAGTAAATCGAGCGCATTGAAGGCCAAGTGATGAACTTGAACTTTTGCCAGCTGGTGGCCCCATCCACCGAAGCGGCTTCGTATTGTTCAGACGGAATGGCCAAACGGGCGGCCACCAAAATCAGCGTCCAAAACGGCAGCGATTTCCAAATGTGCATGAGCATGGACAACGACAGCGCCAAGGTGGGGTCGTTGAGCCAGTTGGGGCCGTCCAAGCCGGTCCATCGGAAGATGGCGCTGTTGATGATGCCCCACTCGGGGTTCAACATGAAGCGCACCGACAAAATGGTGGGAATCGAAGGAACGGCCCAAGGCAAGATGAAGAGCGCAGACACGATCTTGATCCACCAGCGTTCCATCACAAAGAAACCAGACAGCGCCAAGGCCACAATCATTTTGAGGTTGATCGCCACGACCAGGAACACAAAGGTGTTGACGGCACTGCGGAAAAAAATCGGGTCGTTGAATAAATCGACGTAGCTTTGCGGATGGCGTGCGAGCCATAAGCCGTAGCCAACAGGGTAGAGCACAAACACCACAAACACCACGATGTAGGGCACCACCATGAGGCGGCCCCAAAACTCCCAAGGCGATAGCGGCTTGGCGGGTGGGGGTGTGAGAGGAGCAACTTGAGTATTCATGGGCAAAGGTCGCCTCAACGGCTGCAGTTTTGAGAACGGCAACCCAATGTCAATCAGGGGAAGCAAGACACACACCGGTGTGCAGCGCGAGGCTGGCACCGGTGTGCGCTTGGGGTTTAGTTACCGGCGACTTCTTTGATGCGGGCGATCATTTCGTCCACAGCTTTGTCAGTCGGCACTTTCTCGTTCAAGATACGGTTCATGGCTTTGGCCCACACGTTTTCGTTGTTGAGCACGGTGAACTTGTAGTTCTTGGTGAACTCAAACGGCTGTGTGCCATTCATGAACTGGTTGTACACCGCCAAACGTGCGGGGTCTGCTTTCCAGAAGGGGCGTTGTTGCGCCGCTTTGGTCACAGGGAACCAGCGACCGAGCGAACCTTCCACATAAGGTGTCAGGTTTTGCTCTTCCAGCATGAAGGCCAAGAACTTCTTCGCCAAATCTTTGCGCTTGGCGTCTTTGAAGATCACGCCTGTTTTCACCGCTGAGCGATAGGTCATTTTGGTGCCATCGGGTTTGAGCGGGAAGCCAGAAGTGCCGATCACTTCGTAGTAGTTCTTCTTGCCCAAGTCACGTTGCTCTTGGGTCAAAGCGGTGTTGTTCATGTCGTCTAACCACTTGGCTGCGATCGAGATCGTGGCGTTGTGCGTCATGACCGTGGTCTTGTTGTGGAAGGCGACGTTGTTGTCGGGGTCTTTCCAGCTGGTCGACGAGGGTGGTGTGCAACCCTTGGTGTAGACCGCGGTGTAGTCGTTCAAGGCGTTGATCAAACCTGCGCGCACAGCTGGGTCGTCGACCAAGAGCTTGCCCGAATCGTTCACCAACTTGACGTTGTAGGCGTCCATGAAAGTCAGGAACGAGAAGAACGAGTCGGTGGCGTCCACGCCCATGGGGAAGCCGGTACCAAAGGCACGCTTACCGGTTTTTTGGCGATAGCCAGTTTGCACTTTGGAGCACCAGAAGTCCCAGTAACCTTTCCAGTCGGTGGGAATGTCGCTCTCTTTGTAGCCCGAATCAGCCAGCATGTCTTTCCAGTACTGGATGTGCATGGTTTGCTGTTTGATGGGGAAGGCGTAGTAAGCGCGGTTCTTGGCTTGGTTGTTGTACAAGAAGGTGGTGGACAGGGCCGCAGGTTCGAAGCTGCTGCGCACTTTGTCGATCACGCTGCTGAGGTCTTCCAACTTGCCGTCGTACGCCCATTTGGCGGTAACTTGGAAGTCGTAAGTGTCGGCATAGGCCAAATCGGGTGGGCTGCCAGAGTCCAGCGCGGCCACGGTTTTGGGGATCATGTCTTGGATCGGATACTGCGAGAGATCGATCTTGATGCCCTTGTTCTTTTCTTCAAATTTCTTGATCGCTGCGAACAAGGCGTCGTCTTCGGCTTTGTAGAAGCCTTTGACCCACCACACATTCAATTTCTCTTGCGCCAGGGCGGGGCCCGCGGCGGTGATCAGGCCTGCCGCAATCATTGCGCCGGTCAGCCAAGTTTTCAATTTCATCTGTTGTCTCCTCAGGTTAGAAGTTCAAGGTCTGTGCAACCTTGGTGCTATCGTATGATGATTGAGCCATCTCCAGATGCGGAGTTACCCGCATCTTTTGGGTTAACCCTTGGCCGCGCACTCGGGCACAGGGGTGTGCACGGTTTTGTTTTCAAAATACGATTTCAAGTTGTTGAAGGTCAAATCCGCCATGGCCTGGCGGGTTTGCGTGGTGGCGCTGCCAATGTGGGGTGCCAGCACCACATGGGGCAAAGCGCGCAGTGCTTCGGGCACGTGGGGCTCGTTCTCGAACACGTCCAGGCCGGCGCCACCGATGACGCCGTTTTGCAGCGCTTCAATCAGGGCCGCTTCATCGACCACCGAACCGCGTGCGACGTTGACCAAGATGCCTTTGGTGCCCAAAGCCTTGAGCACGTCGGCATTGATCAACTTGCGCGTGCCCGCACCGCCGGGGGTGATGACCACCAGGTAGTCGCTCTCTGCGGCCAAAGCTTCGGCTGTGGCCGCGTACTTGAACGGCAGATCGGCCTTGGCGCTGCGGGCCGTGTAGGCCACCGACATATTGAAGGCCAGAGCGCGCTGTGCAATGGCTTGGCCGATGCGGCCCATGCCCACAATGCCCATGCGCGCGCCCGAGACCTTGCGTGCCAGCGGCATGGGGCCGGTGGGCCATTTGCCTTCTTTGACATAGCGGTCCGAGGCCGGCAGTTGGCGCGCGGCGGCCAGCATCAGGCCGATGGCCAGGTCGGCCACATCGTCATTGAGCACATTGGGGGTGTGGGTCACCATGACGCCGCGTGCTTTGGCGGCGGCCACGTCAACGCCGTCATAGCCGACGCCAAATCCAGAAATGATTTCCAGCGCGGGCAATTGGGCGATCAAGCTTTCAGGCACCTTGGATTCGCCGGTGGAGGCAATGGCGCGGATGTGTGGTGCGATCTTGGCGAAAGCCGCTGGATCGGTCTCGTGCAAGCGGTCGTGCAAATTGAACACGGCACGAATTTGGGGCTCCAGCAGGGGTGAGAGTTTGGCGACAGACAGGACGTCGATGTGGGACAAGGTGGGCTCCTAGGGCTTTCACGGGGTTGAGATTCAATCGTCATACCATAATATGCTCGCAGTGCCCGAACTCAGATTCGGGGAAACCAGTAAGAACGTCAACCAGCGAGACCCACCATGAGTGACCAACCCAAAAAGCGCCCCGAAGATTTACGCAGTCAACAATGGTTCGGGCGGCAAGACCGGGATGGTTTTGCTTATCGCAGCTGGGTCAAGGGCAAGGGCATTCCACATGACCAGTTCGATGGTCGTCCGGTGATTGGCATTTGCAACACCTTCAGCGAACTCACACCCTGCAACTCGCACTTTCGCACGCTCGCCGAGCAAGTGAAGATTGGTGTCTACGAGGCCGGTGGTTTCCCGTTGGAATTTCCCGTCATGTCCTTGGGCGAAACCTTGCTGCGCCCTACGGCCATGCTGTACCGCAACCTCGCGTCCATGGATGTGGAAGAGAGCATTCGCGGCAACCCGATCGACGGCGTGGTGCTGTTGATGGGTTGCGACAAAACAACCCCCAGCTTGTTGATGGGTGCCTCTAGCGCCAACCTGCCCACCATTGGTGTGAGCGGCGGCCCGATGCTCAACGGCAAGTGGCGTGGTCAAGAATTGGGTTCAGGCACCGGCGTGTGGAGCATGAGTGAGCAAGTGCGCGCCGGCACCTTGAAGCTGCAAGATTTCTTTGAAGCCGAGAGCTGCATGCACCGCAGCCACGGCCACTGTATGACCATGGGCACGGCCAGCACCATGGCCAGCATGGTCGAAGCCTTGGGCATTGGCTTGCCCGGCAACGCGGCTTACCCCGCTGTCGATGGCCGTCGCAATGTGTTGGCCCGCGACGCAGGGCGCCGCATTGTGCAGATGGTCAAAGACGACATCAAGATTTCGCAAATCCTGACCCGCGAAGCGTTCGAGAACGCCATCCGCACCTTGGCGGCCATTGGCGGCAGCACCAACGCCGTGATTCACTTGGTGGCCATCGCCGGTCGCTTGGGCGTGCCTCTGAGCATTGACGACTTCGACCGCTTGGCCAGCGAATTGCCTTGCTTGGTGAACTTGCAGCCTTCGGGTCAGTACCTGATGGAAGACTTCTGCTACGCCGGTGGCTTGCCTGCGGTGATGAAAGAAATCGCGCATCTGTTGCACACCGAGGTGGTCACCGCCAACGGCAAGACCGTGGGCCAAAACGTGGCCGAAGCACAGAACTACAACACCGAAGTCATCAAGCCGTTTGCCGCGCCCTTCAAAGAGAAGGCCGGTATTGCCATCTTGCGTGGCAACTTGGCACCACGCGGTGCGGTGATCAAACCCAGTGCGGCTACCCCCGCGTTGATGACGCACACCGGCCGTGCCGTGGTGTTTGAAGACAGCAACGATTTCCACGCCCGCATTGACGACGAAAACTTGGATGTGGACGAAACCTGCATCTTGGTGCTCAAGAACTGCGGCCCCAAGGGCTACCCCGGCATGGCCGAAGTGGGCAATATGCCACTGCCGCCCAAGGTGCTGCGCAAAGGCATCACCGACATGGTGCGCATCAGCGATGCGCGCATGAGCGGCACCGCTTACGGCACCGTGGTGTTGCACACCGCGCCTGAAGCGGCGGCGGGCGGTACCTTGGCCTTGGTGCAAAACGGCGACTTGATCACCTTGGACGTGCCCAAGCGCAGCCTGCACCTGCATGTGGATGACGCTGAATTGGCCAAGCGCCGTGCGGCTTGGACCCCCCCCGAACCAGCGATGGCCAGCGGCTACTGGAAGCTCTACATCGACCACGTGTTGCAAGCTGACGAAGGCGCCGACCTCGACTTCTTGCGCGGCATGCGCGGTGCCGCTGTTCCAAAAGACAACCACTAAAAATCAAGGAAATCAGAGATGACAAAAGTAGCCGTAGTTACCGGTGCCAGCTCGGGCATTGGCAAAGCATGTGCCCTGGCCTTGTTGAAAGCCGGTTGGCAAGTCGCCTTGGTGGGTCGTCGTGCGGACGCCTTGCAAGCCACCATTGCCGAAGCGGGCGCGAATGCCGCCAACGCCTTGGCTGTGCCCACCGATGTGGGCAAAGACGCAGAAGTGGCCAAGCTCTTCCAAACCGTGGTGGCCAAATTTGGTCGCGTGGACTTGCTGTTCAACAACGCCGGCGTGTCCTTGCCCTACACCTTGCCCGGTGATCTGGCCGCAGACGCCTGGCGTCAAGCGGTGGATGTGAACTTGAACGGCGCGTTCTACTGCTTGTCGCATGCCTTCAAGCAAATGCAAACACAGTCACCCCAAGGTGGCCGCATCATCAACAACGGCTCCATCTCGGCCTATGCGCCGCGTCCTGGCTCAATCGCTTACACCGCCACCAAACACGCCATCAGCGGTTTGACCCGTGCGGCCAATTTGGATGGGCGCAATATGAACATCGCGGTGGGCCAGATCGACATTGGCAACGTGGCCAGCGACATGACCGCCAAGATGGTCAATGGCGTGCACCAAGCCGACGGCACCATCAAGCCCGAAGCACGCATGGAAATGAGCTCGGTGGTGGACACCTTCATGACCATGGCCAATTTGCCTTTGTCGTCCAACATCTTGTTCGTCACTGTCATGGCCAACCAAATGCCGTTCGTCGGCCGCGGTTAAAACACACACCTTCAGGCCCACACGATGCACGACGTGGTCACCTTGGGCGAAGCCATGGTGTTGTTGGCGGCTGAGCAGCCGGGGCCTTTGGCTTCGGTGCGCAGCTTCACCAAATACACCGCTGGCGCAGAAACCAATGTGGCTGTGGGTCTGGCCCGCTTAGGACTCAAGGTCGGCTGGGCCAGCCGCCTGGGTGACGATTCCATGGGGCAGTACCTGCGCAACGCCTTCACGCACGAAGGGATTGATTGCGCACACGTCGCCATGGTGCCCGGGGCCCGCACGGGCTTCATGTTCAAAGGCCGGGTTGATGATGGCTCGGACCCACCGATTGAATACCACCGCAAAGACTCCGCCGCCAGCCAAATGGGGCCCGCTGAGTTGGATCTGGCCTGGCTCTCGCAAGCGCGTCACTTGCATGTGACGGGTGTGTTCCCTGCACTCACCGACGCGACCTTGGCCGCCACCCAGACCGCCATGCAACACATGCGTGCCCAAGGCAAGACGGTGAGCTTTGACCCCAACCTGCGCCCTGCCTTGTGGCGCGACGCAGCGCACATGCGCGCCACCTTGAACGCCCTGGCCGCTCAAGCCGATTGGGTGTTGCCCGGTTTGGACGAAGGACGCCAGCTCACCGGACAAGACACACCCGAGCAGATGGCTGCGTTTTACCGCGCCGCAGGTGCCGCCCAGGTGATTGTCAAACTCGGTGCTCAGGGGGCCTACTTCGACAGTGCACAAGCCTCGGGTTATGTCGCGGCCTCACCCGTGGCGCGTGTGGTCGACACCGTAGGGGCAGGCGATGCGTTCGCAGTGGGCGTGATCAGCGGCTTGCTGGAAAGCTTGAACTTGGAAGACGCGGTGCGACGCGCCACTTGGATGGGCGCACGCGCCGTCCAAGCGCGCGGTGACACCGAGGGCTTGCCTACCCGTGCGCAATTGCAAGCTGCACAGGTGGCATGACATTTCGAATTTAAAAACAGACAACATCAACAGGAGACAGACATGAAGATTGGCTACATCGGTGCATCGGGCCTCATGGGGCATGGCATGGCGAAAAACTTGTTGGCCAAGGGCCAGCAACTCGCCATCACGGTTCACAAGCAGCGTGACCGCGTGCAAGACCTGCTCGACGCGGGGGCCACCTTGGCAGCCAATGCTGCAGAGCTGGGTGCAACGTGTGACGTGGTGTTGATCTGCGTTACCGGCTCACCGCAAGTCGAAGCGGTGGTGTCGGGCCCGAACGGCTTGTTGACCCATCCCAAAGCAGGTTTGGTGATCGTCGATTGTTCGACCAGTGAACCCCACTCCACCACCCATTTGCGCGAACTGTCTCACAGCAAAGGCGTGACCTTTGTCGATGCGCCCTTGGCACGTTCGCCGGTCGAGGCAGAAGCCGGTCGACTCAACGTCATGGTGGGCGCTGAGCCTGCGGTGTTTGCCAAGCTCGAACCGATTTTGAAATGCTGCGCCGAGAACGTGTTCCACGTCGGTGGCCCCGGCGCAGGACACGCCATCAAGCTGCTGAATAATTTCATCGGTCAGGCCATTTGTGCGGCCACGGCTGAGGCTTTTGCGGTGGGCAAGCGCGCGGGCATTGACCCCAAGCAACTCGTTGCTTTGGTCGGTGCAGGCCCGGTCAACTCCGGCCTGTTTCAGGCCATGGCCAAAACACTCGATGGCGATTTGACGGGCTTGAAGTTCGAGCTCGACAACGCACGCAAAGACATTCGCTACTACACCCACCTGGCTGAAGGCATGGCCGTGCCCACGCTGATGGGCGAGGCGGTGCACCAATCGCTCAGCATGGCCAGCGCTTTGGGCTTTGGCAAAAAATTTGTGCCCTCCTTGGTGGAGGCACAAGAACGCATCACGGGCGTCACTTTGGTGCCCAAGACTTCTAACACTTAACCCCCCACAGAGAGACAACCATGAGCAATCGTTTAGCAGGCAAAACAGCACTCGTCACCGCAGCCGGTCAAGGCATTGGCCGCGCCACCGCCCTCGCCTTTGTGCGCGAAGGCGCCAAGGTCATCGCCACCGATGTGAATGCCGCCGCCTTGGAATCTTTGAAACAAGAATGCGGCTGCGCCGTGGATGTGCTCGACGTCACCAGCGACGCGGCGATTCAAGCCGCGCACGCCAAGCATGGCGAGATCGATGTGCTGTTCAACGGCGCAGGGTTTGTGCACGCAGGCACGGTGCTCGACTGCACCGAGGTCGAATGGGACTTTGCCTTCAACCTCAACGTGCGTTCGCAGTTCCACATGATCAAAGCGTTCTTGCCGGGCATGCTCAAAAAGGGCAAAGGCTCCATCATCAACGTCGCCTCAGTCGCTGGCAGCATCAAGGGCGCGCCCAATCGTTTTGTGTACGGCACCACCAAGGCAGCGGTGATTGGTTTGACCAAGGCGGTGGCGGCCGACTACATCACCACGGGTGTGCGTTGCAACGCGATTTGCCCCGGTACCGTGGAGTCGCCTTCGTTGCGTGACCGCATCTCGGCCCAAGCCCAAGCCAGCGGCCAAACCATTGCGCAAGTGGAAGCCGCGTTTGTGGCGCGCCAACCCATGGGCCGCGTCGGTCGTGTCGATGAAATCGCTGCTTTGGCGGTGTACTTGGCCAGTGACGAGTCCAGCTTCACCACGGGCACGGCACAAGTCATTGACGGCGGATGGTCCAACTGATGTCGCCCGTCATCCGCATTCATGCACAAGACAATGTGGTCATTGCCCGATCACAGTTGGTCGGCGGCACAGTGTTGGCCGACGAAGGCGTGACGGTTTCGGGCCTGGTGCCCCCCGGCCACAAAGTGGCCACGCAGGCGATTGCCAAAGGTCAGGCGGTGCGCCGCTACGACCAAATCATCGGTATGGCCACGCGCGACATTGCCGCAGGCGAGCATGTGCACACGCACAACCTGGCCTTCAGCGACTTTGCGCGTGAACACGCGCCTGGCGCTGCGGCACAGCCAACAGCCTATGTCGCGCAACCCGCCACCTTCCAAGGCATTGTGCGTGCGGATGGCCGCGTGGCCACGCGCAACTACATCGGTGTGTTGACCTCGGTGAATTGCTCGGCCACGGCGGCACGTGCAATTGCCGATTACTTTCGACGCGACATTCGCCCCGAGGCCTTGGCCGACTTTCCCAACGTGGACGGGGTGGTCGCCTTGACCCACGGCATGGGCTGCGCCACGGCGAGCGACGGCGAGGAGTTGCAAGTGCTGCGCCGCACCTTGGGCGGCTATGCCAAGCATCCCAACTTTGCCGCCGTGCTGGTGGTGGGCTTGGGGTGTGAGACCAACCAAATTTCAGGCTTGCTCACGCAAGAAGAGATGGAAGTGGGCCCCAAGCTGGTGGCGTTCAACATTCAAGAAACTGGCGGTACCCGCAAGACAGTGGACAAAGGCGTTGAGCTGATCAAGGCCATGCTGCCCGAAGCCAACCGTGTGCAGCGTGAACCGGTACCTCTGAAGCACTTGACCGTGGGCCTGCAATGCGGCGGCAGCGATGGGTATTCGGGCATCAGCGCCAACCCAGCGCTGGGTGCAGCAGTGGACTTGCTGGTGCGCCACGGCGGCACGGCGGTGCTGTCGGAAACGCCTGAGATTTACGGCGGAGAACATTTGCTGACGCGCCGCGCTGTGAGCGTGGCGGTGTCTGACAAATTGCGCGCCCGCATTGCCTGGTGGGAGGCCTACACCCGCCGCAACAACATGCAGATGGACAACAACCCCTCGGCGGGTAACAAGGCGGGTGGTTTGACCACCATCTTGGAAAAAAGCCTGGGCGCGATTGCCAAAAGCGGCACCACCAATTTGGTCGATGTGTATGAGTACGCCCAGCCCATCACCGCGCAGGGTTTTGTGTACATGGACACACCGGGCTACGACCCGGTGTCGGCCACCGGCCAAGTTGCGGGGGGCGCCAACCTGATTTGCTTCACCACCGGACGCGGTTCGGCCTATGGTTGCGCGCCCAGCCCTTCCATCAAACTCGCGACCAACACGGCCTTGTGGCAGCGCCAAGAAGACGACATGGATATCAACTGCGGTGGTGTGGTCGACGGTGCCGAAACCGTGCAGCAAGCTGGTGAACGCATCTTCCAACTGATGATTGCCACAGCCTCGGGCCAGCACACCAAGAGCGAACAACATGGCTATGGCCAAAACGAGTTCGTGCCTTGGCAACTGGGTGCGGTGATGTAAGGCAATTCGTTGCTATGCCACGACCGGCTTCATGCGCAGGGGCCGGTGGTGGCGTGTCAGGCTGCGCAAGTTCAGACTTTTAGAATAGGCGGGTTATAAATTTCAAACCCAGCTTCCCATGAACGTCATTCGCTTCTCTGATTTGTGCGCCGCTGGCCGTGTCCAAGGCCAACGTGTTTTCATTCGCGCCGATTTGAACGTGCCGCAAGACGACAGCGGTGCCATCACCGAAGACACCCGCGTGCGCGCCTCGGTGCCTTGCATTCAAATGGCCCTGGCTGCCGGTGCGGCGGTGATGGTCACCAGCCATTTGGGTCGCCCCACCGAGGGTGAGTTCAAGCCCGAGGATTCGCTGGCGCCCGTGGCCAAGCGTTTGGGTGAGTTGCTGGGCCGCGAGGTGCCTCTGGTGGCCAATTGGGTGGACGGCGTGCAAGTGGCTCCTGGGCAAGTGGTCTTGCTCGAGAACTGCCGCGTCAACAAAGGCGAGAAAAAGAACAACGAAGACCTGGCCCGCAAGATGGCAGCGCTGTGCGACATCTTTGTCAACGACGCGTTTGGCACCGCCCACCGTGCCGAAGGCACGACTTACGGCATCGCCCAGTTTGCGCCCATCGCGTGTGCAGGCCCTCTGCTGGCAGCTGAAATTGACGCGATTCAAAAAGCCCTGGCTGCACCCAAACGCCCCTTGGCCGCCATCGTGGCAGGTAGCAAGGTCAGCACCAAGTTGACCATCTTGAAGAGCTTGGCCAACAACGTGGACCAACTCATTGTGGGCGGCGGCATTGCCAACACCTTCATGCTGGCCGCCGGTTTGAAGATCGGCAAGAGCTTGGCCGAACCCGATTTGATCGACGAAGCCAAAGCCGTGATCGCCTTGATGAAATCACGCGGCGCCGAAGTGCCCATCCCCACCGATGTGGTGACCGCCAAAACCTTCTCGGCCGATGCCGTGGCCACGGTTAAAAAAGCCACCGAGGTGGCCGACGACGATCTGATTTTGGACATTGGCCCAGAGACCGCAGCCAAGTTGGCGGCGCAACTTAAAGTCGCGGGCACCATCGTGTGGAACGGCCCAGTGGGCGTGTTTGAATTTGCCGCGTTCGAGAACGGCACCCAGGTGATTGCCCACGCGATTGCCGAATCCAGCGCCTTCAGCATTGCGGGTGGTGGTGACACCTTGGCCGCAATTGCCAAGTACGGCATTGAAAAACAAGTGGGCTACATCTCTACCGGCGGTGGCGCGTTCTTGGAAATCTTGGAAGGCAAAACTTTGCCCGCGTTTGAGATTTTGACCAAGCGCGCGGCGGGTTAATCTGGCCTTTCACCACGCACAAGCAAACGCAAACAACTGCCGGCTCATGCTGTCTTGGCTGACAGACTTCCAGTCGGCTCCAACGGGCAGCGATTTGATCGCTGCGCCCTTGCCCATTTTTTGCGGATAGCTGCTAGCGCTGAGGGTTTTGTATTTGCCTTCGCTGCAGTCGTATTCGATGTAGGACTTGACCGATTGTTGTCCTGTGGCATCGGGACCTTTGAGGTCGTAGACCACCCACACGCGTTTGTTGCCGTTGATTT
>Ga0228699_1000464_pt1 | contig 30072 bp, 24 predicted proteins | sample McNCre217_Aug_MG_FD_178016 | JGI IMG/M metagenome (GOLD analysis project Ga0228699, IMG submission 178016) | Freshwater microbial communities from McNutts Creek, Athens, Georgia, United States - 2-17_Aug_MG | ecosystem: Environmental > Aquatic > Freshwater > Creek | place: USA: Georgia... | reverse complement strand
AATGATGTCGGCGCCCTCTTCTTTGGCCTTGGCCAAAATTTCATGGCAAGGCACCATCACGCCCATGTTGACCACTTCGTAGTTGTTGCACTGCAAGACCACGGTGACGATGTTTTTGCCAATGTCGTGCACATCGCCTTTGACCGTGGCCATGACGATCTTGCCCTTGGCTTTGACGTCTTGACCTGCCGCCGCTTGCAAGCGTTTTTCTTCTTCGATGTAGGGCACCAAGTGCGCCACGGCTTGCTTCATCACACGGGCCGACTTGACCACCTGCGGCAAGAACATCTTGCCTTGGCCAAACAAGTCACCCACCACGTTCATGCCGTCCATCAGCGGGCCTTCAATGACATGCAAAGGTCGACCGCCTTTGGCCAAAATTTCGCGGTAAGCCTCTTCGGTGTCTTCGGTGATGAACTCGGTGATGCCATGCACCAACGCGTGGCTCAAGCGGTCTTGCACCGACACGGGCGCGTCGGCCGTGCCACGCCACGCCAGCTTTTGGCTGTCGTCTTTGGCGGCGCCTTTGGCGGTTTCGGCCACTTCAATCAGGCGTTCGCCTGCCGTGAGGTGGGCCTCCCCCTCTTTGTATTTGGGCGTTCTGTTGAGCACCACGTCTTCCACACGCTCGCGCAAGGTGGGCTCGAGGTCGTCATACACGCCCACCATGCCCGCGTTGACGATGCCCATGTCCATGCCCGCTTGGATGGCGTGGTACAGAAACACGGTGTGGATGGCTTCGCGCACGGGGTCGTTGCCGCGGAAACTGAACGACACGTTGGACACACCACCGCTCACCTTCGCGCCGGGCAGGTTGTGCTTGATCCAACGCGTGGCTTCGATGAAGTCCACCGCGTAGTTGTCGTGCTCTTCAATGCCCGTGGCAATGGCGAAGATGTTGGGGTCAAAGATGATGTCTTCGGGTGGGAAGCCCACCTCGTCCACCAACACGCGGTAAGCGCGTTCGCAAATTTCAATCTTGCGCGCGTAGGTGTCGGCTTGGCCTTTTTCGTCAAACGCCATCACCACGGCGGCCGCGCCGTAGCGTTTGACCAGCTTGGCTTGACGCTTGAACTCGTCCACGCCCTCTTTCATGCTGATGGAGTTGACGATGCCCTTGCCTTGGATGCAACGCAGACCCGCTTCGATGACCGACCACTTGGAGGAGTCCACCATCACGGGCACGCGCGCAATGTCGGGCTCGCCTGCCATCAGGTTGAGAAAACGCACCATCGCGGCTTGGCTGTCCAACATGGCTTCGTCCATGTTGACGTCAATCACTTGTGCGCCGTTTTCCACCTGCTGGCGTGCGACGGCCAAGGCTTGCTCGTACTCACCGTTCAAAATCATGCGCGCAAAGGCTTTGGAGCCGGTGACGTTGGTGCGCTCGCCCACGTTGACGAACAAGGTGCCCTCGCCGATGGTGACCGGCTCAAGGCCAGACAGCTTCATGGGGGGGACTGTATTTGGATTCATGGGGAACTCACCTGAGGGCTAACAAAACAGGTGAGCGTCGTTGCACAAGATTCGGCCCCAAGCCTGACTTCATGCGCGCGTCCTACAGGACGGGTGAAGCTGCAACGCTCCTTGGGGAAGGGGGGATTTTAACCAGCTCTCAAAGCGCACCTTGCCAAAGCCCACGATTGCGAAAACCCCAGACTATGGATGGGTTGGCAAAATGGCAGACATTTCGCCGACCTTCGTCACAATCAAGGCTGTTTTTGAAATTTGAGCTCCACATGCCCTCCCTCCTCACCCCCATATCCCTGCAAGGCGCCTCGAACTTCCGCGATGTGGGAGGGTATGAAACGGTCGATGGCCGGCGGGTGCGGCGCGGCCATGTGTTTCGTTCGGACCATCTGGCGGGGCTAACCGATGCAGATGTGGCCCGGTTAAAAGCGCTGGGGGTGGGGCACAGCTTGGACTTTCGTGGGCTATCAGAGTGCGCCGTCACGCCCTACGACATCCCCGGGGTGCAGCGGGTAGCGCTGGCGATCGAACCCACAGTGGTGGCGCGCATCGAGGCACTGGTAGCACAAGGCATCGTGCCAACCACGGAAGAAACGGTGGCGTTGATGCGTGAGACCTACCGTGACTTTGTAAACCGCAACGCGGCTACATACGGACGGTTTTTGAAGCACCTGCTGGAACACCCCACACCACAGGTGTTTCACTGCACAGCAGGCAAGGACCGCACGGGCTTTGCGGCGGCACTGCTGTTGTCCGCACTGGGCGTGGCGCGCGCAACGATCGAACACGACTATTTACTCACCAACCAGTTGTACCGACGCGATGCCCAGCTCGAAGGTCAAGGGCATCCGCATGTGCTGCAGGTGCTCTGGCAAGTGCAACCCGCCTTTTTGCATGCGGCCTTTGAGACCGTGGATGCCCAGCACGGCGGCATGCCCAATTACTTACACGGGGCGATTGGCCTGAGCCCGCAAGAGCTGGCCGAGTTGCGGCAAATGCTGCTGGTAACCTGAGGGCTTGGGTAGGAGCTAGCCGCCGCTCGCGATCAGGCCACTTCCTTGTAAAAAAACCCGCCGTGCACATGGCGAGGTGCCAATGGCCCCACGGCCTTGCCGATGGCACCGATGTGCTCAGGCGTAGTGCCGCAGCAACCGCCCACGATGTTCACCAAACCTTCAGCCGCAAACTCGTGCAACAAGCGGCTGGTCACCTCCGGCGTTTCGTCAAAGCCGGTGTCGCTCATGGGGTTGGGCAAACCTGCATTGGGGTAGCAGCTGATAAAGGTGTCGCCTGCGACCTTATTGAGCTCTTGGATATAGGGTCGCATCAAGGTCGCACCCAAGGCGCAGTTCAGGCCAATCGCCAGCGGCTGCGCGTGGCGCACGCTGTGCCAAAACGCGGTGACGGTTTGACCGCTCAAAATGCGGCCCGAGGCGTCGGTCACCGTGCCGCTGATGATGAGCGGCAAGCGCTCGCCTGAGGCTTCAAAGAATTCTTCAATCGCAAACAAGGCGGCCTTGGCGTTGAGCGTGTCAAAAATGGTTTCCACCAACAGCACATCTGAGCCGCCTTCGATCAAGGCTTTGACTTGGTCGTAATACGCGGCGCGCAGCTCTTCAAAGTTGACATTGCGCGCGCCCGCATCGTTCACATCGGGGCTGATGCTGGCAGTTTTGGGCGTGGGGCCCACAGCGCCCGCCACAAAACGAGGTTTGTCGGGCGTGCTGTATTTGTCGCAGGCTTCGCGGGCGATGCGGGCCGAGGCCAAGTTCATCTCGTAGGCCAAGTCGGCCATGTCGTAGTCGGCCTGCGCGATGGTGGTGGCACCAAAGGTATTGGTTTCAATCAAATCGGCGCCGGCCGCCAAGTAGCGCTCGTGGATGTCGCGAATCACATCGGGGCGGGTGAGGCTGAGCAGCTCGTTGTTGCCTTTGACGTCTTTATGAAAGTCTTTGAAGCGCTCGAACTGAGCGCCGGGCCCTGCGTACCCGGCTCCTCTGTATTGCGCTTCGTCCAATTTGAAACGTTGGATCATGGTGCCCATCGCGCCATCGAGGATGGCGATGCGTTGGGCCAAGATGGCGGGTAATTCTTTTGCGCGGGTATAGGCTTGGGTCATCCTCATATTGTAAGAAGAGGGGACAATATCGCCCCATGCGACACCTTTTGCCAAAAGAATCCTGGGCCTTGATGCAGGCTGACCCCACGGCGTTGATGATCGATATCCGAATGGAAATCGAGGCCATGTACGTGGGCAGCCCGCCAGGCGCCATCAACATTCCCTGGTACGAATACCCCGACTTCACAGCCGATGCGGCTGCGTTTTGTGCGGCTGTGGCCGCAGAAGCAGGCGATAAAACCCGCCCCATTCTTTTGCTGTGCCGCAGCGGCCAACGCTCCGTCGTGGCCGGTCAAGCGCTAGAGGGCGATGGCTCAGACGACGCAGGCAAAGCATTGGAAGCAGCTGGCTTCACCAACGTGGTCAATGTGTTGCACGGCTTTGAAGGCGATTTGAACGACAACTTCCACCGCTCCACAGTCAACGGTTGGCGTTTTGATGGGTTGCCGTGGCAACAGATGTGAACCCGCTGGAAATCCTGCACGAGGTTTTTGGTTACAGCGCATTTCGCGGCCCCCAAGAAGCCATCGTCAACCACGTGTGTGGCGGCGGCGATGCGCTGGTGCTCATGCCCACGGGCGGCGGCAAATCACTGTGTTACCAAATTCCGGCAATTGCGCGCCAGCGTGCGGGACACGGCATCACCATCGTGGTGTCACCGCTCATCGCGCTCATGCACGACCAAGTGGGCGCGTTGCATGAAGCGGGCGTTGAAGCCGCGTTTTTAAACTCCAGCCTCAGCGGCGAAGAGGCCAACGCGGTCGAGCAGCGCCTGCGTCGTGGCGACATCACCCTGTTGTACGCCGCACCCGAACGCATCACCACGCCACGCTTTTTGGCCCAGCTCGACATGCTGCACGAACAAGGCCAACTCAGCCTGTTCGCCATCGACGAAGCGCATTGCGTGAGCCAGTGGGGCCACGACTTTCGCCCCGAATACCGCGCGCTCACCGTGCTGCACGAACGCTACGCGGGCGTGCCACGCATGGCACTCACGGCCACGGCCGACGCGCTCACGCGCGCGGACATCGTGGAGCGTTTGCAGTTAGAGGACGCGCAACAATTTGTCAGCAGCTTTGACCGCCCCAACATCCGCTACACCATCGTCGAGAAAAAAGACGCCTCGCTGCAACTGCTGCGTTTCATCCAGCGCGAGCACACCGGACCAGACTGGCAAGACAGCGGCATCGTCTATTGCCAATCGCGCAAGCGCGTGGAAGAAGTGGCGAAAAATTTATGCGATGCAGGCATCAACGCCTTGCCCTACCACGCAGGGCTAGACAGCGCCGTGCGCCAAAAACACCAAAACCGTTTTCTGCGTGAAGAGGGTTTGGTGATGGTGGCCACCATCGCGTTTGGCATGGGCATCGACAAGCCCGATGTGCGCTTTGTGGCGCATTTGGACATGCCCAAAAACATCGAAGGCTACTACCAAGAAACCGGCCGGGCCGGGCGCGACGGCCAAGAAGCCCATGCGTGGATGACCTACGGCTTGAACGATGTAGTGAACCAACGCCGCATGATTGACGAGAGCCCCGCGGGCGAAGACTTCAAACAAGTCATGCGCGGCAAACTCGACGCCTTGCTGGCTTTGGCTGAAGCCACCGATTGCCGGCGCGTGCGGCTGCTGGGCTATTTTGGCGAGACCTACGCACCCAAGCATGAGCAAGCCCGGCCCGATGCCGCGTCGCACCAAGGCGAACAAGCACCCCGCTACACCTGCGGCAATTGCGACAACTGTTTGCAGCCCCCCGAGATTTGGGATGGCACCGAGGCCGCCCGCATGTTGCTGTCCACCATCTACCGCATCAAACAACAAAGCGGCATGTCGTTTGGCGCAGGTCATGTGATGGACATCTTGCGCGGCAAAGCCACCGAAAAGGTCAGCCAATACGGCCACCAAGGTTTGAGCACCTTTGGCATTGGCGCGCACTTCACCGAGGTGCAGTTGCGCGGCGTGCTGCGCCAGCTCATCGCGCTCGGCGCCTTAGGTGTGGACGCGCAAGCTTTCAACACCTTGTATTTGACCGAGGCCTCGCGCGGCGTGCTCAAGGGCGAAGTCACGGTGCGTTTGCGCGCGTCGGTGTCCACCCCTGCCGACCGCAAAGGTACCCGTAAAGGAAAAACCGGCGCCAGCGGTGCGACCAAGCCCGCGCCCATTGCACTGGACGACGCAGGTCAACACCGTTACACCTTGCTCAAAGCCTGGCGCGCCGAGGTGGCCAAGTCGCACAACCTGCCTGCATATGTGATTTTTCACGATGCCACGCTGGCCGCCATCGCCCAAGCTGCACCGCATGATTTAGAGGCCCTGCAAGGCATTGCGGGCATTGGCGTTAAAAAGCTCGAAGCCTATGGCCAGGAGGTTTTGCGCGTGGTCGCCACGCCATAAGCCCCAAGCTGCTCTAGAATTGCGTTTATCTATTCAGGAGACCGACATGTCACATGCCAACTCAAACCACCACGCCGGCGAACAAGACGTTGTGGAAGCCATCGTTCCTCTCATGCCCATCGTCTTGCCTGTGGGCGGCGCGCTGTTGATTTTCTTGCTGGCATTCATTGCCGTGTTCATGTCCTGAACCCAGTTTTTGGCCCCATGTCGGGCCACCTCACTTCAAAAGCGCCTTTTCAGGCGCTTTTTTGTTACCTTTTGGGTGCATTCGTTGGGTTTTTCTGGCGTTTGAAAGCCTATGTAAGGGGTTCAATTCCTAAAATAGCAGACCCGCGTCACACGGGGGTAATGAATTGAGGTCAGAGCCTCGCAGCACCTGGCTGGGCTCTGACCTCAATTTTTTGACTTAGGAGCTTTTGATGAACGTGAATGCACCCGCATATGTGAAGAACCCCAAGCTGGTCGCTTGGGTGGCCGAGATGGCCACCTTGTGCAAACCAGACACCATTTACTGGTGTGATGGCAGTGAAGAGGAATACAACCGACTGTGCCAACAGCTGGTCGACGCTGGCACCTTCAAAAAACTCAACCCCGCCAAGCGCCCCAACTCCTTCTTGGCCTGCTCGGACCCTTCCGACGTGGCCCGCGTGGAAGACCGCACTTACATCTGTTCTGAAAAGAAAGAAAACGCTGGCCCCACCAACAACTGGATGGCCCCCGCCGAAATGCGTGCCACCTTGAACCCACTGTTCGACGGTTGCATGAAAGGTCGCACCATGTATGTGGTGCCGTTCAGCATGGGCCCGATGGGCTCGCACATCGCGCACGTGGGCATTGAGCTGTCTGACAGCGCTTATGTGGCGGTGAACCAAAAAATCATGACCCGCATGGGCAAAGCCGTGTACGACGTGATCGGCACCGACGGCCCCTTCGTGCCTTGCGTGCACACCGTGGGCGCACCTTTGGCCGCAGGCCAAGCTGACGTCAAGTGGCCTTGCAGCAAAACCAAGTACATCGTGCACTATCCCGAGACGCGTGAAATTTGGTCTTACGGTTCGGGCTACGGCGGCAACGCCTTGTTGGGCAAAAAGTGTTTTGCCTTGCGCATCGCATCGAACATGGGCCGCGACCAAGGGTGGCTCGCCGAGCACATGCTCATCTTGGGCGTGACCAACCCCCAAGGCAAGAAGTACCACGTGGCTGCGGCCTTCCCCAGCGCTTGCGGCAAAACCAACTTCTCCATGCTCGTCCCACCCGAGGGCTTCGAAGGCTGGAAAGTCACCACCATCGGTGACGACATTGCGTGGATCAAGCCACACTCAGACGGCAAGTTGTACGCCATCAACCCCGAAGCGGGTTACTTTGGCGTGGCTCCTGGCACCAACTTCCACACCAACCCCAACTGCATGGCCAGCCTAGACAAGAACGTCATCTTCACCAACGTCGCGCTGACCGACGAGGGCGATGTCTGGTGGGAAGGCATGGAAAAAGACACAGGCGCCATGCCCGACCACTTGATCGACTGGCAAGGCAACGACTGGACACCAGCCATTGCCAAAGAAACCGGCGCCAAGGCCGCGCATCCCAATGCGCGCTTCACCGTGGCAGCCACCAACAACCCAGCACTCGACCACCAATGGGACGACGCCAATGGCGTGGCGATTGACGCCTTCATCTTCGGCGGCCGCCGCTCCACCACCGTGCCTTTGGTCACCGAAGCGCGCAACTGGACCGAAGGCGTGTACATGGCTGCGACCATGGGCTCTGAAACCACGGCTGCGGCTGCGGGCCAACAAGGCGTGGTGCGCCGCGATCCTTTCGCCATGCTGCCCTTCATGGGCTACAACATGAGCGACTACTTCCAACACTGGCTCAACATGGGCGAGACGCTCAAGGGTGGTGGCGCCAAAGTGCCCGCCATCTACTGCGTCAACTGGTTCCGCAAGGGCGAGGACGGCAAGTTTGTGTGGCCCGGCTATGGCGAGAACATGCGCGTCTTAAAGTGGATGATTGACCGCATTGAGGGTCAAGCCAAAGGCAAAGAAAACGTGTTTGGCGTCAGCCCCACCTACGAAGAAATCAACTGGACCGGTTTGAACTTCACCGCCGAGCAATTCAAAACTGTGACCAGCATCGACAAAGCCGCTTGGGTGGCTGAGTTGAAGTTGCACGAAGAGCTGTTCACCCAGTTGGCTTACCACTTGCCGGCCGAAATGACATCGACGAAGGCCGCTTTGGCGGCGCGCTTAGAAGCTTAATCAGCCGACACAACAGGCCACCAACGTGGCCGATTCAAAATTAAAAGCCCCGCAAGTCGCAACACTTACGGGGCTTCTTCTATGTGGAGATCAGATTTGCACCCGTGTGCCAAGTTCTACAACCGAGTTATCTGGCAGGTGGAAAAACTCCACCACACCGCCTGAGTTGCGTGTCATCGCTGAGAACAGCTTTTCCCGCCACTGAGCCATGCCGCCACCCGGTGTGGAAATCACCGTCTCGCGGCTCAAGAAATACGAGGTTTCGAAGACCGGGATCTCAAGCCCCAAGGGGGCGCACAAATTCAAAGCGCGTGGCACATCTGGCGTGTTCATAAAGCCAAACGTCACCCAGACTTGCCAGAAATGTTCGCTCAAGCGCTCGATGCGCACACGTTGCTTGTCCGACACCCAGGGCACATTCTCAAATTCGACCGTCAAGATGATGTTCTTCTCGTGCAGCACTTGGTTGTGCTTCATGTTGTGCAACAAAGCTTGCGGTACGGTTTCAGGATTAGCCACGGCATAAATCGCAGTGCGCTTGGCCAAATGCGTGTGGCCAGAATCGATGTGGCGAATGAATGTGTTCAAGTCAAGACCATCCCGCCGAATGGTTTCAACCACCAACTGTCGGCCGCGTGACCAGGTGGTCATCACCACGTACAAGGTCAAGCCCATCGCCAAGGGCAACCAACCACCATCAAAGAATTTGATGATGCAGCCGGCAAACAAAAATGCGTCGATGCTGAAAAAAAACAAGGTGGCCGCCATCGCCCAAGGGGTGGGAATTTTCCACCCGTCATGCACCACAAAGAAGGTCATGACGGTGGTGATCACCATGGTCAACGTCACGGCAATGCCATAAGCCCCTGCCAAGGCTGAAGAACTTCGAAAGGCCAGCACGGCCAACACCACGCCAGCGAGCAAAATCCAATTCACGGCGGGCATGTAAATTTGACCCACCTCTTGCTCGGAGGTGTACTTGATGTCCATGCGTGGCAAGAACCCCAGCAAGATCGCCTGCTTGGTCATGGAATACGCCCCTGAAATCACTGCTTGTGAGGCAATGATGGCCGCCACGGTGGCCAGCACCACCGCTGCAATCAGCGCGTCTTCAGGGAACATGCGGAAAAATGGATTTTCAATCGCACTGGCATCGCGCATCAGCAAAGCACCTTGCCCCATGTAGTGCAGCACCAAGCTGGGCATGACCAACCCCATCCAAGCGATTTGAATCGGCTTACGCCCAAAGTGCCCCATGTCTGCATACAGGGCTTCCGCACCTGTCAAAGCCAGCACCACGGCACCAACGGCCGCCAACACCAAAGGACCACGGTCGAGCAAAAAGTGAATGCCGTGCCATGGATTCAAAGCCACCAAGATTTGTGGCGTTTGAATGATTTGCACAACACCCGTCGCGCCCAAAATCACAAACCACACCACGATGATGGGGCCAAAGAATTTGCCCACAAAGTGCGTGCCCCAACGCTGCATGACAAACAGCAACACCAACACGGTGAGCGCAATCGGCACCACATAAGGCTGCAGCACCGGTGTCACCACCTCCAAACCTTCTACCGCCCCCAACACCGAAATAGCGGGCGTGATGACACTGTCGCCATAAAACAAGGTGGCGCCAAACAAGCCCAACAACAGCAAGAAATGTCGCAGCTTGGGTTTGTGTTTGACCGCATTGGCCGCCAAGGCGGTCAGTGCCAAGGCGCCGCCTTCACCTCGGTTGTCGGCGCGCAAAATCAAAATCACGTACTTCAGCGTGACGATGAGCATCAAGGCCCAAAAGATGGTGGACACCGCGCCAACCAAGTTGTCAGGCGTCAAGGCAACGCCCGTGGCAGGCAAAAAGATTTCTTTGACCGTGTACAACGGGCTGGTACCAATATCGCCATAGACCACGCCAATCGCGCCCAAGGTCAATGCTGCGGTGGACTGACGTTTGATATGGGCCGACGGGTTGTCGACATCTGTTGCGGGCATGTGCACTCCTGTTCAAGTGCCTCTAGCTTGCCCGCAAGAGCATTAGGAACGCATAAGTGTCGACGCCAGGCGCGCCACTAAACCACGGACTCAGCCAATCGATACCCCACGCCAGGCTCGGTCAATAACAAACTGGGCTCGGTCGGGTTGAGCTCGAGTTTGGCGCGTAACTGCCCCATGTACAGCCGCAAATACTGCGTTTGATCAACATGCTCAGCACCCCACACATCCATCAACAACTGCCGGTGCGTCACCACCTGCCCGGCTTGGCGGACCAAGCGCGCCAACAGCTTGAACTCGGTGGGCGTCAAATGCACCGCCTCACCGGCGCGATGTACCGTGTGTTTGGCCAAGTCAATGTCTACCGAGCCGCAGCGGTACTGCGTTTGCGGCGCCAACACCACCGTGCCACGATGGCGCAAGGTCACCCGCATGCGCGCCAGCAATTCGCTGATGCTGAAGGGCTTGACCAAATAATCGTCGGCGCCAGCGTCGAGCAAGGCCACTTTGTTGGCATCGTCATGACGTGCCGAAATAATCAAAATCGGCAGAGCATAGTGCGCACGCACGCTGCGCAACACATCGCCACCATCGCCATCTGGCAGACCCAGATCCAACACCAGCAGGTCCAAGGGATCACCCGAGGTCATGCTGTGGCGCAACACCGCATGGGCATCTGCTGCGCTGCTGCTGACGATCACGTCGTAGCCCTCGACCCTCAGCGCGTCGCTCAAGGTGTGACGTAAGTCGCGGTCGTCTTCTACCAATAGAACTTTGAGGGTCATGGGTTGGAAATCTCCGCCAGCATAGGAGGTTGTTGCAAGACGGACAACTGCAAGCACATGATGGCGCCGTGCGGTTGTCGGTCTTCCACCCAAATTCGTGCATCGTGCACTTTGGCAATCGCTTTGCACACCGCCAAACCCACGCCCATGCCTCGGCGTAATTGGCTGGCATGGGTGGCGTCAGCGTGCGCGGCTTTGCCAAGCACACGCTCGAAGGGTTGAAACACTTTGTCTTTCCACGCATCAGCGATACCTGGGCCTTGATCGATCACCCGCACAACCAAGGCCTTGGGTTGAGACACCACTTGGATGTCAATCGGTGTGTCATCAGGGCTGTACTTGATGGCGTTTTCAATCAAATTGTCAAACAGCTGGGCCAACAAAATCGCATCGCAATAGACCCATGGCAAGCCTTCGGGCACGGTCACGGTGATGCGCCGCTGCGCATGGCGTTGGCGAGCCTTGAGCAGCACCGACCCCAAAATTTCTTGCAACGACTCCCAATCTTTTTTAATGTGCAAAGGCCCTGTGTCCAAGCGTGCCAGTTGCAAGGTGTTGGTGGTCATGCGGTTGAGGTGCTGCGCTTCGTCCACAACGGTCTGCGCCAAGTTCGTGATTTTTTCTGTGCTCAACCGCGCCGCTTGCTCGTGGATGACGGAGGCGGCGCCCATCAGGTTGGCCAGCGGGGTACGGTAATCGTGCGATACCGAGGTGAGCAAGGTATTGCGCAAACTTTGGCTCTGTACTTCGTCTTGCGCGCGTTGGGCCAACCGCAGTGTTTGCGCACGTTCCATGTCCAAGCCCAACAAATCACAGGCTTGCTGCAACACTTCGCGTTGAAATATTGTGAGCGGTCTCACCCCAGCCCCTGTCAACGCAGCAGCGCCGTAGGCACGTGTGCGCCCCCGTAAAGGTAAAAACACCGTGTGCTGATTTTCGTGCCGCCCTGTGCCTGGTCCTAAGGCGCCAAACTGTTGCGCGCACGCCCACAGGCCTTGCACATTCTGGCCATGGGCATTGCCAAGCAGCTGGCTGTGACCCGTGCCATCTTCGGCGACGCCCTCTGGCAGCAGCAACACCGAGACATCACATGCCGCAACGTGTGCCATCAGCGCTTGCAGTTGTTGGCCTTGTTGCAAGACGTCGGGTGTTTCACGAAATTGCTCACTCAGCGCGCGCAATCGCTCAGAGGCCTCAGCATGTTGGCTCTCTAACTCGGCCGCCATGCGCAGTCGAGCCATCAAATAGCTCACCACCACACTCACGCCCATCATGGTGATAAGCAAAAGCACATCTTGGTGCAAATGCACGTTAAAGGTGTAGCGTGGTTCGACAAAGAACCAATTGAACATCAGCACACACACAGCGCTGATTCCCACCGAGGCCAGCGCCGACAACCAGACACCGGCAAGCGCACTGGCCAACACCAGCAGCAACGCCAAATTGCCAAGGCTGAGCACGCCGTCCAAGGCCCACAGCAACACCCAAGCGCACAGCCAAATCACCCACGCCGGCCAGCGAGCCTCGAATGTGGGGACAGAGAAACGACGCGAGAAAGGCATTCGCAAAGGCTAGCACAGCTCTTTGAGTTGTTTTCAAAAGCGTATGCACGCTGTCTCGTGTTTGCAAGACAATCCGTTCTCTCTTATTTTCTAGCTGCAGGCATCTTGCTCATGTCTGCGTTGAAAGGCCACGCTGTGAACACCTCACTCGCCTCTATCCTGCGCACCGCCACCCTGTTCTTGAGCGTGGCAGCTTTGCCCGCTTTCGCCCAAAACGTGATCAAAATTGGAGAGATCAACAGCTACAAAGCGCAGCCGGCTTTCCTAGACCCCTACAAAAAAGGCATGGAATTGGCGGTAGAAGAAATCAATGCCGCCGGTGGCGTCAACGGCAAGAAGCTGCAACTCATCACGCGTGACGACAACGCCTCACCTGGTGACGCCGTACGGGCGGCCGAAGAACTGCTGAGCCGCGAAAAAGTGGATGTGCTCTCAGGCGCCTTCCTCTCGCACATTGGCTTGGCACTGGGCGACTTTGCCAAACAACGCAAAGTGTTCTTCCTCGCGGGCGAGCCGCTGACCGACAAGATGGTGTGGCAAAACGGCAACCGCTACACCTACCGCCTGCGCGCCAGCACCTACATGCAAGTGGCCATGTTGGTGCCCGAGGCCGCCAAGCTGAAGAAAAAGCGCTGGGCCGTGGTCTACCCCAACTACGAATACGGTCAATCGGCGGCCGCCACCTTCAAGCAACTGCTCAAGGCTGCACAACCCGATGTGGAATTCGTGGCTGAACAAGCGCCCGCATTGGGCAAGATTGACGCAGGCTCGGTGACCCAAGCGATTGCAGATGCGAAGCCCGACGCCATCTTCAACGTCTTATTTGCCACCGACCTGGCCAAGTTTGTGCGCGAAGGCAACACGCGCGGCGTGTTCCAAGGCCGCGAGGTGGTCAGCCTCTTGACCGGCGAGCCCGAGTATTTGGAGCCGCTCAAAGACGAAACGCCCAACGGCTGGATCGTCACGGGCTACCCTTGGTATGGCGTGCAAACGCCCGAGCACAAAGCCTTCTTCTTGGCCTACCACCACAAGTACAACGACCACCCGCGTTTGGGCTCCGTCGTGGGCTACAGCATGATTCAAGCGCTGGCCGCAGGCATCGCCAAGGCCAAGAGCACTGACAGCGAAAAGCTGGTCACGGCCTTCAGCGGTATGAGCTTTAGCACGCCCTACGGCAAGGTGATGTTCCGCAAACAAGACAACCAATCCACCATGGGCGCATTTTTAGGCCGCACCAAGAACGATGGCGGCAAAGGCGTGTTGGTAGACTACCGCTACATCGATGGTGCCAGCGTGCAACCCAGCGATGACGTTGTGAAAAAGCTCAGACCCAACAACTAATCCCCAACACAACGCCCGCCTTTTGCGGGCGTTTTAATTTCAAGCCTCACCCACCATGGACCTCGCCAGCTTTTTTGTGCAAGCCCTCAACGGCTTGGCCAGCGCGTCGTCTTTGTTCTTGGTGGCTGCGGGCTTGTCGCTGATCTTTGGCGTGACGCGCATCGTCAACTTTGCGCATGGCTCGTTTTTCATGCTGGGGGTGTACCTGGCGTATTCCTTCGTGTCGCACGCGGCGCCTGGTGTGTCTTCTGCATTGAACCTGGTGTTGGGTGATGGTGCCAGCCAAACCGCGGCTTACTTTGTGCTCTTGCTGTGTGCAGCACTTGTCACCGGCGTCTTGGGTGCCTGGGTCGAAGTGCTGGTGCTGCGCCGCATTTACAAAGCACCGGAGTTGTTTCAGCTGCTCGCCACATTTGCCTTGGTACTCGTCCTACAAGACGGCACGTTGTGGATGTGGGGCGCCGAAGATTTGCTGGGACCACGCGCACCCGGCCTGAGCGGCGCAGTGGATATTTGGGGTCGCCGTTTTCCAACGTATGACCTTTTTTTAATTTTCATCGGCCCGCTGGTACTCGCTGTGCTGTGGTGGTGTTTGCAGCGCACACGTTATGGTGTACTGGTACGCGCAGCCACTCAAGACCGCGAGATGTTGGGGGCGCTGGGCATCAACCCGCGTCATTTGTTCACTGCTGTATTTGCACTGGGCTGTGCCTTGGCGGGCCTAGGGGGGGCGCTGCAACTGCCACGCGAGCCCGCGCACCTGGGGCTGGACATGGCCACGATTGGCGACGCGTTTGTGGTGGTGGTGGTCGGTGGCATGGGGTCGATTCCCGGCGCGTTTGTGGCGGCTTTGCTGATTGCCGAAATCAAAGCGCTGTGCATCGCATTGGGTACTGTTGAGATCTTTGGCCTGTCATTTGCATTTTCCAAACTCACCCTCGTGGTTGAGTTTTTGGTCATGGCCGCCGTGTTGATGGTGCGCCCTTGGGGCTTGCTGGGTCAACCCCAAAGTGCGCCACGTGCGGGTACCGAGCAAGAAACGCCGTTTGCTTTGGGCAGTGCACGCACGCGCCATGTTTGGTTGTGCGTGGGTGTTGCGCTGTTGGCGCTGCCGCTGTTTACCGCGGATTCGCCCTACACGCTGGTGCTGGGCATTGACTTGGCGGTGGCCACCTTGTTTGCCGCCAGCCTGCACTTCATCATGGGGCCTGCGGGCATGCACTCGTTTGGACACGCCGCTTACTTTGGTGTGGGTGCGTATGCAGCAGCCTTGTTGGTCTTGCGTGCTGGCCTCTCGAGCGAAGCCGCATTGTTGTTGGCCCCACTCATCAGCGCCTTGGTGGCAACACCGATTGCATGGTTTGCGGTCCGCCTGTCGGGCGTGTACTTGGCCATGCTCACCTTGGCGTTTGCGCAAATTGCGTGGTCCATCTGTTTTCAATGGGACGACTTCACGGGTGGCAGCAACGGCATCACCGGCGTGTGGCCCAGCGCGTGGTTGCAAGACAAAGTGGCGTATTACTGGCTCACCCTTGCTTTGGTGGCCGTCAGCGTGTACGCGCTGCACCGCCTGCTGATGTCCCCCCTGGGCTACGCCTTGCGCGCCAGCCGCGACTCGGTGGGTCGTGCCCACGCCATGGGCCTCAACGTCGCTCGGGTGCAATGCTTGGGCTTTGTGATCGCAGCGGGCTTTGCGGGGTTGGCAGGCGCCTTGTTTGCGTTTTCGAAGGGCAGCATCTCGCCCGATGTGCTGGGCGTGAACAAATCGGTTGATGGCTTGGTGATGGTGCTGCTGGGTGGTGTGCACACCTTGGTGGGGCCCTTGGTGGGTGCGATCACATTCACCGCGCTGCAAGACAGCCTCGTGCGTAGCACCGAGTATTGGCGTGCCGTGTTGGGCGCCAGCATGCTGTTGTTGGTGCTGGTGTTTCCGCAAGGTATTGCGGGCTCGGTACAAGCGCTGTGGAGACGTCATGTTGCTTGATGTTCGTCATTTGCACAAAGCCTTTGGCGGCAACCAAGCGGTGAACGATGTGTCGTTCAGCTTGCACGCAGGCGAGTTGCTCGCCCTCATCGGCCCCAATGGCGCGGGCAAATCCACCACTTTCAATTTGGTCAACGGTCAGCTCACGCCCGACAGCGGCCACATCACGCTCGATGGTGTGTCGCTGCTGGGCCGTCAACCGCATGAGCTTTGGCACCTAGGCGTGAGCCGCACATTTCAAATTGCGCAAACCTTTGGCTCGTTCGCCGTGGTGGAGAACGTGCAAATGGCGCTGCTGTCTGCCGATGGGCAATCGCTCTCGCCTTGGCGGCGTGCCACCCATTACCGACGCGACGACGCTTTGGCCTTGCTTGCCCAGGTGCATTTGCGTGAACAGGCGAATCGCCCTTGCAACGCACTCGCGTACGGTGATGTGAAACGCTTAGAGCTCGCCATGGCGCTGGCCAATGAACCCCGCGTGTTGTTGATGGACGAACCCACCGCCGGCATGGCGCCCGATGAACGTCACGCCCTGATGGACCTCACGCGCCGCTTGGTGACACAACGTGGTGTGGCCGTGCTGTTCACCGAACACAGCATGGATGTGGTGTTTGAACACGCCGACCGGGTGCTGGTCATGGCACGTGGCGCACTCATTGCACAAGGTACACCGACGCAAGTGCAGGCGGACCCACACGTACAGGCGGTGTACTTTGGCACCGGTAAAACCTGGGGTGCTCACGCTGCCCCTCTGGCAACTCACGTACCGTTTGCTCCAGGAGCAACGTCGTGACGTCACCACACACCCACGTCATGACAAACACAACACCCTTGCTCGATGTACAAGGTCTCAATGCCTGGTACGGCGCGGCGCAGGTGGTGTTTGACGCGCACTTGCAAGTACAACGAGGCGAAGTCGTGGCGCTCGTTGGGCGCAACGGAGCGGGCAAATCAAGCACTCTCAAAGCCATCATGGGCCTCATGCCACGACGCAGCGGGCGCGTGCTGTTGCAGGGTCAAGACATCTCGCACGCCGAGCCTTACCAAGCGGCGCAACAAGGCTTGGGTTATGTGCCCGAAGATCGGCGCATCTTCACCGATTTGACGGTATTGGAGAACTTGCAGTTGGGCATGCAAGCCTCTCGTTGCTTTGCCGATGGCAGCCACGCACCGCGATGGACGCTGGAGCGTGTGTTTGCACTGTTCCCCAACTTGGCCGAGATGCAACAACGCCCCGCGAGCCACATGAGTGGTGGGGAGCAGCAAATGCTCACGGTCGCACGCACACTGATGGGCAACCCCTTGATGGTGCTGCTCGACGAGCCTTCCGAAGGCGTCGCTCCCGTCATCGTCGAGCAAATGGGGGAGATGATTTTGGCGCTCAAAACCCAAGGCGTGAGCGTGTTGCTGTCAGAGCAAAACACCCACTTTGCTCAATGGGTGAGCGATCGCAGCTATGTGCTCGATCGCGGTGTAGTGATCTTGTGAAGCACACATTAATTTTGCGTTTCCGACAGACGTCCCGTGACATATTTATGCAGCACGCTGGCAATCAGCGTTTGATAAGGTACGCCCTCTTCCAGCGCCTTCACTTGGATATCGCTCAGATCTCCCGAAGACAAACGAATGTTGACGCGTTTATCTTTGACAGCGGTGCTGCGTGCTGCCGCTTTAAATTTGGCTAGTTCCGACTTCGTTGCCACCGATTTCAGTTTGCCTGCTTCATAAGCACTTAAAACTTCATCTTCGTCAGCACTAAGTTTTTTCATGTGGAACTCCAGGAACCAAATAATTGCGCGTGGCTTTGCGACTGGGAATGATGGTTTTTAGAAAAAAATAATCTCTTTCTTCAACCATGGGCACCAAATACACATAGCCATCGCGCGCAATTACCAGTATTTTTTGATTAGGGTATTTTTTGAAATTTGGATGCGCCAACACATCCAGCAGTCCATTCCCATCGATCGCTACCACCATTGCTTCAAAAGAAACATGTCGCTCTTTTTGGAGCGCTTCGTTTTTCTCTGCACTCCAGCGAAATGGCTTCATCACTGACATTGTATGCATGCGTGTGCCTTTTGTCATCAATTGATTTCAGCGAGAGTGTTTTGTATACGCTGCACCTCTGTGAATTAGGACAATTCAAGCATGTCAATTTTTGGGTGAGATGGGGTCGCGCATGAAAAAAATCTTATTGTTAGGCTCAGGTGAACTGGGCAAAGAATTCGTCATCAGCGCCAAGCGCTTGGGCTGCTATGTGGTGGCGTGTGACAGCTATGCGGGCGCGCCCGCCATGCAAGTGGCCGATGAGTTTTGCGTGTTCAGCATGTTGGACGAAGCGCCGTTGCGCGCCGCCATCGCACAACACCAACCCGACTTGATCGTGCCCGAGATCGAAGCCATCCGCACCGAGGTGTTGTTAGAGGTGGAGAAAGAAGGCTTCGAGGTCATCCCCAGCGCCAAGGCCGCCAACCTCACCATGAACCGCGACCGCATTCGTGATGTGGCCGTGGGCTTGGGCGTGCGCACGGCCAAGTTCAGCTACGCCGAATCAGCCGAGGAACTTTTGGCCCAAGCCAACACCATTGGTTTTCCGGTGGTGATCAAACCCGTGATGAGCTCATCGGGCAAAGGCCAGAGCGTGGCCAAAACGGCCGCCGACATTCAAACCAGCTGGGACTATGCCTGCGCGGGCATGCGCGGCGACCGCAAGAAAGTGATCGTCGAAGAGTTCATCCACTTTGAGTTTGAAATCACCTTGCTCACCATCCGCCAGCGCCAGGGCCCCACCCTGTTTTGCGAACCCATTGGCCATGTGCAAGAGCGTGGCGACTACCAGTACAGCTGGCAACCTCAGCCCATGCAACCCCGCTACCTGCAAGCCGCACAAGAGATGGCTGAAAAAGTCACGGCCGACTTAGGCGGCGCAGGCTTGTTCGGGGTGGAGTTTTTCGTGACGAAAGACGAGGTCATCTTCAGCGAACTCAGCCCACGTCCGCACGACACGGGCATGGTCACCATGATCAGCCAAAACCTGAGCGAGTTTGATTTGCATGCGCGTGCGATTTTGGGCCTACCGATTGCCAACATCGTCTGCACCGAGGGCGCCAGCGCCGTGGTGCTGGCCTCGCAAGACGGGGTTAATCCCACTTATAGCGGTGTCGCCGATGCCTTGCGTGAGCCCGATGTGGACGTGCGCATTTTTGGCAAACCGACCACACGCCCTTACCGTCGCATGGCGGTCGCGCTGGCCAAAAACGCCAACGCCTTGGCACGGGCGCGGGCTGCAGCGGCCAAAATTTCGGTGGTGGTTTAAAGCCAGCGTGGTGCGGCGTTTTGTTTTTAAATAACGGCGCTCACGAGTCACACAAACTACTGGGCGTCACACCGCTCGCCTCACACCACCTGCGGACCGGCATGATCTTTGTGGACCACAAAGCTCGCCTGTGTTTTGAATCCGGCTTCGCTGCCCGCCGGAAAAGCAGTCGTTTTGAAATCACAACGCAAAGACTCTGGCGTCACGCTGATCAAGCTGTAGCCCCGTTCGTCGGCGCGAGCATGCAGCAGGTCTGAGTTGTTGGCTTTGATGACCGCCAACACGTTGTCGCCCATGCCACGTGAGGTGATGGAGGTGGTGACAAACTCGCTGGCCACAATCGGTGAGCTTGGATCGTTGGGCACGAGACGCAAATTGGACGCCACGTTCATGTGCACATCGCCGCCCAAGGTGACCACGTTTTTCAACTGCGCATCGACCACGGTTTGCAACAAACGCTGACGCGCTTGTGGGTAACCGTCCCAGGCATCGGTGTAGGTGGCGCGACCCACGGGCGCGGGAATGCTGGTGGGCGCAATCAAAGTCGCTTGGGCCAGCACTTTCCAGGTCCGTTGAGAAACCCGCAAGCGCTCGCTCAGCCAACGTTCTTGCGTCAAACCCAACATGCTGCGCTGCGGATCGTTCAATTCATCGCACTGCGTGACCATGCGGCCACCGCCGCGCACTGGGTCGCGGCACGCTTGCGCGCTGCGGTATTGGCGGCAATCCAGCGTCCACACATCGGCCAAGTTGCCCCAACTGAGTTGGTCATACAAGCGCATGGAGGCGCCTTGCGGGCTGTTGACGTCTGGCCCCACCAACACCGGTTGGTGCTCAAAGTAGGCTTGGTAGGCTGCGGCACGGCGCAGTAAAAACTTCTGCGGGTCGGTGTAGCTGCGGTCTTGGTCGTTGGCGTAGTCATTGACCACCTCGTGGTCGTCCCACATCATCACCCACGGATGGGCCGCATGCGCGGCTTGCAACATCGGATCGCTTTTGTATTGAACGTAGCGCTCGCGGTATTGGGCCAAGGTTTTGGGTTCACCCCCCAAGTGTTTGCGCAGCGCGTATTGCGGGTTGGTGCTTTCGTAGATGTAGTCACCCATGAACAACACAAAGTCGAGGGGCTGTTGTGCAATATCTTGGTGCGCCACATACTGGCCTTGCTCGTAATGCTGGCACGAGGTGAGCGCCACACGCAGCAACCGCACATCGGCATTCAGCGCGGGTGCGGTGCGTGCGTGACCCACGGTACTGAAGGCGTCACTTTGTTTGAAGCGGTACCAGTAGTCCGTGCTGGGCTGCAAATGCTGCAGGTGCACATGCACGCTGTGGCCACGGGTTGCATCGGTCACCACCTCAGCGCTGTGCACGCGTTTCTTGAGCGTGGCATCGGCAAACACCTCCACCTGCACCCGCAAGGCATCAGCGCCTGCCGCCGTGCGGTCTTCGTCGCTGATCAACAAACGCGTCCACAACACCACCGAGTCGGCACGGGGTCGGCCACTGGCCACGCCCAAGGCAAACGGCGAGGTGCGCCACACGCGGGGGCGATCTGTCGGTGCGGCCACGGCACTCAGCCAGGGCGTCAGGGCCAACGCGAGCGCACTGCGTTGCAGGTGGTGGTTAAAGTCGCGTCGTTTCATTCAAAGCAATCGGTTTGTCAGGTCTATGGCGGGAAAGCCATGGTAAGTTCTTTGCATGACTTCTCGACGCACGCATTTAGACGCTTTGGCCATCGGCTTGTTGTTGGCTTGCTGTGTGTTTTGGGGCTTTCAGCAAGTGCTGGTGAAGGCCACGTTGGCCGAAGTGCCGCCAGTGCTGCAAGCAGCGATCCGCTTTGCAGGCGCCACTGCTTTGTTGTGGCTGTGGTGCCAAGCGCGCGGCATTGCTCTGTTTGAGCGCGACGCCACCCTAGGGGCGGGCTTGTTGGCCGGCGTATTGTTTTGTGCCGAGTTCGTGTGCATTTATGTGGGTTTGCAGCACACCAGCGCCTCGCGGTTGACGATTTTTTTGTACACCGCGCCGTTTTGGGTCGCGTTGCTGCTGCCGCTGTGCGTCAAAACAGAACGATTGGGTGCCTGGCAATGGAGCGGACTATTACTGGCCTTTGTGGCCGTGGCCTATGCCCTGCAAGATGGCTTGCAAGCCGAAACCACCAACACGGGGTGGTGGTGGGGCGATGCCCTGGCCTTGGGCGCCGGTGCTTTGTGGGGTTTGACCACGGTGGTGATTCGCAGCACACGCTTGGCCACCATCAGCCCCGAAAAACTGCTGTACTACCAAGTGGCGTTGAGCGCCTTCATCTTGCCCTTTGTGTCCTTGCAGCTGGGCGAGGTGTGGCACTTTGAGCTCAGCGTCTTTGCCTGGGGCTCCATCTTCATCCAAACCGTGGCGGGTGCATTTGCCAGCTACTTGGTGTGGATGTGGCTGTTGGGCCATTACCCCGCCACGCGCTTGAGCGCGTTTGTGTTTTTGACGCCTCTCTTTGCCATGGTATTTGGCACGCTGTGGTTAGGTGAAGCGGTGTCTGTGCATACCTTGGCCGCGTTGGTGGCCGTTGCGATAGGCATTGTGTTGGTCAATAAAAAAGCGGGCTAGGCCCGCTTCATGTGTGCACAAGCCTTGAGCGCCGTCAGGTTTTCTTAGCCAAGCCCAAGCGCTCTACGGTGGCCTTCTCGGACTCGAAGGTGCGCACGGCGTACTTGGTGTAGTCCTCGCTGTTCATGTAAATCACGGGTTGGTAGAACTTGTCCAAGGTCTCGATGACTTTGGGGTCGTCCAAGGTTTTCTTGAACGCGTCGTTGAGCACACGCACCACCGCAGGGTCCATGCCCTTGGGGCCGCCAATGCCAAACGGGGACTCAGAAATCGTGTCCCAACCACTTTCTTTGACGGTGGGCACATCGGGAAACGCCTTGGTGCGTTTGCTGCCTAGGGTCGACAGCAAACGCAGCCGCCCTTCTTTGACCAAAGGAATGATCTCAGTCGTGCTGCTGGCCATGCGCAAATGACCGCCCAAAATGGCCTGCATGATTTCAGCCGCGCCTTTGTAGGGAATCGGGTTCAACACAATGCCTGCTTTTTGGCTGAAGTCTTCCATCGCCAAATGCGGTGTGGTGCCCGTGCCCGTGTGGCCGTATTCCAGTTTGCCGGGGTTGGCCTTGGCGTAAGCCACCATGTCTTTGAGCGTTTTGAACGGCGCATCCAACGAGGCTGCAATGCAGAAGGTGTAGCCCGTCAAGCACGCAATGTGCGTGATGTCTTTGATCGGGTCGTAATTGGTTTTTTGCATGTGCGGCTGACGGTAAATGCCCAAAGGCAGTTGCGTCAGCGTGTAGCCGTCAGGCCGTGCGCCGACCATGGCCGCAGCACCCAAGGCGCCGCCCGCACCAGGTTTGTTTTCGCACACCACGGGCACGCCCAAGATGCGACTGGCGCTCTCGGCAAACGCACGCAACACCGCATCGCTGGGACCTGCTGGCGTCCAGGGCACGATCAGGGTGATGGGCTTGGTGGGGTATTTGTCTTGCGCCAACACCGCGCTGCTGACGAACGCGGGCGCAGCAAAGCTCGCCAAAGAACCTGCAAGACCTTGCAGTGTTTGGCGACGTGTCACATCGCGCGTGTTTTTGGGTTGGGATGTGTCCGTCATGGTGAGCTCCTGATAAAAACTCAGTTAGAAAAAGCAGCGATGCCGGTTTGGGCTCGACCCAAGATGAGGGCGTGGATGTCGTGTGTGCCCTCATAGGTATTGACCACTTCGAGGTTGACCAAGTGGCGTGCCACACCAAATTCATCGCTGATGCCGTTGCCGCCCATCATGTCACGCGCCATGCGGGCAATGTCCAAGGCCTTGCCACAAGAGTTGCGCTTGAGGATGGAGGTAATCTCCACGCTCGCCGTACCTTCGTCTTTCATGCGCCCCAAGCGCAAACAGCCTTGCAGGCCCAGCGAAATTTCGGTTTGCATGTCGGCGAGCTTCTTTTGAATGAGTTGGTTGGCCGCGAGCGGACGGCCAAACTGTTGGCGGTCCAGCGTGTACTGACGGGCGCGGTGCCAACAGTCTTCGGCTGCACCCAGAGCACCCCAAGCGATGCCGTAACGCGCGCTGTTCAAGCAAGTGAACGGACCTTTCAAGCCTTGCACTTCGGGAAAGGCGTTGTCTTCGGGCACGAACACACCGTCCATCACAATCTCACCGGTGATGGAAGCGCGCAAGCCCACCTTGCCGTGGATGGCGGGAGCGCTCAGGCCCTTCATGCCTTTTTCCAAAATAAAGCCGCGGATCGGGCCGACGTGGCCACTCTCACTCACCTCTTTGGCCCACACCACAAACACATCGGCGATGGGGCTGTTGGAAATCCACATCTTGTTGCCCTTGAGCATGTAGCCGCCCGCCACTTTTTGCGCGCGGGTGGCCATGCTGGCGGGGTCGGAGCCATGATCGGGCTCAGTCAGGCCAAAGCAGCCAATCCATTCGCCGGTGGCGAGCTTGGGCAGGTAGCGGTGTTTTTGGTCTTCGGTGCCGAATTCGTTGATGGGCACCATCACCAATGAGGACTGCACGCTCATCATGGAGCGGTAGCCAGAATCCACGCGCTCGACCTCGCGGGCAATCAGGCCGTAGGCCACGTAGTTCAAACCCGGACCGCCGTATTCGGTGGGAATGGTGGGCCCCAACAAACCGAGCTCACCCATTTCGCGGAAGATTTCGACGTCTGTCTTCTCATTGCGAAACGCGTTGAGCACGCGTGGCTGCAATTTGTCTTGGCAATAGGCCGCCGCCGCTTCGCGGATCATGCGCTCTTCGTCGCTGAGTTGTTGGTCGAGCAAAAACGGGTCTTGCCAGTTGAATGCGGCGTGGGCCATGGGGTTCTCCTGTTGAGTCAATGTTTGGCGCTATCTTAAAGGCGGCAGGGCAGCATCTGAAACGGTGATTTAACATCCAGATATGCGTTTGACTCATATTTGACCCACCCCATGCGCCGCAAAATTCCCTCCACCCAGGCCTTGCTTTGTTTCGATGCTGCGGCTCGTCACGAGAGCTATACACGGGCTGCGCAAGAGTTGGTGCTGACGCAAAGCGCGGTATCGCGGCAGGTCACGCTGTTAGAAGATTTTTTAGGGTTGAAGCTGTTTCGCCGCACCCGCCATGGGGTGGCCCTCACACCCGCCGGTGTGGATTACGCACGGCAAGTGGCCCAGCGTCTAGACGGCCTTGAGCGTGACACCCTGGATACCATGACGCGCCAAGGCACAGGCGGGCACCTCACCTTGGCTGCTGTGCCCACGTTTGCCACCCACTGGCTCATCCCGCGCTTGGGTGATTTGGCCCAGACCCATCCCGACATCACGGTGCACATCGACACCCGCACCCGGCCCTTTTTGTTTGCCGACAGCGCGTTTGACGCGGCCCTCTATACCGGCACCCCCGAACAAGTGCGCAACTGGCCCGGGACACGGGCTGAAAAAATTCTGGACGAGGAGGTAGTGCCTGTGTGCAGCCCGGCGCTGCTGGCAGGCCGCAAAAGCCTGAGCCCACAGGCCTTGAGCCAGATGCCCTTGCTGCAACAAAGCACCCGCCCGGAAGGCTGGCGTCAATGGTTTGACGCCCAAGCGGTGGAGGCGCCCAACGCCTTGGCTGGGCCGCGCTACGAACTGTTTTCCATGCTCGCCGTGGCTGCCACCCACCACCTAGGTGTGGCACTGATTCCCAAGCTGCTGATCGCCGACGAATTGGCACGCGGCCAGTTGGTGGTGGCCTGCGCCAAAGCCTTGCACGGCCAACGCAGCTACTACCTGGTCACGCCTGACGGGGACCAGGAGTCTGAAGTGTTGACACGCTTCAGGAGCTGGGTGCAACAGCAGGCCAGGGGCAACAATTAGGCTTGCGGCGCGTTCAACACATCGAACAACGCCACCACCAAATCACGCAGCCAGCGGTTGGCTGGATCATTTTCAAACCGTGCGCTCCAGTGCAAGGAGACGGTGAAATCGCTCAATGGCAGCGTGGGTTCGACCAACACACAATCGCCACTTTGGGCAAAGCCCTGTGCGATGTTGCGAGGCATGAGCACGGCCAAGTCGGTGGCTCGCACGATGTCGGGCAAGGCCAGAAAATGCGCCGCCGTCAAACGCAAGCGGTCTTCGAGTTGAAGCAGTTGCAAGATGTGCAAGGTTTCAGCATGCGAGCGCACCGCCGCATAGTCGAGTTGGCGCAAGCGCGGGAGCGGTGTCAAGGCCGTCTCTGGCGAAGCGTCGGGTGCGCTCAACCACGGATGGTCTTTGCGCAGCAACACGATATAGCGGTCTTGAAGCAAGGCGTGTTGGCGCGTGCCTTGCACTGTTGGCAAAAAACCAATCGCCATGTCCAAGCGCCCGCTGTTGAGCGCGGCGGCGATGTCGTCATGCGGCAAGGGCGCCGACTCCACCCGGATGCTGGGCGCTTGACGCCGCACAGCCGAAATCAGAGCGGGCAAAAAACGCGCTTCACCAATATCACTCAAATGCAAGCGGAAGGTTTGCGCTGACACCGCCGGCTCGAACGAGGCTGATTCATTGAGTGCCAGTTCCAAGGTGGTCAAGGCCGAGGCCACCGCGACCGACAAGCGATCGGCTTTCGCCGTGGGCTGCACACCACCGGTCGCACGGGTGAACAACGGATCTTGGATAAGCAAGCGCAAACGCGTCAAGCCCTGGCTGGCCGCAGGCTGCGTCAAGCCCAGCATTTGCGCCGCACGGCTGACGCTGCGGCTGCGGTAGACCGCATCGAACAAACGCAACAAATTAAGGTCGATATCTTTAATATGCATAAAACTAATATTACTTAGTTGATTCATTGTATTGATGAATGAGACCAGCCCCACCACACTGCCGCCACAACAGGAGACATACCGTGGAAGTTTCATTCAGCCAAGAAGTGGAAATGCTGCGCATGGGCGCGGGCGACACCTTTCACGGCGAGGGCATTTTGGCGATCACCAAGGCCTTGCTGCAGTCGGGCGTGGCCTATGTGGGCGGCTACCAAGGCGCGCCGGTGTCGCACTTGCTGGATGTGATGGTGCAAGGCAAGGACTACATGCAAGAGCTGGGCGTGCATGTGGAAGCCTGCGCCAACGAAGCTTCGGCCGCCGCCATGCTGGGCGCGTCCATCCACTACCCCTTGCGCGGCGCGGTGACTTGGAAATCTATCGTCGGCACCAATGTGGCGGCTGACGCGCTGAGCAATTTGTCCTCGCCCGGCGTCAAAGGCGGCGTGCTGGTGGTGGTGGGTGAAGACTACGGCGAGGGCGCCTCAGTCATTCAAGAGCGCACCCACGCCTACGCGCTGAAGTCCGGCATGTTGCTGCTCGACCCCCGTCCCGATTTGAGCCGCATGGTCGACATGGTGGAGCACGGTTTCCGATTGTCCGAAGCGTCCAACATGCCCGCCCTGATGGAGTTGCGCATCCGCGCCTGCCATGTGCGCGGCAGCTTTGTGGCCAAAGACAACCAAGCGCCTGCGATCTCAGCGCTGCATTTGATGAACGAGCCGGCCAAGTTTGACTACAGCCGCCTCGCACATCCGCCCGTGACCTTTGGCCACGAAAAGCTCAAACACCAAGAGCGCATTCCGGCCGCCCGCGCCTACATCGAAGCGCACGGGCTGAACGAACACTTTGACGGTGAGCACGCCGACCTCGGCATCATCGTGCAAGGTGGTCTGTACAACACGCTGATTCGCGCACTGCAACAGTTCGGCTTGGCCGACGCATTTGGTGAAACCAAAATTCCGCTGCTGGTGCTCAACGTCACCTGCCCCTTGGTGCCTGAACAAATCGCCAACTTCTGCGCCCACAAGCGCGGCGTGCTGGTGATGGAAGAAGGCCAGCCCGAGTACATCGAACAAGAAATTGCCACCTTGCTGCGCCGCCGCGAGGTGCCCACGCCCTTGCACGGCAAAGACTGGCTGCCCCAAGGCGGCGAGTACACCGCCGAGGTGATGGCGCAAGGCTTGTTGCAGTTTGTGAACCGTTATTTGGCCGCGCCAGCGGGCGAAACCGCTGTGACGAACGCCTCGGCAGTCAGCGCCAGCGCAGCAACTACAAACGCCACAGCGAGCGTGCAGCAATGGCTGCAAAGCAACCAAGCGCGCCGCGCGGCCGTCACGCAGGCCTTGAGCGCTAAGGGCCAAACATTGCCCGCGCGTCCCCCGAGTTTTTGCGTGGGTTGTCCCGAGCGCCCCGTGTTCTCGGCCATCAAACTGGCGCAGCAAGACATTGGGGCCGTGCATGTGTCGGCTGACATTGGTTGCCACGCGCTGGGCACGTTTGAACCTTTCTCCACGGGCCACACGATTTTGGGTTACGGCATGAGCTTGGCCAGCCGCGCCGGGGTATCGCCGTCTATGCAGCGACGCGTGCTGTCCATCATGGGCGATGGTGGGTTTTGGCACAACGGTTTGCTGACTGGCGTGCAAAGCGCGCTGTTCAACGGCGACGATGCCGTGCTGCTGATTTTCAAAAACGGCTACACCTCGGCCACCGGCACGCAAGACATCATCTCCACCCCGGACGATGCGGCCAAACTCGCCGCTGCCGACAAATGGCAAAGCCTGGCCCACACCAACCAAACCATTGAGCGCACGTTGCAAGGCTTGGGCGTGAAGTGGATGCGCACCGTACACACCTACGAAGTGGCCAAGGTGCGCGAGACCTTGGTCGACGCCTTCACCTCTGAGTTTCAAGGCCTCAAAGTCATCATCGCCGAAGGCGAATGCCAGCTGGAGCGGCAACGTCGTATCAAACCCTGGATTGCCAGTTTGCTCAAAAAAGGCGAGCGTGTGCAACGCGTGAAATACGGCGTTGACGAAGACGTGTGCAACGGCGACCACGCCTGCATCCGCCTCTCGGGCTGCCCCACGCTCACCCTCAAAGACAATCCCGACCCGCTCAAGGTCGACCCCGTGGCCACCGTGATCGACGGCTGCGTGGGCTGCGGCCTGTGCGGTGAAAACGCCCACGCCGACACCCTCTGCCCCTCGTTCTACCGAGCCGAGGTGGTGCAAAACGCCTCGCTGTGGGAGCGCTTCATGGCCTCGCTACGCGGCCATGTGGTGCGCGTGCTTCAACCGGCTTAAAGATTTGTCATGACCCAACCTATTTCTATTTTGTTGTGCGCCCTCGGTGGCGAAGGCGGCGGCGTGTTGGCCGATTGGCTGATCGAGGCGGCACGTCACGCGGGCTACCCTGCGCAAGCCACCTCCATTCCCGGGGTGGCGCAGCGCACAGGGGCCACCACTTATTACCTGGAGGTGTTCCCCATCCACAGCCGTGAGCTGGGTGGACGCAAACCCGTGTTTGGCCTCAACCCCTTGCCAGGGCGACTCGATGTGCTGGTGTCGTCCGAGTTGCTGGAGACGGGACGACAAATCAGCAACGGCCTGAGCTCGGCCGATCGCACCTTGCTCATCAGCGCGGGCAACCGCGCCTTGACCACGCAAGAAAAAATGCAGATGGGCGATGGGCGCTTGGACGATGCCGCTCTGGTGCAACTGTTGCAAGAACACAGCCGCGCCAGCCATGTGCTGGACATGGCGCGCCTGACACGCGACGCGGGCACGGTGGTGAGTGCCGTGATGCTGGGCAGCTTGGCCGCCTGCGGTGTGCTGCCCCTGCAACGCGCCGACTACGAAGCCGCCATCGCCGATGGCACGCCCAACGACCAACTCAACGCCAGCCAACGTGCCAGCTTGCGCGGCTTCGCCCTGGCGTGGGACGCGGTGCAACAGCAAAAAACACAGGCCCGTTATGTAGATGCCGTGCTGGCCCCCAAGACCACCACCACACCGCACACACCGGCATTGCCTGCCGCGTTGGCCGCTCAGTTTCCACCTGCCATGCACGAAGTGCTGGCCTTGGGCGTGGACCGCCTGCTGGACTACCAAGGCCAAGCCTATGTGGATCTGTACCTGCAGCGCTTGCGCACCGTGCTGGCCACCGAACCCACAGGCACATGTGCCGTCACCCAAGAAACCGCCCGCTGGCTGGCCTTGTGGATGGCGTTTGACGACATCGTGCGCGTGGCCGACTTGAAGAGCCGTGCCAGCCGCTGGGCCCGCGTGCGCGATGAAGTCAAGGCCAAAGACGACGATGTGGTGAAGCTGTTTGACCACTTCAAACCTGGCATTCCCGAGTTCGCCGCGCTGCTGCCCGAGTCCTTGGCCTTGCCACTCATGCGTTGGGACAAGGCCCGCGTGCTGCGCGGCCAGCAGCCCTTGGCATTGCCCATCAAGGTAGGCACGCACAGCGTGTTTGGCATGGTGATGTTGCGCCTGCTGGCCAGCTTGAAATGGCTGCGCGTGCTTGGCCTCCGCTATGCCGAAGAACAAGCCTTGATCGACGAATGGTTGTATGCCGTGACCCGAGCCAGCGCGCAAAGCCCCGCCCTGGGCCTGTCACTGGCTCAGTGCGGCCGCCTCATCAAAGGCTACGGCGGCACGCATGACCGTGGCCGCGACAACCTGTTGCACATCTTGCGTCACCTGGCACAAGGCGCAGCATTTGACGATTCCGGCGCACGCGCCCACGCGATAGACCAAGCCCGTGAGGCCGCCTTGCGCGACGAGGCAGGCACGGCACTGGACCAAACCCTGCGCGCCCATGGCGCCCCCGCACGCGAGGTCAAAGCCCAACCGATTCGATGGCTGCCACGCCCCAACGCGGCCGCCGCCAAACCACGCTGACACAGGGAAACACCTGTGGTCAACGCCCGCCAAAACGATTACAACTTATAACGTTCAAGTCGCCGCACATCCCGATGTCACGCGTTTTGTTTTTATCCACTGTCCGTCCACTCTTTTTTTGCGAGGA
>Ga0228699_1000462_pt1 | contig 30119 bp, 32 predicted proteins | sample McNCre217_Aug_MG_FD_178016 | JGI IMG/M metagenome (GOLD analysis project Ga0228699, IMG submission 178016) | Freshwater microbial communities from McNutts Creek, Athens, Georgia, United States - 2-17_Aug_MG | ecosystem: Environmental > Aquatic > Freshwater > Creek | place: USA: Georgia... | reverse complement strand
GCGCCTCGCCCGGCGGCGCCGCCGCGGGCGCCCGCGCCGCGTCCGGCACCGGCCCCTGCGCCGAAGTCGTCGACGGGGTTTGATGACATGGATGACGATATTCCGTTCTGACGGTCTGGCCGAGTCGGACGGGTCAGCAAAAAGCCCCCGGTGGTGGTCACCTGGGGCTTTTTTCTTGTTGGTTCACAAGCCCAGCTCACCCAGGCCTGGATGGTCATCTGGCCGGCGGCCCTGTGGCCAGTGGAACAGGCGCTCGCTTTCGGCGATGGGCCGGTCATTGATGCTGGCGTGGCGGTGTGTCATCAGGCCATCGGCATCGAAGGCCCAGTTCTCGTTGCCATGGCTGCGGTACCACTGCCCTGAATCGTCGCGCCACTCGTAGACAAAGCGGACCGCAATGCGCTCGGCATCGAATGCCCAGAGTTCCTTGATCAGCCGGTAATCCAGCTCGCGCAACCATTTGCGCTCCAGCAGTGCCTGCGCCTGTGCGCGTCCGACCGGGAATTCGCTGCGGTTACGCCAGCGTGTGTCGGGGCTGTAGGCCAGCACGATGCGCGCAGGGTCGCGGCTGTTCCAGGCGTCTTCGGCCAAGCGGATCTTCTGAATCGCGGTCTCGCGGGTGAACGGGGGCAGGGGTGGACGCCGGGACATGGTGGATGCTTGATGTGACGGTGAAAATGCATGTAGACAGATTTGTCTACATGTTTCGAATATAGGCCGTGTAGACAGATCTGTCTACAATCCCGCCATGCCCCTGATGGATTTGACCGCCACCCCAGACATGCCCGCGCGCCAGCGGCTGCTGTTGATCGCCAGCGAGCTCTTTTACCGCAACGGCATCCGTGCCACGGGCATTGACCGGGTGATCGCGGAGTCCGGCATCACCAAGGTCACCTTCTACCGACACTTTGCGAGCAAGAACGCATTGGTATGCGCTTGCCTCACGCACCGGCATGGGCGCTGGATGGCCTGGTTCCAGGATGCGCTGACGCGCCATGCGCCTGCGGGCGGCCTGGCCACACTGGGGGCTGCGCTGACCGAATGGCTGCGCGACGAGGGCTTTCGCGGCTGCGCTTTCCTCAACAGCGTGAGCGAGTTGGGCGAGGCGTTGCCGGAAGTCGTGGCCATCACCCGCCAGCACAAGGCCGACATGACGGCGGCCATAGAAGGGCTGCTGCCAGCCTCGCCTGGCCGCACCAGTCTGGCCCGTGCTGCAGCCATGGCCGTGGACGGCGCCATCGTGCAGGCCCAGTTCGAGGTCACGCCGGAAGCCGCGCTGACCACCTTGTCCCTGCTGCTGCAAGCCCTGGAGGCTTCTGCCGCTGGCATCACGTGATCCAGCGTGGGCAGCATTCCCGGTGAACATCTCCCGGGTGTCCCCCCTTCACTCGGGGCTTTTTTCTTGCCGCGGTCTGTCCCGCGGAGGCAGCAGGCGCTGCGCACGCACGAGTTCCTGGTGCGTCAGCACGAACTGCGGGCAATCCGTGAGGCGCTCCACGGCCAGGTCGACGAAGGCGCGCGCCCGTGCGGGCTGCGAGCTTCTGCTGCCGTAGTAGACGAAGTAGCTGGCGAACTCCGGGATGTTCTCCAGCAGGATGGGGATCAGCCGACCCGACCGGATGAAGGGCGCAGCGGTCGTGCCGGCCAGCTGCCCCAGCACCTTGCCCGCCAGCACGGCCTGGAGTTCCAGTCCTTCATCGTTGCTGATGAGGGCGGGCACGACAGGGTGCTCCACCAGTGCACCATCCAGCGCCAGATGCCAGGGCGCGAGCTGCCCGGTGCCCGGATGGCGAAACACGCTGCAACGGTGCGAGGTCAGCGCAGCCAGGGAGCCAGGCACGCCGAAACGCTCGAAATAGCCCGGTGCGCCGCAGGTGATCATTTGCAGCGGCAACAGGCGGCGGGCAATCACGCCTTCGTGCGGGGAGTGGCCCAGGCGAAAGCCCACATCCACCCGGTCTTCGACCCAGTTGCCCACGCTGTCGTCCAGCAGCACGTCAGGCTGGATGCCGGGATACCGCTCGCAGAACTCCTCGATCAAGGTCCAGAGGATGGGCAGGAACGTGGAACGCGGTCCGGCAATGCGCAGCGGGCCCACGAACTCCTCCTTGGCGCTGCGGGCCTTGGCGAGCGCGCGCTGCACGCCGACCACGGCCGGCTGCACGTCTTCCAGCAGCCGCTGGCCTGCATCGGTCAGGGACATGACCCGCGTGGTGCGGTGGAAGAGCCGCGCGTCCAGGTGCGCCTCCAGTTGCGCCAGCGCCTTGCTGGCCGCCTGGGGGCTGATGTCCAGCGCCTGTGCCGCCTTGCGCAGGCTGCCAAGCTCGGCCGCCTGGATGAAGGTGGACACGCACCGGAATTCGTTGATGGCCATGAAAGGGCAAGCTCCTGCCCCGCATTGTCCATTTTTTCATGTCAATCCAACAACCGACTGACCACTTACCGGATGGGAGTGCGCGACCTAGAGTGGTGCCCGTGTCGACGACTGCACCCACCATCATGACCCACGTGACCTTGAACAACGGCGCCGAGATGCCCCTGCTGGGCTTCGGCGTCTTCCAGATCCCGGACCCCGCCGAATGCGAGCGCTGCGTGGTCGACGCCGTCCAGGCTGGCTATCGCCTGATCGACACGGCCACCTCGTACATGAACGAAGCGGCGGTGGGCCGGGGCCTGCGTGCCAGCGGCGTGCCGCGCAGCGACCTCTTTGTCACCAGCAAGCTGTGGGTGCAGCACGCCAGCCACGAGCGCGCGAAGCAGGCCATCGACGATGCGCTGCGCCGCCTGCAACTGGACTACCTCGACCTCTATCTGATCCACCAGCCTTTTGGCGATGTGCACGGTGCCTGGCGTGCAATGCAGGAGGCCTGCCGTGCGGGCAAGCTGCGCGCCATCGGCGTGGCCAACTTCGAGCCGGACCGGCTCATGGACATCACCGCCTTCAACGAGGTGAAGCCCGCCGTCAACCAGATCGAGGTGAATCCCTTCCAGCAGCAGATCGAGAGCGCGGCGTTCATGCAAGAGCTGGGTGTGCAGGCACAGGCCTGGGCGCCGTTCGCAGAAGGGCGCAACCAGCTGTTCGAGAACCCGGTGCTGCGCGAGATCGGTGCCAGCCATGGCAAGTCGGTGGGACAGGTGGTGTTGCGCTGGCTGGTCCAGCGGGGCGTGGGCGCCCTGGCCAAGACGGTACGCCGCGAACGCATGGCGGAGAACCTGGCCGTCTTCGACTTCGTGCTCGACGACGCCGAGATGGCGCGGATCGCCACGCTCGACACCCGCACCAGCAGCTTCTTCTCGCACCGCGACCCGGCCATCGTGCGCTGGATGGCCGAGCGCCGGCTGGATCTTTGAAGACCGGCGTCGTCCGCCCGGCGCCGGCCGCTGTCTGTTCCCGTGTCCACTGGAGTCACCATGTCTCGTCAGAATCTGCCCACCGCGTCCACCGAGTCGCACGCCCGCTTCGGGCGCCGCCAAATCCTGGCCACGGCCGCGACCCTGGGGGTCGCACCCTGGCTGCTCTCGGCCTGCGCCAGTGCCGCCGACGCGACGGCCGCGACACGCCCGTCTGCAGCCGGTGCGGCCGGAGCACGGCGCCGGCTGGGCCCGCTGGAAGTCTTTCCCGTGGGGCTGGGTTGCCAATGGCGTCCCGGCGCCACGCCCGGCGTGGTGGCCGACTCGTACAGCAGCCGCTTCGACCGCCCGGCCGCGGTGCGCCTCGTCCGCCGGGCCGTGGACCTGGGCGTGACGCTGATCGACACGGCCGAAGCTTACGGGCCCTTCCTGTCCGAGGAGATCGTCGGCGAGGCGCTGCAAGGCATCCGCGAGAAGGTGGTGCTGGAAACCAAGTTCGGTTTCGACATCAACCCGGCGAACGGGCTCCGCCGCCCCGGCCTGAACAGCCGGCCCGAGCACATCCGCCAGGTGGTCGACGCGCAGCTGAAGCGCCTGCGGACCGACCACATCGACGTGCTGATCCAGCACCGGGTCGATCCGGCCGTGCCCATCGAGGACGTGGCCGGCACCGTCAAGGACCTGATCGCCGAAGGCAAGGTGCGGCAGTTCGGCCTGTCGGAACCGGGTGTGCAGACCATCCGGCGCGCGCACGCGGTGCAGCCGCTGGCCGTGATCCAGAACGAATACTCGATGCTGTGGCGCGGCCCCGAGGCGCAGGTGTTGCCGCTGTGCGAGGAGCTGGGCATCGGCTTCGTCTGCTGGAGCCCGCTGGGCATGGGTTTTCTGGCGGGCGCGGTGCGCGCCGATGCACGCTTCGAAGCCGCACCGGTGCTGGATTTCCGCGCGATCTCGCCCCGTTTTGCGGCCGAGGTGCTGCCCGCCAATATGGACCTGGTGGACGTGGTGCGCACCTGGGCGCAACGCAAGCATGCGACCCCGGCGCAACTGTCCCTGGCCTGGCTGCTGGCGCAGAAGCCGTGGATCGTGCCGATCCCGGGGACCACCAGCATGGCCCACATGGAGGAGAACCTCGGCGCGGCCGCGATCACGTTCACGGGCGATGAACTGCACGAGCTCCACAGCGCCGTGGCCGCCGTGCGCATCCAGGGCGCGCGGCTGCCGGCGGCCGTGCTGGCGTTGTCGGGCGTGGAGGCGCCGCCCAGGCGCTGAGCAGGCGGGCGTCACGCGAGCCCGATCGGCCACGCGACATGCAAAGCCCCTGAACGCTCGCGTGCGCGGTCGCGCTTACGATGGTTGCACGCCTTCGCCAGAACCCGCACCCGCCGATGCCTGACCACCCTCACGCCCAGTCTCCCGCCACCCGCCGCCAGATTCTCCTCGGCGGCTCGGCGCTGGCCGTCGCCTCCGGGCTGGCGAGCTGGTGGCGCCACTCCGGTGCGGCAGAAGTGCCCCCGGAGCCACCCGACGACCGCCCCTTGATGACCGGCCGCGCCCCCGCGATCTTCATCGGCCACGGCAGCCCGATGAACGCGGTCCAGGACAACGACTTCACCCGCACGCTGCGCCAGTGGGGCCGCGCGCTGGGCTTGCCGAAGGCGATCCTCGTCGTCTCGGCGCACTGGCTGACGCAGGACGAGGTGAAGGTGTCGCTCTCGCCCCGGCCGCAGACGATCCACGACTTCGGCGGCTTCCCGGCGCCGCTCAACACCATGGCCTACCCCGCCCCCGGTGCACCCGCGTTCGCCCGGCGCGCCGCCAGCCGGCTCGGCCCGCAGCGCATCGGGCTGGCGGACGACCGCGGGCTGGACCACGGCGCCTGGACCGTGCTGCACCACCTCTACCCGGCGGCCAATGTGCCGGTCTTCCAGTGGTCGATCGACATCGCGCGCAGCGGCGCCTTCCACCTCGCCGCCGGCCGGGCGCTGGCCGCGCTGCGCGACGAGGGCGTGCTGATCCTGGGCAGCGGCAATGTGGTGCACAACCTCGGCGACACGATGCGCGACGAGATCGCCTCGCCACGCGGCCTGGCACCTTGGGCCGATGACTTCGACCAGCGCGTCAAGCAGGCCATCGACGCCGGCGACACCCGCGCCCTGGCCGATTACCTGCAGCTCACGCCGGAAGCCCAGCACGCCGTGCCGCTGCCGGACCACTACTTCCCGCTGCTCTACGCGGCGGGCGCCGCGCAGTCCGGCGAGCGGCCGCTGCACGTGTTCGAAGGCTTCCAGGGCGGCACGATCAGCATGCGCTGCGTGCAGTGGTCCTGAGCGGAAGCGGGATGCAGCGCCCGCTCAGACCAGCCCGAGCCCCAGCGGCACGGCCCCCTCGAACACCCGCCCGAGCTGCGCCGCCGACAGCCCGTACATCCCCTGGAACAACCCCGAGAACACGCCGCGGTACTCGTTGAGCACCGGCCAGTCCCGGTTCTGGAACAGCGTCGCCTGCCGCACGGCCACCTGCTCACCCACCACCCGCCCGCCGCGCACCGACCCGCCCAGCACCCACCAGGTCGAGCCGTGCCCGTGGTCGGTGCCGCGGTTGCCGTTCTCGCGGAAGGTGCGGCCGAACTCGCTGAGCACGACCACCACCGTGTCGCGCCACGCCGCCTCGCCCAGCTCCTGCGCCAGCGCGGCCAGCCCGTTGCCGAGTTCGCCGACGCGGGTGGCCAGCGCGCCGGTGCCTGCGCCCTGCCCGACGTGCGTGTCCCAGCCGCCGACGTCGACGAAGCCGAGCCGGTAGCGCTCGCGCATCAGACGACCGATGCGGCGGGCCTCGCCCTCGAAGCCGCGCGCCGTGATGGCGTTGCGGCTGGCCGCTTCCATGCCGCCCATCAGCTCGCGCTGCGCGGCCTGGCGCACGTCGAAGCCGTCGTTGACCGGGCCGGCGAGCCGCGTGCCGGCGTACATCTCGCGGATCAGCGCGGTCTGGCGTGCATCGACCCCGCCGCGGCCGACCGAGCCCAGCGCCAGGTTCGGCACCTTGACCGCGCCGCGCAGGACCAGCGGCAGGTCGCTGGTCAGCGCGATGGCGTCACGCGCCCCGAGCACCTCGGCCAGCCGGTTCAGGAAGCCGGAGCGGAAATCGCGCCCCGCAGCCGGGTCGTCGGACTGGCCGAGTTCGATGTGGTCCTGCGTCTCGAAATGGCTGCGCGACAGGTCGTGCGTGCCGGCGAAGGGGATCGCGGCCAGCTGCCCGCGCTCGTAGAGCGGCAGCATCGACTCGGCCCAGGCGGGGGCGAGGCCCCAGTCGGACTGGTCCGGCAGCGCCAGCGCGGCCTCGGCGCCGCTGCCGGGGCGGGCGATGGCGATGCGCGGACGGGCTTCGTAGTAGTCGTCGCTGCCCACCGGCACCAGCACGCTCGCCGCGTCATAGGCCCCGCGCAGAAAGACCACCAGCAGCCGCGGCGTGGCCGCGGACGCCGCCCACAGCGCGCCCGCACCACTCGCCAGCGGCACGGCGGCGGTCCGCTTCAGGAAATCGCGTCGCAGCATCGTCATCGGCAGCTCCTCGGTCGGTTCCGGCCAACCAGCCGGTCCAGGGTCATCGCAGCATGAACTCGGGGCACGACAGCAGCAGCGCATGGCGGTCCTGCGGCGTGGTGGCCTTGGCGAGCACGCTGCGGGTGCGCTCGCTCAAGGGACGCATCAGCGTCTCGTCCGGCGCCACGGCCACACGACCCGGCGCGCCGGGCAGGCGGCTCAGCGTGCGCGCCACCTCGAAACGGGCCGCCATCTGGCCGGAGCCGTTCCAGGCGCCTTCGTCGAGCGGATAGCCGTCAGGCGTGGCGCGGCCGTAGAGCGGCTCGCCGAGGCGGTTGAGCGCGCTCATCACCGGCGCCATGTCCACCATCGGCGCGGCCGGATCCGCCACCAGCCGCAGCGCCGACAGCACGTAGTGCACGGGATCCTTGAACTTGCGCCCCAGCGAGGCGGTGCACTCGGGCGCGGCGATCAGCGTCTCCAGCGTCAGCGCGATGTCGCCATCGGTGGCGAGGAAACGCTGGCTCAGGCGCTCGACCAGCGCGGGTGGCGGCTCGTCCGCGACCAGGAACACCGCCAGCTTGCGGCAGACATGCCGCGCGGTCGCCGGGTGGCGGGCCAGCGCGCCGAGCTGCTCCAGGATCTCGTCCCAGCCGCGTCCGCCCTTGACGAGCTGGCCGAGCACGGTCTTGTCACCCAGGTCATGGCGGCCGGGGTGGAACTCGGTCAGGCCCTCGCGGCGGTAGAGCGGCTGCAGCTTCGGCGCCACCTTGGGCGTGGTGTCGCCCAGGTTCACGCCCAGGCCGGTGAGCACGCGGGCGAGTTCCTGCACGTCGCGCTGGCTGTAGCCGCCGTCCACGCCCAGCGTGTGCAGCTCCAGCAGCTCGCGGGCGTGGTTCTCGTTGAGGCGGCCCACCGCGTTCTGCTCGTTGTCGAGGTAGCGCAGCATGGCCGCGTGCGTGGCGCTGGCGATCAGCAGATCGCCGAAGCGGCCGAGCGCGTGCGGGCGCAGGGCCCTCTCGTGATCGCCGACCAGCATGCGCAGGTTGGCCTTGGTCTGCCCGACATTGAAGTGGTTGAACCAGAACCACGCCATCTGCTCGCGCAGGCCATGCGGCGCGTGCAGCGCCAGCAGCAGCGAGCGGCTGGCCGACTCGCGCGCGACAGTGGCCAGCCGCTGCTGGTAGTCCTGGCGGTCGTCGCTGCGGCGGCGCTGCTCCAGATCGGCCACCAGCGCGGGCAGCGGCATCTGGGTGATCGACAGCGCATCGATCGCCGCCTGCACCGGCGCGGGCAGCGCACTGTCCTGCGGCGGGTGCAGCAGCGCCTGCACGGCGTCGCGCCGGCCGCGCCGGGCCCAGTCGTCGACGCTGGCCGCGCTGGCGCCCCAGGTGAGGCGGTCCAGCAGGGCCAGATCCGCGGCGTCCAGCGCCCGGTGCGGCGGCCGCACGGCCGCGGTCTTCCGGCCCGAAGACGCACAGCCGGCCAGCAAGACGGTGGTCAGGAATGCTCTGCGCCGGGGCACCGGGGGTCTCCAGAAGGAAAAATGCTGCAATGCAACACGGACATGAGGGACTCTCGACTTGAGGATGGTTTTGTTTAAGGGTTTACACCTACATTTGCCAGGATGGGTACTGTAACTAACCACTCCAGGACATCGTCCCGGTCCGGCTGGGTTCCGATCCGGCCACTGGGCGAAGTCCATCGCACGCAAATTCTTCAGCACTTGCTGGGACTCGGCGACCGTGACCGCTACCTGCGCTTCGGCTATGCGGCCAATGACGAGCGCATTCGTGCGTATGCCGCATCGCTGGACTTCACACACGATGAGGTGTTCGGCATCTTCAACCGGCGCCTGCAGCTGGTCGCCATCGCCCACCTCGCCTACAGCCAGCTGGCCAGCGCCCACCACGGCGTGAGCCGCATGTGCGAATTCGCGGTGTCGGTCGATGACCGGGCCCGCGGCCGGGGCTTCGGTGGCCGCCTGTTCGCCTACGCCGTGCGCCATGCGCGCAACCACGGGGTCGACCGCCTCTTCATCCACGCCCTGAGCGAAAACACGGCCATGCTGCGCATCGCCCGCCAGGCCGGTGCCGACATGCGGCGCGACGGCGGCGAAGCGGAAGCCTGGCTGCAGCTGCCACCCGACAGCCTGCGGAGCCACTGCGAAGAGTTGTTCGCCAACCACGTCGCCGACGTCCACCACGTGGTCAAGGCGCAGCACCGGCGCATCCAGTACGTGTGGGCGCGGTATCGGCAGTTCCAGCACCGGCTGCTCAGAATGACGGGCGTTGCTCCTCGATAGGCGACGCACCAGGGCCGAGAGGGCCCGATCTTCCTGTTCGGTTGCACCTTCGGCAGACCCTGTGTCTGCCGTTTTCGTTTCCGGCCTCCGAATCGGAATTCGGTTTCACCAGGACAAGGTATTCACAACAAGTTACGCAATTGCATAGGATGGCGCCCAAGTCACGGCCGCTGCTGCCGATTCAGTACCGACCTGTTCACCACCACCCTCCGGAACGCACCATGCCCACCCAAGTCTGGATCCTCGCCCTCGCCGCGATCGCCGGTATCGTCGGACTGGCGGTCCTGGTGCTGCGCCGTACTGGCACATCGTCCACCAGGGCCGTCGACCTGCCCACCGAGTGGCCGCTGATCCAGCGCCCGCTCTTCTCGCCCGAAGAGCGCGCGCTCTTCCGCCAGCTGCGCACTGCGCTGCCACACCACACCATCCTGGCCAAGCTGCCGCTGGTGCGTTTCTGCCAGCCAGAAGACCGCGAGGAGCTGCGCTACTGGTTCAACCTGCTCGGCCCGATCCACGTGAGCTTCGTGGTCTGCGCGGAAAACGGCCGCGTGCTGGCCGCCGTGGACATCGAGCGCCCGAACCGTCCGCCGGCCAAGCGCGTCTCGGCCATCAAGCTGGCGGTGCTGGAAGCCTGCCGCATCCGCTACGTGCGCTGCCGCTCGGACCAGCTGCCCACGGCCACCGAGCTGCAGCTGCTGGTGCCGAGCGGCGGCGACGGCCAGCGGCCGGCCGTCCCCGGCATGCCGCAGGAGACTGCACCGCGCCGCCGCACCGCCGTGCCGGCAGCCGCCGGCACCGCAGGTGGCCAGTGGTACGAATCCGGTTTCTCGCAGGATTCGTTCTTTGCGCCTGAAACCCAGCGCGACCCCTTCGATGACACCCCCGTGCGCAGCCCTGCCGTGCCCACCGCCGACCCGAAGAACTGGGCCGGCCCATCCACCAGCAAGTTCCAGCCGGGCGACTTCGGCCCGCCGGGCGACGCGGGCGGCGACATCATCGGCCGCCGCTGAGGTCCGCCCGACGCAGCGGGCTGGTCTAGGATGCGGCATGACCGCATCCCATGACCCCGCTCCGCACGCCGACCAGCCCTACGCCGGCCTGACCCCGCACGCGGTGCTCGACGCGCTCGACGCTGCCGGCCTGCGCGGCGATGGCCGCATCCTGCAGCTGAACTCCTACGAGAACCGCGTCTTCCAGGTCCATCTGGAAGAAAGCCCCGACCCGGCGGCGCCGCTGCCCGGCGTGGTGGTGGCCAAGTTCTACCGTGCCGGCCGCTGGAGCGACGCACAGATCCTCGAAGAACACCGCTTCACGCAGGCTCTGGCTGCCGCCGAAGTGCCCGCCGTGCCGCCGCTGGCGCTGCGGGTGGCCGACGATCTCCGCCCGGAAGCGGCCGGCATCGCACTGCTCGGCGACCCGCCCACGCTCGCCAGGCTGGGTGGCTGGCGCTACGGCGTGAGTCCGCGCTGCGGCGGTCGCTCCCCCGAACTCGAAGATCCGCAGACGCTGGAGTGGATCGGCCGCTTTCTGGCACGGCTGCACCTGGTCGGCCAGCAGCAGCGCTTCGAACACCGCGTGACGCTGGACGGCAGCGCCGCGGCGCGCGCCTCGGTGCAGTGGCTGGTCGACAGCGACCTGCTGCCCATGGGCGCGCTCGGCGGCTGGCACAGCGCCTGTCTGCGCGCGCTGGACGCGGTGGATGTGCGCTTCGAGCGCCACGGTCCGCTGGAGCTGCTGCGCATCCACGGCGACTGCCACGCGGGCAACGTGCTGTGGACGGGCCAGGGGCCGCATTTCGTCGACCTGGACGATGCGGTCAACGGTCCGGCGGTGCAGGACCTGTGGATGCTGCTGGGCGGCGACCGGCACGAGATGCAGGCCCAGCTCGGCGCCCTGCTCGACGGCTACGAGACCTTCCGCGCGTTCGACCGCCGCGAGCTGGCACTGATCGAGCCGCTGCGCACGCTGCGCATCGTCCAGCACAGCGCGTGGATCGCGCGGCGCTGGAACGACCCGGCCTTCCCGATCGCGTTCCCGAACTTCGAGAGCCCGTCCTACTGGGCGCAGCAGACGACACAGCTGCACGAGCAGATCGAGGCGATGGCGGACGAGCCGCTCATCGCCTGACCGCGGCGCGGGACCGCGCGCACCAGATCAGTGGTGCGCGTGCGCGCTCGGTGCCGCGGGTTCGACCTGGAGCAGCACGGCCGGCGCCTTCAGGCCCTTGGTGGACGTGCCTTCCGCCGGGAGGTCCGCCCAGTCCAACTGCCCGGACGGGCAACGCTGCTGCACCTTGAACCACAGCGGCCCCGGTGTCGCCGGGAGCTGGCCGCGCAGCACGAACTCGTCGTACTGCGCGTCCGGCAGCTGGGCCTCGACGCTGCGGGCGGTCCAGACGATGTCGGTCACGTCGTCGGTGACCTGCTTGCCGTGGCTGGTGTAGGGCTGGGCCAGCGGCTCGCGCCGGATCGACAGCGACCAGCCCGGCTTGGGCATCGGCTTCGCGCCCATGAAACCGGCGGGCAGGCGCACGGTCACGGTGTGGGTGGCCTGGCCCTCGCAGCCGTGGCCGACCATCAGCACGGCCTTGTAATAACTGCCCGCAATGGCCGACGGGGTTTCGAGCGCGACATGGGCGTGGGATGCCGCGGAAAACAGCAGCGACGAGGTGGCGATCAGCGCCAGCGTGTGGCGGATCGGACGGCAAGAGAACCGGGAGAACGGGGAGAACGTGTGCATGGAGAACCAGGTCTGAAATGAACGGAAAGCACCTGCCGGACGGCCACGCCTGCGTGTGGCCGTCCGGCACGGATCGATCAAGTTCAGACCTGGGGAGGCGCGTGGCTGGGGGGCAGCCGGAAGTCGTGCCGGCGCAGGACCGCAGCGGCAAAGGCCTCGAAGCGCGCGGCTGCCGCCACGAGGGGTGCTGGGTCCACGCCGCTCACCACGGGCAGCGGCAGCACGGCGCCGGCCAGCGGCGCGTGGTCGCAGAAGTCGCAGGCGCTGAGGTGCTGGAGCGTCGATTCCAGCGACACGGCCGCGTCGATCACCCGGAGGTCATCGGCCTTGACGCTGCCACCGGCGCTGACGCACCAGTCGCCGGCCACGGCCAGCACCATCTCCCGGTGGGCCAGCCGCTGTGCGACCGGATCGGCCGCTCGCAGCGCGTGCGAGACGACCGGGGCGAACACGTTCAGCAGGACCAGCGCAATGCCGATCCAGCCGATGCGTGAGTGCCAGGACGGGGGAAACATCCCCCGATTATCAGCCGAGGATCAGCGCCTGGATGCGCTTGACGTGCGCGGCCGGGTCGTCGAGCTGACCGCCTTCCGCCAGCAGCGCGTTGTCGAACAGCACCTGCGCGAGGTCGTCGAAGGTGCCCGAGCCGTCCGGCAGCGCAGCGAGCTTCTTCACCAGCGCGTGGTCGGCGTTGACTTCGAGCACCGGCTTGGACGACGGCGCGGCCTGGCCGGCCTGCTTGAGCAGACGCGCGAGGTGGCCGCTCATGTCGCCTTCCTCGGTCACCAGACAGGCCGGCGAATCCACCAGACGGGTCGTCACGCGCACGTCCTTGGCGCGCTCGCCCAGCGCGGTCTTCAGGCGGTCCAGCGTCGGCTTGAAGCCTTCGGCGGCGACTTCGGCCTGCTTCTTCTCTTCCTCGTCCTGGAGCGAACCCAGATCGACCGCGCCCTTGGCGACGCTCTGCAGGTTCTTGCCCTCGAACTCGTAGAGGTGGCTGAGCATCCACTCGTCCACGCGGTCGGTGAACAGCAGCACCTCGATGCCCTTCTTCTTGAAGATCTCGAGCTGCGGGCTGTTCCTGGCGGCGGCCAGCGTGTCGGCGGTGATGTAGTAGATCGCCTCCTGGCCGTCCTTCATGCGCGCCACGTAGTCGGCCAGCGACACACCTTCATCCGCATGCGTCGAGGCGAAACGCAGCAGCTTGGCCAGGCGCTCCTGGTTGGCGTGGTCCTCGCCGACGCCTTCCTTCAGCACCGCACCGAATTCCTTGTAGAAGGCGGCGTACTTGGCTTTCTCGGCGGCGTCCTCGTGGTCGGCCAGCGATTCGAGCATCGACAGCACGCGCTTGGTCGAGCCTTCGCGGATCGCCTTCACGTCGCGGCTTTCCTGCAGCAGCTCGCGGCTCACGTTCAGCGGCAGGTCGGCCGAGTCGATCACGCCCTTGACGAAGCGCAGGTAGGTCGGCATCAGCGCCTCGGCGTCGTCCATGATGAAGACGCGCTTCACATAGAGCTTCACGCCGCCGCGCTTGTCGCGGTTCCACAGGTCCATCGGCGCCTTGGCCGGGATGTAGAGGAGCTGCGTGTACTCGGTGCGGCCTTCGACGCGGTTGTGCGTGTAGGCCAGCGGGGCGGTGGTGTCGTAGGTGAGCTGCTCGTAGAAGGACTTGTACTCGGCGTCGGTGATGTCGGACTTCGAGCGCGCCCAGAGGGCGGCCGCCTTGTTGACCGGCTCCCAGTCGTCCGAGACAACGTTTTCGCCCTTCTCGGCGTCCCAGCTTTCCTTGCGCATCAGGACTGGCAGCGAGATGTGGTCGCTGTACTTGCTGATGATGGACTTGAGCTTCCAGGTGGACAGGAACTCGTCCTCGCCTTCGCGCAGGTGCAGGATGACGTCGGTGCCGCGGTGCTCGCGGGTGATGGTCTCGACCTCGAAGTCGCCGGTGCCTTCGCTGGACCAGCGCACGCCTTCGGTGATCGCCATGCCGGCGCGGCGCGATTCGACCGTGATGCGGTCCGCCACGATGTAGCCGGAGTAGAAGCCCACGCCGAACTGGCCGATCAGGTTGGCGTCCTTGGCCTGCTCGCCTTCGAGCTTGCCCATGAACTCCTTGGTGCCGCTCTTGGCGATGGTGCCGAGGTGGTCGATGGCTTCCTGGGCGGACAGGCCGATGCCGTTGTCGCTGATGACGATGCGGCGGGCAGCCTTGTCGAAGCTGACACGGACTTCCAGGTTGGGCTGGTCCTCGAACAGAGCGTTGTTGTTCAGGGCCTCGAAGCGCAGCTTGTCGCAGGCGTCCGACGCATTGGAGACCAGCTCGCGCAGGAAGATCTCCTTGTTCGAATACATCGAGTGCGTGACGAGGTGCAGCAGCTGCTTCACTTCGGCCTGGAATGACAGGGTTTGCTTGTCCATGGTCGGTCGGGTCTCTGGTCTGTATGTATCTATCGGGTGGTTCAGGCGGTCTGTTGCTGCCCGGGTGGCTGGCAGGATGAGGGCTGGCACGCGGTTTTCAAGGGCCCGGGGCGCACCGGCCCGGACGGGACCGCAACGGTGAGGGACTTGATTTTCTCGCTGATTTGAAAGAAATTGATACGCTGAGAGACTCCAGCCGGCCGAATGCTCGCCAGAGGCATGGCGCCTGCGTTACAAGCGGACCCGCGGATGAACAGGTGCCAGGCACCGCATTCTGGTCATGACAGCCGTGATTTACAGCACGGGCCGGATCACCGATCATCCGACCTTCGATTTCACTCTCGACGATCCGACCAACTCCGTGGCTGCCGACACCCTCAACGATGGACCCCAGAGCACCCTGTCCGGGGTCGCGCGCGTGCTGGTGCACGCTGGAAAGATCACCTCGCGGGTCGCGGAAGACCTGGCGCGCACAGCCCGCGAACAGCGGCGCAGCTTCGTGTCGGCCGCGGTGGCCGCGCAGGCGCTGAGTCCTGCGGATCTGGCGCATTCGCTGTCGACCGCCCTGGCCATTCCGCTGCTGGATCTGGATTTCGTCGACATCAGCCGGCTGCCGCAGAACCTGGTCGACACGCGCACGCTGTCGCAGTACCAGGTGCTGGTGCTGGGCAAGCGCGGCAACCGGCTGTTCATCGGCGGCGCCGACCCGACCGACCAGGAAGCCGTCGACCGCATCAAGTTCGCCACGCAGCTGATGCCCGAATGGATCGTCGTCGAGTACGACAAGCTCGCCCGCATCGTCGACTCCAGGAGCGCCTCGGTGAGTGACGCCCTCGACTCGATCGTCTCGGAGGGCGAGTTCGACTTCGAGGTCGAGGAGCAGGACACCGGCAGCACCAAGGCCGACGAGGAGGTGGCCTCCGCCGAGGTCGAGGACGCGCCGGTGGTGCGCTTCCTGCAGAAGATGCTGGTCGACGCGATCAACATGCGCGCGTCCGACCTGCACTTCGAGCCCTACGAGCAGACCTACCGGGTGCGCTTCCGCATCGACGGCGAGCTGCGCGAGATCAGGCAGCCGCCGGTGGCGATCAAGGACAAGCTGGCCTCGCGCATCAAGGTCATCTCCAAGCTCGACATCGCCGAGAAGCGCGTGCCGCAGGACGGCCGCATGAAGCTGAAGTTCGGCAACAAGGCGATCGACTTCCGCATCTCGACGCTGCCGACGCTGTTCGGCGAGAAGATCGTGATCCGGATTCTCGACCCGTCCTCGGCCAAGCTCGGCGTCGATGCGCTGGGCTACGAACGCGACGAGAAGGAGCGGCTGCTGTCGGCGATCAAGCGGCCCTACGGGATGATCCTGGTCACCGGCCCGACCGGCTCGGGCAAGACGGTGTCGCTCTATACCTGCCTGAACATCCTGAACCAGCCGGGCATCAACATCTCGACCGTGGAAGACCCGGCCGAGATCAACCTGCCCGGCGTCAACCAGGTCAACGTCAACGACAAGGCGGGGATGAACTTCGCCACCGCGCTGAAGGCCTTCCTGCGCCAGGATCCGGACGTGATCATGGTCGGCGAGATCCGCGACCTCGACACCGCCGACATCGCGATGAAGGCGGCACAGACCGGCCACCTGGTGCTGTCCACGCTGCACACCAACGACGCGCCGACGACGCTGACGCGGCTGCTGAACATGGGCGTGCCGCCGTTCAACATCGCCGCCAGCGTGATCCTGATCACCGCACAGCGGCTGGCACGGCGGCTGTGCGAGAACTGCAAGGCGCCCGCCGACTTCCCACGCGAGGCGTTGCTGCGCGCGGGCTACAAGAGCGAGGAACTCGACGGCAGCTGGCGGCCCTACAAGGCGGTCGGCTGTTCGGCCTGCAACAACGGTTACCGCGGCCGGGTGGGCCTGTACCAGGTCATGCCGATCACCGAGCCGATCCAGCGCATCATCCTGGCACAGGGCAACGCGATCGACATCGCCACCCAGGCCCAGCGCGATGGCGTGCGCGACCTGCGCGGGTCGGGCCTGCTCAAGGTCCGCGCAGGGGTGACGACACTGGAAGAAGTGATTTCGGTCACCAACCAGTGAGTCGACGAACAAGCCAACGAACGAGCCGGTGAGCGGCGCACGGAGACGCAATGGCCACAGCGGCTGCATCCACATCAGCATCGAAGAAGGTCAAGGACTTTGTCTTTGAATGGGAAGGCCGAGACCGCAACGGCAAGGCCGTGCGCGGCGAGATGCGGGCCGGCGGGGAGGCCATGGTCAGCGCCAGCCTGCGCCGGCAGGGCGTGCTCGTCAGCAAGGTCAAGAAGCGCCGGCTGTCGAGCGGCAAGGCGATCAAGGGCAAGGACATCGCCATCTTCACGCGGCAGCTGTCCACCATGCTGCGCGCGGGCGTGCCGCTGCTGCAGGCCTTCGACATCGTGGCGCGCGGCAGCCCGAATCCCCGCCTGACCCGCATGCTCAACGACATCCGCGGCGACGTGGAAACCGGCACGAGCCTGTCCGCGGCGCTGCGCCGCCATCCACTGCATTTCGACGCGCTCTACTGCAATCTGGTCGAGGCCGGCGAGTCGGCCGGCATCCTGGACACCCTGCTCGACCGCCTGGCGACCTACCAGGAAAAGACCATGGCGCTGAAGCAGAAGATCAAGTCGGCGCTGGTCTATCCGGTGGCGGTGCTGGTCGTGGCCTTTGTCGTCGTCGCGGTGATCATGATCTTCGTGATCCCGTCGTTCAAGCAGATCTTCAGCTCCTTCGGCGCCGACCTGCCGACGCCAACCCTGATCGTGATCGCGATCTCGGAGGTCTTCGTCCAGTACTGGTGGCTGATCTTCGGCAGCATGGGCGGCGCGATCTACTTCCTCATCGAGAGCTGGCGCCGCTCGCCGAAGATGCAGGTCGCCCTGGACCGGGCGCTGCTCAGGCTGCCGGTGTTCGGCGATCTGGTGCACAAGGCGACGGTGGCGCGCTGGTGCCGCACGCTGTCCACCATGTTCGCCGCCGGCGTGCCGCTGGTCGAGGCGCTGGACTCGGTCGGTGGCGCCTCGGGCAACGCCGTGTTCGCGCAGGCCACCGAGCAGGTCCAGCGCGACGTCGCCACCGGCGCGGCGCTGACCTCGTCGATGCAGTCCACCGGCCTCTTCCCGAGCATGGTGCTGCAGATGAGCGCGATCGGCGAGGAGTCCGGCTCGCTCGACCAGATGCTCGGCAAGGTGGCCGACTTCTACGAGCAGGAAGTGGACGAGGCGGTCAAGGGCCTGTCCACGCTGATGGAGCCGATCATCATCGTGGTGCTGGGCACCATCATCGGCGGCATCGTCGTGGCGATGTACCTGCCGATCTTCAAGCTTGGTCAGGTGGTCTGAGCGCATGGACTTCGATCCCGTGGCGATGGCTGCGCTGCTGTCGCCTGCCGCCCTCGCGCTGTTCGGTCTGTGCATCGGCAGTTTCATCAATGTGGTGGTGCACCGGCTGCCGCTGATGATGGAGCGGCAGTGGCGCGCCGAGAGCGCCGAGCTGCTCGGTGTCGAGGCCGCCCGCCCGCCGGGCGACGACGGCTCGCCACTGAGCCTGGCCCGACCGCGTTCGCGCTGCCCGCACTGCGGCCATGTGCTGCGCTGGCACGAGAACATCCCGCTCGTGGGCTGGCTGAAGCTGGGCGGGCGCTGCTCGGCCTGCCGCGCGCCGATCAGCCAGCGCTATCCGCTGGTCGAAGCCAGCTGCGGGCTGCTGTTCGCCGCGATCGGCTGGCGCTTCGGCGCGCAGCCGGTGACGCTGCTGTGGTGCGCCTTCGCGGCGATGCTGCTGGCGATGTCGCTGATCGACTGGGACACCACGCTGCTGCCCGACTCGATGACCCAGCCGCTGGCCTGGGCCGGCCTGATCGCTGCGGCGATGGGCTGGCTTCCGCTGACGCTGAGCCAGTCGCTCTGGGGCGCGGTGGCCGGCTACCTGAGCCTGTGGAGCATCTTCTGGCTCTTCAAGCTGGCCACCGGCAAGGACGGCATGGGCGCGGGCGACTTCAAGCTGCTCGCCGCGCTCGGCGCCTGGCTCGGTCCGTCGATGCTGCTGCCGATCGTGCTGGGGGCCTCGCTGCTGGGAGCGGTGGTGGGCATCGGCATGAAGCTCAGCGCCAGTCTGCGCGAAGGCCGCTACGTGCCGTTCGGGCCGTTCCTGGCCGGCGGCGGCGCGGTCGTGCTGTTGGCCGGCAGCCAGCGGGTGATGCGGTGGATGGGCTGGGCCTGAGCATGGCCACCGGTGGATCGCACACGCCCGTGCGCCGTGTCGGCCTGACCGGCGGCATCGGCAGCGGCAAGAGCACCGTCTGCCGCATCCTGCGTGGGCTGGGTGCGTGGGTCGTCGACACCGACGCCATCGCCCACCGCCTCACCGCCCCCGGCGGGCGCGCCATCCCCGCCATCGCCGCGCAGTTCGGCGCCGAGGTGATCGCCGAGAACGGTGCCATGGACCGCGCCCGCATGCGCGAGCGGATCTTCGCCGATCCGGCCCAGCGCCGTGCGCTGGAGGCGATCCTGCACCCGATGATCGGCGAGGACACCCGCGCCGAGGCCGCAGCGGCACCAGAGGGGGCGATCGTCGTGTTCGATGTGCCGCTGCTGGTCGAGTCCGGTCGCTGGAGCGACCAGGTGGACCGCATCCTCGTGGTGGATTGTCCGGTCGAGACCCAGATCGCCCGCGTCATGCAGCGCAATGGCTGGACCGCCGATGCCGTGCAGCGCATCATCGACCAGCAGGCCAGTCGCGCCCAGCGCCTGGCGGTGGCCGATGACGTGATCGTCAACGACGGACTGGAACTGGAAGAACTGGCGGCCGAAGTTCGAAGGATCTGGGCCCGCTGGCTATGAAACAATGGTTTCGAACGGGCCGCGCCAGCGCCCGGACCGTGGGAGCGCAGGGCCTTGATCTACTACGAATATCCTTTCACTGAAGGCATCCGCACGATGCTGCGGCTGGAGCGTCTGTTCACGCGCCTGGCACAACTCGTCCCCAAGGACGGCGCCATCGACCACCACTACGCACTGGCGACGCTGTTCGAGATCATGGACGTGACCTCGCGCACCGATTTCCGCACCGACCTGCTGCAGGAACTGGCCCGCCAGCACGCCCTCTTCGAGGGCTACCGCGGCAATCCGTCGATCTCGGAAGGCGCGCTCAACCTCGCCATCGACCGCATCAGCAGCGCCCACCGCCGCCTGCAGGCCACGCCCCCGAAGCCCGAGCAGGCGCTGGCGGCCAACGAGTGGCTGATGAGCGTGCGCAGCCGGATCAACATCCCCGGCGGCACCTGCGAGTTCGACCTGCCCGCCTACTTCGCCTGGCAGCAGGAGCCAGCCAGCCGCCGGCGGCACGACCTGCTGCGCTGGGTGGGCGTGCTGGATCCGCTGGCGGAAGCGCTGGAGGTGACCCTCGGGCTGCTGCGCGAGGCGGGAGTGACGCAGATGGTGCCGTTCCGCAGCGGCCTGTTCCAGCAGAACCTGACCGGCAGCCGCCCGCTGCTGCTGGCGCGGCTGCAGGTCGACCCCGGCGCACACCTGATCCCCGAGATCAGCGGCAACCGCGTCCTGCTGGCGATCCGGCTGACCCGCACCGACCACGAGGGCAAGCCACGCCCGATGACCGACAGCATCCAGCTCCCGCTGACGCTGTGCGCCTGAGCCGGATCACCGCATGAACCCGAACGACACCCCGGCCGGCGCGACACGCCCGGCCCCGCAAGTGCCCTGCCCGACCTGCCGCGAACCGACGCTGTTCGCGTCCAGCAATCCTTGGCGCCCCTTCTGCAGCGAGCGCTGCCGCCAGCGCGATTTCGGCGCCTGGGCGAGCGAGTCCTTCCGCGTCGCCGCGGTCGAGCCGCCGGACGACCAGGGCAGCCCCTGATTCAGACGCTGGCGTCGCGGTGCGTCGGCCCGGTGTGGCCGCGCTCTTCGGCGAACCACTGCAGCACGGGCATCGTCCCCGGCAGCACCGGCACCCGGTCCACGGGCAGCGTCTGCCACGCCATCTGCTGCGCCTCGCGCATCTCGAAGGCGCCGGTCCAGGCAAAGACCTTGCAGAAGTGCAGCCGCACCCGCGCGTGCGGGTAGTCCATGACCAACTGCCTCCACGGCTGCACCACGTCCGGTCCGTGACCAATGGTGATGCCGAGCTCCTCGTGCAGTTCGCGGCGCAGCGCATCTTCGACCGACTCGCCGGCTTCGAGCTTGCCACCCGGGAATTCCCAGTAACCGGCGTAGACCTTGCCCTCGGGGCGCGAGGTCAGCAGGAAGCGGCCTTCGCGACCTGCGGCATCCCGCTCGATCAGCACGCCGACAGCGACTTCGACCGGCGTGCGCTCAGACATGGTCGAGGCCGTCCGGCACGTCGTCGCTGATGGCAGCCGGGATGATGGCCAGATCCACCGGCGCGTGGCTGCCGGCGTAGTCGCGCGCGAACTGGTAGGCCACACGGCCGGACCGCGAGCCGCGCTCCAGCGCCCACAGCAGTGCCGGCTGGCGCGCCGCCGCGATCGCCACGTCGGCCACGTCGAAGTGCCGCAGCCACTGGCCGACGATGGCCAGGTACTCGCGCTGGCTGAACGGATAGAAGCTCAGCCACAGCCCGAAGCGCTCGGACAGCGAGACCTTCTCCTCCACCGCCTCGCCGGGGTGCATGTCGCCGTCGTCGGTGTAGGTGGCGCCAAGGTTGTCCTTCATCTGCTCGGGCAGCAGGTGGCGGCGGTTGCTGGTGGCGTAGATCAGCACGTTGTCGCTGGTCTGCGCGACCGTGCCGTCGAGGATGGACTTCAGCGCCTTGTAGCCGGACTCGCCCTCGTCGAAGCTCAGGTCGTCGCAGTAGACGATGAAGCGCTCCGGCCGCTCGGCGATCAGGTCGACGAGGTCGGGCAGGTCGGTGAGGTCGGCCTTGTCCACCTCGATCAGGCGCAGGCCCTGGTCGGCGAAGGTGTTCAGGCAGGCCTTGATGAGCGAGCTCTTGCCCGTGCCGCGCGCGCCGGTCAGCAGCACGTTGTTGGCGGGGCGGCCGGCGACGAACTGCGCGGTGTTGCGCAGCAGGCGCTCCTTCTGCGTGTCCACTTCCTTCAGGTCGGCGAGTGCCAGCGGCGCGATGTGGCGCACCGGCTCCAGCACGCCGCCCTGGCCGCGCTTGCGGTAGCGGAAGGCAGTGGAGGCGCTCCAGTCCGGCGCGCTCAGCGGGTGGGGCAAGACGGCTTCGAGGCGCGCCAGCAGCGCCTCGGCCCGGGTGATCAGGACGGTGAAATCGCTCATGGAGTGGGAGGACGCGGGGCGCGCGTCAGTGGATCATCCTCTGCAGCGCCGCGTCGAGGTGCTCGACCGGGCTGCGCTTGAAATCGGAACGGGCGTAGCGTTGCAGACGCCCGAGGCAGTAGCTGGTCAGCATCGAGGCTTGCGCGGTCGCTTCGGCCGTCGGGGCGAGCGAGCCGCGCGCGTCGGCGGCCTGGCGCAGGCTCTGGCGCAGCAGCGACTCGATGCGGTCGAAGAACTGGTTGATGCGTGCCTGCAGCCGCTCGTGTTCGAGCACCAGCGCGTCGCCCGCCATCACCCGCGCCATGCCCGGGTTCTTCTCGGCGAACTGCAGCAGCACGGCGACGCTGTGCGCGGCCTGCAGGTGCGGGTCCGGCTCGCGCTCGGCGATCTGGTGGACAAGGGAGAAGACGCTGGACTCGATGAACTCGATCAGGCCCTCGAACATCTGCGCCTTGCTGGCGAAGTGGCGGTAGAGCGCCGCCTCGCTCACACCCAGCCTGGCGGCCAGCACGGCGGTGGTGATGCGCTCGCGGCCGGGCTGTTCCAGCATCTGAGCCAGCGTGTGCAGGATCTGGACGCGGCGCTCGCCCGGCCGGGGCCGCTTGCGCACGACGGCGGCGGGTGCGGCAGACATCGGGCGGGCAAGGTCGGGAGCATCGGACATCGCAACGAGCACGGGGGACGGAGAGGAATGGCATCGAGACTCAGCGCCAGCGGGCCAGCGCCTGAAGGCTGCGGATTCTGGCACACACATACACCGGCCGCCGTGCCAGCGCCAGCCCCGCTTCGGGCCCATGGGTGCCCTGCAGCCAGCGCTGCATCCACACCGTGCGCATGCCGATGCGCCGCGCCGCCTTCTGGTGGCCGACCGTGTCCTCGACCAGCACGCAGCGGTGCGGCTTCACCTTCAGCTGCACGGCGATGTGGCGCAGCATCCGCGCATCGGGCTTCGGGCGCAGGTGGCCGAACATCGCCATCTGCTCGATCGTGATGACGCCGTCGAAGTGGCGCCACAGGCCGAGCGTGTCCAGCACCCGCTCGGCGTAGACGCGCGGCGCATTCGTCAGGATGAACTTGCGCCCCGGCAGCCGCGCCAGCGCCGCGAGGTCGTGCGGATGGCTGCGCAGGCGCCCCTCCAGTCCCGGCAGGCGGTGGGTGTCGTGCAGGAAATGCGCGGGCCGCACGCCGTGGTGGCGCACCAGGCCGAGCAGCGTGGCCCCGTAGCGGCGCCAGTAGTGGCCGCGCAGCGCCTCGGCCTCCGGGCGGGACAGCGCCAGCTCGCGCTCGATGTAGGCGCTCATCGCGGCGGAGATGCCGGCGAACGCGGCGGTCGAGGCGTCGTGCAGGGTGTCGTCGAGGTCGAAGAGCCAGACCGGCGCCTGGGCCTTGCCACGCGGTGTCGGCACCTCAGCGCGCCCGGATCATCGTCCCGAAGGCCTGGTCCGTCAGAATCTCCAGCAGCAGCACATGCGGCACGCGCCCGTCGATGATGTGGACCGCGTTCACGCCGCACTTGGCCGCGTCGATCGCGCCGGCGATCTTCGGCAGCATGCCGCCCGAGATCGTGCCGTCCTCGACCAGCTCGTCGATGCGGCGCGAGGTCAGCTCGGTCAGCAGGTTGCCGGCCTTGTCGAGCACGCCCTTGATGTTGGTGAGCAGCATCAGCTTCTCGGCCTTGAGGATCTCGGCCAGCTTGGACGCCACCAGGTCGGCGTTGATGTTGTAGCTCTCGTTGCGCTCGCCGAAGCCGATCGGGCTGATGACGGGGATGAACTGGTCGTCCTGCAGCGCCTGGACCACGCTCGGGTCGATCGACTCGATCTCGCCGACCTGGCCGACGTCGTGCTCGACGCTCGGGTCGTTCTTGTCGAGCAGCTTGAGCTTGCGGGCACGGATCATCGCGCCGTCGCGCCCGGTCAGGCCGACCGCCTTGCCACCCGCGGCGTTGATCAGGCCGACGATGTCCTGCTGCACCTCGCCGCCGAGCACCCACTCGACCACGTCCATCGTCTCCGCGTCGGTGACGCGCATGCCCTGGATGAAGGTGCCCTTCTTGCCGATCTTGGCCAGCGCCGCGTCGATCTGCGGGCCGCCGCCATGCACGACGATCGGGTTGATGCCGACCAGCTTGAGCAGCACCACGTCCTCGGCGAAGGCCTGCTGCAGCGCCGGGTCGGTCATCGCGTTGCCGCCGTACTTGATGACCATGGTCTTGCCATGGAACTTGCGGATGTAGGGCAGGGCCTGGGCGAGGATCTCGGCCTTGTCGCGCGAGGCGATGTGGGTGTGGGACAGGTCGGCGGGGGCTTGGGACATGCGGGACTCCGGTCGGGTAATCCACGGATTCTAGGGAATGGCGGGCGCACGGAGCGCCCCCCTACAATGGACCGATGCTCCGCCCGCTGTCCCGCCCCACCCTGCACTGGCTGCTCTGGCTGGTGATCGCGCTGCTGCCGCTGCGCGGGTGGGCGATGGCGCAGATGGCGGTGCCGGCTGCCTCCCCGCACCACGTGACCGAAGCCGCCCCACACTGCCACGACGACAGCGCGCAAAAGACGGCACCGACCCACGCCGGCTGTTCGCTGTGCGAGGTCTGCCACGCCAGCCTCGGGCTGCCGGCGGTGGTCGGGCGGCACCTGCCCGCCCTGCCCCACGCGGCGCCCGCCGTGACGCCGATCACCGGCGTGCGCGACGGCCCGCCGTCCGAACTCTTCCGACCTCCTCGCTGCTCAGCCTGATCCGATCCGTGGCGCGCCGCCCTGCGGGTGGTGCGCTGTTCCGATCCGTTTCGGCTGACGAGGTCCGCCCATGTTCCGTCTGTTCCCTGCCGCCGCCGCGCTCGCCCTGGCGCTCGCGGCGCTGCCGGCCATCGCCCGATCCGGCGATCCGGCCGACCCCGCTGATCCCGGCGCCCGCGTGCGCCCGCTCACCCACCGCTCCACCCTCGCCGGCCGCCCCGCGCCGGACACGCCCGAGGTCGCCGACTGGCGCGCCACCAACGAGCGCGTGCGCGCCGTCGGCGGCTGGAAGGCGTACCTGAAACAGGTGCAAACACCGGCAGAACCCGCGCCGGAGGTGGTGAAATGAGGCCGCCCCGCGCCATCTCCCTGAGCACGCTGGCCGTGGCCGCGGTGCTGACCGGCTGCGCCACGACCTCGCCGGACGCCGCCATCGCGCCGCTCCAGCAGCAACTCCGCCAGCACACCGGCGCCACGCTGACCCGCTGGACCGATGCACAGGCCCCGTCCGCCGACGCGCAGCAGCGCCTGCGCACCCTGCTCGCCGCGCCGCTGACGATGGACGGTGCGGTCGAGGTCGCGCTGCTCAACCACCGCGGGCTGCAGGCCTCGGTCGCCGACCTCGGCGTGACGCAGGCCGAGCTGGCGCAGGCCACCAAGCTGCCCAACCCCGGCATCTCATTCAAGCGCACCACCAGCGGCGAGACCGTCGAGTGGGAACGCGGGCTGCACATCAGCCTGAGCCACCTGCTGCTGATGCCGCTGACGCGCACGCTGGAAAGCCACCGCCTCGCGCAGCAGCAGGCGCAGACCACGCTGGCCGTGGTCACGCAGATCGCCGGCGTGCGCCGCGCCTGGGTCGAGGCGGTCGCCGCGGAGGAAAGCCTGCGCTACCTGCACCAGGTGCTGGACGCCGCCGCGGCCGGCGCAGAACTGGCGCGGCGCATGGCGCAGGCAGGCAATTTCAACAAGCTGTCGCTGGCGCGCGAGCAGTCGTTCGAGGCCGACGCCGTGCTGAACGTGGCCCGCGGCGAGCGCGCCCGCGACGCTGCCCGCGAGCGGCTGAACCGCGCGCTCGGGCTGTGGGGCGACCAGCTCGACTACACGCTGCCCGAGCGCCTGCCGGACCTGCCCGCCGAGCCGGCCGAGCAGCCCGACATCGAAAGCCGCGCCCTCGCGCAGCGGCTGGACGTGCAGGCCGCGAAGACCGCCACCGCGCAGACGGCGCGCGCCCTCGGTCTGACGAGCGCGACCCGCTTCGTCAACGTGCTGGAACTCGGCGTGGTCCGCGCCAACACGAACGCCGGCGAGCGCAGCCGCGCCTGGGAGGTCGGGCTGGAGCTGCCGCTGTTCGACTGGGGCGACGCCCGCGTGGCCCGCGCCGAGGCGACCTACACCGCCAGCCTGCACCGCACGGCCGAGATCGCCATCGACGCCCGCTCCGAAGTGCGCGAGGCGTACCGGAACTGGCGCCACGCCTGGGACATCGCCCGCCATGTGCAGACCGCCATCGTGCCGCTGCGCCAGCGCATCCGCGATGAAAACGTGCTGCGCTACAACGGGATGCTGATCGGCGTGTTCGAGCTGCTCGCCGACGCGCGCGCCCAGATCGCCAGCGTCAACAGCGCCATCGACGCTCGGCGCGAGTTCTGGCTCGCCGATGCGGACCTGCAGATGGCCATGCTCGGCCGGCCCACGCTGTCCGCCGGCGCTGCACCCGCTTCGTCCACCGCTGCCGACGCTGGCGGCGGTCATTGACACAGGATTCCCCATGCTTTCCCGACGCACTTTCTTCCAGGCGGGCGCTGCCGTGGCCGCCGCATCGGTCAGCCGCGTGGCGATGGCCGCGCTGCCCGAACCCGTGATCCAGACCAGCGCGCAGACCGCCAAGCCGCTGATGCCGCCCGACGGCCGCCCCTACCGCCCGGTCGTGACGCTGCACGGCTGGAGCCTGCCCTGGCGCCTGAACAACGGCGTCAAGGAGTTCCACCTCGTCGCCGAGCCGGTCGTGCGCGAGATGACGCCCGGCTTCAACGCCCACCTGTGGGGCTACAACGGCCAGTCGCCGGGGCCGACGATCGAGGTGGTCGAGGGCGACCGCGTGCGCATCTTCGTCACCAACAAGCTGCCCGAACACCACGCCGTCCACTGGCACGGCCAGCGCGTCCCCAACGGCATGGACGGTGTTTCGGGCCTGACGCAGCCGTCGATCCCGCCGGGGAAAACCTTCGTCTACGAGTTCGAGGCCCGCCGCCCCGGCACCTTCATGTACCACCCGCACGCCGACGAGATGACGCAGATGGCGATGGGCATGATGGGGATGTGGATCACGCACCCGAAGCTCGACGCCCGAGGCCGGCACCCGCTGATCGAGGACGCCGACCGCGATTTCTGCTTCCTGCTCAACGCCTTCGACATCGAGCCGGGCAGCGCGACGCCGAAGACCATGACCATGCTCGACTTCAACCTCTGGGCCTGGAACAGCCGCATCTTCCCCGGGCTGGATTCGCTCAACGTGCGCCTGAACGACCGGGTGCGCATCCGGGTGGGCAACCTGACGATGACCAACCACCCGATCCACCTGCACGGCCACGAGTTCGAGGTCACGGGCACGGACGGCGGGCCGGTGCCGAAATCGGCGCGCTGGCCGGAGGTCACCACCGACATCGCCGTCGGTCAGATGCGCCAGATCGAGTTCATCGCCAGCGAGGAAGGCGACTGGGCGTTCCACTGCCACAAGAGCCACCACACGATGAACGCGATGGGCCACAACGTGCCGACGATGATCGGCGTCGATCACTCGGGGCTAGCCAGAAAGATCACCAGGCTCATCCCCGACTACATGGTCATGGGCGAGCGCGGCATGGCCGACATGGGCGAGATGGAGATGCCGCTGCCGGACAACACCGCGCCGATGATGACCGGCGAAGGGCCGTTCGGCGGCGTGGAGATGGGCGGGATGTTCAGCGTGCTCAAGGTGCGGCGGGACCAGAAGCCGGGCGATTTCAGCGATCCGGGCTGGTTCCAGCACCCGAAGGGCACGGTCGCCTATGAATGGACCGGCGAGCCGCTGCCCGAACCGGTCAAGGCCGCCCCCACCCAGCCCGCGCCCACCGACACGACCGTGCGCGTGCGCAAGCCGGTCGATCACAACCACCACTGATCCTCACACGACGAGCCACCACACCATGCGATTCACTTCCTCCGCTACGTTCCTCGCCGCCTGCTGCGCCCTGTGCATCGGCCTGACCGCCCCGGACAGCGTGCAAGCCCACGGCGCCCAACCGCACCAGGCCGGCCCGGTCCGCAAGGAACAGAAAGACTGGGGCATCGCCGCCGAGCGCCGCGAAGCCCGCCGCACGGTCAAGGTCACGATGGGCGACGACATGCGCTTCCACCCCGACACGATCGAGATCAAGGAGGGCGAGACCGTCCGGCTGTCGGTCCGCAACACCGGCCAGCTGATGCACGAACTGGTGCTCGGCACGACGCCGGTGCTGGAGGAACACGCCGCGCTGATGGTCAAGTTCCCGGACATGGTCCACGACGAGCCCTACATGGCGCACGTGCCGCCGGGCCAGTCGGGCGAGATCGTCTGGACCTTCAACCGGGCGGGCGACTTCCGCTTCGCCTGCCTGATGGCGGGGCATTACCAGGCGGGCATGGTCGGCGAGATCCGTGTCCGCCCGCGTGTCGCCCTGAACGCCCGCTGAACCGTTGATGCACTGCAAGGAGAAATTGCCATGACCCGTTCCCGCTGGACCGCCGCGCTCACCCTCACGGTCGCCGCCCTGTTCGCCGCACTGCCCGTGCACGCCCAGAGCACCGACGCCGAGGTGCTGAAGATCGACAAGCCGCAGCTGAAAATCACGCTCAAGCACGGCGAGATCAAGAACCTCGACATGCCCCCGATGACGATGGTGTTCCGCGTGCAGGACGCCGCCATGCTCGACACCGTGAAGGTGGGCGACAAGGTGAAGTTCGACGCCGACAAGGTCGGCGGTCAGTACACGGTGGTGAAACTCGCGCCGGTCAAATGACGGGCGAAGCCGGAACCGGGGATCGCCTCATTTCACCTGCAGGCGATTGAGGTACTCGATCAGCGACAGGATGCGGCCACGCACGAACGGCTCCGGGTCGTACGGCATATCGGCGTAGTACTCGCCAGCCCGGACCCGGTAGCTCTGTCCGAAGACCGGCATCTCCCGCGAGCCATGTCCGGCGCCCGCGCCATCGATCACCTCGTACAGCCGGGCCACCGGGAACATCCCGCCGTTGCGACGGCTCAGGGTCGTCAGATCGGCCGCACCGCGCTTGAGCAATTCGTTGTACGGCCCGTCGCCCTTGCCGCTGATCCCGTGGCAAGCCGCACAGTGGGCCTGGTATTCGCGCAATCCCGGATCGATCCGGCCCTGCTGCGCCACCGCGGTAGCGCCTGACACCGCCACCACGGCCATTCCTGCCCATCGACATGCCGCTGACCAGCCCATTGCCCGACTCCTCCGAATGATGGATACGGAGCAGGTTCATCCCCTGCCTGTCCGGATCATCCGTGCAGCCGGGCGCGGAGCATTGCGTTCGCTCAACCGGCCCGGTTTCCCGCCGGGCGCGCTGGCCGCGGGTGTTCAGCGCCCCAGATAACGCCCTTCCAGATGCGCCCGGAAATGCGCCGGATTCAGCGCCTCGCCACTGGCGCGGCGCGTCAGCTCCGGCGTTTCCCAGCGCGCGCCCTGGCGCCAGATGTGGTCCCGGAGCCAGTCGAACACCGGGTTCAGGTCGCCCGCGGCGATGCGCTCGTCGAGATCCGGCATCTGGCTGCGCATGGTGGCGAACCACTGCGCGGCGTACATCGCGCCCAGCGTGTAGCAGGGGAAGTAGCCGAAGGAGCCGGACGGCCAGTGCACGTCCTGCATCGGGCCGTTGCGGTAGTCACCCCGGGTGTCGCGGCCGAGGTAGGCGGCCATCTTCTCGTCCCACAGCGCGGGGATGTCGTCGACCTCGATCTGCCCTTCGATCAGCGCGCGCTCGATCTCGAAGCGCAGGATCACATGCGCCGGGTAGGTCACCTCGTCGGCATCGACGCGGATCAGCCCCGGCTCGACCCGGGTGGCCAGGCGCGTGAGGTTCTCGGCCGTGAAGGCCGGCTGCGCACCGAACTGCTCGACCATCATCGGCACGAGCTGCGCGACGAAGCCGGGATGCGCGCCGAGCTGCATCTCGAAGGACAGGCTCTGGCTCTCGTGCAGGCCGTAGGAGCGGGCACGCGCGATCGGCTGGCCGAGCCACTCGCGCGGCAGGCCCTGCTCGTAGCGGGCGTGGCCGGTCTCGTGGACCGTGCCCATCAGGCTGGACATCAGGTCGTCCGCCGCATAGCGCGTCGTCAGGCGCACGTCCTCGGGCACGCCGCCGGAGAAGGGGTGCGTGCTTTCATCCAGCCGGCCGCCTTCGAAGTTGAAGTCCAGGAACTGCATGACCCGCAGGCTCAGCGCCTTCTGCTGCGCCTGCGCGAAGGGCCCCGCCGGCCGCAGCACTGGCGGCTCGGCCTGCTGGCGCGCCTGCACGCGCTGGATCAGGTCCGGCAGCCAGGTCTTGAGGTCGCCGAAGACGCGGTCCACCTCGGCGCTGGTCATGCCGGGCTCGAAGCGGTCCATCAGCGCGTCGTAGGGCATCAGGCCGGTGGCGTCGGCCAGGTGCATGGCCTCCTCGCGGGCGACCTGCACGACCGGCTGG
>Ga0228699_1000461_pt1 | contig 30216 bp, 23 predicted proteins | sample McNCre217_Aug_MG_FD_178016 | JGI IMG/M metagenome (GOLD analysis project Ga0228699, IMG submission 178016) | Freshwater microbial communities from McNutts Creek, Athens, Georgia, United States - 2-17_Aug_MG | ecosystem: Environmental > Aquatic > Freshwater > Creek | place: USA: Georgia... | reverse complement strand
CCCGGCATCCGCGTCGAGGTCAAGCTCCTGCTGCTGGCCCACCCGCTGCAGCCGCTGCCCGGCAACGCGCCACTGGTCAACGCCATCCAACGCCATGGCGAGGCCATCTTCGGCGAGCCCATTCCCACCAAGGGCACGCCGCTGTACACCGACGTGCGCCTGTACTGCGCCCAGGGCGTGCCGGCCGTGATCTACGGCGCCGGCCCGCGCACCGTACTCGAATCGAATGCCAAGCGCGCCGACGAGCACCTGGTGCTCGACGACCTGCGCCGCGCCACCAAGGTGGTGGCCCGCACCCTGCTGGACCTGCTGGCGGCTTGAGCCCTGCGCTGCGGGCGCCTTGCATGCGCGAGGCCCGCATCGGCCACATCGCCCGATAATGCGCGGCGATGTGCGCGCGATCTGTCCTGCCCAGCCCCCAGCTGCCCACCCGCGATGGCGTGAGCCCCAGCGTGGTGGCCTTGCCCAGTGGCCCCTGGCCGCTGGTGCTCGACTTTCTGGCGCACCGCCTGCCCAAGGTCAGCCGCGCCGATTGGGCCTCTCGCATGGCCCAGGGCCTGGTGGTCGACGCCCAAGGCCAGCCCGTGCCGTCCCATGCGCCCTTTCGGCCGCAGACCAAGCTGTACTACTGGCGCGCCCTGGCGTTTGAGCACCCCATCCCGTTTGAAGAGCGCATCGTCTTCCAAGACGAGCACCTGGTGGTGGCCGACAAGCCGCACTTCCTGCCCGTCACGCCCAAGGGCCGCTACGTGCAAGAGACGCTGCTGGTGCGCCTCAAGCGCCGCACGGGCATCGACACCCTCACCCCACTGCACCGCATCGACCTGGAGACCACCGGTCTGGTGGCCTTTGCCGTGCGCGTGCAAGACCGCAACGCCTACCAGGCGCTGTTCCGCGACCGCGCCGTGCGCAAGACCTACGAGGCCATCGCCCCGCACGACCCGCAGCGCACGTGGCCGCTGCACAAGGTGTCTCGGCTCGAAGACAGCGCGCACTTCATGGCCATGCACGAGGTGCCCGGCGAGCCCAATGCCGACACGCTGATCGACCTGATCGAAGCCCGTGGTGGCTGGGCCCGCTATGCGCTCAAGCCGCTCACCGGCCAGCGCCACCAACTGCGCGTGCACATGGCCACGCTGGGCCTGCAGCTGTGGGGCGACCGCATCTACCCCACGCTGCTGCCGCCCACGCCCGAAGGCGAGCCGCCCGATCTGAGCCGCCCGCTGCAGCTGCTGGCGCGCACCCTGGCCTTTGACGACCCCATCACCGGCCAGGCGCGCCACTTTGATGTGGGCCGCAGCCTCGATCTGGACGCGGTGATCAGCCGTTCGCCATGACCTCGCCCAAGCGCACCGGCGTGGTCGGTCCCCAGGCGGGGTTGAAGGCCAGCGGTCCCTTGGGCCACAGCAGCACCACGGTCGAGCCCAGCAAGAAGCGGCCCATCTCGTCGCCCTGCTTGAACTCGATCTGCTGATCGTCGTAGCGCCACTCGGACACCTGTTTGCTGCGCGGGGGGTTGACCACGCCGTGCCAGGTGGTGGCCATCGAGCCCACGATGGTGGCGCCCACCAGGGTCAGCACCATGGGGCCTTGCGCGGTGTCGAACACACACACCACGCGTTCGTTGCGGGCAAACAGGCCCGGCACGCCGCGCGCCGTGGCCGGGTTCACCGAATACAGCTCGCCCGGCACGTAGATCATGCGGCGCAGGCGGCCCGCGCACGGCATGTGGATGCGGTGGTAATCCTTGGGGCTGAGGTAGATGGTGGCGAAGTGGCCGTCTTGGAACTGCGCGGCCAGTTGCGCGTCGCCGCCCACCAAGGCCCGCGTCGAATAGCTGTGGCCCTTGGCCTGGAACACCTGATCGGCCTGGATCGGGCCAATCTGGCTCACGGCACCGTCCACCGGGCAGACCCAGGTGGCCTTGGCCAAAGGGCGCGCGCCCGGCTTCAAGGGGCGCGTGAAGAACTCGTTGAACGTGGGGTAGTGGCTGAAATCGGGGTTTGCGGCCTCGGCCATGTTCACGCCGTACTTGCCTGCAAACCAGCGGATGAAGGCCGTGGTGGCTGCACCGCCGCGCTTGCCCGCAAAGAAGCCGGCCAGCTCGGTCAGCAGTTGCTTGGGCAGCACGTGCTGCAGGGCCACGAAGGCACGTTCAGACAGGGGCGAGGAAGCATCGGACACGGCAGCAACTCCAGACACCGCGGCCCCAGGGGCGGGAACACGCACGGCGGCGCGGGATTTTAGGCCAGGGCTCGCAGACGGCCTCGGCCATCCCTTAAGCTGCGGGGTCGGTGGTGCGGCGAGTGCGCCGCAACCATCCCTGCCAGCACCCTCTCCTGCGCACCTGCCCGCTGTCGACCACCCAGCCTCAGCCCACAGACCATGCACATCCACCACCTCACTGCACGCTTGCGCCGAAGCCTGCTGACGCTGGCCACTGCAGCCACCGCGGCCACCACCTGGCTGGCCGCTGCACCCGCGCATGCCGCCGAGCCCTTTGTCTACGTCACCAACTGGTACGCCGAGGCCGAACACGGCGGCTTCTACCAGGCCCTGGCCACCGGCTTGTACAAGCAAGCCGGTCTGGACGTGACGCTCAAGATGGGCGGCCCGCAGGTCAACATGATGCAGCTGATGATGGCCGGCCAGGCCGACTGCATCATGGGCTTTGACGTGCAGGTGATGCAGGCCTGGGAAAAAGGCATCCCCGCGGTGACCGTGGCTGCGGCCTTCCAGCGCGACCCGGTGGTGCTGGTGGCCCACCCCGACGTCAAGAAGATGGAAGACCTCAAGACCCGCACCCTGCTGATCGGCAGCGCCGGCCAGGTCACCTACTGGCCGTGGCTCAAGGCCAAGTACGGCTTCACCGATGCCCAGGTGCGCCCGTACAACTTCAACATCCAGCCCTTCATCGCCGACAAGAACGTGGCGCAACAAGGCTACCTGGCGTCTGAGCCCTACAGCATCCAAAAGCAGGCGGGCATCCAGCCCACGGTGCTGGTGCTGGGCAAGCTGGGCTGGCCCCCGTATGCGATGACGGTGGTGTGCGCGCAAAGCACGCTCGACAAGAAGCCCAAGCAGGTGCAGGCCTTCATCAAGGCCTCGATGCAAGGCTGGAAGAGCTACCTGCAGGGCGACCCCAGCCCCGCCCACGCGCTCATCAAGAAAGACAACCCCGACATGACCGATGAGCTGCTGGCCTATGGCATCCAGACCATCAAGGCCCACGGCATGGTGCTGGGCGGCGATGCGGCCACGCAAGGCATCGGCACCATCACCGATGCGCGCATGAAGGAAACCTACGACCTGCTGGTGCAGCACAAGCTGCTCGACCCGAAAAAGGTGGACCTGAAAAAGACCTACACCACCCGCTTCGTGCAAGACCTGAAGGTGATGCCCTGAGCACAGCGCCCCCCATGCTGGCGATAGATGGCGCCAGCCTGACCTACCCCAACGGCACCGAGGCCCTGCGCCCCGTGCACCTGCAGGTGGCCCAAGGCGAGTTCGTCAGCCTGCTGGGGCCCTCGGGTTGCGGCAAGAGCACGCTGCTCAAGCTGATGGCGGGGCTGCTGCGCCCCACGCAAGGCCAGCTCCAACGCCCGGGGCTGAGCGCGGACACCACGGGCGAGCTGGCCTTCGTCTTCCAAGAGCCCACGTTGATGCCCTGGGCCGACGTGCAGACCAATGTGCGCCTGCCGCTGGACTTGGCCGGCATGGCCCGACACGAGGCCCTGCCCCGCGTGCATGACGCCCTGGCCCGTGTGGGCCTGGCCGACTTTGCCGCGCACCGGCCGGCCGAGTTATCGGGGGGCATGCAGATGCGCGTGTCGATCGCGCGCGCGCTGGTCACCCGCCCCAAGCTGCTGCTGATGGACGAGCCCTTTGGCGCGCTCGACGACATCACGCGCCACCGCCTGGACGAAGAGCTGCTGACCCTGGCCCGCGCCCAAGGCCTGAGCGTGGTGTTCGTCACCCACAGCATCAGCGAGGCGGTGTACCTGTCTGACCGCGTGGTGGTGATGGCCGCACGGCCGGGGCGGGTCACCCACGTGCAGACGTTGGCGCAGCAGTGGCCACGCGATGCGGATGTGCGCACGTCGGCCGAATTCAATGCGCAGGTGCGGGCTTTGCAAGCGCACCTGCAGCGAGCGTTCGACGACACCCATGCCTGAGCAAACCCCGTCGCCCATCGCCGCACGCGCGGTGCAAGCCCTGCGCGCCAGCACCTGGCCCCTGCTCGTCGCCTGCGCCCTGCTGGCCCTGTGGCAAGGCTGGACGCAATGGGCCGAAGTGCCCAGCTACCTCGTGCCCTCGCCGCTGGAGGTGGGCCGCACGCTGGTGGCCGATTGGCCGCTGCTGGCCCCCGCGCTGATGGTGACGCTCAAGATCACCGTGCTGTCGCTGGCCTGCGCCACGGCGCTGGGCGTGTTGGTGGCCATTGCCTTCGTGCAAAGCCGCTGGATCGAGGCGGCGTTCTTTCCGTATGCGGTGCTGTTGCAGGTCACGCCCATCGTGTCGATCGCGCCACTCATCATCATCTGGGTGAAAGACCCGACCGCCTCGCTCGTGGTGTGCGCCACGCTGGTGGCGCTGTTCCCCATCATCTCGAACACCACGTTGGGCCTGCGGGCCGTGCACCCGGGGCTGGCGGCTTACTTTCAGCTGCAAGGCGCCAGCCGCTGGCAAACGCTGTGGCGCCTGCGCGTGCCCTCGGCCTTGCCCTACTTCATGGCGGGCTTGCGCATCTCGGGTGGGCTGTCGCTGATCGGCGCGGTGGTGGCCGAGTTCGTGGCCGGCACCGGCGGCACGGGCGCGGGCCTGGCCTACCAGATCCTGCAAAGCGGCTACCAGCTCAACATCCCCCGCCTGTTCGCGGCGCTGGCCTTGATTTCGGTGACGGGCATCGCCATCTTCCTGAGCCTGGCTGCCGTGTCGCGCGCGCTGCTGGGTGGCTGGCACGAGTCAGAGGCCGCGCCGCGCTGCTGAGCGTCAAAGCACAGGCATTCCCGATGGGGCCGTAAGGGCATTTCAGTGCCGGCCTCATTTCAAGACGACTGGTCATATTATTGACCCATGCCCCGCACCGCTGACCCCACCGACATCCCCCGCCGCCTGGCGGACGCTGGCTATGCGCTGTTCAACGAAGCCGGCTACAACGCCACCGGCATCGCCCAGATCACCGAACGTGCGGGCGTGCCCAAAGGCTCGTTTTACAACCACTTCGAGAGCAAAGAGGCCTTTGCCGCATCCATCGTGCGGCTGTACGCCAACCTGGTGGATGACGCCTGGTCGCAAGCCGAGGCCACGGCCCGGGCTGCAGGGCACACCACCCCGCTGGCGCTGATCCGTGCCGTGTTCGCGGCCTTTGCCGCCCACCACGCCAGCCGCGATTGCAACGGCTGCCTCGTGGGCAACTTCGCCGGCGAAATCGCCCGTGCCAGCCCCGTGTGCCAGCAAGCGCTCGACGACACCTTGCAAGCATGGCGCCTGCGCCTGGCCACGCTGATCACCCAGGCGCAAGCCGCTGGCGAAGCCCGCAGTGACCTCGACGCCCACACCCTGGCCGACCTGTTTTGGGACAGCTGGGAAGGCGCCTTGCTGCGCTCGAAGATCGCCGGCCACATCGCCCCCCTCACCGACACCTTGTCCTTGATGTTGGACAAGGTCTTGCCGCCTGCCTCAGGCAACCTGACCCGCGCGGCGTGATGCTGCGCATGCATGAGCCCTGCCCACGGCCACCAGCCGCCACGGGCCCGATCCCCAAGAATGGAGAACCCATGAGCACTTCCGCCCTGTACCAACCGTTCCAGCTCGGCCGCATCACCCTGGCCAACCGCATGGTCATGGCCCCCCTCACCCGCAACCGCGCCGAAGCCGGCAACGTCCCGGGCCCGATGACCATCGAGTACTACGCCCAGCGCGCCAGCGTGGGCCTGATCATCGCCGAAGCCACCCAGGTGTCGGCCCAGGCCCAGGGCTACATCGCCACGCCGGGCGTGCACTCGCCCGAGCAGATCGCAGGCTGGAAGCAGGTGACCGACGCCGTGCACGCCAAGGGCGGAAAGATCTTTTTGCAGATCTGGCACACGGGCCGCATGTCGCACACCTCGTTCCAACCGGGTGAGCAAGCCCCTGTGGCGCCCTCGGCCATCGCGGCCAAGGCGCAGACCTACATCGCCGGCCAGGGTTTTGTGCCCACCTCCACGCCGCGTGCACTCGAGACGGCCGAGATCGCCGGCATCGTCAACGATTTCCGCACGGCCGCTCGCCACGCCATCGAGGCGGGCTTTGATGGCATCGAGGTGCACGGCGCCCACGGCTACCTGCTTGACGCCTTCTTGCGCGACGGCTCGAACCACCGCACCGACCCGTACGGCGGCAGCATCGAGAACCGCGCCCGCTTCCTGCTGGAGGTAATGGCCGCCGTGACCGCTGAGATTGGCGCCGACCGCGTGGGCGTGCGCCTGTCGCCCGTGTCGCCCGTCAACGATTCGGTGGAGAGCAACCCGCAGCCGCTGTTCGAACACGTGGTGCGTGAGATCGCCAAGCTCAAGCCCGTCTACATCCACGTGGTGGAAGGCTACACGGGCGGCCCACGTGACAACGCACCCTTTGACTACGCCGCCATCAAGTCGCTGTACACCGGCGTCTGGATGGTGAACAACGGCTACGACAAGGCCATGGCCGAGGCCGCCGTGGACCAGGACCAAGCCGACCTGGTGTCGTTCGGGCGGTTGATGATCAGCAACCCCGACCTGCCCCGCCGCTTCCAGACGGGCGCGCCGCTCAACGAGCTGTTCAAGGACGCCCCGCTGTATGGCGGCCAAGGCCCGCACGGCTACACCGACTACCCGTCGCTGGCCTGATGTTGACCTGACCCTTCAGCGGCCATCGCCAGGCGCCGCCAGGCCATCGCCGCACACCGCCCAGGGCACATCCCTGCCCTGGGCGCCCACGCCCCGCTTCCACTCCGGATACAGTGCTCGCTGTGTCAGTGGAACCGGGGCGTACCGCTTGCCAGGGGGGATCCCTGGCGCGCCCCCACAACGAGGAGAACGACATGTCCATCGCCAACACCTGCGTGCTGATCGCCGCCGTCCTGCCCATCCTCACCGTCGGCATGGCCAAGGCCAGCACCGCCCGCCTGCGCCGCAGCCAAGGCGGCTACGACAACAACCACCCGCGTGAGTGGACGGCCAAGCTCAGCGGCTGGCAAGCCCGCGCCGCCGCCGCCCAAAACAACGGCTTCGAGGCCTTGCCCCTGTTCGCCTTTGCCGTGCTGGCCGCCCAACTGGCCCAGCTCGACCAGGGCCGCACCGATCACCTGGCCATGGCCTTCATCGGCATCCGCCTGGTTTACACGGTGATGTACCTGGCCAACCTGGCGGCCCTGCGCTCGCTGGTGTGGTTCGCCGGCCTGGGTGCCACCATCGCCATCATGGCGCCCACGCTCACGCTGGCGTTCTGATCGACGTGCTGATTGCCGCGCTGTTTGCGGTTTTGTTCGCTTCTGCGCCCTCTGGCCCCGCAGGCAGGCAGCCCTGACGCATCAGGGTGTCGGCCACCGCACGGGCCAGCGGCGTGTGAGGCTCTGGGCCCACCAGGGCCAGCAGACGCCGGTTGTCCAACGTCAGGGGCTGCTGCCAGAGGTAGCGCATCTCGCGCACCTCGCTGAGCATGGGCACCGCCCAAGCCAAGGCGTGCACCAGCCACCAGGGCATGGCTGATCTTTGAGGCGCAGGCAGCCCCTGCGCCAGCACCACGTCAGCAATGCAGCGCGCCAAGGCCTGCCCATCGGCCAACTCGTGGCCCTTGAAGTGCAGGCACTCGGCGCGGGCCAGCCGCTGCGGCTCACGCAGGCCCAGCGCCAGCACACGGGCCGTGGCCTCGGCCAGATCGGGCAGGTAAGCCCAGGTGTGCCCCACGCCCGGCAGGTGCGGGTCCACGATGCGCCGCACCGGCTGCCCCGGCTTGGCCATGCAGATGTTGAACCAGCTCGACGGCCCCACCCCACCGAAAAAATCCCCCGCACGCATCACCAGCGAGGCCAGGCCTTCGCGCTCGGCCGCGTCGCGCAAGGCGTGCTCCATCTGCACCCGCACCAGCCCCTTGCGGGTCAAGGGCCGCTGCGGGGCGGTCTCGGCCGCAGGCTGCGGCACGTCTGGCGCGTAGTTGTAGACGTTACCCGGCATCACCAGGCGAGCACCCTGCTGCGCGGCCGCTGCCATGCTGGCGCGCAACATGGGCAGGGCCAAGGTGTCCCAGTGGCGGTAGCCGGGAGGGTTGACGGCATGCACCAGCACGTCCACGCCAGTGGCGGCGTGTCGCAGGGCTTGGGCGTCGATGGCGTCACCCCAAAGGGTTTGGATGACACCGCCCGCCAACTCGCCCACCACAGCGCGGCCTGCAGCGACGCCCGCCCCAGCGCCAGCCCCCACGGGCCGCATGAACGCCCTCACGCCCCAACCGTGCGCGGCCAAGGTCTGCACCATCTGCTGACCGTATCCACCGCGCGCGCCCACCACCAGGGCCTGCGGCGCCCGCTCGCTCACCTTGTCCATGTCTTCATCCCCTTGTCTGCGTGAGCCGCGCGCACTGTGCAGGCGGCATGGGGCCATCGTGCGCGCCGCCAGATCATTCGTCTACGCATAGGCAATAACACCTGCTATACATTCATGCATGACCATGGACTGGAACCTCTGCCGCAGCTGCCTGGCCGTCTTGCAAGAAGGCAGCCTCTCGGGCGCCGCCCGCGTGCTGGGCAGCACGCAACCGAGCGTGGGCCGACACATCGATGCGCTCGAGGCCAGCCTGGGCCAAAGCCTGTTCATCCGGGGCACCGGCGGGCTCAAGCCCACGGCCCTGGCGCTGAGCCTGCAGCCCGCGATGGAGGCCATGGCCGCCGCCGCCGCCAAGGTGCAGCGCCTGGCCCAGGGCGAGCCCGACGGTGGCCGCGCCACGCTGCGCATCACCGCCAGCCAGATCATCGGGGCCGAGGTGCTGCCTGAGGTGCTCACCCGCTTCAAAGCGCTGCATCCGAACGTGGTGATCGAGTTGTCGCTCAACAACCGCCAAGAAGACCTGCTGCAAGGCGAGGCCGACATCGCCGTGCGCATGACCCGCCCCACGCAGCAGGCGCTGGTGTCGCGCCGCCTGGGCCGCGTCGACATCGGCCTGTTCGCCCACCGCCACTACCTGCAGCGCCATGGCCAGCCCGCCACGCCTGCTGACCTGGCGCAGCACACCCTGATCGGGCCCGACCGCGAGCCCATCACCTTGCAGCAAAAAGAACAGCCCGCCATGACCCTGACGGGCGACGCCTTCCAGCTGCGCTGCGACCACGACATTGCCCAGCTCAACGCCACGCGGGCAGGTTTTGGCATCGGCGGCATGCACTGGGCGCTGGCGCGCCGCCACCCCGATGTGCTGCCTGTGCTGCCCGATCAGGTGCGCCTGCACCTCGACATGTGGCTGGTGATGCACCGCGACCTGCGGCGCCAGCCTGCGCCCCGGGCCTTGTACTTTCACCTGGCGCAGGCGCTCACAGCCTATGCGGCGGCCAGCCAGGCGCCGGCCTGAGCATCAACGCTTCGGGCGCAGCGAAGAACCGTTGCGTCAACGGCCCGTCTGCCAGAGCTTGCGCCAGCCCTCGATGCCCAGCTTGCGCATCGTGGCCATGTTGGCCTCGTAGATGTCTTCGGCTTCCGGGAAAGCCTCCACCGCGCGGTCGATGCTGGCTTCGCGGATCAGGTGCAGCGTGGGGTAGGGCGACCGGTTGGTGAAGTTCTCGATGTCATCGGCATCGGTGCCGCCAAACTGGTAATCGGGGTGGAAGCTGGCCACCTGCAGCTCGCCATCCACGCCGGTCTCGTCGACGGTGGCGTCCACCACGTCCAAGAAGTCGTTGTAGTCCAAGAAGTCCTGCAGCACCTGCGGGTGGATCAGCAAGGTGGTGTCGACCTCTTGCGGATCGGCCGCCACCAAGAAGCGCAATTCAGCGGCCAGCTCGGCCTGCAACGCCTCGGGCGTGGTGGCTGCCGACACCACATAGCGGATCTGGTTCTTGACGTGTCCCGCCTTGGCAAACGGGCATAGGTTGAGCCCGATGACGGCTCTTTCGAGCCAATCGCGGGTGGCGGCGATGCAAGCCTCAGGGCTGGGGATGTCAGGTGTGGGGCGCGGCGGGGTGCTCATGGTGGCATTGTCGCTGCACGCCGCCGACCCGACTGGGGTGCACAGCCGGCTGCTGGCATGATGCAAGCTCAACCGAGTCACCATGAGCACCACCCTGCGAGACCTCTCCGCCCAGTTTCCCCGCCCCGGCCGGCTGGAGCTGATCTGCCTGCGCCCGGCCAAGCGCGCCGCCACCTTGAGCGTGCTGCACGCCCAGGCAGAAGCCGGCCGCGGCTTACTGGGCGACCACCAAGGCGACCGCGCCAAGCCCGCCGGCGCCGGCAGCAAGCGTCAGCTCACGCTGATCCAGGCCGAGCACCTGCCGGTGATCGCCGCCTTGGCCGGCCAGGCGCAGGTCGACCCGCTGCAATTGAGGCGCAACCTCGTGGTCTCAGGGCTCAACTTGCTGGCGGCCCGCAGCCTGTTCAAAGACCAGGCCCTGCACCTGCACATCGGCCCCGATGTGGTGGTTGAGCTTACCGGCCCGGCCGATCCCTGCAGCCGCATGGAGGCACTGCTGGGCCCCGGCGGCCACAACGCCATGCGCGGCCACGGCGGCATGACGGCACGCATCCTGCAGGGTGGCCCGCTGCATGTGGGCGACGCCGTGCACTGCCGCGTTGCAGCCCTCCCCTCTGTTTGAAAGGACCCCGTGCATGAGTTGGCACGGACAGCTCGACCTCGACTACACCCGCGACGGTGAACGCACCATCGCCCTCGACCGCCACGAAGGCCCGCTGCGCGTGCTGCAGCGCCTCTACCCTGAAGGCGACGCCATTTGCCACCATGTGCTGGTGCACCCACCTGGCGGCATCGCCGGTGGCGATGTGCTGCAGATGAACGCCCGGCTGGCCAGCGGCACGCACGCCCTGATCACCACACCCGGCGCCACGCGCTTTTACAAGAGCGCCGGCGCCCAGGCCGAGCAGCGCCTGCTGGCCCAGGTGGCCGACGATGCCCGCCTGGAGTGGCTGCCGCTGGAGACCATCGCCTACCCCGGCTGCATCGCCCTCAACGCGATGCGCTTCGAGCTGGCCCCGCGCGCGCAGATGATGGGCTGGGACTTCCTGGCGCTCGGCCTGCCCGCGGCCCGCCAGCCTTTTGATGCCCCAGAGTGGGCCCAAGGCCGCTTCGCGCAGCACATCGAGGTGCCTGGCGTGTGGCTGGAAAAGGGCACGGTGGCCGCCACCGATCACCTGCTGCTCGACAGCCCGCTGGGCTGGGCCGGTCACCGGGTGATGGGCACGCTGTGGATGGCGGCCGGCAGCGACTGGCCCGCCGCCTTGCGAGAAGCGATGCTTGAGCAAGCCCGCACGAGCGTCGCCGACAGCCCTCTGGCCAGCACCGCTGGCGCCACCAGCCCCGATGGCCGGCTGGTGCTGGTGCGGGCGCTGGCGGCGCGGGTCGAGCCGCTGGTGCAGCTGTTCACTGCCATCCGCGCACACTGGCGCCACAGCTGCTGGCAGCTGCCCGGCGAGACCCCGCGCATCTGGCGCATGTGAGCATCCGCACCGCGATGGCAAACGCCCGCCCGCGCGGGTTCACATGCCCATCCGGGCGGCTTGCCACAGCTCCCGCAGGCGGGCCCACAGCTGCCAGCCCAAGGGTTGTGGCGGCAAGTCCATGCGCAGCCAAACCCGCCCACCAATGCGCTCGACTGGCGCGGCCAATTGGGCCAGCATCGCGATCATGGGCTCCGCCGGCGTCAGGCCTTGCGGGTCCTTGTCCATGACCGGGATGACACCCCCACGGCGCGTGCTCAGGGCCTGAGCAGGCAGCGTGCTGGCCGGCGCAGCCCGCAGGCTCGACAACACCACCTGCCATTGCTGCTGCGGCTGGTCCACCGGCCGCGCGCGGATGGCCCGCACCTGCTGGATGGCCTGCGCATGGCGAGCAGGCACCACCCAGCTCAGCTGCGGCGGCGATTGCGGCAACAGCCGGGCCAGCACCTGGCCTTTGCGCACCACCGGCTCACCCGTGCCTTGCACACCTTCAAGGATCAGCTGCCCTGCACCGGGGCTGCTCAGGGCGTGCAATCCCCATTGCCCTGGCGCCTCGACCATGTCGTCCGCGTCCTGATCCACACCATCCAGCGCCAAAGGCCGCACCCCCATGAGCGCTTGGCCCACGTACACGCTTTGGCCATCCTCCACGGCCAGCTCGGTCACCCGCCCATCCACCGGCGAGCGCAGCACCAAGTCCTCCGGCAGGGTCACCACGGCCTGGGTCAGGATGCACCGACTCCATGGCACCGCCCAGGCGACATACAACCCCAGCCCCAGCACGGTCAAGCTCGACAGCAAGAATCGCCCGCGGCCATGCATGGGGTCCAACTGGCACCAAGCCCGCCATGCACCTGTGCACAGCGGTCGCAAAGCCAGCGCCCAGGCGGCACTGGCCATCAACAACAACGCGAGCGTCGGGTGGTGCACGCCGAACCAGTCCACCAACCACAGCACGCCCACCCCATTGACCCACCAACACGCCGGGGCGTAAGCCACCACCAACCAGGGCACAGGGGCATCACGCCTGCGACCGGATCCATGCCCTGCGCGCTGCCCTGACATGACCGCCGCCACACCCATGGCGCGGTCACCCCACCACCGCTTGCTTGTACCAGGCAGGTCCGGCAAGTGCCACCACTCCTGCAGCCCACGCTGGGCCGCCCCCTCCCAGAATGGGTTGAGCTGGAAAAGCACCAAGGCCAACACCGACGCATGGAACCACGCACGCGCCAGGCTTTGCCACATGGCATCGCTCACCTGGTGAGACCACACCCATGACACCGCCACCAGCAGGCCCGCGAACAGCAAGCCCCAAGCGTTGACGGACAGGCGCTGCACGCGCTGGCGAGAGCGGGCCAGCTCAGCCGGATCAAGCAGCCACATGGGCGCCAGCCCGATCCAGCGCAAACGCCACTGCGGCGCCTGGCCATGCCAACGTGCCCACATCAACCCTCGCCCCACTTCGCTGACCATCCAGGCCAGCGGCACGAGCATCAGCGTCACCCAAGACAGGGCCGCGCTGGACCAGTCTTCCTGCCAATCCTGCTTGAGGCCGTCCCAGCCCGCCAACATGCCAAAGCCACTCAAGAGCCCCAGCAGCGCGGCCATCAGCGCCCACTCTGCGCTGGTGCAGGCCAACACGCCAACACGCGCCCAGCGACGCCAAACCGACGCCTGAGCCTGGCGCAGCCGCCCAGAGACAGAGGTCTGGGTCACCATAACCCCCAGGTGCCATCCCACCACCAGCGGCGCATGGCATCCCACGCCCGCTGCAGCATCGCCTTCGGCGGCATCTGGATGTCTGCGAAGCCTTGCAACCCAGGCCGCAAGCCCGCCACCGTGCCCCCGATCACCTCTGCGGGCACCTCGAAGCCGGGTTGGCGCTCGTCGTCGCGCATCACCGGCACCACTTTCCCCAAAGTCACCTTCACGGTGCGCCCTGACTGCCCGGCCAGGCGCAACGTCGCCCGTTGGCCAGGCTGGATCAAGGCCACATCCTGCTCAGACACCTTGAGCACCACCCGCCAATCCAGGCTGGGCGCGATCACCCACAACACCTCACCAGCGTGCACCAAGTGGCCAGCCTGGTTGACCGAGCTGCTGCCGATGAGCACCCCGTCGTAGGGCGCGGCCAGGGCCACGGCTTGGCCCGCACCCGTTCCCGCACCCACGCCGCGCAGCCGCGTCAGCACCTGACCGCTGCGCACCACATCGCCCACCCGAAACTGGGCTTGCTCGACCACCGATTCGGTGGGCGCCACCATCGCGCGCTGGCTGTGGGCAACCAGCTCAGCTGATGCGGACACCGTGTAGGACGTCGGCCAACCAAAGAGGAAGGCTGCAGTGCCAAACGAGGCCAGCACCCCACCTCGGAGCCATTTCTCACGGGGGTCGCTCAAGCGCTGCCCCAGGCGGGACATGCCCCCCCAGCCCCGCAGGTACCAGGGCAGTTCCAGCCGATGGCGCAGCACCAGCATGGGCCCCACCCAGGCCATCGCCTGTTGGAGCCACACGACCTCCTCGGGTGAAAAGCCATGCTCAACTTCACCAGCCGCCGGCTGCGCGGCCAGGTCTTGCTCGTGGATGCCCGTTTGAGGCACCCGCTCGCACACCAGCACCCCTTCAGCGCGGCCTTTGGCGTCGCACAAGGGCGCGCTCATCAATGCCACCAAGCCCTGCGTTCTGAACAAGGTGTGGTGGGCCGACCCCTCGGCGAACACCGTGCCAGCATCGCCTTGCCCCCGGGCAAGCACCTCGCCGCACACCGCCTCCAACTCCACCACCCCCACGCCCTCATCCAGGGGCGCGACATCCGTCCAGGCCACCAAGGGGCAGACCCCGCCTCGCCCCCACCCCACCGACACCCGGTGGGCGCCCACCTTGCCTTGGACGCGCATCAACAAGGTCAGCAAAGCATCTTCCCAGCTCGGCGCCCCAGCGCAAACCTGAACCAAGTTGCGCCAGCCATCGTCGGTGGCGGGCACGCTGTGGTGGGCCATCAAATGGGCGTCCACCAAGGGTCGGGGCGTGACGGGGCCAACCGCGCCCGCCGCGGGCTCGGGCGGGGTCGGTGTGGGCACGGCCGGCTTGCGGTGAAGCAGCTGCGAATCCAAAGGAGACTTCCTCTTCCAACTTCTGGGGGACGTCTGTGATTTCGACCACGCTTGCCCCTATGATCAGGAAATATTGCTCAATCTGGCGCCCCTTCTCGTCAGCGAACCCCGGTGTCTTTAGACTCCCTGCGGGTTTTGCGCATGACGCAAAGCCCTTCAGCCAGATGAAGTCATTCAAACACCAGGAGTTGCCATGAAGGTCTTGTTGATCGACGACCATCCCTTGATCCTGTCCGCCCTGCAGTCCGTGATCCTGGGCTTGGGCGACAACGTCAGCGTCTCAACAGCCGACAGCGGCAACGGTGCGCGCGAGCTCCTCCAGCGCGACAGCAACCACGACCTCGTGCTGCTCGACTTGCAGCTCGGCGATTGCGATGGCTTTGACCTGCTCGACGAGTTGCGCAACCGCTATCCCTCGCTGCCCGTGGTGGTGGTGTCGGCCTCCGACCGCACCAGCGACGTGATCCGTGCCATCGACATGGGCGCCATGGGTTTCGTGCCCAAGCGTGCCACCAACGAAACCTTGTTCGACGCGCTCAAACAGGTCATGTCTGGCGGCGTGTATGTGCCCCCGATGAGCATGGGCGCGGAACACCAGGCCAGCCTGAGCCTGGCCGGCAGCATGGCCCACATGCGCCAACAAGCCGTCGAGAGCGATTACCAGACGGTGCCCTCCTTCGTGCAACTCGGTCTGACCCCTCGCCAATCCGATGTGCTGAGCCTGCTGCTCAAAGGTCAACCCAACAAGCTCATTGCCCGCGAACTGGGCCTGTCGGTCGAAACCGTCAAGGACCACGTCGCCGCCGTGTTGCGGGCCCTGGGCGTGAGTTCACGCACACAGGCCGTGATCGCCGTCAGCCAGATCCTTCAACGGCAAGGACCAGCCGTGGCCCAACCGGCCTGGCGCGTGCGCTGATCCGCTTCGGCCGCGGCACCCCGCCGCGCGCCGCCGGCTTGCTCCCGCAGCCCGTTTGCAGAGTGACCCCATGACCGCCACCGCCCTGCCCCTCGACGACGACCGCGACAGCCCCCCCACGTCGATCCTTGAGCTCGACACCGACACCTTGCCGCCCCCGTCTGATGCGGCGCTGATGCAAGACACGGTTCGCCTCGTCTACCGCCAGACCAGCGCCGGCCTGATGGGCCACTTCCTGGGCATGGTGGTCGTCACCTCGGTGTTCTGGACTTGGGTGCCGCACAGCATCCTCTGGAGCTGGACCCTGGCCTTCCTGGTCATGTGGATCACCCGCTTCGTGGGCTTGATCAGCTACGACCGTGCCATGCTGCAAGGCCAGCGCAACGATGCGCTGTGGCTGCGCCGCTGGAACATCGGCGCCCTGGTCGGTGCCAGCTTGTGGAGCCTGGCCGGGCTGGTGTTTTATGGCTACGGCGGCTGGTTCGAACGCATCACGCTGATGCTGTCGATTTACTCGTTCGCCATCGGCGCCGTGCCCTACATGGCCTCTCAGCCCCGGCTGTTCCTCTCGTGCATGGGACTGTACTTCCTGCCGATGATCGTGCGCACCGCCATGCACGGTGGCGACAACGACCTGCAGCTGGCCGGCTTTTGGTGCCTGATGGCACTGTGCACGCTCACGCTGGGGCGCTCGTTCCACAACACCTTCGGTGAGATGGTGAGCCTGCGCTTGCAAACGCTGGACCTCGCCAAGCGCCTGCGCGGCGAGATGGCCGTGGCCGAGGCCGCCAAACACGAGGCCGAACTGGCTTCACGGGCCAAAACCCAATTCTTCGCAGCGGCCAGCCACGACCTGCGCCAGCCCCTGCACGCCATGGGCCTGTTCGCCGAAGCCCTGCGCCAGCGCAGCAAAGACGAAGAGGTCATCCACCTCGTCAACAGCATCAACAGCTCGGTCGATGCCCTCGAAGGCCTGTTCAGCGAGCTGCTGGACATCACCAAGATCGACACCGGCGGCGTCGACATCCAGCCCGAACACTTCGCCATGCGCGACATGTTCAACCGCATCCGCCTGACCTTCGAGCCCAACGCCTTCGAAAAAGGCCTGATGCTGCGCTTCCGTGGCGAGCAGCACCACTGCTACGCCGACCCGCTGATCGTCGAGCGCATCTTGCGCAACCTGGTCTCCAACGCCATCCGCTACACCGAAGACGGCGGCGTGCTCGTCACCTGCCGCCGCCATGGCGACCGCCTGCTGCTGCAGATCTGGGACAGCGGCATCGGCATCACCGAGAAAGAGCAAGGACGCATCTTCGAAGAGTTCTACCAGACGCAGTCCACCCGACCGCTGGAACCTCACCACCGCAAGGGCCTCGGCCTGGGGCTGGCCATCGTCAAACGCCTGGCCGACCTGATGTCGAGCCGCCTGACGCTGCGCTCGCGCGTGGGCCACGGCACGGTGTTCACGCTGGAGCTGCCCGTGGGCCGTGCGCCGCGCCTGCAGCCCATCCAGACCAGCAGCCCCACCTCACTGGGCCTCACGCTCGACCGCCGCCACGTGGTGGTGGTGGAAGACGAACAGGCCGTGCTGGAAGGCCTGCAGGTGCTGCTCAAGGGTTGGGGTGCCACCGTGAGTGCGTTCGACTCGGTCGACGCGGTCAAGCAATGGGCCGAGCGGCTGCCGGCCGGCGCCCAGGTGCCTGACCTGTTGATCGTGGACTACCGCCTCCCCGAGCAGCAAACCGGCATCGACGCCATCAAGGCCGTGCGGGCCCGCTTCGGCGCCACGTTGCCAGCCATCATGATCACCGGGTCGACCATGACGGGTCACGAAGCCGAGGCCCAGGCCTACAACTTCCACCTGCTCATCAAGCCGGTGGTGCCCACCAAGCTGCGGGCCATGATCAGCTTCAAGCTGGGCCAGCGCTGAGCAAGGCCCGGCTCGCCGCCGCGTACTCGCGGTGCAAACGCGCCACCAACTCAGCCGTGGGCACCACCGCCTTGATGGCGCCGATGCCCTGGCCACTGCCCCAGATGTCTTTCCATAGCTTCTTGGCGGCCATGTTGTCGCCGTCGGCGGTCGTGCCGAAGTTCATCTTGCTGGGATCGGCCTCGGGCAGGTGATCCGCATCGAGGCCAGCGGCCGCGATCGAGCCCTTGAGGTAGTTGCCGTGCACGCCCGAGAAGAAGTTGGTGTAGACCACGTCGGCGCTGCTGCTGTCGACGATCATCTGTTTGTAGGCCTCGGCGGCACGGGCTTCGGTGGTGGCGATGAAGGCCGAGCCCATGTAGGCGAAATCGGCACCCATGGCTTGCGCGGCCAAGATGGCCCGCCCCGTCGCGATCGAGCCCGACAGGGCCAACGGGCCGTCGAACCACTCGCGGATTTCCTGGATCAGGGCGAAGGGGCTGGTCGTGCCCGCATGGCCGCCTGCCCCTGCCGCCACGGCAATCAGGCCGTCGGCACCCTTCTCGATCGCCTTGTGGGCAAACCGGTTGTTGATGACGTCGTGCATCACCAGGCCACCGTAGCTGTGCACCGCCTGGTTGACGTCCTCGCGCGCGCCCAGTGAAGTGATCACCAGCGGCACCTTGTGCTTCACGCACAGCGCCAGGTCGTGGTCCAGCCGGTTGTTGCTCTTGTGGACGATCTGGTTGATGGCAAACGGCGCCGCCGGCTGCTCCGGGTGGGCCTGGTTCCAGGCCGCGAGCGTCTCGCTGACCTCCGCCAGCCAGTCATCCAACTGCGCGGCAGGCCGGGCGTTGAGCGCCGGCATCGAGCCGACGATGCCCGCCTTGCATTGTTCGATCACCAATGCCGGGTGGCTGATGATGAACATGGGCGACGCGATGACGGGCAGCCTCAACCTGCGGAGCAAGTGCGGTGTCGTCATCGTCGGTCGCCCAGGTGATCGGGGCTTGAGCCCCGGGGGTTGCGTAAGCGCAGCGCGCTCAGAACTCGTAACGCACGCCAGCAGTGACCATGCTCAGCGAGCCACGGCCGCCACCATCGGGGTCAGCGGTTTTGGTCATGTCGACAGCGGCGATGGCCGAGAGCTTGCCGTCGATCTTCCACTCGCCACCCATGCCCAGCAGCAGGTTGGTCTTGGTGGACTTGGCGGTGTCGATCGCGCTGCCCTTGAGTTGCGAGGTGACGCTGGCGCCGCCCACGCGGAAGGTCAGGCCAATGTCTTCGTCAACCGGCAGGCGCAGGGCCAGGCCGGCGTAGATGGCCGACGACTGCAGCGATGCGTTCGCGGTGGCGGTCTTGCCGGTGGCGCGGCCGAAATTCAGGTAACCCACTTCGGCGTTGACCATGGGGTTGAGGTGGTAGAAGCCGCCGAGCACGCGGAAAGCGGGCTTGTTGCTCTTACACGAAGCACCCTCAGGACAGGTCTGGTTGACGTGGCTGATGCCCGCGCTGGCTTCGACGTAGCCACCCGCAGCCATTGCGCTGCTGCCCACGGCAGCCAGCATTGCGGCCACCCACATCTTCTTCATCATTTTGGCGATCCCCATGAAAGCGACCGGCCCCACGCGGGCTGGTCATCGCTGCATTGCTTCAGCCTTGGAGGATACCTGCACCAAAGGCGCCAAACGCCCGGCGCAGCCCCGTATTTCCCCTTCCTTGCGGCGCAGAAAAAACGCCCGCTGGCATCGGGCGTTGGACGGGTGCAGGCGCCGGCAATCCGGCGGTGCTCAGAAGGCGTCGAGTTCCAGCGCGGTGACGCTGTCGCCACCGAACAGGATGGTGTCGCGCAGCGCGCCGATGCGCGGCAGGATGTGGTCGCCGTAGAAGCGCGCGGTGGCGATCTTGGCCTTCATGAAGGCTTCGTCGTTGCCCGCAGCCAGGTTGTCTTCGGCGGCGATCAGGGCGCGGCCCATCTGCCAGCCGCTCACCAGGTTGCCGGCCAGCATCAGGTAGGCCACCGAGCCCGCGAACACCGCGTTGGGCTGGGTCTTGACGTTGGCGCACACGAAATCCACCACCTGCAAGAAGGCTTCGCGGCCGGTCTTGAGTTGGGCGGCCAGCTTCTTGCCAGCCGCACTGTCGCGGGCAGCCAGTTGGCCTTCGGTGTCAGCAATCATGCCGGCCACGGCGCGGGCCATGGCGCCGCCATCACGGGCGGTCTTGCGGCCGACCAGGTCGTTGGCCTGGATGGCGGTCGTGCCTTCGTAGATCGGCAGGATGCGCGAATCGCGGTAATACTGGGCCGCACCGGTTTCTTCGATGAAGCCCATGCCGCCGTGCACCTGCACGCCCAGCGAGGTCACTTCCACCGAGTTTTCGGTGCTGAAGCCCTTGATCAGCGGCACCAGGAACTCGTAGAAAGCCTGGGCCTGCTTGGCCGTGGCGGCATCCGGGTGGTTGTGGGCCGTGTCGTAAGCGGCAGCGCCGACCAGGGCCATGGCGCGCTCGCCTTCGATCAGGGCGCGCATGGTCATCAGCATGCGCTTGACGTCCGGGTGGTGGATGATCTCGGCCGAACCGGGCTTGGAGCCATCGACCGGGCGCGACTGCACGCGGTCTTTGGCGTAGGCCACGGCGTGCTGGTAGGCACGCTCCGAGACGCCGATGCCCTGCACGCCCACATCGTAGCGGGCGGCGTTCATCATGATGAACATGTACTCGAGGCCGCGGTTTTCTTCGCCCACCAGGTAGCCGATGGCACCGGCGCCCACTTCGCCCTTGTCGTCACCGTAGACCAGCACGGCGGTCGGCGAGGCCTTGATGCCCAGCTTGTCTTCGATGGAGGCGCAGTACACGTCGTTGCGCTTGCCCAGCGTGCCGTCGGCGTTCACCATGAACTTGGGCACCACGAACAGCGAGATGCCCTTGACGCCTTCGGGCGCATCGGGGGTGCGGGCCAGCACCAGGTGGACGATGTTCTCCACCATGTCGTGCTCACCGTAGGTGATGAAGATCTTCTGGCCGCTGATGCGGTAGGTGCCATCGTCTTGCTTGACGGCCTTGGAGCGCACCAGCGCCAGGTCAGAGCCGGCTTGCGGCTCGGTGAGGTTCATGGTGCCCGTCCACTTGCCGGCGACCATGTTGGGGATGTATCGGTCCTTCAGCTCGTCGCTGCCGGCGGTCAGCAGGGCCTCGATGGCGCCACCCGTCAGGATGGAGCACAGCGAGAAGCTCAGGTTGGCGGCCATGGTTTGTTCAACGCAAGCGGCACCGATGGTCTTGGGCAGGCCTTGGCCGCCGTATTGAACCGGTTGACCCAGGCCTTGCCAGCCACCTTCGGCCTGCGCGGCGTAGGCTTCCTTGAAGCCCTTGGAGGCGCGCACCACGCCGTTGTCCCACGACCCGTGGTCTTGGTCTCCACTCCAGTTCAGCGGGGCCACCACGCCTTCGTTGAACTTGGCCGACTCTTCCAGCACGGCTTGCGCGGTTTCGTAACCGGCGTCTTCAAAGCCGGGGATCTGGGCGATCTGGTCGATGCCAGCCAGTTCCTTGATGCAAAAGAGTTGGTCCTTGACGGGGGCGACGAATGCCATGGTGTGTCTCCGCAGAGGGGGCGAGTAAGGGGTGTGGATCAGAGCTCCATACAGTACTGCATGGAAGCCCAAAAAAAGGCGTCCCGAAAGACGCCTCTTTGTTTTTGAATTCAGGGCAAACCGAAGTCTGCCACGAATTCAACGCGCGGGATCAAAAGATGATCACAGCGACTTGATCAGTTCGGGCACGGCCGCGAACAAATCGGCTTCAAGACCGAAGTCAGCCACTTGGAAGATCGGGGCTTCCGGATCCTTGTTGATGGCCACGATGACCTTCGAATCCTTCATGCCAGCCAAATGCTGGATGGCGCCCGAGATGCCGCAAGCGACATACAGTTGCGGTGCCACGATCTTGCCGGTTTGACCGACTTGCAGGTCGTTCGGGGCGTAGCCAGCGTCCACGGCGGCGCGCGAGGCACCCAGAGCGGCACCCAGCTTGTCGGCCAGGGGCGACATGACTTCGTTGAACTTCTCAGCCGAGCCCAGGGCACGGCCACCCGACACCACGATCTTGGCGGCGGTCAGTTCAGGGCGCTCCGACTTGGTCACTTCGCGACCCACGAAGGCCGACGAACCCGAGTCGCCCACGGCGGCGATGGTTTCCACGGCGCCAGCACCACCGGTGGTGGCTGCGGGGTCGAAAGCGGTACCACGGACGGTCAGCACCTTCACCTTGTCCGAAGATTGGACGGTGGCGATGGCGTTGCCGGCGTAGATGGGGCGCTCGAAGGTGTCAGCCGAAACCACCTTGGTGATTTCCGACACTTGGGCGACGTCCAGCTTGGCGGCCACGCGCGGCGACACGTTCTTGCCAGCGGCGGTGGCGGGGAACACGATGTGGCTGTAAGCACCGGCAACGGCCAGGACTTGAGCGGCCACGTTCTCGGCCAGGCCATCGGCGAAGGCAGCGCCGTCGGCGTGCAGCACCTTGGCCACGCCAGCGATCTGGGCAGCGGCAGCGGCGGCGGCACCGGCGTTCGAGCCGGCAACCAGCACGTGCACATCGCCACCGGCCTGCTTGGCAGCGGTGATGGCGTTCAGCGTGGCGCTCTTGATGGAGGCGTTGTCGTGTTCAGCAATGACGAGTGCGGTCATGTTGTCAGTCTCCTCAGATCACCTTGGCGTCGTTCTTGAGCTTGCTCACCAGGGTGGCCACGTCGGGCACCTTGATGCCAGCGGAGCGCTTGGGCGGCTCAGCGACCTTCAGGGTCTTGATGCGCGGGGCCACGTCCACACCCAGGGCGGCCGGGGTGACCGTTTCCAGGGGCTTCTTCTTGGCCTTCATGATGTTGGGCAGGGTAACGTAGCGCGGCTCGTTGAGGCGCAGGTCGGTGGTCACCACGGCCGGCAGGTTCAGCGACACGGTTTCGAGGCCGCCGTCGACTTCACGGGTCACGTTGACCTTGGCGCCAGCGACTTCCACCTTCGAGGCGAAGGTGCCTTGCGGCAGGTTGGCCAGCGCAGCCAGCATCTGACCGGTCTGGTTGCTGTCGTCGTCGATGGCTTGCTTGCCGAGGATCACCAGCTGGGGCTGTTCCTTGTCGACCAGGGCCTTGAGCACCTTGGCCACGGCCAGGGGCTGCACGTCATCAGCGGTTTCCACCAAGATGCCGCGGTCAGCGCCGATGGCCATGGCGGTGCGCAGGGTTTCCTGGCATTGCGACGGGCCGATGGAGACGGCGATGATCTCGGTGACCACGCCCTTTTCCTTCAGGCGAGTGGCCTCTTCGACGGCGATTTCGTCGAAGGGGTTCATGGACATCTTGACGTTGGCGATGTCGACACCAGAGCCGTCAGACTTCACGCGAACCTTCACGTTGTAGTCCACAACCCGCTTGACCGGAACCAGAACCTTCATGCGTTGTTCTCCTGCGTCATGAGGAAGAGTTGAATTGAGCAGTCGCGCCAAAAAAAGCACGATCGTTCGATTCTAACGCCTGTTTGAATCGGCGCCAAGCCCGGCGCCCCATCGAATGAGGGAAAATTGGGGTTTCTTTGCGAATCCCGCCAAAAAAAACTTGCGTCATCGGCATGTCAGACACCGGCGCCCTGCCCTCATCCCCCGCCCTGCCCACCACACCGGTGCGCGTGGGCGTCTTCGACTCTGGCGTGGGCGGGTTGTCGGTGCTGCGCGCCATCCGAGGTGAGCTGCCTCATGCGTCGCTGATCTATGTGGCGGACTCGGCGCACGCACCCTACGGGGAGCGTGACGAGGCGTATGTCGTTGACCGCAGCCTGCGCATCGCCACCTTCCTCAAGGCCCAGCAGGTGGATGCCATCGTGGTGGCCTGCAACACCGCCACCGCGGCGGCCGTTCATGCCCTGCGTGCACGTTGGCCTGATTTCCCCATCATCGGGGTGGAGCCGGGCATCAAGCCCGCGTTGGCCCAATCCGCGAACCGGCGCGTGGGGGTGATGGCCCCGCCGGGCACGCTCGCCAGCCTCAAGTTCAAAGCGCTGGTTGCCCAGCACACACAGGGCGATGCGAGCTTGGTGCTGCAAGCCTGCCCAGGCCTGGCCCGTGAAATCGAACACGGTGCGCTGGACCGGCCGGAGTTGAGGGCCCTGGCCCACACGTTTTGCGAGCCGCTTCGGCAAGCCGGTGTGGACACCGTGGTGCTGGGCTGCACGCACTACCCCTTCATCCGGGCCTTGCTGCAGCATGAACTGGGGCCCGATGTGACCCTGCTGGACACGGCAGAGGCCGTCGCGCGGCGCACGGCCAGCCTGCTGCAATCGGCGGGCGCCGCCCAACCTGTGGCGTTTGTCACGGACGAGGCCACCACGTCACTGTGGACGACGGGCCAGCCCGCACACCTCGACGACATCGCGCGAAACTGGCTCGGCTGGCACCTGCAGGCACAACACCTGGAGGTTTGAGCGACACCGCCCGGTTTGTTGCCAACTCCTGCACAAACCGAAGGCTCCATGCCCAGACAGGGCTGGGGTGAACCCACATTTACTTGTCAAGTTCGTCACCTGACGTACCGAAATGGCCCGTAGATCTCGGGAAAAGGTCGTCTGATCCTGTCGAACTGGACACAGACGTTGCGCCTTTTCCCTTCATCGGACACGGGGCAAGAACCGTAGCCTCGACTACACGAGTTCTTGTATTTCGCGGTCCCTTTGTGTGAAGCCAATTGAGTCGGCCAGTCACAGCAAATGGACCATTGAAGGGGTTCACACATGGCAACGCTGATTCCGTCGCTCAACACCGCGCAGATCGCTGGTCTCTCCACAACGGCGATCGTCGCGATGACGACCGAGGACTGGCTCGCGTTCAGTTCGGCCCAGGTGGCTGCGCTGGGCACCTCGCAGGTGCAAGCGATCCAATCTCAGGATCTGAAAGCGATCGGCACGTCAGCGCTGACGGGGATGACCAGCAACAGCTTGGCCGCCCTGAACACCAACCAAGTGCAGGCCTTGAGCACGGCGCAGGTGGGCAACCTGCTGACCTCGCAGGTGGCGGCGCTGGAGAGCAATGACGTCCAGGCCCTGAGCACGAACCAACTGAATGCGCTCAACTCGACGCGCATCTCAGCGCTGACCACTGAGCAGGTGAGCGCCCTGACCACCAACCAGGCGGCAGCGCTGTCGTCAGCCCAGCTGCGGGGACTGACGACCGATCAGGTGGCCGCGCTGGAGAGCACCGACTTGCGGGCCTTCGGGACCGCGCAGATCAACGCGTTGAACTCGACTCAGGTCGGTGCGCTGCTGACCAGCCAGGTCCAGGCGCTGACCACGACCGAGGTGCGTGGGCTGTCCACGGCCAACCTGCGCGCCCTGGCCTCTGACCAGATTGCGGCGCTTGATTCGAGCCAACTCAATGCCTTGGGCACCGCGCAGGTCACCGCGCTGAAGACGGATCAAATCTCTGCGATCGAGACGGGCGACATCCGGACCCTGGGCAGCACGCAAGTGAGCGCACTGACCAGTGTGCAGGCCGCCGCGCTCACGACGGAGCAGGTCCAGGCCTTCACCACGGTGGGTGTGCGCGCCTTGAGCACGGCCGATGTGCGGGCCCTGGGCAGCGACCAATTGGCTGCGTTGGACTCGGTTCAACTGGGCGGCCTCGGCACCCAACAAGTTGCCGCGCTGGGTACCCAGCAGGTGGTGGCACTGGAAACGAACGACCTGGCAGGCCTCAACAGCGCGCAGGTGCGTGCCATCACCACGGCGGATGTCCGCGCGCTGACCACCGACCAGGTGGCCGCTTTGAACTCGGCCCAATTGGGGGCGCTGGCCACCCATCAGGTTCGGGCACTGAGCACCGAGCAGGTGGCCGCCATCGACACCGGCGACGTGAGTAACCTGGGCACGCAACAAATCGCCGCCCTGGCCACCCACCAGGCCGCAGCCCTGACCACCGAACAGGTCAAGGCCTTGTCGACGGTGGGCGTTCGCGCCCTCGACACGCAGGATGTCCGTGCGCTGAACTCCGACCAGGTGGCTGCGCTGGAGTCCAACCAATGGGCAGCCGTGGGCACGGCCCAGATCGCAGCCCTGGGCACCCACCAAGTGGCCCAACTGGACACGCAAGACCTGGGTGGGCTCAACACTGCGCACATCCGCGCGCTGACGACCAACAGCCTGCGCGCCCTGGACACTGAGCAAGTCGCGGGCTTGAACTCTGCACAAGCGGCAGCGCTGACCACCGCGCAAGTGCAGGCCTTGACCACCGAACAGGTGGCCGCCATCGACACGGGCGACTTGCGCAACCTGGGCACCGCACAGATTGCCGCGCTGACCTCGGTTCAAGCCGCCGCACTGAACACCGAGCAGGTGCAAGCGCTCACCACCGCCGAAGTGCGCGCCTTCAGCACCATGGACGTGCGGGCACTGGGCACCGATCAGGTGGCTGCGCTGGATTCGGCCCAGGTGGCCGCATTGGGCACGGGCCAAATTGCCGCGCTGGGCACACACCAGATTGCCGCTGTGGAGACGGGCGACCTGGGCGGGCTCAGCACCATCCAGATCCGCGCCATCACCACGGCCGATGTGCGGGCCTTGACCACCGACCAGGTGGCGGCACTGAACTCGGCGCAGGTCAGCGGCTTGTCGACCGTGCAAGTGGTCGCCCTGCAGAGCGATCAGGTGGCCGCCATCGAAACGGGTGACCTGCGCAACATGAGTGCGGCCCAAGTGGCGGCACTGACCACCAACCAAGCCGCTGCGCTGACCACCTCGCAGATGGTCAGCCTGACGACGGCGGGCATCCGCGCCCTGAGCACCACCGATGTGCGCGTGCTGGCGTCTGACCAGATCGCAGCGCTCGACTCCTCGCAGGTGTCGGCACTGACCTCGGCACAGATCAGCGTGCTGCACACTGGCCAGGTCGTTGCGATTGACACGGGCGACATCCGCGCCATGGGCACGCAACAGGTGGCCGCCCTCAGCAGCGTGCAAGCCGCAGCGCTGACCACCGATCAGATGTCGGCCCTGACCACTGCGGAAGCACGCGCCTTGAGCAGCGTCGCCGTCCGCGCACTGGGCTCAGACCAGCTTGCGGCTTTGGACTCGGCCCAACTGGGCGCGCTCAACACCCAACAGATCTCGGTGCTGGGCACACAACAGGCCGCCGGCCTGGAATCGGCCGACCTGGGCGGCTTGAGCTCGGCTCAGCTGCGGGCCTTGAGCACCGCGAACATCCGCGCGCTGGACACTGAACAGATCGCTGCCCTGAACTCGGCCCAGATGGCCGGCCTCAGCAGCAGCCAGGTCGCCGCACTCGGTACCGACCAGGTGGTGGCCATCGACACGGGCGACTTGCGCAGCCTCAGCACGCAGCAGATCAGCGCCCTGAGCTCGCTGCAGACCGCTGCACTGACCACCGTGCAAGTGGCTGCCATGAGCAGCACCCAAGTGCGCGCCCTGGACTCCCAGGACGTGCGCGCCATGGGCTCGGACCAGATTGCCGCGCTGGATTCGGCACAGATCGGCGCGCTCAACACCGCGCAGGTCGCCGCCCTGGGCTCGCACCAGGTGGTGGCCATCGAATCGAATGACGTCGCCGGGCTGACGTCTCAAGACTTGCGCGCCTTGAACACGGCCAACGTCCGCGCACTGACCAGCGAACAGCTGGCCGAGCTGAACTCGGCGCAACTGGCCGGCCTGGCCACCAACCAGATCTCGGCGCTGTCAACCGACCAGGTTGCCGCCATCGAAACCAATGACCTGCGCAGCCTGAACACCAGTCAGGTCGCCGCGTTCAATTCCGCACAAATGGCGGCGCTGACCACCGATCAGGTGTCGACGCTGACCACGGGCGCCATCCGCGCCATCACCAGCTCCGACATCTCGGCCTTGGGCACCAACCAGGTGGCCGCGCTGGATTCGGCCCAGGTGGCCAGCATGACCACCGCCCAAGTGGTGGCCCTGCAGACCCAGCAGCTGGTGAGCCTGGAGACCAATGACCTGGCCGGTTTGACCACCGCTGATGTGCGGGCACTGGCCAGCGCAGCGGTGCAGTCGTTGCACACCGATCAGGTCGCAGCACTGAACTCGGCCCAGGTGGCCGCGATCGGCTCAACCCAGTTCGGCGCGCTGAGCTCTGACCAGATCGCCGCGATCGACACGGTGGACATCCGCGCGCTGACGACCGCCCAGGTGGCCGCCATGAACACCACGCAGGTGGTGGCCCTGGCCAGCGACCAGCTGCAGAACATCAGCACCACCGACCTGCGCGCCCTGAGCACGGCCAACATCTATGCGCTCAACACCGATCAGGTGGTGGCGCTGACCTCGGTACAGATCGCGTCGCTGACGACACAGCAGATCGCCGCGCTGCACACGGGCCAGGCCGCTGGCATCGAGTCGCTCGACGTGGCCTCGCTGACCACGGCACAGGTTCGTGCCCTGAGCACCGATGACCTGCGCGCCCTGAACACCGAACAAATCACCGCGTTCACGACGGCCCAGATCGGCGCCCTGGCAACCAACCAGGTGGCGGCATTCCAGAGCAACCAGGTGGCGGCCATTGAGACCAACGACCTGCGCGTGATGGGCACGGCCCAGATTGCGGCCCTCACGACGGCGCAAGCCCAGGCGTTGACCTCGAACCAGATGCAGGCGCTGACCACAGCAGAGGTCCGCGCGGTGGAAACCCAAGACCTGCGCGCCATGACCACGGAACAGGTCGCGGCGCTCGACAGCGTCCAGGTCACCGCCCTGAGCACGTCGCAGGTACGGTCACTGACCACTGAGCAGGTGGCCGCGTTCGAGACCAACGACCTGCGCGCCTTGGGCAGCAGCCAGATCGCCAGCCTCGGCACAGACCAGGCCGCGGCGCTGACCACCGAGCAGATCCAGGCCCTGCATTCCGCCAACGTCCGCGCACTCAGCACACAAGACATCCGGGCACTGACGACCGAGCAGGTCGCGGCACTGGACTCGGCACAACTGGGCGCCCTGGGCACGCAGCAGATCGTGGCCTTGGAAACCCAACAGATCGGCGCCATCGAAACCAACGACCTGGCCGGGCTCAACAGCACGCAGATGCGTGCAATGGAGACCACCGATCTGCGGCAGCTGACCTCAGAGCAGATCGGCGCGCTGAACTCGGTGCAACTCAACGCCCTGGGCACCCAACAGGTGGTGGCCCTGACGACCAACCAGATCGCCGCGCTGCAGACCGACGAGCTGCGCAACCTGAGCACCGTGCAAGTGGCTGCGCTGAGCAGCATTCAGGCCATGGCCCTGACCACCGAGCAGGTGGCGGCCCTGAACACTGCAGAGGCACGCGCGCTGAGCACGGCCGACGTCCGCGCGCTCAGCTCTGACCAGATCGCCGCCCTGGATTCGACCCAGCTTGGCGCGCTGGGCACCCATCAGGTGATGGTGCTGGGCACCCACCAGGTGGTGGCCATCGAGACGCAGGACCTGGCTGGCCTCAACTCGGCACAAGTGCGGGCCCTGACCACCCAGGACACTCGCGCCCTCACCACGGAACAGCTCATCAACCTGAACTCGAGCCAGCTGCAAGGTCTGACCTCGACCCAGGTGGCCGCGCTGACGACCGATCAGGTGGTCGCCATCCAGACGGATGAATTGCGCGCCTTGAGCACCACCCAGGTCTCCGCGCTCACCTCGACGCAGGTGGCCTCGCTGACCACGGAGCAGATCCAGTCGCTCAACACGGTGAGCATCCGTGCCATCGACAGCAATGACGTCGCAGCGATGGGCACCGACCAGATCGCAGCCATCGACACGGTGCAGATCGCCGCGCTGACCACCGCCCAGGTGCGTGCCTTGGGCACCGAGCAGATCGGTGCCATCGAAACACAGGACCTGGCCGCGATGAACACGGCCCAGATCTCCGTGCTGAGCACCGCCCAGGCCCGTGCGCTGGGCACCGACCAGATCCAAGCGTTGACCACCGCTGAGGTGCGCGCGCTGGCGACGGCCGACGTGAAGGTGCTGCAATCCGACCAGATCGCCAACCTGAACTCGGCCCAGGTGGCTGCACTGACCACCGCACAGATCGGTGCGATCGGCACCCACCAGGCCATCGCGCTGGAGACCAATGACCTGGCAGGTCTGAACACCGCGGACATCCGCTTGCTCGGCACCGCCAACATCCGTGCGCTGAGCACCGACCAGGTGAGCGCGCTGGACTCGGTGCAATTGGGTGCACTGAGCACCCATCAGGTCACCGTGTTGAACACCGACCAGATCCTGGCCATCGACACGGGAGAGCTGCGGAGCCTGAGCACGATGCAAATCGCATCGCTGACCTCGGTGCAGGCGATGGCCCTCACGTCCGACCAACTTGCCGGGCTGCAGACCACCTCCATCCGGGTGCTGAGCACCGCCGACATCCGTGCGCTGAGCACCGAGCAGTTCAATGCGCTGGATTCGGTGCAGATCGGCTCGCTGACCACAGCCCAAGTGGCCGCGCTGGACACCCAGCACCTGGCCAACCTTGAAACGGCTGACCTGGCTGGCTTCAACACCGCAGACATCCGCGCCCTGAGCACCAACGAAGTGCGGGTGCTGGCCACCG
>Ga0228699_1000457_pt1 | contig 30431 bp, 27 predicted proteins | sample McNCre217_Aug_MG_FD_178016 | JGI IMG/M metagenome (GOLD analysis project Ga0228699, IMG submission 178016) | Freshwater microbial communities from McNutts Creek, Athens, Georgia, United States - 2-17_Aug_MG | ecosystem: Environmental > Aquatic > Freshwater > Creek | place: USA: Georgia... | reverse complement strand
AGTTCACCGAACTGCAGATTGCTTCCATCAACGGTTAAGGAGCATTTGACATGGCACAGAAAAAAGGCGGCGGCTCTACGCGAAACGGGCGCGATTCCAAGCCCAAAATGCTCGGTGTGAAAGCTTTCGGCGGTGAGTTGATCTCTGCTGGCTCCATCATCGTGCGTCAACGTGGTACCAAATTCCATCCCGGCACCAATGTCGGCGTAGGCAAAGACCACACCTTGTTCGCTTTGGTGGACGGTCATGTGTCGTTCGGCGTCAAGGGCGCTTTGAACAAGCATATGGTCAATATCACCCCCGTTTGATTGACTCATACGGTCGCGTGACAAAGCCCCGATTCGTCGGGGCTTTACTTTTTAGAATACAGCCATGAAATTCGTTGACGAAGCCTATATCGACATCGCCGCTGGTGATGGGGGGAACGGCTGCGTCTCGTTCCGTCATGAAAAGTACAAAGAGTTCGGCGGTCCCAATGGGGGAGACGGCGGACGCGGCGGCCATGTGTTTGCTGTGGCTGACCCCAACCTCAACACCTTGGTGGATTACCGCTACTCACGCCGTCACGAGGCCAAACGTGGCCAGCACGGCATGGGCTCGGACATGTTCGGCCATGCCGGTGACGACATTACCTTGAAAATGCCCGTGGGCACCATCATCACCGACGCTGAAACCGGCGACGTGCTGTATGAGCTGTTGGTTCCCGGTGAGGTCATCACCATCGCCAAAGGCGGTGATGGCGGCTTTGGCAATATGCGGTTTAAGAGCGCGATCAACCGTGCCCCGCGTCAAAAAACGCCTGGCTGGCCCGGTGAAAAAAAAGAACTCAAGCTCGAACTCAAGGTGTTGGCCGATGTGGGCTTGTTGGGCATGCCCAATGCCGGTAAATCGACCTTGATTTCTGCCATCTCCAACGCCCGTCCCAAAATTGCGGACTACCCCTTCACCACCTTGCACCCCAATTTGGGTGTGGTGCGTGTGGGGCCCGAGCAAAGTTTTGTGGTGGCTGATGTGCCGGGCTTGATTGAAGGCGCATCCGACGGTGCAGGCTTGGGCCATCAGTTCTTGCGTCATTTGCAGCGCACCCGCTTGTTGCTGCATCTTGTGGACATTGCACCGTTTGATGAAGGTGTGGACCCTGTGGCGCAAGCCAAGGCCATCGTCAACGAACTCAAAAAATACGACAAAGCCTTGTACGACAAGCCGCGTTGGATTGTGCTCAACAAGCTTGACATGATCGCCGCGGATGAGCGTGAGGCCTTGGTGGCTGACTTCGTCAAGCGCATGAAATACAAAGGTCCGGTGTTCCAAATTTCTGCGCTCACGCGCGAAGGCTGTGAACCCCTGATCAAAGAGATTTACAAACACATCAAGGCGCAACAAGTCTCTGAGCAAGCCCCAGAGTACGTGGACCCACGCTTTGCTGAGCCCACCTCTGAATAAGCCGCCATGACGCATTCCACCTCTACCGTGTTGCGCGATGCCCGCCGCATTGTGGTCAAGGTCGGCTCCAGTTTGGTCACCAACGAAGGTCGTGGCTTGGATGAGCAAGCCATTGGCGAGTGGTGTCGTCAGCTCAGCGCTTTGGTGCGTGATGGTCGCGAAGTCATCATGGTCTCCAGCGGTGCAATTGCCGAAGGCATGAAGCGGCTGGGCTGGACCCAGCGCCCCAAAGAACTGCACGAACTGCAAGCCGCCGCCGCCGTAGGTCAAATGGGCTTGGCGCAGATGTATGAGACCAAGCTGCGTGAAAACGGCTTGGGCTCCGCGCAAGTCCTGCTCACGCACGCTGATTTGGCAGACCGCGAGCGCTACCTCAATGCCCGTTCCACGCTGCTGACCTTGCTCGCACACGGCGTGCTGCCTGTCATCAACGAAAACGACACGGTCGTCAACGACGAAATCAAGTTTGGGGACAACGACACCTTGGGCGCCTTGGTGGCCAACTTGGTAGAAGCCGATGCCCTCATCATCTTGACCGACCAAAAAGGGCTGTACACAGCAGACCCACGTCGCGACCCGACAGCCACCTTTGTGCACGAAGCACGCGCAGGTGACGCCAAACTCGAAGACATGGCGGGCGGCGCAGGCTCCAGCATTGGCAAAGGCGGCATGATCACCAAAATCTTGGCCGCCAAGCGTGCGGCAGGTTCAGGTGCCTCCACAGTCATCGCTTGGGGACGCGAGCCCGATGCGCTGGTGCGTTTGACCCAAGGCGAAGCCATCGGTACCTTGTTGGTGGCGCCCACGCAAAAACAACAAGCGCGCAAGCAGTGGATGGCCGATCACCTCCAATTGCGTGGCGCGATCATGGTCGACGATGGCGCTGTGTCCAAGTTGCGCCATGAAGGAAAAAGCTTGCTGCCCATCGGCATGACTGCTGTCGAGGGCGATTTCTCGCGTGGCGAAGTCATTGCCATTCAAGATGGACACGGTCAAGAAATTGCCCGTGGCCTGGCCAATTACGCTGCCGCTGAGGCGCGTTTGCTGTGTCGCAAACCTTCGCAAGAGGTGGAGCAGTTGCTGGGCTACATCGCCGAGCCCGAGATGGTGCACCGCGACAACTTGGTGCTCACCAAGCCAGCTTAAAACCTCTCTGGCTCTCCAGAGCAAGAGGGGGTGGTCTCAGTCGTTTTGACGCAAAGCCGCTTGCGGATCGGGATCAAACGTAGCGCCAGGCGGCAACTCCATGCTGATCGACACGCCAAACTGTTTTGACATTCCCATGGCTTCTGTGACATGGTGATTGCCACCGCGCAAGAAACGATTACGCCCCTCTTGACGCGGCAAAAAGCGCGACAGCTCGGTCAGCGCCATTTCATACACCCCGCGTTTGAACTCCACCACCACGTCGAGCGGTACCCAGTAATCGTTCCAACGCCAAGCGTCGAACTCCGGGTGGTTGGTGGCGCGCAAATTCAAATGGTGATCGGGCGCCACCATTTGCAACAAGTACCAAATTTGCTTTTGGCCTTTGTAAAAGCCGCGCGCATCGCGTCGGATGAACCGGTCGGGCACCTCATAGCGCAACCAATCACGGGTGCGGGCAACAATGCGCACATGCTCTGGCATGAGCCCCACTTCTTCGTGCAGTTCGCGGAACATGGCTTGCTCGGGAGTCTCTCCTCGATCAATGCCGCCTTGCGGAAACTGCCAGCTGTGGGTGCGGATGCGTTTGCCCCAAAACACCTGATTTTTCTGGTTGAGCAAGATGATGCCGACGTTGGGTCTGAACCCTTCTCGGTCAAGCATAATCAAACCTCAAATTTTTGAACTGAGTCCATTATGCACAGAGACGCTGTGCACACCTCCGGATTCACCCTCATTTCCTACTGAAATTTACGATTTTTCACGCGCATGAAAGCCTCTCAGTTTTTAATTTCGACCCTCAAAGAAGCCCCTGCCGATGCCGAAGTGATGAGCCATAAGCTCATGATGCGTGCTGGCCTGATTAAAAAGCTCGGTGCAGGCATTTACAACTACATGCCCATGGGCCTGCGTGTGATTCGCAAGGTCGAAGCCATCGTGCGCGAAGAAATGAACAAAGCCGGCGCGGTGGAGCTGACCATGCCCGTTATCCAGCCTTCTGAGCTGTGGCAAGAAACAGGACGTTTTGACAAGATGGGGCCTGAGCTCTTGCGCATCAAAGACCGCCATGGCCGTGACTTTGTGGTGCAGCCCACCAGCGAAGAGGTGGTGACCGACATTGCCCGCCAAGAACTGCGCAGCTACAAGCAGTTGCCCAAGAACTTCTACCAAATTCAAACCAAATTCCGTGACGAGCGCCGCCCACGCTTTGGCTTGATGCGTGGTCGTGAGTTCATCATGAAAGACGCCTACAGCTTTGACCGTGACCAAGCCTCGGCCAAGCAAAGCTACCAAGTCATGGCCGATGCCTACCGCAAAATCTTTGACCGCTTTGGTCTGCAATACCGTGCTGTCGCAGCCGACAGCGGTGCCATCGGGGGCGACCTGAGCGAAGAGTTCCAAGTGATTGCGGCCACTGGCGAAGACGCCATCGTCTATTGCCCCACCAGCAGCTATGCGGCCAACATGGAAAAGGCTGAGGCCTTGGCGCCTACGCAAACACGCGGAGCAGCCGCACAGCCCCTGGCCAAAACCGCCACACCCGGCAAAAGCACGTGCGAAGACGTGGCTGCCTTGTTGAACGTACCTTTGACCACTACCGTCAAATCCCTGGTGTTGGCTACCGACACCTTGAATGACAAGGGCGAAGTTGCCAAGTCGCAAGTTTGGCTCTTGCTCTTGCGCGGCGACCACGACATGAACGAAGTCAAGGTGGGCAAGTTGCCTGGCTTTGAAGCTGGCTTCCGTTTTGCCACCACGGCTGAAATTGATGCCTACTTCGGCTGCAAGCCTGGCTACCTCGGCCCCGTCCACTTGAAGCAAGCCTTGAAGATCGTGGCCGACCGCGAGGTCGCTGTGATGGCCGATTGGATTTGTGGTGCCAACGAGGCCGACTTCCACATGACAGGCGTCAACTTCGGTCGCGATGTGGCTGAGCCTGATCTGGTGGCTGACATTCGTAACGTGGTGGAGGGGGACGCCTCGCCCGACGGCCAAGGTGTGCTCGCGATTGAGCGCGGCATTGAGGTGGGCCATGTGTTCTACCTCGGCACCAAATACAGCCAAGCCATGAACGCCACCTTCTTGGACGTGAACGGCAAACCCCAATTTATGGAAATGGGTTGCTACGGCATTGGCGTCACGCGCTTGCCCGCTGCCGCCATCGAACAAAACCATGACGAGCGCGGCATCATTTGGCCCGACGCCATTGCACCCTTCACTGTGGTGGTCTGTCCGATTGGCATGGACCGCAGCGAAGACGTCAAAGCCGCTGCCTACAAGCTCTACGAAGAGCTGTTCGCTTTGGGCGTGGACGTCATCTTGGACGACCGTGGTGAACGTCCCGGCGCGATGTTTGCTGACTGGGAACTGATCGGCGTGCCACACCGCGTGACCATTGGCGATAAAGGTCTCAAAGACGGTGTGGTCGAGTACCAACACCGCCGCGACACCGAATCCACCAAAGTGGCCGTGGCAGATGTGCTGGCGCATGTGAAGGCCAAGCTCGGTTTGTGATTCTCATGGCTCGCAGCCTGCGTCTTTTTAGTCGTGTGTTGCGCGCGCCATTGGCGATTGCTTTAAGGCGGCTCCGTTTGGAGCCGTTTTTGTTGTGTGTGTGCTTCAGCGCCGTCGTACAAGCGGGTACTCAGCGCGAAGAGCCTTTGATTGATTCTGTGCGTACTGCACTGAGTGCTGCGGTGCATCAGTCAGGCCCGCCTGTGTTGGTGCATGCCGATGTGAGGGCTGTCAACACATTCCAACAATGGCTCACGCAAACCGAAGCACGTTTGGAAAAGCAACTGCAACGCCGAAAAGCTAGCCCTGCGTCCACCCATCTGGCGATCGCAGCGGCTACACCCAACGGCACGCCCGATGTGATGGCGCATGAGTTGGCCAGCGCGCATTTACGCCGCGAGTTTTTGCAAACCGTTTGGTATGAAAGCCAGCGTGCTGGCTTAGATCCATCTTTGGTGTTGGGCCTCATTCAAGTGGAAAGCGGTTTTCGAAAATTCGCCATCAGCAGCGCAGGGGCCCGGGGTTTCATGCAAGTCATGCCGTTTTGGACACGTGTGCTGGCCGAGGGTGATGCCAGTGTGCTGTTTCAAGCGCAAACCAATTTGCGCTTTGGTTGCGTCATCTTGCGGCACTACTTGAACGTTGAGAATGGAGACTTGTTCTTTGCGTTAGGTCGTTACAACGGCAGCCGTGGACAAGCGCAATATCCAAATGCTGTGCTGGCAGCGCAAAAGGGGTGGCAATGAAAGTGCAGTGGCTCGTGTGGGCAACAGTGTTGTTGACAGGTTGCGCTACCAAGGCCTACCGAGCCGTGGAGAGTGAGTGTGCGCCTGCTGCGTGGGCAGATTACCCAGAGAATAAAGTGCAAGTGGTGCAAACACGCCAACGCGTGATTCATGTGTCAACTGGCCTGCGCAGTTGCTTTAGCACGCGTGACGGCGTGCACATCAACACCATTTGTAATGACATCATGCGCCCCGAATTCATCCCTTACCAAGAAACTGTCGTGATTGATCAAAACGAGGCTGTTCGCAAAATGGCCATCGAATCATGTGCCGCCAATTTGTGTGTGCAACGCTACGGCAACGCCAAATGTAAAACCGAACAACTCTTGGTTCCAGTGCAATAAAAAAGCCCGCTGCGCTCAGCGGGCTTTCAAATCGACTGTTTGCAAACGAGAGGATCAAGCGTTGATGACTTTTTGCAGCTCGCCTGACTCGTACATTTCCATCATGATGTCCGAACCACCAATGAATTCGCCCTTGATGTAGAGCTGAGGAATGGTGGGCCAGTTGCTGTATTCCTTGATGCCTTGACGGATTTCTGCGTCATCCAGCACGTTCACGGTCTTGATGGCCTTTGGGTCAACGCCGCAAGCCTTGAGCACTTGCACTGCGCGGCCTGAAAAACCACACATGGGAAAGCTTGCGCTGCCCTTCATAAACAGCAACACCTCGTTGCCCTTCACCAGTTCATCAATGCGTTGTTGCACGTCGCTCATGGGTTCTCTCCAAATCAAAAGCTAATTATTTCACTGTTGGCCATTGTCCGCCCGTGCAGCGCAAGATGCCCGCAAGGTCAGGACGGCTTTGCACGTTCACAAAACCTTGGTTGCCCAGCAGGGTATGCACTGCGTGGGCTTGGTCGAAACCGTGCTCCAGCAGCAGCCAGCCGCCGGGTTTGAGGTGTTGGGGGGCTTGGCGCACGATCACGCGAATGTCATCTAAACCGTCAGAGCCCGAGGCCAGCGCTGACAAAGGCTCATGCTTCAAAGCGGCCAAATGCGTGTCGTCACGCGCCACATAGGGAGGATTCGAGACAATGGCATCAAAAAATTGCGTGCCCAAGGGAGACAACCAAGACCCGTGATGGAAGGTGATCGCTAGCCCCAAGCTTTGGGCATTGGCACGTGCGACGGTCAAGGCATCGGCACTGGCGTCCACGGCCCGCACCTGGGCTTCAGGCCGGGCATGCTTGAGTGCTAGGGCAATTGCGCCACTGCCGGTGCCCAAGTCCACCAGATCAGGCGTGACCACATCGGCCAGGCAAGACAGCGCCCACTCGACCAAAGTCTCAGTGTCTGAGCGAGGGTCCAGTACCCGGTGGTCGACGTGCAGGGTCAAACCAAAAAACTCTTTCTGCCCCGTGATATAGGCCACAGGTTCGGTGTTCAAACGGCGTTGTGTGTAGCTGGCAAAGGTGGCGTGGACGGTCGTCTCCAGCGTCTCATCGCCGTGGGCCAATAGCCATGCGCGGTCGTGGGCAGATCGTCCCAAGGCATGGAGCAGCAGCACTTGCGCGTCCAAACGGGGCAGGCCCAGGGTCTGCGCCCACGCCATGGCTTGGGCAATGCTCAGTGGTGCAGAGGCTGTTGGCACGGACGCCGTGGCACGGATTGGCGTCAGGCTCATGTATTGCCTTCCAATGCCGCCAATTGCTCGGCCTCGTGCGCGTGTTGGAGAGCTTGCAGGGCCTCGCTCAAATCACCTTCCATGATGAAGTTGAGCTTGTACAACGTGAGGTTGATGCGGTGATCGGTCCAACGCCCTTGAGGAAAGTTGTAAGTGCGGATTCGGTCACTGCGGTCGCCGCTGCCAATCAAACCCTTGCGCATGGCAGCGTCTTTGGCGGCACGTTCAGCGCGGTCTTTTTCTTGAATGCGTGCTGTCAGCACGCGCAGCGCTTGCGCCTTGTTGCTGTGCTGACTTCGGCCGTCTTGGCATTCGGCCACGATGCCTGTGGGCAAATGGGTGATGCGCACGGCCGAGTCGGTTTTGTTGATGTGCTGGCCGCCTGCACCGCTGGCGCGGTAGGTGTCGATGCGCAAATCAGCCGGGTTGATGTTGATCGCTTGCGCCTCGTCCGGCTCAGGCAACACGGCCACCGTACACGCACTGGTGTGGATGCGGCCTTGGGTTTCGGTGGCGGGCACGCGCTGCACGCGGTGACCGCCCGACTCAAACTTGAGCCAGCCGTAAACACCATCGCCACTGGCGCCGCCATCCATGCGAACCACCACCTCTTTGTAGCCACCGAGCTCGCTTTGCGATTCGCTCACGATCTCGGTGCGCCAACCTTGGCTCTCGGCATAGCGCATGTACATGCGCAGCAAATCGGCGGCAAACAAGGCCGATTCATCACCGCCTGTGCCTGCACGAATTTCCAAAAAGGCTGGCCGTGCATCGTCCGGGTCTTTGGGCAGCAGCATGCGCTGTAACTCAGCTTCGAGCTGCAGCAACTCTGCTTGGGCACTGGTGATTTCTTCCTCTGCCATGGCGCGCATCTCGGCATCGTCGCCATTGTCTTGCAGCATCTGCTGGGCGGCTTGCAAGTCGGCTTCGCGTTGCTGGTAGCGCGCATAACGGCCGGCAGTGGCGGCCACGTCGGTGTGCTCGCGCGACAAGGCCAAGAACTGCTTCATGTCTTTCATGATGTCTTCGCGAGACAACAAGAAGTCGAGTTCTTCCAAGCGTTGTGTATGGCGCGTCAACTGAGCGCGCAAAAAGTCTTTCATGGAGTCAGCGCCTAACGGTTGCCGCGCAAGAAGAAGTGTTCAATTGCCATGCGCGCCCGTTCGCGAGCCTGGGTGTCTCCCGCATGCAGTTCGGCCATGGCGCCGTGCAGCATTTTTTGGGTCAGGCCGCGTGACAAGGATTCCAGCACCGCCTCCACCTCGTCGCCTTTGGCAAGGGCTTTGCGGGCCCGCGCCAGTTCTGCGTTGCGCCAGTCTTCGGCTTGGGCATTGAGCTGCTGAATCAGCGGCACGTTGCTGCGCTGGTCCATCCAATGCTCAAAACTTTGCACGCCTGCATCGATGATGGCTTCGGCTTGGGAGACAGCCGCTTGGCGGTTGGCTTGGCCAGTTTGCACCACATCGGACAAATCGTCCACGGTGTACAGGTACACGTCTTCGAGCGACTTCACCTCAGGCTCAATATCGCGTGGTACGGCCAAATCGACCATGAACATCGGGCGATGCTTGCGCAGCTTCAGTGCACGTTCCACCGCGCCCAAGCCAATCAAGGGCAGGGTGCTGGCGGTGCAGCTGATGACCACATCAAACTCATGCAAACGCTGGGGTAAGTCGGCCAAGCGCATGACTTCGCCACCAAACTGGGTGGCCAATTTTTCGCCGCGCTCCAGCGTGCGGTTGGCAATGGCGATGGTCTTGGGATTTTTAGCCGCAAAGTGGGTGGCGCACAGCTCAATCATTTCGCCAGCGCCCACAAACAGCACGCGGGTTTCGCCGAGATCTTCAAACAATTGGCTGGCCAAGCGCACCGCAGCGGCGGCCATGCTGATGCTGTGTGCGCCAATCTCGGTCGAGCTGCGGACTTCTTTGGCCACAGCAAACGAGCGTTGGAACAACTGGTTGAGCGTGGTGCCCAAAGCTCCGGCCTCAGACGCGGCACGCACCGCGTCTTTCATCTGACCCAAGATTTGCGGTTCGCCCAACACCATCGAATCCAGGCCACTGGCCACGCGAAAGGCGTGGCGCGCGGCATCGGCCTCTACCAAGGCATAGGTATGGTCTTTCAAAGCGTCGGGGGAGACCCCGCCCGACTGCGCCAGCCAGTCCAAGGTGTTTTGTATTTGGGCTTCATCGCCGGCGCAATAAATTTCAGTGCGGTTGCAGGTCGAGAGGATGGCCACCTCGCTGCCCGACGAAAAAGTGTCGCGCAGGGTGGTCAGGGTCGGACCCAGTTGTTCGACCGCAAAAGCAAAACGGCCCCGCAAATCAAGCGGGGCTGTCGTGTGATTGAGGCCCAAAGCCCAGACTGCCATAGCGCAGATTATAAAATTTACCCACATGGGCCCTTTAGAACAAATCATTCACACTTTTAACTTCATTGCGCCAGCCTGGGGCGTGGCCCTGTTTGGCGTGCTGATTGCCCGTTTCACGGCCCGTTGGTGGCTGCCCTTGGCCACTTGGAGCCTGTTAAAGCAAACCGTGGTGAGCGGTGTCGTGGGCACTGCCGTTCTGGCTGGCGGGCTGGTTTTATGGGGCGCAGACGGAAAAATGGTCACCTATTCGGCCCTCGTCCTGACTTGCGGCACGACGCAATGGCTGATGTGCCGTGCCTGGCGGCGTTAGAACGAAGCGGTGGACCGCGACGCCAGAAGGGGAGTAGGCGGTATGCGCGGTGAGCGACATTCTGAGCGCAGCGAAGAGGAGCCAACGTACACACGGCCTATTCGCCTTCTGGCACCTCTCCCGTCGCCTTTGCAAAAACACCCAATTCGGTTGCGCAATACCCCTAAAACGCCCAGTACGACAGCCCCATTCCCCGTAAGCTCTCTCTGCCGTGACAAGCCTTGCACCATAAGCCCTGCGGTAACATGGACCCCCATTTCGCGCCCCAGGGCGCTCCCCCGAAAAATGAACGCTCCCACCTCGTTGAACCACTTGCTCGCCACGGCTGAAGAAAGCCCGCGACTGCGCGAAATTCCCTACAACTACACCTCGTTCTCAGACAGAGAAATCGTGTTGCGTTTGCTCGGCGCCGAGGCGTGGGAGTTGTTGCTGCGCTTGCGTCAAGAACGCCGCACAGGCCGTTCGGCGCGCATGTTGTACGAGGTGCTGGGCGACATTTGGGTGGTGCAACGCAACCCCTATTTGCAAGACGATTTGCTGGACAACCCCAAACGCCGTTTGCAGTTGGTCGAGGCCTTGCACCATCGTTTGGGCGAAGTGCAACGCCGTCGCACCCCCGATGTGGATGCGGAACGCGATGCCTTGGTGGGGCAATTGCTGGTGGCCGCAGGTCGTGCGATCGAGCAATTCAATGCGCAGTTTGAAGCCATTGCGGCGTTGCGCAAAAAAGCTGAGCGTTTGCTTAAAAAGCACACGGCCCACGACAACATCAAGTTTGACGGTCTCTCGCGTGTGAGCCATGTGACCGACGCCACCGATTGGCGGGTGGAATACCCCTTCGTGGTGTTGACCCCCGACACCGAAGAAGAAATGGCAGGCTTGGTCAAAGGTTGTATTGATTTAGGTCTGACCATCGTCCCACGAGGTGGTGGCACGGGCTACACCGGCGGCGCTGTGCCGCTGACGTGGAAAAGTGCGGTCATCAACACCGAAAAACTCGAAGCCATGACCGAGGTGGTCATGGTCAACCTGCCTGGCATTGACCACCCCGTGCCCACGGTGTGGACCGAAGCCGGTGTGGTGACCCAGCGCGTGGCCGACGCGGCTGAGCGCGCAGGCTTTGTGTTTGCGGTCGATCCCACTTCGGCCGAGGCTTCGTGCATTGGTGGCAATATTGCCATGAACGCAGGTGGCAAAAAAGCCGTGCTGTGGGGCACTGCGCTGGATAATTTGGCCAGCTGGCGCATGGTGACGCCAGACGCCGAGTGGCTCGAAGTCACGCGCATGGACCACAACCTGGGCAAGATTCACGACGCCGAGATGGCCAGCTTTGAGCTCAAGTATTTCCAAGCGGATGGCAAGACCTTCATCCGTCAAGAGCGCCTGGATATTCCTGGCAAGACCTTCCGCAAAGAAGGCCTGGGCAAAGACGTGACAGACAAGTTCTTGAGCGGTTTGCCTGGCATCCAAAAAGAAGGCTGCGACGGCCTGATCACCAGCGCACGTTGGGTGGTGCACCGCATGCCTGAACACACCCGCACCGTGTGCATGGAGTTCTTTGGCAATGCCAAAGACGCGGTGCCCAGCATTGTTGAGATCAAAGACTTCATGTTTGCCGAACAAAAACGCAGCGGCGTGTTGTTGGCTGGCTTGGAACATTTGGACGACCGCTACCTGCGTGCCGTGGGTTACGCGACCAAGAGCAAACGTGGCGGCATGCCTAAGATGCTGCTGATCGGTGACATCGCGGGTGATAACGCCGACGACGTGGCCCGCGTCACCTCGGAAGTGGCCCGCATGGCCAATTCACGCAGCGGCGAATGCTTTGTGGCGGTCAGCCCCGAAGCGCGTAAAAAGTTTTGGTTAGACCGCAAGCGCACGGCTGCCATCAGCCGTCACACCAATGCCTTCAAGGTCAACGAAGACGTGGTGATTCCTTTGCCACGCATGGCCGAGTACACCGATGGCATTGAACGCATCAACATCGAGCTGAGCTTGCGCAACAAGATTGCCTTGTGCGATGCCTTGGAAGACTTCTTTGCCAAAGGCAATTTGCCCTTGGGCAAATCAGACGATGCGGCGGACATTCCTACCCCTGAGTTGCTCGAAGAGCGTGTGCAACAAGCACGCTCGCTGATTGGCGAAGTGCGTGGCCTGTGGCAGCAATGGCTCAACGAGTGCGATGCCTTGTTCCCGCAGTTGCAAGACCACACCTTGCGCGCGAGCTGGAAAACACAAATCCGCGCCGTGTTGCAAAACATCTTTACCGGTGCGCAGTTCCAACCCGTGTTGGACGAGTGCAATGCCATTCACCAGCGCGTGCTCAAAGGCCGTGTGTGGGTGGCGCTGCACATGCATGCCGGTGACGGCAATGTGCACACCAATATCCCCGTCAACAGCGACAACTACGCCATGCTGCAAACCGCGCATGAGGCGGTGGCTCGCATCATGGTCCTGGCACGTTCACTCGATGGCGTGATCTCGGGTGAGCACGGCATTGGCATCACCAAGCTGGAGTTTTTGACCGACGCAGAATTGCAACCATTTGCCGACTACAAGGCACGCGTCGATCCCGAAGGACGCTTTAACAAAGGCAAGTTGCTGCGCAACCAAGACGCCGACGTGAACCTGCGCCATGCCGACTTAAGTCAGGCCTACACGCCCAGCTTTGGTTTGATGGGTCACGAGTCACTCATCATGCAGCAGTCTGATATTGGCGCCATTGCCGGCAGCGTGAAAGACTGCTTGCGTTGCGGCAAGTGCAAGCCCGTGTGCTCCACCCATGTGCCCCGTGCCAACTTGCTTTACAGCCCGCGCAACAAAATCTTGGCCACCTCGTTGTTGGTGGAAGCCTTCTTGTACGAAGAGCAAACCCGGCGTGGCGTGTCCATCAAGCACTGGCAAGAGTTTGAAGACGTGGCCGACCATTGCACGGTGTGTCACAAATGTCTCTCGCCTTGCCCCGTGAACATCGACTTTGGCGATGTGTCCATGAACATGCGCAATTTGTTGCGCAAGATGGGCCAAAAGAGTTTCCGCCCTGGCAATGCGGCGGCCATGTTCATGCTCAATGCCACCAATCCCGAGACCATCAAGTTCGCGCGCAGCGCCATGGTCGATGTGGGCATGAAGTTGCAACGCTTTGCACACGATGTGTTGGGCGTGGTGGCGCGCAAACAAACCAAGGCACCGCCCGCCACGGTGGGTGCTGCGCCCATCAAAGAGCAGGTGATTCACTTCATCAACAAAAAAATGCCTGGCGGTTTGCCCAAGAAAACCGCCCGCGCTTTGTTGGACATCGAAGACAAAGATTACGTGCCCATCATCCGTAATCCCAAGGCCACTACACCCGAGACGGAGGCCGTGTTCTATTTCCCTGGCTGCGGCTCTGAGCGCTTGTTTAGCCAAGTCGGTCTGGCCACCCAAGCCATGCTCTGGCATGCGGGCGTGCAAACGGTGTTGCCACCGGGCTACCTGTGCTGTGGCTACCCGCAAAAGGGGTCGGGCCAGTTCGACAAAGCTGAACAAATCATCACTGACAACCGGGTGCTGTTCCATCGCGTGGCCAACACGCTGAACTACCTCGACATCAAAACCGTGGTGGTCAGCTGTGGCACCTGTTATGACCAGCTGCAAAGCTATGAGTTCGACAAGATCTTCCCTGGCTGCCGCATCGTCGATATTCACGAGTTCTTGCTTGAAAAAGACATCAAGCTCAGTGCCGAGCAGCAAGCCGGGTATCTGTTCCATGACCCTTGCCACAGCCCCATGAAGCAGCAAGACCCGATGAAAACGGTCAAAGCGCTGGTGGGCAACAAGGTCCAAAAGAGCGATCGCTGCTGCGGTGAGTCGGGGACTCTGGGCGTTACCCGTCCTGATATTTCGACCCAAGTGCGTTTCCGCAAAGAGGCCGAGCTGCAAAAGGACGAAGCGGCCTTGCGTGCCATGACGGGTGAAGCCAAGGGGGATATGAAAATTCTCACCAGCTGCCCCAGCTGCTTGCAAGGTTTGACGCGCTATGGCGACGATTTGCAAAACGGTTTGCTCGAAGCCGACTACATCGTGGTCGAGATGGCGCGCAAACTCTTGGGCGAGCAGTGGATGCCCAACTATGTGGCCCAAGCCAATGCCGGTGGCATTGAGCGCGTGCTGGTCTAAACAAGAAAGACGTCATGGCTGGACTGCAAAAAAATACCCCGACCCCCCAAGACATCACGGTCCACGGCGCCTCACGCTTGCTGGAGGTGAGCTTTTCTGACGGTGCCACGTTTCGCATTCCGTTTGAGTTGATGCGCATCTATAGCCCTTCGGCCGAAGTGCAGGGCCATGGCCCGGGCCAAGAGGTGCTGCAAACAGGCAAGCGCTTGGTGGGACTGGAAGGTCTTGAGCCCGTGGGCAATTACGCCATCAAGCCCACTTTCAGCGATGGTCACGACAGCGGCTTGTTCACCTGGGAGTATTTGTATTTCTTGGGTTCTGAGCAAGACCAGCTTTGGACCGACTACGAACGTCGCCTCACAGCAGCGGGCGTTGAACGCGATGCACCTATGCCCGAAGCGGGCGGCCACGGCTGTAGCAGCCACGCACACTGATAACATTGATCACCATGAGTAGCACCCATTTCGGTTTTAAAACCGTCGACGAACAAGAAAAAGCCAAGCATGTGCGTGGCGTGTTCGATTCGGTCGCCTCCAAGTACGACATCATGAATGACCTGATGTCGATGGGCCTGCATCGCGTTTGGAAGCACTACACCACCACGGTGGCAGATCTGCGTGAGGGCTATCAAGTCCTCGACATCGCAGGTGGCACGGGCGACTTGTCGATGGCGTTTGCCAAGAAGGTGGGCAAAACCGGACGTGTGGTGCACACCGACATCAACGAGGCCATGTTGCGCACGGGCCGCGATCGCTTGCTCGACCACGGCATCGTGTTGCCCACCTTGGTCTGCGATGCCGAAAAACTGCCTTTTCCCGACAACCACTTTGATGTGGTCAGCGTGGCCTTTGGCCTGCGCAATATGACGCACAAAGATGTAGCGCTGAAAGAAATGTGCCGTGTCTTGAAACCCAATGGCAAGTTGTTGGTGTTGGAGTTTTCCAAAGTGGCCAAACCGCTAGAGAAGACCTACGACTGGTATTCCTTCAATATCTTGCCCAAGCTGGGTCAGGTGATTGCGGGAGATGACGCGAGCTACCGTTATTTGGCCGAATCGATCCGCATGCATCCCAGTCAGGAAGAGTTAAAGACCCTGATGAAGAATTGCGGTTTTGGCCATGTGGACTATCACAACATGAGTGCCGGTGTGGTGGCGCTGCATGTGGGCATCAAGTGCTAACGAAAACGAAGGAGACAGCATGAAAGTTTGGTCCGCTATTTTGGTGATCGCATTGGCATTCACCAGCCTGCATGCAGAGGCTGCCAAGCGTTTGGGTGGTGGCAAGTCGGTGGGGCAGCAATCCAGCAATGTCACACAACGCGAAGCGGCCAAGCCTGCCGCGCCGGTGCAAAACGCCACGCAAGCAGCGCCTGCGCCTGCCGCAGCCCCTGCGGCCCCTCCTGTTGCAGCACAACCGCAACGCAAACCTTGGGGCGCCATGCTCGGTGGTTTGGCTGCAGGTTTGGGTTTGGCTTGGTTGGCACACTCGCTGGGTTTCGGGGCTGAGTTTGGTCAGTTCTTGATGTTTGGTCTGTTGGCCTTGGTGGTCATGATGGTGATCGGTGCGTTCATGCGTCGTCGCCAACCTGAAGTTGCCAACACCAGCCCTTATGCCTTTGAAGGTGCGGGCGCTTCGACAGATCCACGTACCCTGCCGCAGTACAACCCCAAAAACGTGGGCAATGACGCCTCGGCACGTCCGGTTGATACCCTGCCTGCGTATGACCCCGCTGCTTCACAGCGTGGGGGGTCAATGATCGGTTCTGCCTTGTCGGGCCAGCAGTCCTGGGGCGTTCCCTCGGACTTTGACACCTTGGGCTTCGTCAATGCGGCCAAGCAAAACTTCATGACCTTGCAGCAAGCGTGGGACCGCTCCGATGTGAGCACTTTGCGTTCCATGATGACCGACAGCATGCTGGCAGAAATCAAAACCCAACTCGCCGAGCGCGAAGCCACTGCCAGCGGCCAAGTCAACCATACCGATGTGGTGATGTTGGATGCGCAGCTCTTAGGCATCGAAGACGCGGGCGCGTTCTATTTGGCCAGCGTGGAGTTCTCAGGCTTGATCCGCGAAGAGCCTTCGGCAGGCCCCACTCCTTTCCGTGAAGTGTGGAACATGAGCAAACCCAAAGACGGCAGCCTAGGTTGGCTGGTGGCGGGTGTGCAGGCTTTGCAATAAGCGGGGCTCTTGGTCACAGGGCCAAAGAGGGCGCCTAAACAAGGAATAATCGGGGACTATGGCAACACAGTCCCCTTTTTCTTGGTTGGCCGACGCGGCAGACGCGTTGCGCACCAAACTCCCTGCTGATTTCCCGTCTTCGTTCGCCCCTCCTGCATGGGCGGTGAGTGAGGTGCAACAACGCGTCGTTCTTTTTCTGAACCACGTGCTCATGCAAGAGCCTGCGGCGCGTGATCGTTTGCAGCGTCAACGGGGTCGCCTTGTGCAGGTGTGCTGGCGTGATCAAGTGTTCCAATGTGCGTTCACGCCTGCCGGTTTGGTGGAATTCATGGCGCCCGATGCCAGCGCCAAAGCTGCGGATCTGGTACTGCGCGTGAATGAGCCGTCCCCCTTTGCGTTGGCCAAGACGGTCTTGCAGGGTGACAAGCCTGCCATCCGCATTGAAGGCGATGTGCAATTGGCGGCCGAAGTCAATTGGCTCATCGACCATGTGCACTGGGACCCCGAAGAAGATTTGGCGCGCCTGATCGGTGATGCAGCCGCCCACACCTTGGTTCAAACAGGCCAACGTGCCGTGCAGGCACTGCGCAGCTTTGTGCAGCCGTCCACTCCACCCAAGGCCGCACCATGACACGCTTGTTTCGTGGCCTCTACATCGTCTTCATCGTCTTGCGCTACGGCCTGGACGAGCTGGTGTTGACCAGTTTTCAAAAACCAGGCTTGCGCTTGCTGGCGCGCATTGTGTCGGTGGGGCGCGATTTGCGTGCACCACGCGGTCAGCGCTTGCGCGAAGCCTTGGAGCGCTTGGGCCCCATTTTTGTGAAGTTCGGTCAGGTGCTGTCCACCCGCCGTGACTTGCTGCCTTTTGATATTGCAGATGAGCTGGCGCTGTTGCAAGACCGCGTGCCGCCTTTCCCCTCGGCGGTGGCCGTCGCCATCATTGAACGCTCGTTCGGCCGCCCGCTTGGCGAGGTGTTTATCGACTTTACCCATCAACCTGTGGCCAGCGCATCGATTGCGCAAGTGCATTTTGCGGTCATCAAAGACCGCAATGGCCAGACCCGCGAGGTGGCTGTCAAAGTGCTGCGGCCTGGCATGCTCAACGTCATCGACAAAGACCTCAGCCTCATGCGCATGATGGCGGCTTGGGTGGACCGCTTGTCGGCCGATGGCAAACGCTTAAAGCCCCGCGAGGTGGTGGCCGAGTTTGACAAGTACTTACACGACGAGTTGGATCTGATTCGCGAAGCCGCCAATGCCGCGCAGTTGCGTCGCAACATGGACGGTTTGAACTTGGTGTTGATTCCAGAAATGCTGTGGGACTTCTGCCATACCGAAGTGATCGTGATGGAGCGCATGAATGGCGTGCCGATCAGTCAGGTGGACCGTTTGCGCCAAGCCGGTGTCGATATCCCGAAGCTGGCCCGCGACGGCGTGACCATCTTTTTCACTCAGGTGTTTCGCGATGGTTTTTTCCATGCCGACATGCATCCTGGCAACATCCAAGTCAGCTTGGACCCTGCCACTTTCGGGCGCTATGTGTCGTTGGACTTTGGCATCGTGGGCACGCTGACCGAATACGACAAAGAGTATTTGGCGCAAAACTTCACTGCCTTTTTCAGACGCGACTACAAGCGCGTGGCCGAGTTGCATGTGGAGTCGGGCTGGGTGCCTGCGGACACACGGGTGGACGAGTTGGAGTCGGCCATCCGTGCCGTGTGCGAACCTTATTTTGATCGGCCGTTGAAAGAAATTTCTTTGGGCATGGTGCTGATGCGCTTGTTCCAGACCTCGCGTCGCTTCAATGTGGAGATTCAGCCGCAACTCGTGTTGTTGCAAAAGACCTTGCTCAATATTGAAGGCTTGGGGCGTCAGCTCGACCCCGAGTTGGACTTGTGGAGCACGGCCAAGCCTTTCTTGGAAAAGTGGATGATCGACCAAGTCGGGCCCAAAAAACTGTGGCACCAATTGGTGGCCGAAGCGCCGCGTTATGCCAAGCTCCTACCCGAGTTGCCCCGTCTGGTGCATGACTTTTTGAAGCACCGTCAAAGTGATGGCCATGGTCAGCTGCAGTTGCTGATTGAAGAGCAGAGGCGTACCAACCGTTTGTTGCAGCGCCTCCTCTGGTGTGGTGTGGGCTTCTTGCTTGGATTGGTGGTGATGCAGGTGTTTGTACGGCTGCATTCGTTCTTTTAATGCTTTAACGGAGTTGACCCGTGCTGCTCACACTCGTCATCGTCTATTTGCTGGTCACCATTGCGATTGGTTTGATGGCCGCCAAGCGTGTTCAAAACTCGGCTGATTTTGCGATCGCGGGCCGACATTTACCCATGGCCATGATCGTGACCACCACGTTTGCAACGTGGTTTGGTTCAGAGACCGTCCTGGGCATTCCTGCCAAGTTTGTGAATGGCGGTTTGCATGGGGTGGTGGAAGACCCGTTTGGTGCGGGGTTTTGTTTAATTTTTGTTGGCTTGTTCTTCGCGGGCAAGCTCTACCGCATGACGCTGCTGACCATCAGCGACTATTACCGCGAGCGCTATGGCCGCCTGGTGGAAGTGATTTGCTCGCTCATCATCATGGTCAGCTATTTGGGTTGGGTATCAGCCCAAGTCACGGCTTTGGGCTTGGTCTTCAATGTGTTGTCCAACAACCTCATCAGCATTGAGTTGGGCATGGTGATTGGGGTGGTGTCCATCTTGGCCTACACCTTGTTTGGTGGCATGTGGTCGGTGGCGATCACCGACTTCATCCAGATGATCATTTTGGTCGTGGGCCTGTCCATCTTGGCCGTGTTTGCGGCAGACCAAGCCGGTGGCGCGGACAAGGTGGTGAACTTGGCCCTCAGCAAGGACCTGTTCAAGTTTTTCCCAGAACCCAATTTCAAAGAGATGGCGTTTTTCTTTGCCGCGGCCATCACCATCATGTTTGGTTCGATTCCGCAGCAAGACGTGTTTCAGCGGGTCATGTCGGCCAACAGCCTTGAAGCCGCCACGCGGGGGCCTGTAATTGGCGGCATTTGCTACATCTTGTTTGCCTTTGTGCCCATGTTCTTGGTGGTCAGCGCCATGCTCATCATGCCCGAGAAGGCAGCAACCTTGATGGCAGAAGATCCGCAAAAAGTGCTGCCCACCTTGGTGATGGAGCACATGCCCTTCATCATGCAAGTGCTGTTTTTTGGCGCTTTGCTGTCGGCCATCAAATCATGTGCCTCGGCCACCTTGTTGGCCCCGAGTGTGACCTTCACTGAAAACATTTGGCGTCAATTCCGTCCTCACCAAAGCGACAAGCAAGAGTTGTTGGCCATGCGTTTGACGGTGCTGGTTTTCAGCGTGGTGGTGCTGTGCTATGCCATCCTGATGCAAGGCACCTCGATTTACGAGATGGTCTCGGGGGCCTACCAAGTACCTTTGGTTGGGGCTTTTGTGCCTTTGACGTTTGGCCTGTACTGGAAGCGTGCCACTACCCAAGGCGCTATTTTTGCGATTGTGTTGGGCTTGCTGACCTGGGGCCTGTTTTTGGCCACACCCGCTGGACAGGAGTTTCCTGCGCAGTTGGCGGGTGTGTTGGCCAGTTTGGTCGGCATGGGGGTGGGGTCGGTTGGCCCGCAGGCCATTCGCAACGCCCACGGCAGCCACCACAAACTGGTGGGCGCGACCTGACGCACGCCGCCACAACGGGTGGGGTGCCTGTGAGGGCTTGAAGATCGGCTCGCCGCCTATAATTACGGGTTTTACCCCATCTTCCTGCCATGCCCATTTATGCCTACAAATGCGGGTCCTGCGGCCATGCCAAGGACGTCCTGCAAAAAATCGCGGATGCCCCGCTGACCGATTGCCCGGCCTGCGGTAAACCCACATTCTCCAAACAACTCACAGCTGCTGGTTTCCAGCTCAAAGGCTCGGGTTGGTACGCCACCGATTTCAAAGGCGGCTCGGGCGGTACTTCCGCTCCCGCTGCCACGCCCAGTGGCGAGACCAGCACAACGGCCGCGCCTGCGGCGGCCAGCACCAGCGACAGTGGCACCGCCGCTGCCGGCGGTTGTGGCGCGTCTTGCGCCTGCCATTGAGTCTCTTTCTGAACGATTTTTCAACGCACTGAACGCACCATCATGCCGATTAAAAAATACCTGCTTGCAGGCCTCTTGGTTTGGACACCCTTGGCCATCACGGTCTGGGTGCTGACTTGGCTGGTGGGTGTCATGGACGGCATGTTCTTGGGCACCATCGGTCCTTTGGTGTCGCATGACACGTTGACGTCCTTGCGTCAGATCACAGGGCTTGGCGTGGTGCTGGTTTTGGTGGGCTTGTTGGTCACGGGCGCCTTGGTGTCGAACGTGGCGGGTCGTTGGTGGGTCAAACAGTGGGACAAATTGTTCACCCATATTCCCATCGTCAAGTCGATTTACACCAGTGTAAAAAAAGTCTCCGACACGCTGTTTTCCAGCAATGGCAATGCCTTTCGTCAGGCTTTGCTGGTTCAGTACCCCCATGCGGGCATGTGGACTATCGCGTTTCAAACCGGTATGCCCGTAGGCGAGGTTGCTTCTAAGCTCAGCAGCGAGCACCTCAGCGTGTATGTGCCCACCACACCCAACCCCACCAGTGGCTTTTTCTTGTTGGTGCCTCGCACCGATGTGATTGAGCTTGAGATGAGCGTTGACGAAGCGTTGACGTATGTGATTTCCATGGGTGCCGTGTCCCCCGGTGCCGCCGTAATTCAAGAAAAGAGAAAATAAAAATGGCAATGCGTTCCCACTATTGCGGTCTCGTGACCGAAGCCCTCAATGGCCAAACCGTGAGTCTGTGCGGCTGGGTTAACCGTCGTCGTGACCACGGCGGTGTGATCTTCATTGACTTGCGTGACCGCGAAGGCTATGTACAAGTGGTGTGCGATCCTGATCGCCCTGAGATGTTCAAAATTGCTGAAGACGTGCGCAATGAGTTTTGTATCCAAGTCAAAGGCTTGGTGCGCGCCCGTCCAGAAGGCACCACCAACGAAGGCTTGAAGAGCGGCAAGATTGAAGTCTTGTGCCACGAGCTCATCGTCTTGAACGAATCGGTCACGCCGCCGTTCCAAATCGACGACGACAACCTGTCTGAGACCACACGCCTCACACACCGCGTGCTTGATTTGCGTCGTCCGTACATGCAAAACAACCTGATGTTGCGCTACAAAGTGGCCATGGAAGTGCGCAAGTACCTCGATGAAAACGGTTTTGTCGACATCGAAACGCCCATGCTCACCAAGAGCACGCCCGAAGGCGCGCGCGACTACCTCGTGCCCAGCCGCGTGCACGATGGTCAGTTTTTTGCGCTGCCACAGTCGCCTCAGTTGTTCAAACAGTTGTTGATGGTGGCGGGCTATGACCGTTACTACCAAATCACCAAGTGCTTCCGTGACGAAGACTTGCGTGCTGACCGTCAACCTGAATTCACCCAGATTGATATTGAAACCTCGTTCTTGAGCGAGGAAGAAATCCGCGACATGTTCCAAGGCATGATCAAGCGCGTGTTCACCAACACCATTGGCGTGGACCTCGGCGAGTTCCCTGTCATGACGTACCAAGATGCGATGCATTTGTACGGGTCAGACAAGCCCGACCTGCGCGTGAAGTTGCAGTTCACCGAAGTGACCGACGTCATGGGCGATGTGGATTTCAAAGTGTTCTCCGGTGCCGCCAATATGAAGGGCGGTCGCGTGGTGGCCCTGCGCGTGCCCAATGGTTCGGTCGAAGGCGGTGGCATCAGCCGTGGCGAAATCGACGCGTACACCGAGTTCGTCAAGATCTACGGCGCCAAAGGCTTGGCCTACATCCGCGTCAACGACCTGTCCAAAGGTCGTGACGGTTTGCAGTCACCCATCGTCAAGAACATCCACGACGCGGCATTGAATGCGGTGTTGGAGCGTTCGGGCGCGCAAAATGGTGACCTGATTTTCTTCGGTGCCGACAAAGCCAAGATCGTGAACGACGCCATCGGTGCCTTGCGCATCAAGATCGGTCACAGCGAGTTCGGTAAGAAAAACGGTTTGTTCGAAGACCGTTGGGCCCCGATGTGGGTGGTGGATTTCCCCATGTTCGAATTCGACGACGAAAGCCAGCGCTACACCGCTGTGCACCACCCCTTCACAGCGCCCAAAGACGGCCACGAAGACTGGATGGTCACCGCGCCTGAGAAGTGCATCTCCAAGGGCTACGACATGGTGTTGAACGGTTGGGAAATGGGCGGCGGCTCGGTGCGTATCCACCGCGCTGACGTGCAACAAAAAGTGTTTGATGCCTTGAAGATCACACCTGAAGAAGCCCAGCTCAAGTTTGGCTTCTTGCTCGACGCTCTGCAATACGGCGCGCCACCGCACGGTGGTTTGGCCTTCGGTTTGGACCGCATCGTGACCTTGATGACGGGCGCGGAATCCATCCGCGACGTGATTGCTTTCCCCAAGACCCAGCGCGCGCAGTGTTTGCTCACCCAAGCCCCCAGCCCTGTGGACGAAAAACAGTTGCGCGAATTGCACATTCGCTTGCGCAACGTGGATGCAGCGAAAACCGCGTAAAACGCGGGTCACGCAAACGGGTCAGGCTCTTTCTGGTTTTTGCGTGCAACGCCACCTTCGGGTGGCGTTTTTATTCTGGGCGATGCTGTCCGATTGCACGCTTCAGTACTGACTTGTGTTTGTGTTCCACTAGCCCTTGCTTACCTTGGATTGACTCAGCATGCCAATTTCGAATCACGCCACGCACTATTGCACTTTGCACACGGCGTCACGCCGTTTGGCATTCAGCCAAGTCGGAGACGTCAACAGTCCCCATGTGTTGCTGTGCCTGCCTGGTTTGTTGGAAACGCGTACAACTTTTGATCCAGTGCTGAACATGGCGCAAGGCGTGCCAGGTGTGCGCCTCATCGCGTTGGACCATTGCGGGCGCGGTGACTCTGACCCTCTGCCCGGTGATGCGGGCTACACCATGTCGGTGTATTTGCAAGATATTGTGCAATTCTTGCGACAAGAGGTGATGCATCCGGGCCAACCCATGCCGCGCATTGAGGTGTTGGGCACCAGCATGGGAGGCATCTTGGCCATGTACCTGGCCTCGGACCCTGCCAATGGGATTGAAGGTTTGTTCTTTAATGACATCGGTTTGAATTTGAGTTGGATGTCGATTTACGGTTTGTCCGATTATTTGAAGCAAGCTGGTCGCATGCCTAATCCACAAGAATTGGTGGCGCAACTTGGCGTGCATTTGGGTGTGGTGTTGGCTGTGCAATCACCGTCGCACTTTGACTTGCCTTACCGCAAAGACTGGAAGGGCATGAAGTTTGGCCACTTGTTGAAACACTTTCACGGCCCCTTGCGTCTGATCTATGGCAGTGAGTCGGGTGTTTGTTTGTCCGAGCAGGTGCTCGAGATGCAGCGCAAGCACCCTCGTTGTACGGTGTTCGAGGTGCTCGGTGCCAAACACCCGGCGCCATTCAACGAAGCAGTTTGTCAGTTTGTGCTGCGCGATTTACAAGTGGTGTCACAGGCCTCTGTGCATGCCAGCACACGCGCGAGAGATCAGACGCATGGCTTTTGGCCTTGGCTCAAGCGGCGCTACCTAGGCGCCAAAGCGAAGTAACTTCGGCAGCACGCGCCGCATGCAGCGCATCACGTGCATCGCTCGCTTTGCTGTGACGGGGGCGAATGTCATGGCGCCCCAGAACCTGCAAACCTGCGGCGGCGATCCAAGCCAGTAGCTCATCGCGGCTTCTGAGGTCCAAGTGCTCCGCCAAGTCTGACAAGATCAACCAGCCTTCGCCTTGCGGGCTCAGGTGTTCACGCAGTCCCGATAAAAAACCGCGCAACATGCGGCTGCCTTCGTCATACACCGCATGCTCAATGGGTGAGCTCGGACGTGCTGGCACCCACGGCGGGTTGCACACGACCAGGGGGGCTTGGCCGGGTGGGAACAAATCGGTTTGCACGAGATCGACTTTGTCGAGTCGTTGCAAGCGCTGCAGGTTGTCGCGTGCACAGGCGATGGCACGTGGGTCTTGGTCAGTCGCCACAATACGCCGCACGCCGCGTTTGGCCAAGACTGCAGACAACACGCCAGTGCCTACGCCAATGTCAAAGGCCAAGTTTTTGTCACGGATGGGTGTGCTAGCCACCAAGTCCACATACTCACCGCGCACAGGTGAGAAAACGCCGTAATGCGGATGAATGCGGTTGTTCGGCGCTTCGCCCAAGGCTGGAATCTCGACGCCTTTTTTATGCCATTCGTGCGCCCCTACCAAGCCCAGCAGTTCGCGCAGTGACACCATGCACGCCTTGTCCTGGGCCGGTCCCCAAGCTTCGGTGCATGCCTCGCGCAGATCAGGCGCACGACGCAAGGGGATGGTGTAGTCGCCATTCATGGGCACCAGCACCATGGCCAGTGTGCGGGCGCGTTGACCTTGGGCTTGGCGGTGCAGGTGAAATGCCTGGGCTGGTGAAATGTCGAGTGCGGGAACTTTGTTTTTTTTCGTTGGCTTGCGATCGACACGACGCGCCAAGGCTTGGAGCAATTGGCGCGCGTTGTGAAAGTCTCCTTGCCACAACAGCCCCGTGCCCTCACACGCCAAACGGTAGGCCGCGTCGGCGGTGAGCGCGTCATCTGCCATCACGATGCGACGTGGTGCAGGTGCCCCGCTTTCTGCGCGCCATGTGGGTAAGTTGTCTGGTGGAGAAAGCATGCATGCATCATAGAGGTGAAGCACTCAGGCGGGCTTGTTCAATGTGGGTTGAATTCCCAAATGACACCGATTTGCCAGCGCTGGCTTGCTGGCTCTGCCCAGGTACTGCCATGCATCACCACGCTGTTCGACTTGCCTAGATGGGTGTAGCGAATCAGCGGTTTGAGGGTGTCACCGTCAGCGCATGCCCAATGGAAAGTGGCTTGGACGTATTGACCAGCATGTTGCGTGTTCACAAGATCGGAGTAGTGGCTGTTGACTTGTGAGAGTTTGGAGATGTGTCGGCCGTAGATCAGCAGGCCTGCATCCAAATCCCACATGCCTGGGCGAGACCAGCGCATCGGCAACCACAACTGAACGGCACTTCGTTCGTACCCAGCGTAGGTGTTTTGATTGAATGTTGTGGTGCCACGTAAGTCGTTCCACAGTGTGTGGATGGCCAATCCAGCCAAGAAGTCTGAATGCGCGGGTATGTCGTCAGCAAGAGAAACGAATCCTCGCCAGCGTGTTTCCAGATTGGAAATCCCTGTCATGCTCCCCGAATCACGGCTGGTGTACTTTTGCTGGCCGAGCAAAGCATCGCCTTCCCATTGGATCGAAGACCAAGTACGCGTCACATGCACACCCATTTCTGGGCCTTGCAATTGCATGAGTCCTGGCTCCTGGTATCGATTCAAGCCACCGCTGACACCCCAACGCAAATGCGGCGCATCTTGGCTGAATGCCGAAGAAGCCAAGGAGTACAAGCCAACGCTGACAAGGCTTAAGAAGCAGTGAATCCGTGTCATTGCGTTTGTATGCGAACCATGTTGATGGTGGGATTGTTAAATATGGTCAATTGCGTGGTGTCTGCGTTGGACGCATTCACCGAGCCAGATTGACTGCGGGTGTTCAATGCTGTGTAAATGGTGACCGTGGCTTTGCTGGCTGTCAATGCGGTGTTGGTCTGCACATCGGTGATGCGAATAGAGCCTACTTTGCCCGTGTATCGATAAAACTGGTCCTTGCTATCTGCGTTCGCATTCGCACCATAGGCTTGTGTCGCACAGGCCTGCCCACCCAAAAAGTTGGGTTTGCTGAAGACACAAATTTGAGCCTGTGTAATGACGGGGTCGCCGCTTGAGCTGTTGGTATTGGGCGATCCACCGCTCTCTGTGAGGCCCAACAAGCGATATGCGCTGGCGGTTAAACGTAGGGCAGGTTTGGTGACGGTCTGGCTGCCATCGTTCACGCTCAGGTGCATGGCGGATGAACCTGCCAGATTGAGTGCGGCAATATCCGTGGTCAGAGCATTTTCAACGTCGGTGAGCGTTGCTCCCGCTTTGGCACTCATCAAAGCTGCTACACCCCCAGAGGTGAGGGCGGTGGCCGGTGAGGTTCCTGCGATTTCTTGCCAGCAATCGTAGCTACCTGCTGAGGTGCACAGCACGGGCAGCACGTAGCGACCTGAACCATCCACATCACCACCCAATGCAATCACTTTGGCTTGCACGCTGAAGTTGGCATAACTGGCCAAACCGCCGTAGCCCAATTTGGCTGCGGACACACTCAAAGCGTTGCTCACGCAAGCAGGAAAAGCGATGGCCGTTTTGGTGCCCCCGTTGCCTGTGGCGACGACGGGCAGCACCCCTTGACTGCGCAAATTGGTGAAAGCAGTTTTGAACAAGGTGCCCACATAATTGCTGTCGCAAGCCGCACCATAGCTGCCTGAACCTAAGCTGAGGTTCATCGCCACGATGGGCGTGAGATTGGCGGTGCGTCTGCGCTTGGCTTCTGCGGTGAGCCATTCCACAGCCGCCAATAAATCGCCTGCTGAGGCGGACATCGATTTGTTGCCACTGCTGGTGATGGTTTGGTTGAAAACTTGCACCGGTAATATTTGCGCGTTAGGTGCAATCCCGTTAATCACCACGTTGTCACTCGTGGTGTAGCGCATGCTGGCGGCGGATGCCATGCCTGTGCCATGGCCGCAACCCGCTTGAATGGCTTCGCTGCGGCTGCCGATCCATGTGTCCACACAGCTGCGTGCGGCTGTGGCGGAGGCTGTGTCGATGTTTTGTCCGTTCGGACAAAAGCTATGGCCGCCGTTGGAGGCTGTGGAAAAACAAACGCCGCTGAGTACTTTGCTGCTCCCGAGTGCAGGGTGACGCTCCTCAACACCTGAGTCCAGAATGGCAATGATCTGGCCATTGCCGTCGACGGCGCGCGAGTTCAGCGTGGGTTGCGCTGTGACGCCATCGAAACTCATTTTGATGGCGTCGGTGCTCTTGCTCAATGTGCTGCTCGCTATGCCTTGCGTGGACATGGGGATATCAGAATAGACAGCGGAGACGCCTTTGAGTTTGGGCAGCAAATCCAGCTCACAGGCGTTCAAATCGATGCGCACCGCATTGCCAGAGTTGGGTGTATGCGCTTGGTTGATGCGCGCCGCTAAATCAGCCGTAGCGCATGCGCTGCCTGTGGCGGCTTGCAGCACATTGTGTGCATTGGCTTTTAATGCAGTTAAAAAGTCTTGTTGACTTTGAGCGCGTTGCTCATCCTCAGACAAAAGAATGGCGTTGATACCAGACACTGTTGCGTTGCTGTCCAGCGCCACAAACACCGAGACGGTATCTTCTGTGTTGCTGGGTGCGATATCGGCGACCTGTGTCGCCACGGCTGGGTTAGGCGTGTCGTTGAGTGTGGTGCTGCCACCACCTCCTCCTCCACATCCAGAAAGTAAAACAACAAGCAGGGCTGTGACAATGCGTTGAGAATTCAAAAGAGTCAAGGTCATAAGGGCATCTGGAATGAACTTATATTTATATATCTTCACTGTAAATCGGATGTGTGTGCATCACTTGAACAGATCTTTACATTTGAAATAACGCCTAGATTAATGAATACTTTTCGTATAGCTACTTACAACATTCACAAAGGCGTGCAAGGCGTAGGCCCCGTGCAGCGCTTGGAAATTCATAACCTCGGCCATGCGGTGGAACAGTTCGATGCCGATGTGATTTGCTTGCAAGAGGTGCGGGCCTTCAACCGTTTGCATGCGCGACGCTTTGAGCGCTGGCCCGATTTGGGGCAAGCCGAGTTTTTAGCACCTGAAGGTTACACACCGGTGTATCGCACCAATGCCATCACCCGTCATGGGGAGCACGGCAATGCCTTGCTTAGCCGTTGGCCGGTGGTCACGCATCGCCATGAAAACATGTCGGACCATCGGTTTGAACAACGTGGCTTGTTGCATGTCACGCTCACTTTGCAAGCGCGGTGTGTGCATGTGATTGTCATCCACTTGGGGCTGTTGCCTGCCAGTCGCGTGCGACAAATTGAACAATTGCAACGCTACATCGAACGTGAAGTTCCACACGATGCGCCTTTGTTGGTGGCAGGGGACTTCAACGACTGGGGCCACACGGTGACACGCATGATGGCTCGTGCAGGCCTGCACACCAATGTGGACACGCCGGTGGCGACCTACCCCTCGCGCTTGCCCTTGGTGCAACTTGATCATGTGTATGCCCGTGGTGTGCACCGTGTGGCCACGCATGTACCAAGGGGCGGTATTTGGGGTCGTATGTCTGACCACTTGCCTTTGTTGAGCGAGTTCGCGTGGGATGCGCCATGACGGTTGAACATGCTGCACACGACATTCGTTTGCTGCGTGGCGGCGTGGATTTGTTTGCGGCGTTGATCAGCGCCATGGATGCGGCACAACGTGAGGTGCGTTTAGAAACCTATATTTTTGATTTTTCGGGTACGGGTGCAGATGTGGGCGACGCATTGGTGCGTGCCGCGCAACGCGGAGTGGCGGTTTATGTGGTGGTGGACGGCGTGGGCACAGGTCAGTTGCCACCTGCGTGGGCGCAGCGTTTTATCCAAGCCGGGGTGCGCTGCCATGTGTATTCGCCTTTAACGCGTTTTGGATTTTGGATTCCCAGCGGCTGGCGGCGTTTGCATCGCAAACTGTGCGTGGTCGATCAAGTGGTGGCATTTTGTGGCGGCATCAATATCTTGGATGACTATTTGGATCCGCATGTCCATGGCTTACTCCAGGCCCCACGGTTGGATTACGCCGTCAGCGTGCGCGGACCAGTGGTGCGCGCGGTGCACGACACCATGACCCAACTTTGGTCGCGCATGGAGGCTGTTCAAGAGCTGCGCAGCCAAGACATTGCGGGTGCCCTCGACGCCTTGCGCAGTGCCGACCAAGACCTGACCCTGCCGTCACGCGGCGCGGTGCAGCTGGTGTTGCGTGACAACGTGCGCCATCGTGTGCAAATTGAAAGGGTGTATCGCAAAGCGCTGGCCACGGCCCGCGAAGACGTGGTGCTGGCCAGCGCTTATTTTTTTCCAGGACTGCGTTTGCGTCGTGCCTTGGTGATGGCCTCGCGTCGCGGCGTTCGGGTACGGTTGTTGTTGCAAGGGCAGTACGAGTATTTTCTGCCCTACCACGCCTCACGTCAGTTGTATGGCCAGTTGATGGCAGCTGGCATCGAGATTTATGAATACCACGCCAGCTATTTGCATGCCAAGGTCGCCGTGGTGGATCGACACTGGGTGACCGTGGGGTCGTCCAACCTTGATCCTTTGAGCTTGCTGCTGGCGCGCGAGGCGAATTTGGTCATGCGTCATGCGCCGCTGGCTCAAGCCTTGCAAACGAGCTTGTGCGAAGCGATCGCTGCGGGTGCCACCCGGGTCGATCCGCAAGCCTATCTGGGTCGTGCTTGGTTGAGCCGTTGTGTGGACTGGTTGGCCTCGGCGGTGCTGCGTTTTGGCGTGTTTTTAACCGGGAAACGCTACTGAGTATGGGGCTGTTTGTTCGCTGCTACCATCGTTGCCATGAATGCCAAAGACAACTTTGAAGGCACGCCGGTTTCTGTCAAGATCCGTGAGCGTATTGCCGCCGCGCGCAAGCGTTTCCATTCCAACGACAACATTGCCGAATTCATCCAACCCGGTGAACTCGAAGCCTTGTTGGACGAGGTCGAAACCAAGATGCAAGGGGTGCTCGACAGCTTGGTGATTGACACCGAACACGACCACAACACCGGCGACACCGCGCGCCGTGTGGCCAAGATGTATTTGCAAGAGGTCTTCAAAGGCCGCTATGTGCAAGCACCCGCCATCACCGAGTTTCCCAATGCTGAGCACTTGAATGAGCTGATGATCGTTGGCCCCATCACCGTGCGCAGC
>Ga0228699_1000455_pt1 | contig 30555 bp, 30 predicted proteins | sample McNCre217_Aug_MG_FD_178016 | JGI IMG/M metagenome (GOLD analysis project Ga0228699, IMG submission 178016) | Freshwater microbial communities from McNutts Creek, Athens, Georgia, United States - 2-17_Aug_MG | ecosystem: Environmental > Aquatic > Freshwater > Creek | place: USA: Georgia... | reverse complement strand
ATCGTGTTGGCGGTGATGATGTTCAAGTCGTCCAGCAACTTGGCCGCAGCGTATGGCATTGCGGTGTGTACCGACATGTTGATCACCACCGTGCTGACCTTCTTTGTGATTCGCTACGGTTGGAAATACCCGCTGTGGTTGTGCTTGGCTGCGACTGGATTCTTCTTCGCCGTCGATGTGGTGTTCTGGGCCTCTAACTTGCTCAAACTGTTTGAAGGCGGCTGGTTCCCCTTGCTGATTGCATCGGTCATCATGATGCTGATGCTCACTTGGCGCGATGGTCGCGGCATCTTGGCCGAAAAGCGCAAAGAAGACGCACTGGACCTGGGCAGTTTTTTGGACGCCGTGTTCTTGTCGCCCCCCACACGTGTGGATGGCACAGCGGTGTTCTTAACCACGGGCAAGGGTTCAGTACCTAACGCCATGCTGCACAACTTGAAACACAACAAAGTGCTGCATCAGCAAAACTTGTTTGTGAATGTGCAAAACCACGAAGTGCCCTGGATTGATGAGACTGAACGCTTAGAGATCACTGCCTTGGGACACGACTGCTGGCAAGTTGTGATTCATTACGGCTTCAAAGACGACCCCGATGTGCCCGGCGCCTTGACCCATTTGCGCGGCATGGGCTGTGAAGTCAGCCCCATGACCACCAGCTATTTCTTGTCGCGTGACAGCATCGTGCCCACCATCGGCACGGGCATGGCGCAGTGGCGCGAAAAACTGTTTGCGCAAATGCACCTCAATGCCAGCTCAGCTGCTGATTTCTTGAATTTGCCGAGCAACTCCGTGGTGGAGTTGGGCAGCAAAATTGAAATTTAAAACCATGCACATCCTCTTCGTCGCAGACCCGCTGTCGTCCTTCAAAATTTACAAGGACAGCACGTTTGCGATGATGCGTGAAGCGCAGCGGCGTGGCCACCAGGTCTTGGCCTGCGAACCGCAAGACATCGTGTGGCAAAGCGGTCAACGTGTCACGGCCCGCGTGCAGCGCGTGCACCTGACGGGTCATGCCGAGGCGTGGTACGAGGTGCAAGGCATTGATGAGCACATGGCTTTGAGCGCTTGCGATGCTGTGGTGATGCGCAAAGACCCGCCCTTTGACAGCGAATACTTCTACGCCACGCACTTGCTCGAACAAGCCGAGCGCGAAGGCGCCAAGGTGTTCAACAAACCCAGCGCTTTGCGTGATCACCCCGAGAAGCTGGCAATTCTGGAATTCGCCCAATTCATCAGCCCCACCTTGGTCACCCGTGACCCGCAGGCTGTGCGCGCCTTTCATGCGCAGCACCGCGACATCATCTTGAAGCCGCTCGACGGCATGGGCGGCATGGGCATCTTCCGTGTCAAAGACGATGGCCTGAACCTGGGCGCCATCATCGAAACCCTCAACCGTGACGGCGCGCAAACCGTGATGGTGCAAAAGTTCATTCCTGCCATCGACAAGGGCGACAAGCGCGTGCTCGTCATCGGCGGCAAGGTCGTGCCTTACTGCTTGGCCCGCATTCCACAAGGCGGCGAAGTGCGCGGCAACCTAGCCGCAGGCGGCAAAGGCGTGGCCCAAGCCATTTCTGCGCGTGATCAAGAAATTGCGGAAGCCCTCGGCCCAGTGCTCGCCCAACGTGGCTTGCTGCTCGTGGGGCTTGATGTGATTGGCGACTGCCTGACCGAGGTCAACGTCACCAGCCCCACGTGCTTTCAGGAAATCTTTGATCAAACGGGCTTTGATGTCGCGGCGATGTTCGTCGACGCGCTAGAAAAAGCGGCGGCTTAAACCCGACAGCCAATCACCGAAGCCAGCAGGCGCCCTGGCGCAATACGGCGACATTGAGGCGCGCCAGCGACGACGAGCCGTGTTGCGCCAGGGCGCCTGCTGACGTAGCAACACAACAGCGGCTGCGAAACCTTCAATATTTAAGTCTTGAACACTCAAGCCTTCAACACTTCGCCATCGACAAACACCTTCAACTCGCCGGGCAAAAAGGGTGTCCATACCTCATTGGTCGTGAGCGGCGTTGTGACCACCACCGCGACGCGGTCATCCGGTGACGCGTGCTCGGCAAAATTGATGCTCATGTCTTGGTCGCTCAAGGTCGCTTTGGCAAACGGGTGTTTGCGTTCAACGTAGCACAGGTTGGTTGACGCATGGGCCCACAAGGCCTGACCGTTGGAGAGCAAAAAGTTGAAGGTGCCGAACTTGGCGATTTGCGGCACCAACTCACGCAGCGTGAGCGTGAGTTCTTGCACCGAGGGCACGCTGGCGTGTGACTTGGCCAGCTCCTGCATCAACCAGCAAAACGCTTGCTCGCTGTCGGTTTGCCCGACCGGCTTGAAGTTGCCGTGCAAACGCGGCGCATAGTTTTCCAGATTGCCGTTGTGCGCAAACACCCAGTAGCGGCCCCAGAGCTCACGCACAAAGGGATGGCAGTTCTCCAGAGAGACCACGCCTTGGGTGGCTTTGCGAATGTGTGAAATCACATTGCGGCTTTTGATCGGGTACTTGCGGATCAGCTCGGCCACGGGCGAGGTGCTGGCGGGCAAGTGGTCAATGAAATGACGCAGGCCTCGGTCTTGTGCTGACCCTTCAAAGAAGGCGATGCCCCAGCCATCGGCGTGGTGGTCGGTCACGCCCGCGCGTTGAGCAAACCCCGTGAAACTGAAGGTCGCATCGGTGGGGTTTTTGCAGTTGAGTCCTAGCAGTTGACACATGGCGCGTGGTTCAAAAGTTTAAGCATGTTCGTGATGAGGCACTTCGCGGATACGCCATGCCGCCAGCAGGGCCAACGAGCAGGTGGCGGCCAGCATCAAAAACACCTCGTCAAATGCGGCCAAGCGCGCAGGCGATGTGATGGCGTTGGTCAAGGTGTCACCATGCGCGCTCAAGCGCCATTCCAACAAAATGCCGCACAAGCTTACGCCTGCGGCGCCGCCCAACATGCGCAAGAAATTGATGGTGCTGGCGCCTTGTGGAATCATGTGTTTGTCCAACGACCGCATGGCACCAATGTTGAGCGAGGGCAGCACAAAGCCCAGTCCAATGCGCCCCAAGATGGCCAAGGCCACCAGTACCCACAGCGCAGTCTGCAGATTGACGATGCACATCAAGGCAAAAGACAGCGACAACAAGGTCAACCCCACGCTGACCAAAATATGTGTGGGATGGGTGCTGGAGTAGCGCCCCACCACCGCAATCGTCACCGCCAACACCAAGCCTGCAGGCAGCATCAAGGTGCCCACATGGCTGGGCGAGAGCCCCAAGCCCAGTTGCAAATACACCGGAATCAAATAGGTTGAGCCAAACAGGGCGATGCCATAGGTGAACGCCACCAAGGTGCCCATGGCAAAGGTGCGGTGATTGAATAAGGCCAAGTTCATCAAAGGCAAGCCGCCTTGTGCGGCTTGATGGCGTTGCCAAGCAACAAAGCCGACCAGACAGGCCAAGGCCATGGCGATCAAGCCAGTGGCCAATCCGGCTTGCCCACTGTGCAAGGTCACCAAGCCGTTGAGCAAACACAAGGTGCCCACTGTGGCCAAGGCCAGCCCGCCCACATCCAGGCTGGGGTTGCCGTGATTGGCGCTCACGCCACCGGGTGCCGTGGTGGGCACATAGCGCATCGCCATCCACAGCGAGCCCAAGCAAAACGGCACCACCATGAAAAACAGGGAACGCCAGCCCATCCAATCCACCAACAAACCGCCAATGCTGGGGCCAATTGCGGGGGCCAGCACCACGCCCATGCCAAAAAAGCTGTTCGCGCGCCCTTGCTCCGCGGTGTCAAAGGCACGCAAGATGATGATGGCTGGAATGGGCTGCACCACACCAGCGGCCAGGCCCTCGGCCACACGTGCCACCAACACCAGGTTGTAGTCGCTCGAAATGCCGCCTGCAATGCCTGCCGTCATCAGCAGCACCATGCAGCCCATGAAGGTGCGGCGATAGCCAAAGCGCACCAGCAACCAAGGGGTGGTGAGCATGGACACCGTCATGGCCACCATGAAGCTGGAGCTCACCCACTGGGCGCGCTCCTGACCGATGCCAAATTGCACACTCATGTCGGGAATGCCCACGTTCATGATGGTCGATGAAATGATGGCCGCCATCGAACCAATCATCACCGTCACCAGCAACAGCCAGCGGTGTCGCGTGCCGTAGCGGCTTTGCAGTTCAGCGAGGGACCCAGCTTCGTTCATGTGTGGTGGCTTGTTGACGCTGGCTGCGCTTGTGCGCAGGCAGCACAAATGCAGGCTTTGCGTTGCGCGTGGGCTGGCACGCGTGCCAACAGCTCAGGCGAAAAATGCACATTCACGCACCAGCAGGCGGTGGGTTGGCCGCTGTCTTGGGCGCTCGCCATGGCGCACTTGTTGGGCTTGCCGCACAAGGGGCAAGCGCAAGGGTCAGGTGCGGTGAATGTTGGCGTGGACATACGCCTGAGTGTAGCGAGGCACGCCCTGTTAGAGCGGCCTGTTCATCTGAGCAGCCGTGTGTGGGGTTTATTCGCCCGGCGCGGGACGCACGGCGACCACAAAGTGTTGGGTATCGCCAAAGCATCCGGGCAGACCTTGGTGCTGTTCGTATTCCAGCACCACTTTTTTGCCAATGCTGGCATTGATCTGATCGGCAATCGCCACGTCGCGCACGGTGAACTCAAGTTTTTCAGGGATCGTGGGCATCACCGCCAAGGCACGAATTTGCTCGCCCTCCCAGGTTTTGCAGATCCAACCTTTGTAGGACAGCTTTTGCACATAGCCCACGCTTTCGCCTTTGGAGTAGGTGAAGTGGTAAGCGAACAGCAGGTACAGACCGACGGCCAATATAGCCGTCAGCACCAAACCGACCAAGGTGCGAAGTGCGAAACGAACGAGCGTCGGAATGAAGTTAGAGGTCATGTCCAAATGATAGTGGCTTGCTGCAAAAAAAAAACGGCTTCCGAAGAAGCCGTTTCATCAAAATCAAGTGAGGTGCCGCTTAAGCAACGCCCGCCTTGACTTTCAAGCGCCAAGCGTGCAGCAAAGGCTCGGTGTAGCCGCTGGGTTGCTCTTTGCCTTTGAACACCAAGTCCAGTGCCGCTTGGTAGGCTGCACCGTTGCTGAAGCGACCGGCCATTTTTTGGTACAGCGGATCGCCTGCGTTTTGCTTGTCCACCACCGAGGCCATGCGTTTGAAGGTGGCCTTCACTTCAGCGGGCGTCACGATGCCGTGTTGCAACCAGTTGGCGATGTGTTGGCTGGAAATACGCAAGGTGGCGCGGTCTTCCATCAGGCCGACGTTGTGGATGTCGGGCACTTTGGAGCAGCCCACGCCTTGGTCAATCCAACGCACCACATAGCCCAAGATGCCTTGCACGTTGTTGTCCAACTCTTGCTGTTTGTCGGCCGCGCTCCACTTGGGCTTGGCCACCACCGGCACTTGCAGCAGGTCGTTCAAGAGGCTGTCGCGCACTTTGTTGTAGTCCACCTTCTCCAACTCTTTTTGCACGTCGGTGACCTTGACCTGGTGGTAGTGCATGGCGTGCAGCACGGCCGCTGTGGGGCTGGGCACCCACGCGGTGTTGGCACCGGCTTTGGGGTGACCAATTTTTTGCTTCAACATCTCGGCCATCAGGTCGGGCATGGCCCACATGCCCTTGCCAATTTGCGCCTTGCCGCGCAAGCCGCAAGACAAACCGACCAACACGTTGTTCTTCTCGTAGGCTTGAATCCAGGCGCTGGACTTCATGTCGCCCTTGCGCATCATGGGGCCGGCGTACATCGCGGTGTGCATTTCGTCGCCGGTGCGGTCCAGAAAGCCGGTGTTGATGAAGGCCACGCGGCTGGCCGCTGCGGCGATACAGGCTTTCAAGTTCACGCTGGTGCGACGCTCTTCGTCCATGATGCCCAGCTTGACGGTGCTGTCTTTCAAGCCCAAGACCTTCTCGACGCGTGCAAACAACTCAGCGGCAAACGCCACTTCGGCAGGGCCGTGCATTTTGGGTTTGACGATGTAGACCGAACCGGTGCGTGAGTTGCGAATGCCGTTTTTGCCGTGGCCTTGCAAGTCGTGCAGGGCAATGGCGGTGGTGATCACCGCGTCCATGATGCCTTCTGGAATTTCGTGCACCTGGCCGTCTTTGCCTTTGTAAAGAATGGCAGGGTTGGTCATCAAATGACCCACATTGCGAAGGAACAGCAGCGAGCGGCCATGCAACTTGACAGGCTTGCCGTCTTTGCCGGTGTACACGCGGTCAGCGTTGAGACCGCGGGTGAAGGTCTTGCCGTTTTTCTCAACCGATTCGGTCAAAGTGCCTTTAACAATGCCCAACCAGTTGCCATAGGCCAACACCTTGTCTTCGGCATCCACCACGGCCACCGAGTCTTCCAAGTCCAAGATGGTGGACAAGGCGGCTTCCACAATCAGGTCGCTGACGCCTGCAGCGTCCGAGGCGCCAATGGGCGTGTTGCGGTTGATCTGAATGTCCAGGTGTAAACCGTTGTGTTGCAACAGCACCGAAGAAGGTGCAGCGGCATTGCCTTGGAAGCCGACGAATTGGGCTGCTTTGGCCAGTTTGCTGCTCTTGCCATTTTTCAACGACACCACCAACTCGCCATTCACCACGGCGTAGCCGGTCGAGTCAATGTGCGAACCACTCTTGAGGGGCACGGTGCGGTCGAGCACATAGCGTGCGTACTCAATCACTTTGGCGCCGCGCACGGGGTTGTAGCCCTTGCCTTTTTCTGCGCCGTGGGTTTCGGGCAAGGCGTCGGTGCCATACAACGCGTCATACAAAGAACCCCAACGCGCGTTGGCGGCGTTCAAAGCGTAGCGGGCGTTGAGCACAGGCACCACCAGTTGTGGGCCAGCCTGCAAGGCCAATTCGGCGTCCACGTTCTTCGTGGTGGCTTTGACCTTGCCAGGTTGTGGCACAAGGTAGCCAATTTTTTCCAAGAACTTGCGATAGGCCTTCATCTTCTTGATCGGGCCAGGGTTCTGTGTGTGCCAAGCATCCATGGCCGACTGAATGCGATCACGCTCAGCCAGCAAGGCGATGTTTTTGGGCGCCAGGTCTTGCACGATGGCGTCAAAACCTTTCCAAAATTTTTCGCTGCTCACACCGGTGTCTGGCAACACTTTGGTCTCGATGAAACGGTGCAAGGGCGTGGCGACTTGCAGGCTATGAACCTGGGTGCGTGGGGTGGCGGCTTGGGTCATGAAGAAATCTCTCTTAGAAAACAAAACAAATGGCAAAAAGGGAATTCAAGACGAATCTTAGAGGATGGTCATGCTGAGATTGCATCTTGAATTTTCGTGGAGTCGTGACAAATACGGGGGTAATCAGTTCTCAGGCACCAACAAACTGCCATGGCGCAGGCCGCGCCAAGTGCCCAGGCTCAAACCCAAAATCACCAGCGAGGTGATGGCCAGCATCAACGTGGCGGGCATCTGCAACCAGCGGCCATCGGGGGTTTGCGCCAGATGCAAGGTGAGTGCGGTGAACGCGGCCAGCGGAAAACTCATGCCCCAATGGGCCATGCCAAAGGGCTGAGTACGAATGGCATCGAGCTGCGTGAGCACCCACAGCAAAACGAACACACCGATGCCCCACAAGGCCCACACCATGGCGGCGGGTGCGTCGAGTTGGATCAAATCCAAGCCAATGATGGACGGTGGCACCAGCATGATGAACAACGAGGGGCTCATGCGCGCGGGCAGGGGGCCGGCTTGCACCAGGCGCACCACCATCAGGGTTTGCAGCACCGGCCACAACAACACGCCAATCCCAAATTGCGCGGTGGCCCAAGCGCCCAAGCCCATGGGTACGCCACCCAAAGGCGCCAGTACATTGCCCACCACCGGAATAAACAGCACGGGCGTGAACGTGGCCCATTGCAAACCGCCTTCAGCCTGCGGGCGCAGCCAGCGGCCCAGCACCCAGACGGTGGCGGCCAGCTCCAGCAACGACCCCGCACACCACACGGTGCGCAACACCACATCGAGTACTGGCGAGGTGTCCCACAACAAACGAGCGCCTAAGGTGGCCAATAACATCAAGGAAATGGGCAGCGTTGCCATGAAGGCGTGGCGCACGGGGTGCTTCAAATCCGCTTGCACCGCATGCGGGTGTGCGTGCAAACGCACGATGCAGGCCAAGCTCAGGAGGCTAAAAATCAAGGTGGCGATCAAGGCCGCTACCAAGCCCAAACCCAAGGCCATCTCACCAAACTGCGCATCGGCGCGCAGCCATGCGGTGGCCAAGCCACACCAGCCCATGACCAACACAAACCAAACTGGGGCGAGGTGTTCTAAGCGGGCCGTGGCGCGTGCGGTCCAGGTGGGGCGAAAAGCAGAAGAGGTGTTGTTCATGCCCCCAAGTTTAGGTGCAGCGCCTTGCCACAGCGTGCAGGGGATAATCGCGGCATGGACAAACTCAAAGCCTTTGAGTCCTTTGTGTCGGTGGCCCAAAAAGGCAGCTTAACGGCTGCCGCCAAAGCGGAGGGCGTGGCCCCCGCCATCATGGGACGACGCCTGGACAGCTTGGAAGCGCACTTGGGCGTCAAGCTCTTGGTGCGCACCACGCGGCGCATCACGCTGACCCACGAAGGCACGGCTTTTTTAGAAGACTGCCAGCGCTTGTTGGGCGAAGTTGCCAATGCCGAGGCCAGCGTCAGCGCAGGCGGTTTGAAGGCCAGCGGGCATTTGCGCATCACAGCTCCGGCGGGTTTTGGTCGCCGCCATGTGGCGCCCTTGGTGCCCAAATTTCATTTGATGCATCCCGATGTGACGGTGTCGCTCAACCTCAGCGACCGGGTGGTCGACTTGGCGGCAGAGGGTTTTGACTGCGCCGTGCGCGTGGGCGATTTGCCCGATTCTTCTTTGGTCAGCGTGCGCATGGCCGACAACCGCCGCTTGTGCGTGGCCACGCCTGAGTTTTTAAAGCGCTATGGCACGCCACAGTCGCCCAGCGAGTTGACGCGGTTTCGATGCTTGACCTTGTCGAGCGACGCTTCGCAAACACGCGGCTGGGCGTTTCGTGTGCCGACCGCACAAGGCAGCCACGAGGTGATTCACCTGCGCCCCAGCGGCCCCATGGATTGCTCGGACGGCCAAGTGCTGCACGACTGGTGCTTGGCGGGCTATGGCATTGCCTGGCGCAGCACTTGGGAGGTGGAGGCCGAGGTCAAAAGCGGTCAGCTCGTGCCCTTGTTAGAAGAATTTGCGGCGCCACCCAATGGCATTTATGCGGTGTTCTCACAGCGCAAACACCTGCCTTTGCGTCTGCGTTTGTGGATTGACTTTCTCAAAGAGCATTACGGCCACGCCAACTACTGGAGCGCTGGCGCATGACGCAAACCCCCGTCAAATCTGTGGTGCTGTGTGCCGACGACTACGCCTTGAACACCCCGGTGTCACAAGGCATTGTGGCTTTGGCATTGCTGGGTCGCCTGAGCGCAACCAGCGTCATGGTGCACTCGCCCACTTGGGCGCAAGATGCCGTGGCTTTGCGTGATGTGCGTGACCGTTTGGACGTGGGCTTGCACCTGGACTGGACCAGCCACTTTGCGCAACAGGCTGGCTTTGGCGCTGGGTTGGGGCGCGTTATGTGGCGTGCCTGTATGAGCGGTCTGGGCTGGGGCGGCTTTGACGCACAAGCTGTGCGTGACGAGATCGAGCGCCAGCTCGATGCCTTTGAAGCGCATTGGCAAGCCCCGCCTGATCATGTCGATGGCCATCAACACATCCAGCAATTCGCCGGATTACGTGAGCCCTTGATCGAGGTGCTGACACGCCGCTATGGCACTCAGACCAAGCGCCCTTGGTTGCGCGTGTCACAAGTGGATCAACCCGGTTTGAAGAGTCAAATCATTTCCCGCATGGGCGCGCATGCCTTGCAGCGCTGGGCGCAGCAGCATGACTGGCCGGTGGTCGCACCGCTGTTGGGTGTTTATGGTTTTGATGGCAGTTTGGCCGACTATGCCCAACACATGCAAGGCTGGTTGGGCGCTGTGCCACAGGCTAAACAGCCAGCCATCATGATGTGCCATCCTGCGTTGTCAGCGCAAGCCGATGATGACATCGGCCTGGCGCGGGCGCGTGAATTTGCCTATTTCGCCAGCGATGACTTTGTGCAGCACCTGCGCGACGCCGGTGTGCGCTTGGTGCGGGCTTCGGAGACTTTGACATGACCACAGATGCGCCCACTTCTTCTCGCTGGTCACGCTTGGGCCTGTGCCTCTTGCCCATCTTGCTGCTGGTCTTGGCGGCCACGCGTCCTTTGGCCTTGCCCGATGAGGGACGTTATGCCGAGGTGGGCCGCTGGATGTTGCTCAGTGGCGACTGGCTCACGCCGCGTTTGAACGGTATTCCGTTTTTTCACAAACCGCCGCTCTTGTATTGGTTCGAAGCGGCGGCGATGTCGGTGTTCGGTGTGACCCCTTGGGCATCCCGTGTGGTGGTGGCCGCACATGCGTGCCTGATGTGGGCTTTGCTGTGGGCGTGCGCACGTCATATCGCCGGGGCGGTGGTCGCCCAGCGCGCTGCTTGGATCTTGGGCAGCAGCTTGGCATTTTTGATCGGTGGTCAATACGTCAACCACGACATGATGGTGGCGACCTGGATGGGTGTAGCCATCTGGTGTTTTGCCCGCGCTTTGATGCACCCAGACGGCGTGCATGCCGGTTGGGCCCGCGCAGGCTTTGTGGCTTGTGCGTTGGGTGTGCTGAGCAAGGGCTTGATTGGTTTGCTGTTGCCCGGCTTGGTCTTGGTGCTGTGGATCACGTGGACACGCCAATGGCGCAAGGTGGTGGCCCTGCCTTGGGTGAGTGGTGTGTTGCTGTTTGTGGCGCTGGCCTTGCCTTGGTTTGTGTTGGCAGCGCGTGAGCACCCGGACATGCTGGCCTATATGTTTGGCAAACACCAGTTTGGTCGCTACACCGCCACCACCTTCAACAACGCACGGCCTTGGTGGTTTTATGGTGTGGCGGTGACGCTGCTCATGTTCCCCTGGGCGCTCTTGGTGATGGCTGATGCGGTGCAATCCTTGTGGCAACGTGTGCGGCCTATGGTGGGCGATGCGTCGTCCGAGTTGGCCGATACCCGCTGGATGGCTTTGTGTTGGATTTGGATCGTAGCCATCTTGGGCTTCTTCTCAATTCCAAACTCCAAACTCATTGGCTACGCCTTGCCCGTGATGCCGCCTTTGGCGTTGATCGCGGCAGTGTGGTGGCAGCGCCGCATGACGATGCAGGCATGGGCACCGCGTGCCTTTGCCAGCGCCGTGAGCGTGGCCTTGGTGATGGCCGGTGCTGCCGATTGGGTCGCGGGTCGTTACACCTTGCAACGCAGCAGTGTGGATGTGGCGGCGGTTTTGGCGTGCCAAGTGGCGCCCACCGATGTGGTGGCCGTGGTCGATGAATACCCGTATGACTTGCCCTTTTATGCCCACCTCCAACAACCCTTGGAGGTCATTCAAGATTGGGACAGCTTGCGCCGCACAGCGGGCGACAACTGGCGCCGTGAACTGTTTGAAGGAGCCGACTTTGATGCCCGCGCGGCGCAAAGTTTGGTGCCCTTGGCGCGTTTGGATCGCTTGAAAAAAGAGCCACGCGCTTGGGTGCTGGCTCCCAACACCTCGGCCACCTTGAACGCGCAACAGCACGATGGCTTTGTGCCCGTGTTTACGGGCCAGGCTTGGACGTTGTACCGCAGCGGCGCAATGGATGTGACTGCTCAGCCTAGCCGTGCTTGCGCCGGAACGCCCAAAAACGGCTGAGCACAAAGGTCTGCGCAGACGCCAACACCAGCGCGATGAACAGCGCCAACAAGTTGGGCAACTCGAACACGCGCAGCAGCACGACAAACATCGCTTCGTTGGCAGCAAAACCCGCCAGCGCCGTCACCCCAAAACGCTTGAAGCTTTGCCACAGTGGTGTGTCGGCATCTTGGAAGCTCAAGAAGCGGTGACCCGCAAAGCTCACCACAAAAGCCACGCAGAATCCCGCGGCATTGGCGAGCTCGGGCAACAGATAAGGCGCCACCAGCGCAAACACCGCCATGTGGGTGAGCGCTGCTGACGCGCCCACCACCAAAAACCAAAGCCCTGTGCGCATGGTTTAGACCGGCACTTCGACGTCGTCTTCGGTGTGCGCCACAGCAGGTGCTTTGGCCGAAGGCGCCAAAGCCAAACCGGTGCCCCAGTGGTGGCTCACCAGATACATGGGGCGTTGTTTGACTTCTTCGTAAATCCGGCCCACGTACTCGGCCAAGATGCCAATCGAGAGCAGCTGAATGCCGCTGAAGAACATCAGACCCACCACCAGCGTGGCATAGCCCGGCACATCAATGCCCCACATGAAGTATTCGGCCACCACCCAAGCGCCGTAACCCAGCGCCACGCTGGCCAGCAGCAAACCCATCAAGGTCAGGGCGCGCAAGGGTGCGATGGAAAACGCCAACACGCCGGTCAGCGCTAGTGCGAAGGAACCACGCAAACCAAAGCTGCTCTCGCCCGCAGCGCGCGGCAGGGGTTCGTAATCAATGGCGGTGCTGGCAAAGCCCACCCAGGCGTACAAGCCTTTCATGAAACGGTTGCGCTCGGGCAGTGCTTTGAGCGCGTCCACCACCCGGCGGTCCATCAAACGAAAGTCGCCCGCATGCGCTGGAATTTTCACGCGGTTGCCCATGTTGATGAGCTTGTAGAACAAACCCGTCAACCCAGCGTGCAAGGCCGATTGGTCGTCGCGCGTGCGGCGAATCGCGTACACCACATCCGAGCCTTCGCGCCAGCGCTGCACCATCTCCGCCACCAACGAAACCGGGTGTTGCCCGTCGGCGTCCATCAGCACCACCACCTCGCCACGCGCGGCGTCAATGCCTGCGGTGAGCGCGGCCTCCTTGCCAAAGTTGCGTGACAAATTGATACCCACCACTTCGCGGTGCAAGGCACATAAGGCCTGAATGACTTGGGCTGTATCGTCGCGGCTACCGTCGTTGACGAGCACGATTTCCACCTGCGAACCCAGGGATTGCAAGGCGTGCAGCACCTTGGGCACGAGGGCGCCTAGATTTTGACCCTCGTTGTAGGCGGGCATGACGCACGACAAGGTGGGAGTGTATTGAAAACGGTCGGAGGGGGTGAGGTCGTGGGCGTCGCGCATGGGTAGATCATGCCAAAAAATCGAGCGCCCCTTCCACGGCGGGTCCGCCCCGTAAAATCTGGCCATGCTCCAAGTTAAACAAGAATTGCTGGCCGCCTTGGGCCAAGCCCTCGACGGGTTGTTGCCCGGCTCTGGCCAGAAGGCCGCGTTTGAATCGCCTAAAGTCGCGGCCCATGGCGACTTTGCCATCACAGCAGCCATGCAGTTGGCAAAACCCCTCAAGCTCAACCCCCGCCAGTTGGGCGAGCAGCTGCGCGACGCCCTGTTGGCCGCGCCCGTGTACCAACAATGGGTGCAAGACATCGAAATTGCCGGCCCTGGCTTCATCAACATCCGTTTGAAGCCAGCCGCTAAGCAACAAATCGTGCGCGAGGTGTTGGCAGCCAAAGAACAGTTTGGTTTCCAAGCCGACAACGGCCAGCGCGTGTTGGTCGAATTTGTCTCGGCTAATCCCACCGGGCCACTGCACGTGGGCCACGGTCGCCAAGCCGCGCTGGGCGACGCGATTTGCAATTTGTTTGCCACGCAGGGCTTTGATGTGTACCGCGAGTTTTATTACAACGACGCGGGTGTGCAAATCAACACCTTGGCCAAGAGCACGCATTTCCGCGCGCAAGGCTTCAAGCCTGGTGATGACTGCTGGCCTGTGGACCCCGAGAACCCTGAGAGCAAAGCGTTCTACAACGGCGACTACATCCAAGACATCGCCACCGATTTCTTGGCAGGCAAAACCGTCAAGTCGGATGACCGTGAGTTCACCGCCAGCGGCGATGTGAACGATGTGGACGGCATGCGCGAATTCGCCGTGGCCTATCTGCGCCACGAGCAAGACCTGGACTTGAAAGCCTTTGACGTCAAGTTCGACAACTACTACCTCGAGAGCAGCCTCTACACCAGCGGCAAAGTGGCCGATGCGGTGAGTCGCCTTCAAGCCGCAGGCAAGACGTATGAACAAGACGGCGCCTTGTGGCTCAAGTCCACCGACTACGGCGATGACAAAGACCGGGTCATGAAAAAGACCGACGGCACCTACACCTACTTTGTGCCCGACGTGGCGTACCACATCACCAAGTGGGAGCGCGGCTTCACCAAGGTGGTGAACATCCAGGGCACCGATCACCACGGCACCATCGCCCGCGTGCGCGCGGGCTTGCAAGCCGCCAACGTGGGCATTCCCGAGGGCTACCCCGACTACGTGCTGCACACCATGGTGCGCGTGATGCGCGGTGGCGAAGAAGTCAAGATCAGCAAACGCGCGGGCAGTTATGTGACCTTGCGCGACCTGATCGAGTGGACCAGCAAAGACGCGGTGCGTTTCTTCTTGCTGAGCCGCAAGCCCGACACCGAGTACACCTTCGATGTGGACTTGGCGGTGCAAAAGAACAACGACAACCCGGTGTACTACGTGCAATACGCCCATGCCCGCATTTGCTCGGTGCTGCGTGCCTGGGCTGACAAAGACGCAGGCGATGTGGCGTCGCTCAAAGACGTGGACTTGTCCGCCCTCGACAGTCCACAAGCCCAAGCCCTCATGCTGCAACTGGCCAAGTACCCGGCCATGCTCAGCGCCGCATCGGCTGACTTTGCGCCCCACGACGTGACCTTTTATTTGCGCGATCTTGCCGCTAGCTACCACAGCTACTACGATGCCGAACGCATCTTGGTCGACGATGAGGCCGTCAAAAAAGCGCGACTCGCACTCGTCGCCGCCACCGCCCAGGTGCTGCACAATGGCTTGGCGGTTCTGGGCGTGTCGGCCCCCGCCAGCATGTAAACGGATTGGAGACTTCGAGCATGAAACAGCAACGCGGTGGCACCCTGGTGGGCTTCATCATTGGTTTGGTGGTGGGCTTGGCTGTGGCGCTGGGCGTGGCCGTGTACGTCACCAAAGTGCCGATTCCGTTCATGAACAAAGGCCAAAACCGCACGGCCGACCAAGACGCCGCGGAAGAAAAGAAAAACAAAGACTGGGATCCGAACGCGCCGCTGTATGGCAAGAAGGCCGTCAAGTCAGGTGACGCAGAGGGTGCGGCCGACATCAAGCTGGAACCTAAGCCTGAGCCCAAACTCGAAGCCAAAACGCCCGAGCGCAAACCCGATGTGGCCACCAAGGTGGACCCTAAGAGCGCGGACCCTTTGGGCGACTTGGCCAAAGCCAAAACCGCCGAACCCAAAGTGGTCGACGCCAAACCGGTGGAGGTCAAGCCGGTTGAATCGAAAGCAGCCACCGACCCCTTCATTTATTTTGTACAGGCTGGCGCCTACCGCACCGCAGAAGAAGCCGAAGCCCAGCGTGCCAAATTGGCGTTGTTGGGGCTGGATGCCAAACTCAGCGAACGCGACCAAGGTGGCCGCACCGTCCACCGTGTCCGCGTGGGCCCCATGGACAAGGCCGATGCCGAGCGCGTGCGCACCAAACTCGAAGCCGCACACCTCGACTCCGCCATGGTGCGTGTACAGCGTTAATTACTTTTTGAGGATTTCGTATGAAACGTCGTGATTTTTCTTTGGCCGCGCTTGCTGCGGCAGGCCTGCCTGTGATGGCACAAGCCCCAGCCAAAAAGCCTGAAGAAGGCGTGGACTATTTGGCGCTCGACAAACGCGTCCCCACCGAAGTGGGCGAGGGCAAGATTGAGTTGATCGAATTCTTTTGGTACAGCTGCCCCCATTGCAACGCTTTCGAGCCCCGCTTCTCATCCTGGGTCAAAAACGCACCCAAAGATGTGGTGGTCAAGCGCGTGCCCGTGCGTTTTCGGGACGACTTTGAAGCCCAGCAGCGCGCCTATTACGTGTTCGAGTCCTTGGGTTTGGTGGACACCCTGCACGGCAAACTCTTTCATGCCATCCACACCGAGCGTCAGCAACTCAGCACAGCCGCTGCCCTGGCTGCATGGGCCGACAAAAACGGCTTGCCAGAAAAGAAATTCACCGACACCTTCAACAGCTTTGGCGTTGCGACCAAGGCGCGCCGTGCGACACAGTTGCAAGAAGCGTTCAAGGTGCAAGGCGTGCCCTCTTTGGGCATTGCCGGGCGGTTCTATACCGACGGCTCCCTGACCCAGACCATGGAACGCGCCCTGCAAGTGGCCGAGTTTTTGTTCGGCGAAGTGCGTCGCGGACGTTAATTGCACGAGGCCGCGCCTTGGTGCAGTTGCGGGCTGTGGGTGATGGTTAGAATCGCTTTAACTTGATTACAGCAATATCCGTGCCTTGACTCCTTTCGTCTCTCTGTTGTTCGCCTTGCTTCTGGCGTTTGTGCCGGTTGCGGCGTCCGCCGAAAAAGCGGATCGCGACAAACCCATGAACATCGAGGCCGACAACTTGTTGCACGACGAGTTGAAACAAGTCAGCGTCTTTACCGGCCATGTGTCGCTCACCAAAGGCACCATGGTCATGCGCGGTGACCGGATTGAAATTCGTACCGATGCGGATGGGTATCAGTTTGGCATCATTCTTCCCGAACCCAACAAACGCGCCTTCTTTCGTCAAAAACGCGAAGGCTTGAATGAGTTCATGGAGGGTGAAGGCCTGCGCATTGAATACGACGGCAAAGCGGATCGGGTGCGCTTGATCGACAACGCCGAAGTGCGTCGCTACCGAGGCAGCGTGTTGAGCGACCAAATGACGGGCAAACTCATCACCTACGAAAACCTCACGGATGTGTTCACCATCGATGGTCAACGCAATGCGGACGGCACCAAAACCTCGGGAGGCCGCGTGCGCGCCACCCTTGCGCCACGCAATACCACCTTGGACAAAAAGTGATCGCCACCCTTTCTCCCACCACCGCCAGCGACACCCAGGTGAGCCGCCTAGAAGCGCGTCATCTGCAAAAGTCCTATGGCAGCCGCAAGGTGGTGCACGATGTGTCGATTGCCGTTCAAAAAGGCGAGGTGGTCGGCTTGCTGGGTCCTAACGGCGCTGGTAAAACTACCTCGTTCTACATGATCGTGGGCTTGGTGCGCGCCGATGGCGGCAGCATCACCATCGACGGACAGGCGGTCGAGCATTTGCCCATTCACCGCCGTTCGCGCTTGGGGCTGAGCTACTTGCCGCAAGAGGCATCGATTTTTCGCAAGCTGAATGTGGAAGACAACGTGCGCGCGGTGCTGGAATTGCAGCGCGACAAAGACGGCCAGCCGCTGAACAACGCTGAGATTGAGCAGCGCCTGACCTCTTTGCTGCAAGAGTTGCGCGTCGAACACTTGCGTGCCTCGCCTTCGGTGGCTTTGTCGGGTGGCGAGCGCCGCCGCGTTGAAATTGCGCGTGCCTTGGCCACCAATCCACGCTTTATTTTGTTGGACGAACCGTTTGCAGGCATCGACCCGATTGCTGTGATTGAAATTCAACGCATCATTGGGTTCCTCAAGGCGCGTGGCATGGGGGTGTTGATCACCGACCACAACGTGCGCGAAACCTTGGGCATTTGCGATCACGCGTGCATCATCAGCGACGGCCGTGTGCTGGCGCAGGGCACGCCCACTGAAATTGTTGAAAACGCCGATGTGCGCCGGGTCTACCTCGGTGAGCACTTCCGAATGTGATGAAACAAGGTCTCTCACTCCGCGTCTCCCAGCATCTGGCGCTCACGCCCCAGTTGCAGCAGTCGATCCGTCTGTTGCAACTCTCTACCCTGGAGCTGAGCCAAGAAATCGAGCAAATGCTCGACGAAAACCCGTTCCTCGACAAAGAGTTCGAAGAAGCACCCCGCGAAGAGTTTGGCCTCGACAAAGCAGACACGCCGACCCGAGATGACGACGCCGAGGCTGAGCCCGTGCGCGAGGTGCCGTCACTCGATGGCGGCATGTCCGAAGTCACGGTGGACAACACCAGCAGTGACACCGAGCCCAGCGTGGACGGTGTGGCCGAAAGCTGGGACGGTGACGGCAGCGTGGAGTTTTCGGCCGACGACTCTGAATGGGGCGGCGACGCCCCAGCCAGTAACAGCAGCAACACCGCCAACGAAGACGTGGCCGATGCCACCGAGCTGGCGCGCAGCCAAGAGTCGCTCACTGCGCATTTGCATCGCCAAGCGCTGGCCTTGCGCCTGAGCGAAACCGACCGCGCCGCGCTGCGCTATCTGATTGAAAACCTCAACGACGACGGCTACCTCGAAGACACCCTGCGCAGCTTGGCCGAAGGTTTGGGTGGTGACGACGAAGAACAGATTGAAGAGCTGGAACACCGCTTCCAAGTGGCCTTGTCGCTGCTGCAAAGCCTGGAGCCTGTGGGCGTGGGTGCGCGCACCTTGGCCGAATGCTTGACCCTGCAGCTCAAAGCCTTGGAGCCCAAAGGCGAAGAGGCCTTGCAGGTGCGCGACACCGCCATCAACATGTGCAAGCAACCGATGGAAATGCTGGCCAAGCGCGACTTCAAACGTTTGGCCGTGATGGTGGGCGACAGCGAGGCCAATGTCAAAGTGGCGATTGCCTTGATTGCCCGTTTAGAACCCAAGCCTGGTCGTCGCTTTGCCGATGTCGAGCGCCATGTGGTGGTGCCCGATGTGTTGGTTACCCGTGTGGGCAAGTCCACCACTGCGCCAAAGTTCCGCGTGGCTTTGAACCCCGATGTGATGCCCCGTTTGCGCGTGCATGATATTTATGCCAACGCCCTCAAAGGCGGCAAAGGTGAAGCGCATGCGGGCTTGCAACAACGTTTGCAAGAGGCACGTTGGTTCATCAAAAACATCCAACAACGCTTTGACACCATCTTGCGAGTTAGCAATGCGATTGCCGAACGTCAGAAAAACTTTTTCATCCATGGTGAACTGGCCATGCGCCCCATGGTGCTGCGCGAGATTGCCGAGGAGCTGGGTCTGCACGAATCCACCATCAGCCGCGTAACCACCAACAAATACATGAGCACGCCTTTTGGGACCTTTGAACTCAAGTATTTCTTTGGCTCCGGGTTGGAGACTGACAGTGGCAACAACGCGTCGAGCACAGCCGTGCGTGCGCTCATCAAACAATTTGTGGCCAGCGAGAACCCCAAAAAACCACTCTCCGACAACCAACTGTCGGAGATGCTGAAAGAACAAGGCATCGAGTGCGCGCGTCGTACCGTCGCGAAATACCGTGAGGCGCTGCGTATCGCGCCCACCACCCTGCGCAAGGCGCTTTAATGAATCAATTGCATCTTTTCTTGCCCTGCGCCGCAGGCGTCGAAACCTATTTGGCCACCGAGGTGCAACGCATCACGGGTGTGGGTCAGGACGATTTGCGCACCTTCCGTGCTGGCGTGATGGTGCGCGGCTCTTGGCGCGATGCCATGCTGCTCAACCTGCACAGCCGCTTGGCGCAGCGCGTGTTGGTGGAGTTGTCTTACACCCAATACCGCAGCGAACAAGACCTGTACAGCGCGGCAGCGGCCGTGGCGTGGGAGTTGTGGTTTTCGCCGCGCGAGAGTTTCAAGATTGAAATCACGGCGCAACACAGCCCCTTGAAGAGCTTGAACTTTGCGGCACTCAAAATCAAAGACGCGGTGGCCGATCGCTTCCGCCACAAAACCGGCGTGCGCCCCGATGTGGACACCCGCTGGCCCGATGCGCGCATCTACGCGCACTTGACCACCGAAGACCTCACGCTCTACATCGACACCTCGGGCGAGCCCTTGTTCAAGCGCGGTTGGCGCGCCGACAAAGGCGATGCACCGCTCAAAGAAACCTTGGCCGCGGCCATGTTGGCCGCCAGTGGCTGGAGTCAAGGTGACGGCACAGCCGCCAACCCGGAAGGCCTGGTGGCACAAGGCGTGCCGTTGTACGACCCGTGTTGCGGCAGCGGCACCATTGCCATTGAAGCGGCACACATTGCGTGCAACATGGCACCGGGCTCTATGCGCCGCTTTGGCTTTGAAAAACTGGTGCCCTTTCAAGCGCATGTCTGGCAAGGCTTGCTCGACAACGCACGGGCCCAGCAATGTGAACCCCGTGCGCCGGTGTACGGCAGCGATGTGGCGTTTCGCATGGTCGACTTCGCGCAGCGCAATGCCGAACGCGCGGGCGTGGCGCACGCGGTGCAGCTGCGCGGTGGCGATGCTTTGCAGCGCATGCCGCCCTGCGACACGCCCGGCGTCATGTTGGTCAACCCGCCCTATGGTGAGCGCATCGAAGCCGCCGGTGTGGCCGGTGCAGCACGCCGTGCGCGCTATTCGCCACCCACCGAATATGTGTCGCCTTATGAAGACGCGGATGACGATGCCGACGGCGCACGCATGGACACCCCGCGCTTTGGTGCCCGCGACATTGCACAGACCGAAGACGGTGGTGACTTCTTTGCCCAGCTCGCCAGCCACTGGAAGAAAAGCTATCCCGGCTGGACCGCGTGGATGTTGACGCCTGACCTCAAATTGCCCAGCCGCATGCGCTTCAAAGAATCGCGCCGTGTGCCCATGTGGAACGGCCCCATCGAGTGCCGCTTGTTCCGCTTTGATTTGCGTGCCGGTTCCATGCGCAACAAACCCAATGACGCCCCGCCCGCCGAGGGCAAAGAGCCGTCAGCATCGTGAACGGTGCTGTCGATGTAGCACCCGTGCGCGTGGTGCTCGATACCAACATCGTGCTCGATCTGTGGCTGTACCAAGACCCTGCCACACCTGTGCTGCAAGAAGCGTTAGACAGCAAGGCTGTGCAATGGTTGGCCACGCAGGTCATGCGTGATGAGCTGGAGCGTGTCTTGGCCTACACCCACATCGCCCAACGTTTGGCCTTGAGCCAACTGACTGCACAAGATATTTTGTTGAAGTTTGATGCCCATGCGCAGCGCATGCCTGTGGCTGCCAAAGCGCAGTTTGTGTGCAAAGACAAAGACGATCAAAAGTTCATTGACTTGGCCGCTGAGCACCAAGCGCAGCTCATCAGCAAAGACAAAGCCGTGCTGACCATGCGCAACCGCATGGCGCGTTTGGGTGTGGCAGTAGGCAAAATTTTCCCGGCGGCCTTGCCGATTTGAGCGAATCTGGCGTGAAGCCGGTTTCAAGTCGCTTTCAAATCGTTCAGTGCTGTTGCAGCAATTGCAGCAGCGTGTGCAAGGCATGTTGCACCGTGGCTTCGCGCACCGCGGCGCGGTCACCGGTAAAGTGCATCACCTCGGTTTTGACCCATGCTGTCTCGGCGCCCAGGGTCGGGCCTGCATCGCTGGGCGTGGCCCAGGCAAACCACACCGTGCCTACTGGCTTTTCTTTGGAGCCGCCAGTTGGTCCTGCAACGCCGGTGACGGCCACCGACACTTGTGCGCGCGAATGGCGCAAGGCGCCCAAGGCCATGGCTTGTGCCACGGGCTCGCTCACCGCGCCGTGCGTGGCGATGAGCGCCGAATCCACCCCGAGCATCTCGTGCTTGGCCTCGTTAGAGTAGGTCACAAAACCGCGTTCCAGCCACTGGCTAGAGCCGGCCAAGTCGGTGCAGTGGCCAGCGATCAAGCCTCCGGTGCAGCTTTCGGCGGTGGCCAGCATCCAGCCGTGTTGCAGCAACACCTCGGCGAGTTGTGCGGTCAGTTGTTGTGTGGTGTGGTGCGTCATCAAAACCTCCACAAAGCGATCACCAGCAGCGTGCAAAACGCGGCCACCAAGTCGTCAAACAAAATGCCCCAGCCACCGCGCCAACCAAAGCCTTTGAACAGGCGATCGGCCCAGGCCACAGGGCCAGGCTTGGCGGCGTCGAAGTAGCGAAACAAGATGAATGCCCCGAGTTGACCCCAAAACGTCGTCGGTGTCACCAGCCACAGGATGAGCCAGAACGCCACCACTTCGTCCCACACAATCGCGCCCGGGTCGGCCACGCCCATGTGACGTGCGGTCACTGTGCAGGCCCACCAGCCGACTAAGGTCGAGGCCGCAATCAAAATGCCCATCTCTAAAGGTGTGAGCCAGAGCTGCAACAGCAAAAACACGGCCCATGCCCACAAGGTGCCCGCAGTGCCAGGTGCCAAGCGCGATAAACCCGAGCCGGCGCCCAAAGCAATGAAGTGCGCGGGGTGCGACATCAAGAAACGACGATTGATGTAGGGGATGAAATCGGTCATGGTGTTGGAGCTTTCACGCGAAGTGATCAAACGACGCAAAGCGTCGCGTGATGGGCTGGCCTTGCGGATCCAGCACCACCAGCCCCTTCTCTTGGGTGATGCGACCAATGCGCGTCACGGGCGTGTCGCTCTCCCAGGCGGCGGCATGCACCAGCTCGCGTTGGTTGACGGGGGCGGTGAAGCACAGCTCGTAGTCGTCACCGCCTGCGAGTGCAAATTCCAGCCGCTTGTTCCAGGGCAGCTCGGCCAGCAGTGGGGTGATGCCGCATGGCCAACGCGCGTCTCCAAAGCTGCCCGCAGCTTGCAACCAGGTGGTGTCGATCTGCGCGCCGACGTTGGAGCGTTTCAAGATGTGACCTAAATCACCCAGCAAGCCATCGCTCACATCAATGGCTGCATTGGCCACGGCGCGCAGGGCCAGCCCCAGTGCCACGCGCGGCGTGGGTTGTTCCATGCGTTGTCGGGCGTGCTCAAAAGCGGCGCCATCCAAGGCTTGGGTGCCGCGAAAGACTTCCAGTGCCAAGCGCGCATCGCCCACGGTGCCGCTGATGTAAATGTCGTCGCCCACCTGCGCGTTTTGACGCAGCAAGGCATCGCCCGGCGGCACTTCGCCAAACACGGTGATGCAGATGTTCAGTGGGCCTTGCGTGGTGTCGCCCCCGACCAGTTCACAACCATGGACATCGGCCAGGCGCAACAAACCGCTGGAGAACCCAGCCAGCCACGCCTCGTCCACACGGGGCAGTGACAGGGCCAAGGTGAAGGCCAAGGGCTCGGCGCCTACGGCGGCCAAATCGCTCAAGTTCACCGCCAAGGCTTTGTGCCCCAGGTGCGCAGGATCGACCGTGCTTAAAAAATGACGGCCTTCGACCAGCATGTCGCTCGACACCGCGAGCTGCATGCCCGGCGTGGGCATGAGCAAAGCACAGTCGTCTCCTACCCCCAACGCGGCTTTGTGCGTCGGGCGTTTGAAATAACGTTCAATCAGGTCGAATTCGCCCATGGTGGTCAATGCAGGTTGCGTTTGCCAGGCTCGTCGCTCAAGGCGTCGAGCACGAACATGGGAATGTCGACATCAAATTTTTCACCGTCTTCGGCGACGCAAAAGTAACTGCCGTGCATGGTGCCGGTGGGCGTGCGCAAGCGGGTGCCGCTGGTGTATTCAAACTGCTCCCCCGGTTTGAGCAAGGGCTGATGACCGACCACGCCCAGGCCGCGCACTTTTTCGTGCAAGCCGTCGGAGTCGTTCACATTCCAGGTGCGCGAGATGAGCTGCGCAGCCACTGTGCCCACATTGGTGATGGTGATGGTGTAAGCGAACACATACAGCCCGCCATCGGGTTCGGACTGTTCGGGCAGGTACTGCGGATGAACTTCGACTTGGAATTTGTAGCGGTGCATGGGCTTGATTTTGGCCTAAGCCAGCCCACGCGCGGCAGGGATGAAATAATCTCCCCATGAACAGCGCACGCCCCACCTTCCGCATTGCCCCTTCCATTCTGTCTGCCGACTTCGCCCGCCTGGGCGACGAGGTGAAAAACGTCATCGCCGCTGGTGCTGATTGGATTCACTTTGATGTGATGGACAACCACTATGTGCCCAACCTCACGTTCGGCCCCATGATTTGTCAGGCCTTGAAGCCGCACGCCAAAACGCCTGCGGGCGTGGCGGTGCCGATTGATGTGCATTTGATGATTTCACCGGTGGACGCCCTTGCCGCTTCGTTTGCCGAAGCGGGGGCAGACTTCATCAGCTTTCACCCCGACGCCAGCGCCCATGTGCACCGCAGCATCCAAGCTATCAAGAGCAAGGGCGTCAAAGCGGGTTTGGTGTTCAACCCGGCCGAGCCACTGGATGTGTTGGAGTGGACGATTGACGAGATTGACCTGATTTTGATCATGAGCGTCAACCCCGGCTTTGGTGGTCAGAGTTTCATTGACTCGGCCTTGCGCAAGATCGAGCTGGCGCGCCAATGGATTGAGCGCAGCGGCAAAGACATTCGCCTCGAAGTGGACGGCGGCATCAAGCCCGACAACATCCGCCAAGTGGCTAATGCAGGCGCCGACACCTTTGTGGCGGGCAGTGCGATTTTTGGCAAGCCTGACTACAAGGCGGTGATTGACCAGATGCGCACGGCGCTCAACTGAGCATGCGCATGCACGCCGCCATCGTCGACCTCGACGGCACGATGGTCGACACCTTGGGTGACTTTGAGGTTGCGCTCAACCGCACCTTGGCCGATCTCGATTTGCCGCCCGTCACGCGCAGCCTGGTGGAACGCACGGTAGGCAAGGGTTCTGAGCATTTGATTCGTTCGGTGCTGACGCATCAGCTGGCCTTGCCTGAAGTCAAAGGCCTCGCCAATGTGTGCGACGCACGCAGCGTGGACAACTTGTACGAGCCCGCTTGGTTGCGTTACCAACACCATTACTTGCGCATCAATGGCGAATTTGCCCAGGTGTACCCCGGGGTGATGGCCGGTTTGCAGCAGTTGCGCGACGCGGGGCTGCGCATGGCCTGTTTGACTAACAAGCCCTTGTCGTTTGCCCAGCCCCTGTTGGCAGCCAAAGGTTTGAACGGATTTTTCCACCATGTGTTTGGTGGCGACAGCTTTGCACGCAAAAAGCCCGACCCCTTACCCTTGCTCAAAACCTGCGAAGCGCTGGGCACCACGCCCGCGCAGACTTTGATGGTGGGCGACTCCAGCAACGATGCCCAAGCGGCCCGCGCTGCGGGGTGCCCCGTGGTGCTGGTGCGTTATGGCTACAACCATGGGGAGCCCGTGGATGGTGTGGAGGCAGACGGCCATCTGGACACCTTGGCGCATCTCCAAGACTGGCTGGCCGCGCGAGGCTGAGCCAGCCCCTGGGCGTTTGCTAAACTGGCCCTATGTTCATTCACCGCAGCACTGTCACAGGTTGTCACGACCGGGGAGCTTGGCCCTGGCGTCGCTGGTGTTCTGCGCTCGTCTAAAGCACGCCTCGTTTTTTGCGCAGGCCGTGCCCCGCGCCAAGGCTGTGCCTTGGCACTTGTCCGAATGAACGCCCCCACGCATGAGGGGCTGAGCTGTGGAGGCTCTACCTGTGATGACCGAAACCGAATTCAAACAACTGGCCCAGCAGGGCTACAACCGCATTCCTTTGGTGGCGCAAGCCTTTGCCGATCTGGAAACCCCGCTCTCGCTGTACCTCAAGCTCGCACATGTGCAAAACAGCGGCGAGCGCAGCTTTTTGCTGGAGTCGGTGGTGGGCGGCGAGCGCTTTGGCCGCTATAGCTTCATTGGCCTACCCGCACGCACCTTGTTGCGTGCCATTGGCTTTGGTGCCGCGGCCAAGACCGAAGTGGTGACCGATGGCGTGGTGGTTGAAACCCATGCGGGCAACCCGCTGGACTTTGTGGCGGCCTATCAACAACGCTTCAAAGTGGCCTTGCTCGAAGGCATGCCGCGTTTTTGCGGTGGTTTGGCCGGCTACTTTGGCTACGACACCGTGCGCCACATCGAGAAGAAGCTGGTCAACTCTTGCCCGCCCGACGATTTGGGCATGCCCGATATCTTGTTGCTGCAAACCGAAGAGTTGGCGGTGATTGACAACCTGTCGGGCAAGCTCTCGCTCATTGTGTATGCCGACCCTGCACAGCCCCATGCGTATGCACAAGCGCAAGCGCGCTTGGCCGAGTTGAAGCTGCGCCTCAAAGCACCCGCGCAAGCGCCCTCGATTGCGCCTTGCGCCAGCCATCCCGCAGAGCGCAGCTTTGCCAAGGACGACTACTTGGCCGCTGTGTTGCGCGCCAAAGACCTGATTGCAGCGGGCGACTTCATGCAAGTGCAGGTGGGTCAGCGAATTCATAAAAAATTCACCGCCAGTCCGCTGTCTTTGTACCGCGCCTTGCGCGCGCTCAACCCCAGCCCCTACATGTACTACTACAACCTGGGCGACGCCTATGTGGTGGGGGCATCGCCTGAAATTCTGGTGCGTCAAGAGTCCACGCCCGAAGGGCAAAAGGTCACCATCCGTCCGCTGGCCGGTACGCGCCCACGTGGCGCCACCCCCGAGGCTGACAAAGCCGCCGAGGTGGAGTTGATCAATGACCCCAAGGAGCGTGCCGAGCATGTGATGTTGATCGACCTGGCGCGCAACGACATTGGCCGCATTGCCAAGATCGGCAGCGTGAAAGTGACCGAAGCGTTTGTGGTCGAGCGCTACAGCCATGTGATGCACATCGTCAGCAATGTCGAGGGTCTGTTGCTCGACGGCGCGGATGGCAAGCCCCTGACCAGCATGGATGTGCTCAGAGCCACCTTCCCAGCAGGCACGCTGACGGGCGCACCCAAGGTGCATGCCATGGAGCTGATTGACCAGCTCGAACCCACCAAGCGTGGCTTGTATGGTGGCGCCTGCGGCTACCTGAGCTTTGCCGGCGACATGGATGTGGCGATTGCGATTCGCACCGGCATCATCAAAAACGACACGCTGTATGTGCAAGCCGCCGCTGGTGTGGTGGCCGATTCGGTGCCCGAGCTCGAATGGCGCGAAACCGAGCACAAGGCCCGCGCGCTGTTGCGTGCGAGTGAGTTGGTGGAAGAAGGCTTGGAGTGAACGACATGAAAAAAATCAAATTGCTCATGGTCGACAACTACGACAGCTTCACCTTCAACATCGTGCAGTACTTCGGTGAACTGGGTGCTGAGGTGGAGGTGTTTCGCAACGACGAAATCACGCTCGAAGGCATTGCCGCACGTCAGCCCGATCGCTTGGTGATTTCGCCCGGGCCTTGCTCGCCCGCAGAGGCCGGTATTTCGGTGGCAGCAATTCAGCACTTCGCGGGCAAGTTGCCGATTCTGGGCGTGTGCTTGGGGCACCAAAGCATTGGTGCCGCGTTTGGCGGCAAGATCATTCGCGCGCAAGAGTTGATGCACGGCAAAACCAGTGTGATCACCACCACGCAAGAGGGCGTGTTTGGCGGCTTGCCCGAAAAATTCACCGTCAACCGCTACCACTCGCTGGCGATTGAGCGGGCCTCGTGCCCCGCCAGCCTCAAGGTCACGGCGTGGACGGATGACGGCGAGATCATGGGCGTGCGCCACACGGAACTTGACATTCAAGGCGTGCAGTTTCACCCCGAATCCATCCTCACCGAGCATGGCCATGCCATGTTGAAAAACTTTTTGTAAAGGCTTGCCATGACTGCCATCCATGCCATTACCCCGCAGGAAGCGCTGCAACGCGTGATTGAGCACCGTGAAATTTTTCACGATGAAATGCTGCACATCATGCGACTCATCATGGCGGGCGAAATGTCACCTGTCTTGATGTCGGCTTTCATCACCGCGCTGCGTGTGAAGAAGGAGACGATTGGCGAAATCACCGCCGCCGCACAGGTGATGCGCGAGTTCTCCACCAAGGTGACGGTGGCCGACACCACGCACCTGGTGGACATTGTGGGCACCGGTGGTGATGGCGCCCACACCTTCAACATCTCGACCTGCTCGATGTTTGTGGCTGCTGCTGCAGGCGCCAAAATCAGCAAGCATGGCAGCCGCAGCGTGAGCAGCAAAAGCGGCAGTGCCGATGTGCTGGAGAGTTTGGGCGTCAACATCAACCTCACGCCCGAGCAAATTGCCAAGAGCATTGCCGAGGTGGGCATTGGCTTTATGTTTGCGCCCAACCACCACCCTGCGATGAAGAACGTGGCACCCGTGCGCAAAGAGCTGGGCGTGCGCACCATCTTCAACATCTTGGGGCCTTTGACCAACCCTGCGGGCGCACCGAATATTTTGATGGGCGTGTTCCACCCTGATTTGGTGGGCATCCAAGTGCGCGCTTTGCAGCGCCTGGGCGCCGATCACGCCATGGTGGTCTATGGCCGCGATGGTTTGGACGAGGTGTCTTTGGGTGCGGCCACCTTGGTGGGCGAGTTGAAAAACGGCGAAGTGCGCGAATACGAAATTCACCCCGAAGACTTTGGCTTTGCCATGAGCAGCACACGTGCCTTGCGGGTAGAAACACCCGAGCAATCACGCGCCATGTTGTTGGCGGTGCTCGATGGCCAAGCTGGCCCGGCGCGTGACATTGTGGTGTTTAACACCGCCGTGGCTTTGTACGCTGCCAATGTGGCCCATTCGATTGAGGACGGCATTGCACGCGCACGCGCTGCCTTGGACTCGGGCGCGGCCAAAGCCAAGCTGGACCATTTGGTGACCGTTGCCCATCAGTTGACGGCAGCCTAAAGAAAGAACCCCATGTCAGACATTCTGAAAAAAATTGTCGAGGTCAAGCAGCAAGAGGTGGCCTCGGCCCTCAAGCGCAAGTCGCTCTCCGCCATGCGCGCCGATGCCGAAAGCCGTGTGCTCACACGTGACTTTGTGGGCGCGCTGCGTGCCAAGGTGGCAGCAGGTTTGCCAGCGGTGATTGCCGAGATCAAAAAAGCCAGCCCGTCCAAAGGCGTGATTCGCGAAGACTTCATTCCGGCCGACATTGCCCAGAGCTACGCCGAACACGGCGCAGCTTGCTTGTCGGTGTTGACCGACAAAGAGTTTTTCCAAGGCCAGGTGGATTACCTCAAGCAAGCGCGTGCGTCGTGTGACCTGCCGGTGCTGCGCAAAGACTTCATGATCGACCCGTACCAGGTGTACGAGGCGCGCGTGATGGGGGCCGATTGCATTTTGCTGATCGCCGCGTGCTTGGAGGATGCGCAAATGGCTGAACTCGAAGCCATTGCCCGCAGTCTGGACATGGCAGTGTTGGTGGAGGTGCACGATGCGCCCGAGTTGCAGCGTGCGCTCAAACTCAAGACGCCCTTGGTCGGCATCAACAACCGCAATTTGCGCACCTTCGAGGTGTCGCTCGACACCACGCTCGGCATGATCAAAGACGTGCCTGCAGACCGTTTGCTGGTGACCGAGAGCGGCATTTTGCAGCGCAGCGATGTGCAGAAGATGCGCGACGCGCATGTCCATGCGTTCTTGGTGGGTGAGGCCTTCATGCGCGCGCCCGATCCAGGCGAGGCCTTGGCCGAACTGTTTTTCAATTGAAGCGCCAGGCCGCAGCCATGACGGGTGATTTGTTTGCGGATGCGCCCCATGCGACGGTGAACCTTGCAACCGACGCTGCAGCCCCCCGCCTGACCGCCTGGGCGCCTCAGGACTGGCCCGTGCAAGCGGACTGGCAGCCCGTGCTCGACGCCTTTTGGCGCAGCCCGCGTGGCGCTGCGTTGGCCAACTTTGTGCAAGCACGCCTGGCTTCGGGCGCGGTGGTCTACCCCCAGCATCCTTTGTGGGCCTTGCAGCTCACGCCCTTGTCGCAGGTGCGGGTGGTGATCTTGGGGCAAGACCCGTACCACGGCCCCCATCAAGCCCAAGGCTTGTCGTTTTCAGTAGCGCCCGGTGTGAAGATCCCGCCTTCCTTGCGCAATATCTTCAAAGAGTTACAGCGTGACCTGGGTCAAGCGATTCCGACGCATGGCTCGCTCGAACCCTGGGCCAAGCGTGGGGTATTGTTGCTCAATACCTCGCTGACTGTGGAAGATGGCTTGCCCGCCAGCCATGCCAAGAGGGGCTGGGAGCAGCTCACCGATGCCTTGCTGGCCGAGGTGGCTCGCACCTCGCCTGCGTGCGTGTATTTGTTGTGGGGCGCGCATGCCCAGGCCAAGGCCGAGATGATTGAACGCGAAACGGCCGCACAGCCTGCAGGTGCTTTCATGGGTTTGCGCGACAGTCACCCCCAGCCGCGCGAGGCGCTGGTGCTCAAAGCCAACCACCCCTCACCGCTGTCTGCCTTGCGGCCCCCTCAACCTTTCATTGGATGCGGTCATTTTTCGCACGCCAAACGCTGGTTGGCTGAAAAAAATCAGTCTGTTGAATGGGATTTATGACGACTTGGGATTGGGGTACTGGGGAAACCCCGAAATTTCTGCTATAGTTTGCGGTTCGCCGGAGGGGTGCCCGAGTGGCTAAAGGGGGCAGACTGTAAATCTGTTGGCTTACGCCTACACTGGTTCGAATCCAGTCCCCTCCACCAGCGAAACCAACAAGTAGATGCGCCGGTAGGCCTGCAACTGTGACGATCTTGTCTGATCTGATGCGGGAGTAGTTCAATGGTAGAACCCTAGCCTTCCAAGCTAATGACGCGGGTTCGATTCCCGTCTCCCGCTCCACCTGTGGTTTCGATGGTTTGATTGGCGAGTCTGTTTTTGCCCTTGTGGCTCAGTGGTAGAGCACTCCCTTGGTAAGGGAGAGGTCGCGGGTCCGATTCCCGCCAAGGGCACCAAATTTTTGTGATTGACTTATTTTTTTCGGAGTCGAGAAATGGCAAAAGGAAAATTTGAACGTACCAAACCCCACGTGAACGTGGGCACCATTGGTCACGTGGACCACGGTAAAACAACATTGACCGCTGCGATCACCACGATC
>Ga0228699_1000454_pt1 | contig 30556 bp, 23 predicted proteins | sample McNCre217_Aug_MG_FD_178016 | JGI IMG/M metagenome (GOLD analysis project Ga0228699, IMG submission 178016) | Freshwater microbial communities from McNutts Creek, Athens, Georgia, United States - 2-17_Aug_MG | ecosystem: Environmental > Aquatic > Freshwater > Creek | place: USA: Georgia... | reverse complement strand
CGAGCCAACCATGTGGGCCTACATCCTCAAACGCATCCTGTTGATGGTGCCGACGCTGCTGGGCGTGCTGCTGGTCACCTTCGTGGTGATCCAGTTCGTGCCCGGCGGGCCGGTGGAGCAGGTGGTCTCGCAGCTCAGTGGCCGCACCGCCGGTGGTGAAGCCGCGGGCCCGAACATGGCCTACCGTGGCCGCCAAGGGGTCGACCCCGCGCAGGTGGAAGAGCTGAAGAAGTTCTACGGCTTCGACAAGCCGGCGCCCGAGCGCTTCGTGCGCATGGTGTTGTCGTACGCCCAGTTCGACCTGGGCCAAAGCTTCGTGCACCACAAGGGCGTGTGGGAGCTGGTCAAAGACAAGCTGCCCGTGTCCATCACCCTGGGCCTGTGGACCTTTTTCATCAGCTACCTGGTGTCTGTGCCCTTGGGCATCGCCAAGGCCGTGCGTGCTGGCTCAAGCTTTGACGTGGTCACCAGCGTCATCGTGCTGATGGGCTTTGCCGTGCCCGGCTTCGTGCTGGGTGTGGCGCTGCTGGTGCTGTTTGGCGGCGGCAGCTTCGTGCAGTGGTTCCCGCTGCGAGGGCTCACCTCGCCCAATTGGGATCAGCTCAGCATGGGCGCCAAGGCGCTGGATTACCTGTGGCACATCACCTTGCCGGTGACGGCCAGCGTGGTGGGCGGCTTTGCCGTCATCACCATGCTCACCAAAAACGCCTTCCTCGATGAGATCCGCAAGCAGTACGTGATCACCGCGCGGGCCAAGGGCCTCGACGAGCGCCGGGTGCTGTGGAAGCACATCATGCGCAACGCCTTGCTGCCGCTGGTCACGGGCTTTCCGGCGGCCTTCATCGGCGCGTTTTTCACCGGCTCCTTGCTGATCGAGACCCTGTTCTCGCTCGATGGTCTGGGCTACCTCAGTTACCAATCGGTGCTGCGCCGCGACTACCCCGTGGTGCTGGGCACGCTCTACCTGTTCACCCTGATCGGCCTGTTCACCAAGCTGATCAGTGACCTGTGCTACGTCTGGGTCGACCCCCGCGTGAAGTTCGATGCCTGAGCACGCCGCCACCATGACCGCACCTGTTTCTGCCGCATCGCCCTCGTTGTCGCCCAGCCGGCGCGCCTGGCTGCGCTTCAAGCAGCACCGCCTGGGCTACGCCAGCCTGTGGGTGTTCATCGCGCTGATGGTGATCAGCCTGGGCGCCGAGCTGATCTCCAACGACCGGCCGCTGCTGGTGCGCTACCACGGCCAGTGGTTCGTGCCCATCGTGCAAGACGTGCCCGAGACCACCTTCGGCGGCGACTTCGAAACCCCCACCGACTACCTGGATCCCTTCATCGCCGAGCAGTTTGCGCAGCCGGGCAACTTCGCGCTCTACCCGCTGAACCGCTCGCACTTCAAGACCATCAACTACTTCGCCAAGTACCCGAACCCGGCACCGCCCTCGGCCGACAACTGGCTGGGCACCGACGACCGGGGCCGTGACGTGTTCGCCCGCCTGCTGTATGGCTTCCGCGTGTCGGTGCTGTTTGGCCTGGCGCTCACGGTGGTGGGCGTGGTGATCGGGGTGCTGGCCGGGGCCGTGCAGGGCTTTTACGGCGGCCGCACCGACCTGGTCCTGCAGCGCCTCATCGAGATTTGGGGCTCCATGCCCGAGCTCTACCTGCTGATCGTGTTCTCAGCCGTGTTCTCGCCCAGCATCTGGCTGCTGTTCGTGCTGCTCAGCCTGTTCGGCTGGATCGGCCTGTCGGATTACGTGCGCGCCGAGTTCCTGCGCAACCGCCAGCTCGACTACGTCCGCGCGGCCCGGGCCATGGGCCTGTCCAACCTGCAGATCATCCGCCGCCACATCCTGCCCAACAGCCTCACGCCCGTGGTCACCTTCCTGCCGTTCCGCATGAGCGCGGCCATCCTGGCGCTCACCTCGCTCGATTTCCTGGGCCTGGGTGTGCCACCCGATACCCCGTCGCTGGGCGAGTTGCTCAACCAGGGCAAGAACAACCTCGATGCCTGGTGGATTTCGATGTCCACCTTCGGCGTGCTGGTGCTGACGCTGCTGCTGCTGACCTTCATGGGCGATGCGCTGCGCGATGCGCTCGATCCCCGCAAGGAGGCCGCATGAGCGCCGCCAAGAACGCCTCGGCCGAAGGCCTGCTGCTCGACGTGCGCGACCTGCACGTGGGCTTTGGCGACAAGACCGTGGTGCGGGGCGTGAGCCTGCAGCTGCGGGCCGGCGAAAAGCTTGCGCTGGTGGGTGAGTCGGGTTCGGGCAAGACGCTCACAGCCATGAGCCTGCTGCGCCTGGTGCCTGGCGCGCAGATCCAGGGCCAGGCCTGGCTGGGGGGCGCCAAGGGCCAGCCGCCCCAAGACCTGCTGCAGATGGACGAGGCCGGGCTGCGCCGTGTGCGCGGAGCCGACGTGTCGGTCATCTTCCAAGAGCCGATGACGGCGCTCAACCCGCTGTTCAGCGTGGGCGACCAGATCGCCGAGGTGATCGAGCTGCACCAGCTGGTGTCGCGCAAAGAGGCCTGGGCCCAGGCGGTGGCGCTGCTGCAGCTCACCGGCATCCCCGAGCCTGAGCGCCGCGCGCAAAGCTACCCCCACCAGCTCTCCGGTGGCCAGCGCCAGCGCGCCATGATCGCCATGGCCTTGGCCTGCCGACCGCGCCTGCTGCTGGCCGACGAGCCCACCACCGCGCTCGACGTCACCCTGCGCACCCAGATCCTGGAGTTGCTGGGCGACCTGCAGCGCCAGCAGGGCATGGCCGTGGTGATGATCACCCACGACCTGCACCTGGTCCGCCGTTTTGCCGACCGCGTGGCGGTGATGGAGCAGGGCGTCCTGGTGGAGGCCGGCCCTGTGGCCGAGGTATTCGCCAACCCGCAGCACCCCTACACCCGCAAGCTGCTGGACAGCCAGCCTCAGCGCGATGTGGTGCCCGCCCAGGCCGATGCCCCGTTGCGCCTGCAAGGGCAGGGTGTGCAGGTGGCCTACCCGGTGGCTCGCCCGGGCATCCAGGGCTGGTTCAAGCCGGGGCGCTTTGTGGCGGTCAAGGGGGCTGATTTCCAGCTGCCGGCAGGCCAGACCCTGGCTGTGATCGGTGAGTCGGGCTCGGGCAAATCCACCCTTGCACTCGCCACCCTGGGGCTGCAGCCCCTGACAGGCCAGTTGCGCATCGGCCAAGACGGCTGGCGCTACAGCGCGCGTGCCGACCGGCCGCTGCGCCGCCGCGTGCAGGTGGTGTTCCAGGATCCGTTCTCGTCGCTGTCGCCCCGCATGACGGTCGAAGAGCTCGTGTGCGAAGGCCTGTGGGTGCACCACCCGCAGCTCAGCGAGGCCGAGCGCCGCCAGCGCGTGATCCAGACCCTGGCGGAGGTGGGGCTCACCGAGGCGCAGTTCCCCGGTTTGCTGTCCAGCTATCCCCATGCCTTCTCGGGCGGTCAGCGCCAGCGCCTGGCCTTGGCGCGTGCCCTGGTGGTCGAGCCCGAGGTGCTGGTGCTCGACGAGCCCACCAGCGCGCTCGACGTCACCATCCAAAAGCAGGTGCTGGTGCTGCTGCAAAAGCTGCAGCGCGACCGGGGGCTGAGCTACCTGCTCATCACCCACGACGTCGACGTGGTGGCCGCGATGGCCCACCACGTGATGGTGATGAAGGATGGCGAGGTGGTCGAGCAGGGGCCTGCCGAGGCCGTGCTGCACCAGCCGAAGCAGGCCTACACCCAGCGCCTGATGGCGGCCAACCGGGGCTGACCCGCTCGCCAGGCCTGCTGCGCAGGCTGGGCTCAGATCCCCATCTTGCCCAGCGAATCCATCAGGTCACGCAGGGTGCCCGCCAGCACGGGGTGCTCGGCCTCGAAGCGCGCTTCGAGCGCCTTGGCGCGGCCCTCCAGCGTGTCGTCAGGGCTTTCGTTGGCGGCGGCGCCCTGCGGCTTGAGCGCCTGTTGGATGTCGTCGTCGAGCTGCAGCAGGCTGGCGCGCAATTCGCTGTCCATCGGGGGCGCGTCGGCCAGGCCTTGTCTCAGTTGCTGCAACAGGCCGTGCAATTGGTCGCGGTTCATGGGGCACCTCGGCTAGGTCGGCGGCCGCATGTGCGGCCACCGTCTGGATCATTGTGCACAGCCTGGCGCCGCGCAATCAAGCCCAGATCAAGCCTGTGGCAGTGGCGCCGCGCCCGGGCGTGTCAGCGTGCACGCCCCCTGCGCTGGATCAAGCGGCTTGCGCCCAGTGCGGCTTGTGGTCGGCCAGGCCGCTGGTGTAGCGGCCGCGCGATTCGGCGTACACGCGGCGCACCCACTGCAGCGCCGGGCGGTCGTGCCAGCGCGCCAGCGCCACCCGCGTGGTCTGCTGGAACACGGGCATGCCGTACACCGGGTGCTGGTCCGGGCAGGCCAGCGGTGCCAGCAGCGCGGCGGCCGTGATGTCGGCCACCGTCAGGGTGTGGCCACACAGGTGGGTGCGGCCATCGGCCAGGCGCTCATCCAGCCAGTCCAGCGTGGCGGCGATGCGCTGCTCTGCGCGCTGGATGTGCGCACCGTGGATCTTGAGCTTGCGCTTGAACCCCCAGCGGATCAGTGGGTAGGCCAGGCGGATGATCCGTGCCTGAGCGGGCGTGGCGTACTCGATCCACAGCTGGATCACCATGTCGTCGGCCTTGCCAAAGATCTGGTGGTACAGGAAGCGGGCCACGTCTTTGCCCATGGCGTTGAAGCGCCGCTCTACCTCGCGGATTTGGGCGGCCTGGGCCTGCGGCAAGCTGCGCAAGGGCTGGTGGTGATCGGCCAGCCAGTCGATGATGCGCGGGCTGTCTTGGATGGTGGCGCTGGGGGTCTCCAGCACGGGCAGGGTGGTTTGCCCCCGGCCACCCTTGCGCAGCGCAGGCGCCATGTGGAAGACCGGGGTCATGCAGACCTCGGTGTAAGGGATGCCCTCGTGGTCCAGCAGCCAGCGGATCTTCTCGCTGTAGTGCGACATCGCGAAGGTGTAGAGCGTGTAAGCCATCGTGCGTGCCCCTGCCCTCAAACCGCACGAACCTGGTAGCCCAGGCGCGGGAAGTGCACGTGCACGGTGCCGCAGCGCTCAGACTGCAGCCGCAGCGTCAGGCGGCGGGCCTGGATGGCCACCAACTCGCCCGTCACCGTGGTGCCGTGGCCCAGCGATTCGGGCGTCACGGCCACCTGCTGGCCGGGCTGCAGCCCGCTGCCGTCGGGCAGGTCGCTGGGCAGCAAGGGCAAGGGGCTGGCGTCGCGGGCGATGTCGAGGGCCTGCTCGGCCTCCATGCGGGTGGCGTCGCCGTGGCCAAAGCCAGCCATGCGGCCCAGCCAGGCGGCCAGACGCGGCCAGGGGCTCACGTCCAGCTGGCCCACGCGGGCGAACCACACCGTCGAGTACAGCGTGAAGTCGCCGGCATCAGGCGTGGCCCCGTTGAAGAAGGCCCGGCCATCGCCCAGGGCCTGCTCCAGCCAGGCCATGTGCAGCTTGAACTCTTGCTCCACCAGCGGCGCGGCGGCCTTCAAGGCCTCGCGCTCCAGCGGGGCGCCGCGCAGGGCCGCGCGGTCGGCCAGCAGCGCGTCAGGCAGCATGTCGGCCAGCTTGCCAAACATCAGGCCCACAGCCTTGCCGAACAGCACCTGGTCCACCCAGTTTTCCAGCAGCGGCCCGAAGCTGCCCGGTGCCGACTGCAAGCTCGGCGTGGGCAGGGCCTGGTCGATCACCTCGGCGATCAGGCGCGTGTCGCAGTACACGTCGGCACCCACCTGCAGCACCGGCACCTTGCGGTAGCCGCCGGTCAGCGCGGTCAGGTCGGGCTTGGGTGCGATGCGGGGCACGTTCACCGAGCCCCAGTGCGCGCCTTTGAAGCCCATCAGGGTGCGGACCTTCTCGGCGTAGGGCGATTCTTTGTAGTGGTGGAGGATCAACGTGGGGGTGGTCATGCGCAAGGCCTCTGGCTTTTCACGGGATGGCAGCGATTGTGGGCAGTGGCCTGGCGTTTGACCATTGTCGTGATGGACATCTATGATGCCAATCTGGTCAACTTGAGGGTGATGTGCCTGTGATCCAAAGCCCAGTCGTTGCCACCGAGTTGGCGCCACCCGCCCGTCGGTCCCGGCAGCGCCACCGCGTGGGTGTGCTGCTGTGTCCTGAGGTCAGCCTGGCCAGCTACGGCCTGGCGCTGGACGTGTTCCGCATGGCCAACCAGTTGCCGGGGGCGCACCGCTTCGATGTCGTTCGTGTCGGCCCGCATGAGGGTGGAGATGCCAGCCTCATCGCGCACGAAGACGGTGCGTTGAAGGCCGATGCCGGCCTGTCGGCCTTGCCTGACCTGGCCATGCTGGTCATCCCCTCGCTGTGGACGCAAGGCGCCCAGGCCGTCGCCCGCCAGCCGCAGGTGGGCCAGGCCCTGGCGCGGCTCGATGCGCGCATCCCCATCGTCACCATGTGCACGGGGGGCTACTTCCTGGCGGCGTCGGGGCGGATGGATGGCCAGCGCATGACCACGCACTGGGCCCTGGCCGAAGACATGCAGGCCACGTTCCCGCAGGTGCAGCTGGATCCTGATCCCAACCTGATGACGCAGGGCGCGCTGATCTGCTCAGGCGGCTCGCTGGCCGGCCTGGATGCGTGCCTGCTGGGCGTGGAGCGCCTCACCGACCGCGCCACCTTGCGCGGCCTCGCGCGCCTGCTGGTGGTGGATGCGCGGCATGCGCCGCAAACGGCCTACATGCCAGTGCAAGGCTGGCGGCGCCACGCCGATGCCGACATCCGCGCCCTGCAGGCCTGGATGGCGGCGCACCTGCACGAGCCGCTGACGCTCGAAGACCTGGCCAGCCAGGTGCACATGAGCGTGCGCACGCTGCAGCGGCGCTTTCTGGCGGCCATGGGGCAGACGCCCATGCAGTTCTTGCAGGCGCTGCGCATCGACCGTGCGCGCGAGCTGCTGGAGGCCGACCACCTGCCGGTGCCGGAGGTGGCCGCCCAGGTGGGCTACCAAGACCGGGTGGCTTTTGGTCGGCTGTTCAAAAAGCTGGTGGGGGTGAGCCCGGGGGCTTACCGCCAGCAACAGGGGCAGCAGGCTGGCGGCTGAGTGCCATGCCTGCCGCCACCGCCGCCAGGCTCAGCGGAACACCAGGTAATAGGTTGCTGCTGCGGCGTTGGGCACGTTGCTGCCAACCTGGGCCAACACCAGTGGTTTGCCGGCGGCCGTGTGGAAGGCCTGCACCGCATAGCTTTGCTGGCCATCGATCAGCGGCAAGGAGACGTCATCCACCTGCGCCATGAACGTGCCCACAAAGCGCCGGTAGCTGGGCAGCAGCGCGGGGGTGCTGTTGTAGTACGACCCTGTGGAGCCCTGGACCACGACGATGATTTCATTGGCCGCCTTGCTCTGGCTGAACGACACGGCGCCAGCGATGCCATCCAATGTGCCCGCGTAGGTCAGCGTGTCTGTGTTGAACATCGTGCCAGCGCTGGTGAAGACCACCGATTGGTCTTCGTTCAGCCACAAGGTGCCACCCATGGGGTAGTCGCCGTGGTAGGGCGAATCACCGCCGGCCACGATCACGTTCGTCTTGGGGTCGATGACCTGATAGTCGATGTCCGCCGGCGACAGGCCCCATTCCATGTAGAAGAACTTGTTGATCTTGTCGGCGTACACCGAGGTCAGGTAGCCATAGAAGCTGTCCCGCGCCCAGTACAGGTCGCTGCTCACGCCGTTGATCACCTTGCCAGAGTTGAGGTCCAGCACGATCGAGCTGTTCCAAGAGCCACCCCCATTCATGCGCCCGGCCAAGTACACCACCCCATTGTTGTTGAGGATGGCTGAGGACACGTTGCTGCCGTAGACCACCGAGTTGATCAGGCTGGCTTTGCGGACGTCGATGTACGACACCAGTGCATCGTGCGCCACGGCAATGTGCTGGCCATCGGGGCTGATGCCCAGCGCGCTGACCGGCTTGGGCAGGCTCACGGTGGACACGGTGTTGCCGATCAGGTCCACGATCTTGATGGCAGGCGACGGCGACGACACCGTCATCACGGTCAGGTCTTGCGCACGGCTGTAGTAGACCTTCTCTGGTCGGAAGTCCAGCGCGAAGTTGCCACTCCAGCTCTTTTCAGCGGCGATCACGGCGGTGGTCGACGCAGAGTATTTGCCCGATGTGGCCTTCACCGTCAGCATGTAGGTGCCCGCCACGTCTGGCGTGATCGTTGCGGTGCTGGTGGTGCTGGTCGGCGAAACGAGGGCGCTGCCGGCTGGCGCCGTGTCCAGCGTCCAGCGGTAGGTGATGGGGTCGCCCGCACTGCTCAGGCTGGCCAAGGCCTTGAAGCTCACCGCTTCGTTGAGCGTGGCCATCACCCGAGTGCGGTCCAGCGTCACGGTGGGCACGCCACCGCCGACCACGATGTCGACCTGCTTCTCCGAGTTGGCCCCCTTGGTGTCGGTCACGCGCAGGCTGAACACGTACAGGCCATCGCGGTCCGGCGTGAAGGTCACATTGGCCTGGTCGTACGCACTGAGCCCACGGAGGCTGCCGTCAGGCCGTGAAACGATGTTCCATTGGTACGTCATCGCGTCGCCGTCTGCGTCGTAGCTGCTGTCGCCGCGCAGCGTGACGGGCACGTTGGCGGGCACGCGCACCTGCGGCGCACTGGCCTGGGCTTGGGGCGTGGCATTCGAGTCGATGTTGGCCACCGGGCGGTTGTTGTCCACCACCAGGGTCAACACGTTCTCTCCTTGAGCGCCCTTGGTGTCGGTCACGGTCAGCCGAACGGTGTAGGTGCCCAGGACGTCGGGGCTGAAGATCTGCGTGGGCTTGGTCGTGTTGGTCAAGGCCAGCTTGCTGCCCGCTGGGGCCGACAACAGGTTCCACTGGTAGGTGAGCGGGTCGCCGTCGGCGTCTTTGCTCGCGCCGCCGTTGAGCAGCACCTGGTAGCCCAGCGACGTGGTCAGGCTGGATGTGCTTTGTGTGGCCGTGGGCGGCGAGAACACCGCTACCACGCCGGTCGGGGCCTGGTTGTCGACCAGCACGGTGACCTCGGTGACCGAGACGCCGCCCTTGGGGTCGGCGGTGCGCGCCTGCACGCGGAACGTGCCCAGCTTGTCTGCGGTGAACCGGAAGCTGCTGCCGGTGCCCGAATAGGCCGACAAGCCGGTGTTGGCCGGATAGGTGGTCACGGCCCAACTGGTGCTGAGCGGATCGCCGTCGGCGTCGACCGAACCAGAGGTGTCCAGGGTGACCAGGCTACCGAGGGTCACCGAGCGCGTGACCTTCTTGGTGGTCGATTGGGGATCGATCGTGATGTTGGTCACCGCGTCGGGCGCGGTGTTGTCGGCCACCACCGTCACGATCTGGGAGGTCACGCCGCCCTTGCCATCGTCGACGGTCACCGCGAACTCATAGCTGCCTTTGACGTCGGTGGTCAGGTAGGCCCTGGCGCTCTGGCTGCCGCTGCCATTGATCAAGCTGGCTTTGGAGTCGGCGGGCTTCTTCAGCAGCACCCATTTGAAGGTGAGTGCATCGCCATCGGGGTCTTGGCTACCGCTGGCATCTGCGGTGAGGATGGTGCCCGTGTGCACATGGACCGTGCCGTCTGGCTGGGCGGTCGCGCCACCCATGTCCAGCGCAGCGGCAGGCACCCGGTTGCCCTTGTCGCCCGTCGGGGTGACCACTGCGCCCGTGGGCTCCTTCGAGCCGCCGCCGCCTCCGCCGCATGCGGTCAATGCCGCACACATGCCCCAGATGATTGCAGCCTTGGTCAGGCCGCGCGATCCCATCGCCAGCATCTGCTGTCTCCCGGTTTTGTGAACTTGAAGACAAAATCGTAACAGCGTGCCTGCGGGCGTGGCGGCTTCGGGCCCGGCTTGGCGCCCGAAACCTCAAGACATGGGGGTTACTCCTCGAGCCCGCCCATCACCTTGTTGAAGCCGCCGTCCACGTAGGTGATCTCGGCGGTCACGCCAGCCGAGAGGTCGGACAGCATGAAGGCTGCCACGTTGCCCACGTCTTCGATGGTCACGTTGCGGCGCAGCGGCGCGTTTTGCTCGACCACGCTCAGGATCTTGCTGAAGCCCTTGATGCCCGAGGCGGCCAGCGTCTTGATCGGGCCAGCCGAGATGCCGTTGGCGCGGATGCCCTTGGGGCCCAGGCTGGCGGCCGTGTAGCGCACCGACGCTTCGAGCGAGGCCTTGGCCAGGCCCATGGTGTTGTAGGCCGGCACGATGCGCTCGGCGCCCAGGTACGACAGCGTCAGCAGCGAGGCCTTGGGGTTGAGGTAGGGCAGGGCGGCCTTGGCCATGGCCGGGAAGCTGTAGGCCGAGATGTCGTGGGCGATGCGGAAGCCTTCGCGCGACAGGCCGTCCAGGAAGTCGCCGGCGATGGCCTCGCGCGGTGCAAAGCCGATCGAGTGCACGAAGCCGTCGAACGTGGGCCACACCTTGGCCAAGTCGGCGAACATCTGGTCGATCTGCTCGTCGCTGCCGACGTCGCAGTCAAAGATCAGCTCGGAGTCGAACTCCTTGGCGAACTCGGTGATGCGGTCCTTGAATCGCTCGCCCACATACGAGAACGCCAGTTCGGCCCCCTCGCGCTTGCAGGCCTGGGCGATGCCGTAGGCGATGGAACGGTTGGACAACAGACCGGTGATCAGCAGGCGTTTGCCAGCGAGGAATCCCATGGAAGCTCCGGGTGACTCAGTGAAAACAAGGCGCGGATTTTGGCACGGACGCCTCAGAACGCAAATTTTCCTGGGTCTATCTTGAATGAAGCGCTTCCTCAGCGTAAAATCCCGGTTTGGCCGCTTTGGGGCGGCGCGCAATCCACGCATCTTCATGTCACTGGTCTGCCGTGGGCAGATTCAAGCGGCGCCGAAGCCCTGCAGCGCGCAGCAGCCGGGCAGCACGTCGCGTGTCGGACATGGGTATGACACGAATGGGCGGGGTCTTCCAGCCCATTTTTTTTGCTCGCGCACTTTTCAACCTTCTGCTTGCTTCAAAGCGTATCGATCGGAATCGCAACCTACATGGCGTCCTGGCTCCAGCTTGTTGAGACCACCGTGGCCGGCCTCGGCTTCGAATTGGTGGACTGCGAACGCAGTCCAGGTGGCCTGCTGCGCGTCTACATCGACCGCCTGCCCGATCAGACTTACGATTTGCCCGGTGACCTGGTCACCGTGGACGACTGCGAGAAGGTGACGCGCCAGCTGCAGTACGCGCTCGAAACCGTCGATGCCGATTACGCGCGCCTCGAGGTCTCGTCGCCTGGCGTGGACCGCCCCCTGAAGACGCCGGCGCATTTCGCCCGTTTCGTGGGTGAGCAGGTCAAGATCGCGCTCAAGCACCCCTTCCAGGGTCGCAAGATTTACAGCGGCACGCTGTGCGAGGCCAGCGCCGAAGAGGCGGCTGCCGCGCCCGAAGGCTCAGCCTGGGGCCTGGTGCTGCCGCTGCCCGATGCCGACAAGCCCCTGTCCAAGACAGCGGCCAAGAAGCTCGCCAAGGCCATCGCGGCCGGCGAGGTGGCGCCGCAAGCGCCCGTTCAAGAAGTTTTGGGTTTCACGCTCGATGAGATTCGCGAGGCGCGCTTGGTGCCCGAAGTGAGTTTCAAGGGGCGTCCGCGTCGTGGCGCTGCCGCCAACGACGCCAGTGGTGTTGCCGTAGATGAGGCGGAAGAACTCGGAGGTCAGGAATAATGAACCGTGAATTGCTGATGTTGGTGGACGCGATCTCGCGCGAAAAGAGCGTCGATCGTGAGGTGGTGTTTGGCGCCGTCGAACTGGCGCTGGCCTCGGCCACCAAGAAGCTGTATCAAGGCGAAGTCGACATCCGTGTCGCCATCGACCGCGAAAGCGGCGTCTACGAAACCTTCCGCCGTTGGCACGTGGTGCCCAACGAGGCTGGCCTGCAGCTGCCCGACGCAGAAATCCTGCTGTTCGAAGCCCAAGAGCAAATCGCCGACATCGAAGTCGACGACTACATCGAAGAGTCCATCGAATCCGTGCCCATCGGCCGCATCGGTGCGCAGGCCGCCAAGCAGGTCATCCTGCAAAAGATCCGCGACGCTGAGCGCGAGCAGCTGCTCAACGACTTCCTCTCGCGCGGCGAGAAGATCTTCGTCGGCACCGTCAAGCGCCTGGACAAGGGCGACATCATCGTCGAGTCGGGCCGCGTCGAAGGCCGCCTCAAGCGCGGCGAGATGATCCCCAAGGAAAACCTGCGTTCGGGCGACCGCGTGCGCGCCTACATGCTTGGCGTGGACTCGCTGGCCCGTGGCCCGCAAATCATGCTGTCGCGCTCGGCGCCTGACTTCATGATCGAGCTGTTCCGCCAGGAAGTGCCCGAAATTGAGCAAGGCCTGCTGGAGATCAAGAGCTGCGCTCGCGACGCCGGTTCGCGCGCCAAGATCGCCGTGCTGTCGCACGACAAGCGCGTCGACCCGATCGGCACCTGCGTGGGCGTGCGTGGTTCGCGCGTCACCGCCGTGACCAACGAGCTGGGTGGCGAACGCGTGGACATCGTGCTGTGGTCGGAAGACCCCGCCCAGTTCGTGATCGGCGCGCTGGCCCCGGCCAACGTGCAATCGATTTTTGTTGACGAAGAGTCTCACGCCATGGACGTGGTGGTCGACGAGGAAAACCTCGCCATCGCCATCGGCCGTGGTGGTCAGAACGTGCGCCTGGCGTCCGACCTGACCGGCTGGAAGATCAACATCATGACGGCCGAGGAATCGGCCGAGAAACAGGCTGTCGAGTCCGACTCCATCCGCAAGATCTTCGTCGACAAGCTCGACGTGGACGAGGAAGTCGCCGACATCCTGATCGCCGAAGGGTTCACCAGCTTGGAAGAAGTGGCCTATGTGCCGCTGCAGGAAATGCTGGAAATCGAATCGTTCGACGAAGACACGGTCAACGAGCTGCGCACCCGTGCCAAGGACGCGCTGCTGACCATGGAAATCGCCAAGGAAGAAGAAGTCGAAGCGTTGTCGGAAAATCTCAAGGACGTGGAAGGCCTGACGCCCGAGCTGATCACCAAGCTCGCGCAAGCCGGTATTCACACCCTGGACGATCTGGCCGACCTGGCTGTGGACGAACTGGTCGAGATCATTGGGGTCTCAGACGAACAAGCCCGCGCCATGATCCTCAAGGCCCGCGAACACTGGTTCGCTTGACCCTGACATCACCGACATCGACCTCACTTCTATCTCGCTAAGCACACGCAAGGATCAAACAATGGCCGTGACCACCGTCGCACAATTCGCCGCGGAGCTCAATCGCCCGGCTGCGACACTGCTGGAGCAACTGCAGTCCGCAGGGGTTCCCAAGTCCGCGCCCGAAGACGTGCTCACGGAAGCCGACAAAGAGCGACTGCTTGACCACCTGCGCTCTGCGCACGGCTCGAACAGCGCCGAGCGCAAGAAGATCACCCTGACGCGCAAGTCGACCACCGAGATCAAGCAGGCCGACGCATCGGGCAAGGCGCGCACCATTCAGGTGGAAGTCAAGAAGAAGCGCACCTTCATCAAACGTGACGAGAACTCGGGCGTCGACGAGGCCGCGCAAGCGGCTGCCGAAGCCGCCGAATTGGCTCGCCGCGAAGAAGAGGCGCGCGCCCAGGCCGAAGCCCTGCGTCAGCAGGAAGAAGCCCTCGCCGAAGCCCGCCGCCAGCGTGAAGAAGCCGAGCGTCGTGAACGTGAAGCCGCTGAAGAGCGTGCCCGCCTGGCCGCCGAGCAAGCCGCTCGTGAGCTGGCTGAGCAGGCCGCCAACGGCACCGACAAGGCCGCTGAGAAGGCTGCCGAGAAGGCCGCGGCCGACCGCGAAGCCTTGGCCAAGCGCCGCGCTGCCGCCGAAGCCGAAACCGCAGCTCTGCGTGCTGCGGCCCAACGCTCGGCCAAGGGTGGCGTGTTGCGCTCGGCCGCTGACAAGGGTGCCGAAGCCGAGAAGGCCGCCGAAGCCGCCAAGGCTGCTGAAGCCAAGCAGGCCGAAGCCCCCGCCGCTGAAGCCGCGCCGGCTGCTGCCGTGGCGGCACCGGCACCGGCTGCACCCGAGGCGGCCAAGCCGGTGGTGCGTGTGGTCAAGGCCAACAACGCCGAAGCCGAGGAAAAGCAACGCCTGGCCGACCTGGCCAACCGCCGCAAGGCCGCCGAGGCCGAGGCTGCCGCCATCCGCGCGATGATGAACGCGCCCAAGAAGGTCCTGACCGCCAAGAAGCCGGAAGAAACCCCGGCCGCCGACGCGAACAAGGAAGGCATCAAGGGCACGATCCACAAGCCCAAGGGGGCGCCGGGCGCCACCACGACCACGGCTGGCGCAGGTGCCAAGCCAGGCGACAAGAAGTCGGTCAAGTCTGAGAAGCTGTCGTCTTCTTGGGCGGGGGACGAAAAGAAGCGCGGCGCGCCCTCGAAGGGCCGCGGCAACGATGCGGGCGCCGGTGGCGGCCGTAACGGTTGGAAGGCCCCAGGTGGCAAGGGTGGTCGCCGTGGCGACCGCGACGGTGGTTCCACGTTTGTGGCCCCGACCGAGCCGCAAATCATCGAGGTGCACATCCCCGAGACCATTTCGGTGTCGGACTTGGCGCACAAGATGTCCATCAAGGCCACCGAGGTCATCAAGCAGATGATGAAGCTCGGCCAGATGGTCACCATCAACCAGCAGCTGGACCAAGAAACCGCCATGATCGTGGTGGAAGAAATGGGCCACAAGGCGTTTGCCGCCAAGCTGGATGATCCGGACGCCTTCCTGGAAGAAGAACACGACGATCAGGCTGCAGAGGCCAAGCCGCGCGCTCCGGTCGTGACCGTCATGGGTCACGTCGACCACGGCAAGACCTCGCTGCTGGACTACATCCGCACCAGCCGTGTGGCGGCGGGCGAAGCTGGCGGCATCACGCAGCACATCGGCGCCTACCACGTCGACACGCCGCGCGGCATGATCACCTTCCTCGACACCCCGGGTCACGAGGCCTTCACGGCCATGCGTGCTCGCGGTGCCAAGGCCACCGACCTGGTCATCCTCGTGGTGGCGGCCGACGACGGTGTGATGCCGCAAACGAAGGAAGCCATCCACCACGCCAAGGCTGCAGGTGTGCCCATCGTTGTGGCGATCAACAAGATCGACAAGCCCGGCAACAACATCGAGCGCGTGACGCAAGAGCTGATCGCTGAGCAGGTGGTGCCTGAGGCTTACGGTGGTGATTCGCCGTTCTGCCCGGTGTCGGCCAAGACCGGCCAAGGCATCGACGAGCTGCTGGAGAACGTGCTGCTGCAAGCCGAAGTGCTGGAGCTGAGCGCCCCGGTCGAATCGCAGGCCAAGGGCCTGGTGATCGAAGCCCGTCTGGACAAGGGCCGCGGCCCGGTGGCCACGGTGCTGGTGCAATCGGGTACCTTGAAGCGCGGCGACGTCGTGCTGGCGGGTGCGTCGTATGGCCGTGTGCGCGCCATGCTGGACGAAGACGGCAAGGCCGCGACCGAAGCCGGTCCGTCCATCCCCGTCGAGATCCAGGGCCTCACCGAGGTGCCGGCTGCTGGCGACGAGTTCATGGTGCTGGGCGACGAACGCCGCGCCCGTGAAATCGCCACCTTCCGCCAAGGCAAGTACCGCGACGTGAAGCTGGCCAAGCTGCAAGCCGCCAAGCTCGAGACCATGTTCGAGCAAATGGGCCAGGGTGCCGATGTGCAGACGCTGCCCATCATCATCAAGGCCGATGTGCAGGGTTCGCAAGAAGCCCTGGCCACGTCGCTGCTCAAGCTGTCTACCGAAGAGGTGCGCGTCCAGGTGGTTCACGCCGCGGTGGGTGGCATCTCCGAGTCGGACGTCAACCTGGCCATCGCCTCGAAGGCCGTGCTGATCGGCTTCAACACCCGTGCGGACGCCAATGCCCGCAAGGCGGCCGAGCACAACGGCGTCGAGATCCGTTACTACAACATCATTTACGACGCCGTGGACGATGTGAAGGCAGCGATGGGCGGCATGCTGGCCCCCGAGCAGCGCGAAGAGATCATCGGCACCGCCGAGATCCGTCAGGTGTTCATCGCCTCGAAGATCGGCACGATCGGCGGTTCGATGGTCACGAGCGGTGTGGTCCGTCGCAGCGCCAAGCTGCGCCTGCTGCGCGAGAACGTGGTCATCTACACCGGCGAGCTCGAAGGCCTCAAGCGCTTCAAGGACGACGTCAAGGAAGTGCGCGAGGGTTTCGAGTGCGGCCTCAACATCAAGGGCTACAACGACATCAAGGAAGGCGACATCCTCGAGTTCTTCGAAATCAAGGAAATCGCCCGCACGCTGTAAACCAACGCGCCGGCTGTTCCCCCGAACAACCCCGCCTGACCCCAGGCGGGGTTTGTGCTTGAAGGGACGGCTCTCAGCCAGCGTGCTGCACACAGCAGGAATTCACCATGCGCCATAAACGCTCCACCCCCAACCGCGGCTTGCGCGTTGCCGACCAGATCCAGCGAGACCTCGCTGAGCTGATCCGTGACCTCAAGGATCCGCGCATCGGCATGGTCACCATCTCCAACGTGGAGGTGACGCCCGATTACGCCCACGCCAAGGTGCGCTTCTCTGTGCTGGTGGGCAAGCCCGACGATTGCGAAGCCGGCCTGAACGAAGCCGCAGGTTTCCTGCGCAACGGCCTGTTCAAGCGCCTGCAGATCCACACGGTGCCCACGCTGCACTTCCACTTCGATCGCACCACCGAGCGTGCGGCCGAGCTGAATGCGCTGATCAACCGCGCCGTGGCCGACAAGGCCAAGGACGCCGATGAGCAGCCTGCGCCCGATGCCTCGGACAAAGGTGCCAACGCGTGAGCAAGCCGCCGCGTCAGCCTCGCCGCAACCTGCACGGCGTCATCTTGCTTGACAAGCCATTGGGCCTGTCGAGCAACGACGCATTGCAGAAGGTCAAGCGCCTGCTGCGTGCCGACAAGGCTGGCCACACGGGCACGCTCGACCCGCTGGCCACTGGGCTGCTGCCGCTGTGCTTTGGCGCGGCCACCAAGTTCTCGCAGGTGTCGCTCGACGCGGACAAGCGCTACACCGCCACGCTCAAGCTGGGCCAGACCACGACCACGGCCGATGCCGAGGGCGAGGTGCTGCAGACCCGTGTCGTGACGCCCGAGGCCGTGAACGCCGATACGGTGGCCGCCGCTTGCGCCGCCTTCGTGGGCGAGATCGACCAGGTGCCGCCCATGTATTCGGCGCTCAAGCACGAGGGCAAGGCCCTGTACGAGTACGCCCGCCAGGGCGTTGAGGTCGAGCGGCCCGCGCGCCGCATCACCATTCACAGCATCGACATCCTGCATTGGCAAGATGACGTGCTGACCATCGACGTGCGCTGCACCAAGGGCACCTACATCCGCACGCTGGCCGAAGACATTGGCGAGCGTCTGGGCTGCGGCGCCCACCTGATTGGCTTGCGACGCACCGGCAGCGGTGGGGTGAGCATCGAGGGCGCGCGCACGCTGGAGCAGCTGCAGGCGATGTCTGACGCCGAGCGCGAGGCCCTGCTGCAGGCGCCCGATGCGCTGCTGGTCGATTGGCCCGAAGTGCTGCTGTCTGAAGAGGACGCCGGCCGCTTCCTGAGCGGTTTGCGTCGCCGATTGAAATTGCCCGACATGGACGCTGTCCGTGTTTACGGCCCCCTGCCATCGGGCTCGCCCGTGGCAAAACCCGGCCAACTGCCCCGCATCTTGCTGGGCAGCGGTCACGTCAAGGCTGGCGAGCTGATCCCCGGACGGCTGCTCAGTCCCCTGGAGGTCCAGGCCTTGCTTGTGCAGGTGACCCAGGCCGCCGAACCTCACGTTGCGAGCGCCACGCCCGCCCCCGTTCTTTGAATCTCTGAGAGAGTCCCATGAGCACCCCAATTCGCAACATCGCGATCATCGCCCACGTTGACCATGGCAAGACGACCATGGTGGACCAACTGCTGCGCCAGTCCGGCACCTTCGCCGACCACGAGAAGGTCGTCGACACCGTGATGGACAACAACGCCATCGAACGCGAGCGCGGCATCACCATCCTGGCCAAGAACTGCGCCGTGAGCTGGGAAGGCACGCACATCAACATCGTCGACACCCCGGGCCACGCGGACTTCGGTGGTGAAGTCGAACGCGCGCTGTCCATGGTCGACGGCGTGGTGCTGCTGATCGACGCGCAAGAAGGCCCGATGCCGCAAACGCGTTTCGTGACCAAGAAGGCGCTGGCCCTGGGCCTCAAGCCCATCGTCGTGGTCAACAAGGTGGACAAGCCGGGCGCCAAGCCCGATGCCGTGGTGAACGCCGCGTTCGACCTGTTCGACAAGCTGGGCGCCACCGACGAGCAGTTGGACTTCCCCGTGGTGTACGCCTCGGGCATCAACGGCTGGACCTCGCTGGAAGAAGGCGCACCGGGTGAGAAGTGGGGCGAGGACATGTCCGCCCTGTTCAACACCGTGCTCAAGCACGTGCCGGCGCAAAAGGGTGACCCGGCTGCCCCGTTGCAGCTGCAAATCTCGGCACTCGATTTCTCGTCCTTCGTGGGTCGTATCGGCGTGGGCCGCATCAGCCAAGGCACGGCCAAGCCGGGCCAGGACGTGGTGGTGATGGCCGGCCCCGAGGGTAAGCCGGTCAAGGGCCGCATCAACCAGGTGCTGACCTTCCACGGTCTGGACCGTGTGCAGGTGACCGAAGCCGGCCCGGGCAACATCGTGCTGATCAACGGCATCGAAGACGTGAACATCGGCGTGACGGTGACCGACCCGACCAACCCGGCGCCGCTGCCCATGCTGAAGGTGGACGAGCCCACGCTGACCATGAACTTCTGCGTGAACACCTCGCCGCTGGCCGGCCGTGAAGGCAAGTACGTGACCAGCCGCCAGATCTGGGACCGCCTGCAAAAAGAACTGCAGCACAACGTGGCCCTGCGCGTGAAGGAAACCGACGAAGACGGCATCTTCGAGGTGTGCGGTCGCGGCGAATTGCACCTGACCATCCTGCTGGAAAACATGCGTCGTGAAGGCTACGAGCTGGCCGTCTCGAAGCCGCGCGTGATGTTCAAGGACATCGACGGCGTCAAGTGCGAGCCGATGGAGCTGGTCACCGCCGACGTGGAAGAACTCCACCAAGGTGGCGTGATGCAGGCCCTGGGTCTGCGCAAGGGCGAGATGATCAACATGGAGCCGGACGGCCATGGCCGCGTGCGCCTGGAATACCGCATCCCGGCGCGTGGCCTGATCGGCTTCAGCAACGAGTTCATGAACCTGACCCGTGGTTCGGGCCTGATCTCGTCGATCTTCGACGGCTACGAAGCCCACAAGGGTGAAATCGGTGGCCGCAAGAACGGCGTGCTGATCTCGATGGACGACGGTGAAATCTTCACCTACGCCCTGGGCAAGCTGGATGACCGCGGCCGCATGTTCGTCAAGCCGAACGACCCGGTGTACGAAGGCATGATCGTGGGCATCCACAGCCGCGACAACGACCTGGTGGTCAACGCCACGCGCACCAAGCAGCTGACCAACTTCCGCGTGTCGGGCAAGGAAGACGCGATCAAGATCACGCCGCCGATCGACCTCACGCTGGAGTACGGTGTGGACTTCATCGACGACGACGAACTGGTGGAAATCACCCCCAAGAGCGTGCGCCTGCGTAAGCGTCACCTGAAGGAACACGACCGCAAGCGTGCGTCGCGCGAAGCTGGCGCTTGATCGCACAGCGTCACTGCCATTGGCCCTGAGGGGCCATGGCGCGCCCAGAAAGCAGCCTCACGGGGCTGCTTTTTTCTGCCTGCTGCACAACCCGCCCCGCTCATGAGAGCATGGCGTTCTTCCCCCTGTCGCCATGAACGCGCACGCCCAAACCCCCGACGCAACGCACAGCCCTTGGCGGGCTTGCGTGGCACCCATGCTCGACTGGACTGATGCTCATTGTCGGTTTTTTCACCGACTGCTCAGCCAGCATGCCCGCCTGTACACCGAGATGGTGACCACGGGCGCGCTCTTGCATGGCAACCAAGGGCGGCACCTCGATTTCAACGAGGCCGAGCACCCGGTGGCGCTGCAACTGGGCGGCAGCGAGCCCGATGACCTGGCGGCCTGCGCACGCTTGGCGTTGAAGTGGGGCTACGACGAGGTCAACCTGAACTGCGGCTGCCCCAGCGAGCGTGTGCAACGCGGCGCCTTCGGGGCCTGCCTGATGCACGAGCCGCGCACGGTGGCCGATGGCGTCAAGGCCATGCTCGATGCCGTGGGCGGTCATGGCGTGATGCCGATCACCGTCAAGCACCGCATTGGCATCGACCAGAACGAGTCGTACGACTTCGTGCGCGACTTCATCGGCCAGGTCGCCGATGCCGGCTGCGAGGTGTTCATCGTCCATGCGCGCAACGCCTGGCTCAAAGGCCTGAGCCCGAAGGAAAACCGCGAAGTGCCGCCACTGCGCTATGAGGTGGTGCACCGCCTCAAGCGCGACTTCCCCCACCTGACGCTGGTGATCAATGGCGGCCTGGCCGACAACACGCAGTGCCTGGCGCAACTGCAGCCTGACGCGGTGCTGGCAGGCGTCACGCTGGATGGCGTGATGGTGGGGCGCGCGGCGTACCACACGCCCTGGATCATGGCCGAGTGGGATCACCTGTTCTTTGGTGAGCCGGCCCGAGGGGCCGACTTCACCCGCGAAGCGATCGAGGCGGCGGTGGTGGCCTATGTCGAATCGGAAGTGGCCCGCACGGCAGACCGTGGCGTGGCGGCCGTGCGCTGGCACATGGTCATGCGCCATGTGCTGGGGCTGTACAACGGCCTGTCTGGCGCACGCCGCTGGCGCCAGGTCTGGTCGGATCATCGCCTCAAGGCCTTGCCCGCCAGCGAGGTGATGCGCCTGGCGCACCAGCGGCCAGGGCAGGGCGACTGAGCCCAACTGGGCGTCTGCGCACGTTGGCAGCCAAACAAAAAGGGGCCCGAGGGCCCCTTCTTCATGGTCGGATCACCGAAAGATCGGCAACGCGATCCGGGTCGCGATCAGACGCGCTTCTTGTACTCGTGGGTACGGGTGTCGATTTCGATCTTGTCGCCGTTTTCGACGAACAGGGGGACGGCGATCTCGAAGCCGGTGCCGACCACGCGGGCGGGCTTCATCACCTTGCCCGAGGTGTCGCCCTTGACGGCGGGTTCGGTTTCGATTTCACGCACAACCGAGGTCGGCAGTTCGACGGAGATGGCGCGGCCGTCGTAGAACACCACTTCGACTTCCATGCCGTCTTGCAGGTAGCTGATGGCGTCGCCCATGTTCTCGGCTTCCACCTCGAACTGGTTGTATTCGGCGTCCATGAAGGCGTACATCGGGTCGGCGAAGTAGGAGTAGGTGCACTCCTTCTTGTCGAGGATGATCTGGTCCATCTTGTCGTCGGCCTTGAACACCACTTCGGCGCCAGCGCCGTTGAGCAGGTTCTTCATCTTCATGCGCACGGTGGCAGCACCGCGGCCGCCGCGGCTGTATTCGGTCTTGAGCACGACCATCGGGTCCTTGCCCTGCATGATCACGTTGCCAGCGCGGATTTCTTGAGCGAGTTTCATGTGCGGTCCCCGTTGATGCGGGCTAAAGATTCAGACGATGTTCGGTCTGCGGCAGCCGCCCATCGATCACAGCAATCGGATCGTTGAGACGACAGGGCTGGCGCAAAGCCTTGGATTCTAACCTGAGGCTTTGACGAAAGCCATCAGCTGCGTCACCAGATCCTCCTGGGTGGCCAGGGCCTCGGCCGAGGCGGCCTGGGCCGCATGCCAGGGGGTGGGGGCAGTGGGTGGATTCTGCCACCATGCGGGAAACGGGGGCAGCGCGGGCGGTGCGCCGCCGGGCTGCTGCGCTTCGCCCTGTGGGGCCAGGCCGTTCCAATGGCGACACCAGGCAGTCACCTGTTCGCGCAAGGCTGGCGGCCAGTCGCTGAGTTCGCGCGTCCAGCGTTGCAAGAACGCGCCGCATTTGTCGGCGTGCGCGCCATCGTCTTGGACATACAGCTGCCACAGGTGCGGGCGGCCCGGCCACAGCGCCTGCACGGCCGAGTCTTCGCCGCGCACCAAGTTGAGGTCGGTGGCCTGCAAGATCAGGTCGAAGGTGTGCTGCGGCAGCGAGGGCAGGGGGTGGAGCACGAGGTGCTGGCTCAGTCGGGCGGCAGCCTCAGCGGGGCCATCGCTTGCTTCGCTGAGTTTGGCGTCCTTCCAGCGTTGGCCCAGGCGGGTGGCGGCCCCCGGGGCGAGCATCACCAGCGTGGCCGGCCAGTCACTTTGCTGGGCTTGGCGCGACAGCGCATCCAGCACGTCGCCGACGGGCGCAGTGTCGTAGCAGAACAGCAGCACCCAGGGGTGAAACCGGTAGGGGCTGGTGGCTTCGAGGCTGGGGTGGGTGCGGAACAGCTGACGGCGCAGGGCCAGCACCTCTGCCCGGCTCGTGGGCACAGGTTGCAGGGGGTGAAGCAGGCCGCCCGTGCGTGGCGTGAAGCCTGGGTAGAAAAAGTGTTTGCGCAGGCCAGCGGCCGGGCCGCTCATCACGGGCGACGGCAGGCCGTGCGAGCGCTCCACGTAGCCTTCGGCGCTCAGGTATTCGAGGTTGATCCAGGCGGGGGCGCGGCCGGCATCGGCGCGGTGCTTCATCCGCGCCAAGAAGGCCTCGGGCAGGTTGCAGCCAAAGGATTCGATGACGACGTCACCGGGTTCTTCGCGGGCCTCGCGCACATCGGGCACATCGGCCACCTCGGCCACCTCGGCCTGTGACCACGGCAGCACCGTCAAGCCGCTGGGCAAGGGCACCTGCTTGGACCATGGGGCCATCCAGCTCAACAGTGTGGGGTCGTCCAGCCACAGCCGCACCGACTCGCCGCGCGCCAGCAGGCTGCGCGAGAGGCGCCAGCAAACACCCACGTCCCCAAAGTTGTCGATCACCCGACAAAAGATGTCCCACCGCATGGGGCGCCATTATCGCGGGCCGCTGAGGCGACAATCTGCGCATGAGCAAGCTGCCTGTGTCTCCTGTTGCCGATGCCGCCACGTCCACCGAAGCGCTGCCCGATGCCACGGGCGCCGATCGCGAAGCGGTGTGGGCGCGCCTGCTGATCGAGGTGGCGGCCTTGCCGAACCTGCCTGGCGTCTACCGCTACTTTGGCGAGCAAGGTGAGGTGCTGTATGTGGGCAAGGCGCGCGACCTCAAGAAGCGCGTGTCGAGCTACTTCCACCGCCAGCACGGTGGCACGCGCATTGGCCACATGGTGGGCCGCATCGCGCGCATGGAGACCACGGTGGTGCGCACCGAGGCCGAGGCGCTGCTGCTCGAAAACAACCTCATCAAGACGCTCAACCCCCGCTACAACATCCTGTTTCGGGACGACAAGAGCTACCCCTACCTCAAGCTGGTGAGCCACGAGTTCCCGCGGATGGTGTACTACCGCGGTGGGGTCGACCGCAAGCACCGCTACTTCGGGCCGTTCCCCAACGCCTGGGCGGTGAAAGAAAGCATCCAGCTGCTGCAGAAGGTGTTTTTGCTGCGCACCTGCGAAGACGCGGTGTTCAACCACCGCAGCCGGCCGTGTCTGCTCTACCAGATCAAGCGTTGCTCTGGCCCTTGCGTGGGGTTGATCTCGGAAGACGACTACCGCTTGACCGTCGCGCAAGCCGAACGTTTCTTGCTGGGCGAGGCCGACAGCCTGCTCGAAGAGCTGCAAGCCAAGATGATGGCCCACGCCGAGCGCTTTGCTTACGAGCAGGCCGCCGAGGTGCGCAACCAGATCAGCGCCTTGTCGGCCGTGTTGCACCAGCAGTCGGTGGACACCGTGATGGACAAGGACGTGGACGTGCTGGCCGTGCGCGTCGAGGGCGGTCGGGCCTGCGTCAACCTCGCGATGGTGCGCGGTGGCCGTCACCTGGGCGACCGCGCCCACTTCCCGGTGCACGTGCAGGACCACGTCGAGCTGGTGGCCGACGACGACAGTGCCGAGGCTGTGGCGCAGCCTGCGATCGAAAGCCGCGTGCTCGAGGCCTTCTTGGCGCAGCACTACATCGGCTCGGCGGTGCCGTCCATCCTCATCCTCAGCCACCCGGTGGACGCGGCGCTGGTCGAGGCCCTGGCCGAGCAAGCAGGCCGCAAGGTGCACGTGGTGCTGCAGCCGCGCGAGCAGCGCCGCGTGTGGCTGGAGATGGCGGAGCAGGGCGCACGCCTGGCGCTCAGCCGCTTGCTCAGCGAGGAGGGCTCGCAGAAGGCGCGCACCCGCGCACTGGCCGAGGCCTTGTCGCTCGACCTCGACGGCCTGGCCGACCGGGCCATGGGCCTGCAAGCCGAGTCGCCAGAAGGTGCCGCCGCGCTGGCCGAGCCTGGCGCGCAGAACGCAGTTGGCGATGCCGATGGCGAGGCTGGCGGCGACGCGCAGCAGGCCACCCGCACCGAGCCCAGCGACCCGCTGGCCGAGTTGCGCATCGAGTGCTTCGACATCAGCCACACGGCGGGCGAGGCCACGCAGGCCTCGTGCGTGGTCTACGAAGGCCACAAGATGCAATCGGGCCAGTACCGTCGCTTCAACATCACCGACATCACCCCGGGTGACGACTACGCCGCCATGCGCCAGGTGCTGACGCGCCGCTATGCCCCGCTGGCCGCTACCACCGCCGCCACTGCCGGCACGCCGGCAAGTGGCAGCAAGCGCAGCGACAAGCAAGCCGCCCTGCGCCTGCCCGACCTGGTGCTGGTGGACGGAGGCAAGGGACAGGTGGCGATGGCCGCCGAGGTCTTCACCCAGCTGGGGCTGCCCTTGTCGGTGATCGTCGGGGTGGAAAAAGGCGAGGGCCGCAAGGTGGGGCTGGAAGAGCTGGTCTTTGCCGATGGTCGGCCCAAGCTGCAGCTGCCGGCCACCTCGGCCGCGCTGATGCTGGTGGCCCAGATCCGCGACGAGGCTCACCGCTTCGCCATCACGGGCATGCGGGCCAAGCGCGCCAGCGTGCGCACCGGCCAAAGCAAATTGGAGGACATCCCAGGTGTGGGGCCCAAACGGCGTGCCAAACTCCTGCAACGGTTTGGCGGTGTGCGTGGCGTGGCCCGCGCCAGCGTCGAAGAGCTGGCCAGCGTCGATGGCATATCCGAAGAACTCGCACAGGAGATTTACCTTGCACTGCGTTGAACAACCCTCCGGCGGCCGCCTCGCCCGCCACGCCGGCCGCCTGGCCGCATTGGCCGCCGCCATCGTGCTCGCCGCTTGCGGCTCTGCGCCCAAGGCTCCCGCCCCCGCACCCGAGCCGGCCCCGGCTCGTCCCGCCGCCCCGGCGCCTCGTCCTGCACCCGCGCCGGCCCCCGCTCCCGCGCCCGTCGAGCGCGCCCCAGAGGGGATCCTGCCGGCCCCCGCGCGTCCCGCCAACATGGACGAGCTGCGCCTGCAGGCCGCCAAGCGCCTGGTGGCCGCCAACCCCGAGATCAGCTACATGGGCAAGCCGCCCGACCTGCTGCTGGCCATCCCTGTGATCAGCATCGAGCTCAACGCCGACGGCAGCGTCAAGTCGATCAACGTGTTGCGCCACCCCAGCCAGGCGCTGGACACCGAAGACATCGCCCGCAAGGCCATCTTGCGTGCCGCACCGTTTGGCGACGTGAGCCAGTTGCCCAAGCCCTGGAAGTTCACCGAAACCTTCCTGTTCAACAAGGAACGCAAGTTCAAGCCGATGACGCTGGACCGCAAGTGAGCGTCTTGGGCGCCCACCTGGGTCACCCCGGGTAATGGGGCTTTGACGCCACACTTTGTGCGCGCCGGCCCCGCGCCGCCCGCTTGTCTGGCGCGCTGAGGCGGGCACATGGGCCATCTGGCCCATGTCCGGACGTTTGACAGGCACAATGACCCCATGTTTTGGACCCTGCCGACCCTGCTGACCTGGGCTCGCATCGTGGCGATCCCGCTGATCGTGGGCGTGTTCTACCTCGACATGCCGCGTCAGGAGGTCAACACCCTGGCCTGTGGCCTGTTCATCCTGGTGGCCTTGACCGACTGGGCGGACGGCTGGTTGGCGCGCCGCCTGAACCAGACGTCGGCCTTCGGGGCTTTCCTGGATCCGGTGGCCGACAAATTCTTGGTGTGCGCGTCCTTGCTGATCCTGCTGGAGTTGGGCCGCGTGAGCGCGCTGGTGGCGCTCATCATCATCGGCCGCGAGATCGCGATCTCGGCCTTGCGCGAGTGGATGGCGCAGATCGGCGCCTCGCGCAGCGTGGCGGTGCACATGCTGGGCAAGCTCAAGACCGCCGCACAGATGCTGGCGATCGTCTTCCTGCTGTTCGATGGCCCGCTGGTCGGTGGCCTGCATTCGCTCGACATCGGCCGCTGGCTCATCTACATCGCCTGCGGCCTGACCGTCTGGTCGATGGTGTACTACCTGCAAAAGGCACTGCCCGCCATCCGCGCCAAGGTGCAGTGAGTGGTGCTGCGGGCGCCGCAGGCAGGGGGTGTTTCCCCGCGTGCACAGCCTCAGGGCGTGCCTCCACGTTCAGACTAGAATAGACCGTTTCAGCGTCGGGTGCTTAGCTCAGTTGGTAGAGCGGCGCCCTTACAAGGCGTAGGTCGGGGGTTCGAGCCCCTCAGCACCCACCACCGATGCACGGAAGAAGGCGAGCTGCGGTTCGCCTTTTCTCCATGTCGCCCAACTCTCTGACCTGGGGCGTGCCTGCGCGCTCCGCTTTCCGGCGTAGCCATGTTTGATTTCGTTCGCAAACACACGCGCATCCTGCAGTTCATCCTGGTGCTGCTGATCCTGCCGTCCTTCGTGGTGTTCGGCATCCAGGGGTATTCCAAGTTCGGCAGCGACGATGGCGTGGTGGCCAAGGTGGACGGCCACAAGATCATGCAGGCCGAGTGGGACAACGCCCACCGCAACCTGGTCGATCGCATGCGCGCCGAGCGCCCGGATGCCGATCCCAAGCAGTTCGATACGCCCGAAGTGCGCAAGCAGGCCCTCGACAGCCTGGTGCGCCAGTACGTGCTGGTCAGCGCTGCGAAAGACCAGCACCTCACGCCCACGCTCAACCGCGTGGTACGCGCGTTCAGCACCCAGCCTGAGTTCGCGATGTTCCGCAACGAGGACGGCACGCTCAACGAGCAGGCCCTGGCCGCGCGCGGCCTGACGGCCGATCGCCTGGAGGCCATCTTGCGCCAGGACCTGACCCTGGGTCAGGTCATCAACAGCGTGCAAGGCACCAGCCTGCCGTCGCAATGGGCCAACCGCCGCGCCGTGGAAGGCCTCTTTGAGGTGCGCGATGTGCAGTGGACCAAGCTCGAGCCGCGCCAGTTCACGGCCAACCTGTCGCCCACCGATGCCCAGCTGCAGGCCTACTACAAAGACCCGGCCAACCAGGCCATGCTGATGTCGCCTGAGCAGGCAGACGTGCAGTACGTGGTGCTCGACGTTGACGCCCTCAAGTCGCGCGTGACCGTGTCGGAAGACGACCTCAAGCGCAGCTACCAAGAGAACCTCAAGCTCTACACCCAGCCCGAAGAACGCCGCGCCAGCCACATCCTGGTGAAGGTGGAAAAGAGCGCCGATGCCGCGGCCCACAAGGCAGCCCGCGCCAAGATCGATGGCCTGCTGGAGCAGGTGCGCAAGAACCCGGCGGCGTTTGCCGAGCTGGCCAAGAAGAACTCGGACGACCCGGGCTCGGCGGCCAATGGCGGTGACCTCGATTTCTTCTCGCGTGGCGCCATGGTGCCGCCGTTCGAAGACGCGGCCTTCAAGCTCAAGAGCGGCGAAGTCAGCGGCGTGGTGGAAACCGATTTCGGCTACCACATCATCATGCTGACGGGTGTGCGCGGTGGCACGGCCCAGCCCTTCGAGGCCGTGCGTGGCCGCATCGAAGAAGAAGCCCGCAAGCAACTGGCGCAAAAGCAGTACGCCGAGGCCGCTGAGAAGTTCACCAACACCGTCTACGAGCAGAGCGACAGCCTCAAGCCCGTGGCCGATGAGTTGAAGCTGACGGTGTCGACCCAAAACGGCGTGCTGGCCCAGCCGGGCAAGAAGGACCAAGGCATCTTTGGAAACGCCCGCCTGCTCAACACGCTGTTCGACCCGGCCAACCGCGGCAAGGCGCGCAACACCGAAGCCATCGAGGTGGGCACCAACAAGCTGGTGTCGGCCCGCATCCTGAACTATCGCCCGGCTGCACGCCTGCCCTTTGAGCAGGTGCAGGCCGAGCTGAAGGCCAAATGGATCAAGGCCGAGTCGGTCAAGCTGGCCAAGTCCGAAGCTGCCAAGCTGCTGGCCGTGTGGAAGAAGGGTGATGAGAGCAAGATGCCGTTGGCCATGCCGATGTCGCGCCGCACCGTGTTCAACCAGCCTCCGCAGGTGCTGGATGCCGTGATGCGCGTGCCCCAAAAGCAATTGCCGGCGATCATGACGGTCGACCTCGGGGATGAGGGTGCCGCCGTGGTCAAGGTCAACAAGGTGCTGCCGCTGGAGATCACCCCGCAGGAAATGGCCGACACGGTGGGCCAGTTCAGCGGCTACTGGGGCAAGGTGGAGTCTGATGCCTACCTGCGCGCCCTCAAGCGCCAGTACAAGGTTCAGTTGCTCAACGATGCCGCCAAGCTCGACGCGCAACTCAAGCCGGGTGCCAAGGCCAGCGAGGCCCCCAGCGCACACTGACCCGTGCATGGACACCCAGCGGTGTGTGGCAGGAGTTTGAATAAAACCACGCCACACCTCAAAAGGTGTCAAAAAGCATGTTAGACTTTATGTCTGTTCTGCGGTGGCTGTAGCTCAGTTGGTAGAGTCCCAGATTGTGATTCTGGTTGTCGTGGGTTCGAGTCCCATCAGCCACCCCACCGCATACAAAGATCCCTCAGTTCGCACCAGCGGCTGAGGGATTTTTCTTTGGGCTTGCCGCAGCGCACTGCGATGCGCTGCTCAGGGCTCACGGGCCAAGGTTGTCGGCGCCGTGAGCAGGGCGCTCAGCCGTGCATGAGGTTGTAGCCCGCTGTGCTGGCCCCACTGAGCACCGTCAGCACCGACATCACGCGGTATGCGCCCGGGCTGAAAAAAAGCTTGTAGACCCAACCTTTGTAGCCCACCCCCACGTACGTCGACAGGATCTGGTCGCCTTTGCGCGCAAAAACGAACCACAGCATCGCTGCCCACATCAGGCCCTGAAGAGCCAAAGCCCAATGCTTGTGGGGATTCGACCAAGTCAGAAAGTTCGGGCTGGGCGCCTGGGTGGCGCCTTGCTGGATCGCCCAGAACAGCAACATCGGGATGAGCACCGACGCCGACAGGCCCAGCGTGAAGCGGTTGACCTGCTGGCCCGAGAAGGCGCCTTGGGCCACATGTGGCTGCAGGCGACGCCAGACGAGGTAGCTGTTGACGGTGGCGCACCAGAGGCCGCACAGCAGCCAGAAATGTTGAATGAACACGGATCGATCCAGAATGCAAATGCCTGAGCCTCTGACGTTAAGGTCAGAAGGCGGGGGTCGCAAGGGCGATGACCCTCGGGTCAGCGAGGGCCACGGTCGGCCTCAACGCTGAGCGCCAGCGATGACCTCGAGCAGTTCGACCTCAAAGATCAGCGTCGAGCCGGGTTCGATCTTGCCCATCTTGCGCGAACCATAGGCGAGGTCTGACGGGATGAACAGCATCCATTTGTCGCCAGCCTTCATCTTTTGCAGCGCTTCGGTCCACCCAGCGATGACCTGATCGACCGCGAACGAGGCGGGCTTGCCGCGTTTGTGTGAGCTGTCGAACTCGATGCCGTTGATCAGGGTGCCCCGGTAATGCACCTTCACCATGTCGTTGGGTTGTGGGCTGGCACCTTGGCCGCTTTGCAAGACTTGGTACTGCAGGCCGGAGGGCAGGGTGACGACGCCCGGCTTGCGTGCGTTGTCTTCCAGGAACTTGCGACCCGCTTCGATGTTGGCGGCTGCGGCGGCGTGTTCGCGGCTTTGGCGCCAGGCGTTGATGGCGTCGGCATGCTGCGCCTCTGGCAGGGCTGCAGCCTGGCCGCTCATGGCGTCTTTCAGGCCTCGCGCGATCACGTCGGCATCGAGCTCAGCACCCTCTGTGCGCAAGCTGTTGCCAAAGCGGTAGCCCGCCACGTATGCGGCCCTCTGGGCATCGGAATCCAGCTTCACAGGTGTGGGGGTGCTGGTGGCGGCCAAGCTGCTCGCGTGCAGCACGGCGGCGGCGCACAGCCCGGCGCAGCGCCAGCCCAGGCGGGCCAAGGGTGTCATGGATGTCATGGGGTGAGGCATGTGGTTGTGCTTTCGTGGGCCATTTCAGCGGTTGTTCTCAACGGCTTCCCAGGCGATGTTGATCGCATTGACCAGGTCGAGCTGGCGGCTCTGGTAGGCCTCATCGCTTTCGCCGGTCAGGGGCTCCATGCCGTCCAAGCCTTTGAGGAACGTGGCGTGGAAGCTGCGGATCGCCTGCTTCAACGCTTTGCCTGGGCTGACCTGGAGCACGCGCTTGAGCGCAGCTGGGGCCGACGCCCGCAGGGCGGCACTGCAGGCGCGGTAGTCAGCGTCTTCGGTCTGCGCCTGGCCTGCCTGAGCGTTGCGTTGTGCAAGGACCCGGCTGTACTGGCATTGGCCAAGCCTGGCGAGGGTGGCC
>Ga0228699_1000452_pt1 | contig 30776 bp, 31 predicted proteins | sample McNCre217_Aug_MG_FD_178016 | JGI IMG/M metagenome (GOLD analysis project Ga0228699, IMG submission 178016) | Freshwater microbial communities from McNutts Creek, Athens, Georgia, United States - 2-17_Aug_MG | ecosystem: Environmental > Aquatic > Freshwater > Creek | place: USA: Georgia... | reverse complement strand
GAGCTTTTCAGCGTGTCGCAGGCCGGGTGGCCTTTAGCGCGTGTCTCAAACGTTGAAAACACCAACCACCCGAAGGATTCATCATGGTCGTTATCCGACTCTCCCGCGGCGGCTCTAAAGCCCGTCCGTTTTTTAACATTGTTGTGGCTGACAAGCGCGTTCGCCGCGATGGTCGCTTCATCGAGCGTATCGGTTTTTACAACCCCATCGCCAAAGGTGGCGAAGAGGGTCTGCGCATTGCGCAAGACCGTCTGACCCATTGGACCGGCGTGGGCGCACAGTGCTCACCCACAGTGGTGCGTTTGATCAAGCAAGCTTCTAAAGCCGCTGCTTAATTGACCCACACGGTATGGCCATCACGCTAGGCTTGGATGCCGCAGAACTTCCTGCGGATGCAATCGAAGTCGGGCGTATTGCCGATGCCTGGGGCATCAAAGGCTGGTTCAAAGTCTTGCCCTACAGCGCTTCTCCGGAAGCGCTTTTTTCTTCCAAGCGTTGGTTTTTACAACCCGCTGAAAAGGGTGCCAAAACCTTCACTGGCACCGTGCTTCTGAAAATCATTGAAGCCAAAGATCATTCCGACACCGTGGTGGCGCACGCCCAAGATGTGCCAGACCGCAATGTCGCAGAGCTGCTCAAAGGCGCGCGTATCTTTGTGGCTCGCTCGAGTTTTCCAACCCCCGAAGCTGATGAGTACTACTGGGTTGATTTGATCGGCTTGGATGTGGTCAACCGCGAGGGTGTGGCCCTTGGACGCGTGCATGAGCTATTGCACACAGGCCCTCAGACCGTGTTAGTACTTGCTTACGAAGAAGATGGCAAAGCCAAAGAACGCATGATTCCGTTCGTCAATGCCTACATTGACCAGGTGGATTTGCCTGGTCGACGCATCACCGCCGATTGGCAAGCCGATTACTGACGCGCACGCGAAAGGCCCAGCCGTGCGGTTTGACGTCATCACGCTTTTTCCCGAACTCTTTGAGCCTTTTCTCAAAAGTGGCGTGACACGCCGTGCCTATGAGGGCGGTTTGGTCGATGTTCGTCTGTGGAACCCCCGGGACTTTGCCGAAGGCAATTACCGCCGTGTCGACGACCGCTCGTTTGGCGGCGGCCCCGGCATGGTCATGATGGCGCAACCGCTGGCGGCTTGCCTGGCCGCCATTCGGGCAGACCGAGGCCAAGCGCGCGATGTGGCGCCTTTGGTCCTGTTCTCTCCTGTGGGCGAGACCTTAAGGCATGTATCAGTCCAGCGCTGGTCTGACAGCCAGGGCGCTGTGTTGCTGTGCGGACGCTACGAGGGGATTGACCAGCGTTTCATTGATGCCCATGTCGATGTGCAAATCAGCTTAGGCGATTTTGTGCTCTCAGGCGGTGAGTTGGCGGCCATGGCCTTGCTCGATGCCGTGGCTCGTTTGCAGCCCGGGGTGCTAAATGACGAGGGCAGCCATCAACTCGACAGTTTCAACCCCGCCTTGGATGGTCTGCTGGACTGCCCGCATTACACCCGACCTGAAATATGGAACGGGCAGGGCGTACCGCCTGAGCTCATGTCTGGCCACCATGCGCAGATTGAGCGCTGGCGCCGCGACCAGCGTTTGCTGCTGACGGCTCGTTTGCGCCCGGAGCTGATTGACGCTGCGCGTGCTGCCGATAAGCTCACCCGGCAAGACGAGGCTGTGTTGAAGGCTCAAAACTCGCTATAATGGTGGGCTTTTCGATCCTCTGGTCGGCCGCTTCGCGCCTTTGTTGCAAGAAGCCTTTTGTGTAGCGCGATCAAGATCTTTAGAGGAAAACATGAACCTGATCCAAACTCTTGAGGCAGAAGAAATTGCCCGCCTCGGCAAAACCATCCCCGAATTCGCACCTGGCGACACAGTCATTGTGAGCGTCAACGTGGTTGAAGGTACACGCAAGCGTGTGCAGGCCTACGAAGGTGTGGTGATCGCTAAGCGCAACCGTGGCCTCAACAGCGGCTTCACCGTGCGCAAGATCTCCAGCGGCGAAGGCGTGGAGCGTACGTTCCAAACTTACAGCCCCTTGATCGCCAGCATCGAAGTCAAGCGTCGTGGTGATGTGCGTCGTGCTAAGTTGTACTACTTGCGTGACCGCAGCGGCAAGTCGGCTCGTATCAAAGAAAAATTGGTCAGCAAGTCGGCCGCCGCTTCCAAAGCAGCAGCTGCCGCCGCTCAGTAAGCCCTACGCTCACTGTTGCGAACCAAGAAGCCACCCCAAGTGCCAACTTGCGGTGGCTTTTCTCATGTCTAAACTCCCTTTCTTCGATCCCCAGCAAGTTCCGGTGGTGCGGGTCGATCAGCATTTGGCGGCGGTGCCGCCAGAGGCCCTGAGCGCAGCGGCCTTGCAGGCGCGGTTCACACATCCTCCCCAGTGGACACCAGAATTGGTCCACGAACGTCGGTTTTTAGACCGCCAACCCGCACACGCAGCCGTTTTGCTGGGCTTGGTCATGCGTGATGAACCCCATGTGCTGTTGACCCAACGCCCCGCCCACATGTCAACCCACGCAGGGCAAATTGCGTTTGCGGGCGGCAAGTGTGACCCACAAGACCGAGACGCAGTCCACACGGCCTTGCGTGAAGCGCACGAAGAGGTGGGGCTGGACGCCTCGCATGTGACGGTCTTGGGTACCTTGCCCACGTACCACACCGGATCGGCGTTTCACGTCACGCCGGTGGTGGCCTTGATTTCGCCCCGTATGGAGTTGGTGCCCAATCCCCACGAAGTGGCCGAAGCGTTTGAGGTTCCCTTGTCGTTCTTGATGAACCCTGCGCATCACCGCTGGCATATGCTGGAACACGAAGGTGTACAACGCGAATGGCTGTCCATGCCTTACCAAGATGGGCCGCACCTGCGCTTTATTTGGGGGGCAACAGCGGGTATGTTGCGAAATTTCTACCGTTTCTTGTCGGCATGACCGCCTGGCGGCCCGAGACGTCCCGCTATCATCGGGCTATGAGTTTTCTGGCCTTACTCTTTGCCTTGTTGATTGAACAAGCCCGCCCGTTGGCAAACGACAACTGGGTCCATCGCAGCTTGCGTGGTTGGACCACCTGGTTGAGTCAAAACCTCGATGCGGGGCATCCACGTTTGGCTTGGACCACCTGGTCTTTGGCGGTGGGCACGCCCGCGTTGCTGGCCTTGCTGATGCATTGGGGGCTGATGTGGCTGTTTGGCTGGCCGATCGCCATGGTGTGGAGCGTTGGTGTGTTGTATGTCGCGCTTGGGTTTCGCCAATTCAGCCATCATTTCACCGATATTCGCGATGCCTTGGATGTGGGCGATGAGCGTTTGGCGCGCGAGCTCTTGGCGCAATGGCAGCATGTGTCCGTGGGCAGCTTGCCGCGTAGCGAGTTGTTGCGTCATGTGATTGAGCATTCGGTGTTGTCTGCACACCGTCACGTGTTTGGGGTGCTGGCATGGTTTTCTGTGCTGGCTGCTTTGGGCTTGGGCCCTGCGGGTGCGGTGCTCTACCGCATGAGCGAATTGGTCTCCCGAGCCTGGTCGGTGCCTCCGGGCACGTCTGCAGCTTGGGTCAGTGACACCTTGCAGCAGACCGGGCGAGAAGCTTGGCGCAAAGTCGATTGGCTGCCCGCCCGCATCACCGCGGTGGCATTTGCCGTGGTGGGTAATTTTGAAGAAGCCATCGATTGCTGGCGCAACCATGCGCAGCGCTTTCCGGATGACAACGATGGGGTGGTGCTGTCCGCCACCTCAGGTGCTTTGGGGGTTCGCCTGGGTGGCGAAGCGTTGCGGGCCGATGTGGACATCGTGTCAGCCGCGCATGGTGCAGATTTGCATGAACCCCAAGACAGCGAAAGCACCCCTGGACGCGCCCCTGAATTGGCGCATTTGGCCAGTGTGGTGGGCTTGGTGTGGCGCACCGTGGTGTTGTGGATGGTCTTGTTGGCACTGCTCACCTTGGCCCGCTTGTTGGGCTAACGCAGGTGTGAGCCAGTGCAGACTGGGTTGATGCAGCCTGCGCTCAATAGTTGGTCGGCTGGGTCAACTCAGCAAACAACAAACCATAGAGCTTGTAGCGCGATGGGCTGATTTCGCCCGACGCAACAGCCGCTTGGACACCACAACCCGGCTCGTGCAAATGGGTGCAGTTGTAAAACTTGCAATGTGCCACATGCGGCTTGAAGTCGGGCATGTAAGCCGCCAATTGCATCACGTCAATGTGGTGCACACCAAATTCTTGAAATCCAGGTGAATCAATCAAACCTGTGGTGCGCTGCGCATCCACCCAATGCCAAGTGGTCGATGTGGTGGTGTGCTTGCCCGAGTTCAATGCTTGCGAAATTTCGGCAGTGGCCACATTGGCATGCGGCACCAAGGCATTGATGAGGGTGCTTTTTCCAGTGCCAGAAGGGCCCAAAACCAAAGTCGTTTTGTGTTTCAAACGTTCAGGCAAGTCAGCCAACTCACCGGTTTTGAAGGCACCTTGCAGCACGGTGTAACCCATCTTCACATAAGGCGCCAAGCGCGCCAGTGCGCGTGCAAAAGGCTCGGTTAAATCGCGTTTGTTGAGGGCGATGAGGGGTGTGATGTGCTCGGCTTCTGCGGCAATCAGGGCGCGTGTGAGCTGCATTTCTGAGAATTCAGGCTCAGCCGCAATCAAGATCAACACCTGGTCTAGATTGGCCGCAAAGGACTTGGTGCGAATTTCGTCTTGTCGGTAAAACAAATTGCGGCGTGGCTCGACTTTTTCAATCGTGCCTTCGTCGGTGCTGGCCAACCACTGCACACGGTCACCCACCACCACTTGGCTCTTTTTGCCGCGCGGGTGGCAAATACGGCGTTCACCATCTGGGGTTTCCACCACGCAGTGGCGTCCGTGGCTGGCGACCACCAAACCAGTTTGCTTCATGCGTTGATCCGTGCCAAGCGTTGCGACGCCGGTGGATGCGAATAGTAAAACGCCACATACCAAGGATCAGGCGTCAGCGTGGACGCGTTGTCTTGGTAGAGCTTGAGCAGTGCGCTGCCCAAGGCTTGTCCGTTGCTGTTGGCCGCAGCGTAGGCATCGGCTTCAAACTCGAATTTGCGCGAGCGTCGGGCCGACAGTGGCGACACAAAGAACGTGAACAAAGGCAGCACCAGCATGAACAGCAACAAGGCCAAGGCATCGTTGCCCCCTGTCAAATTGGGCATCACGCCCAAGCCGGTATAAAACCAAATCTGTTGGGACAACCACCCCAGCAAGGCCAAACCTGCCAGGCTGACGGCGAAGCTGGTGACCATCATTTTCAAAATATGGCGGTGTTTGAAATGTCCCAATTCGTGGGCCAACACGGCTTCCATTTCGTCGCCATTGAGTTGGGCCAGCAAGGTGTCAAAGAACACCACCCGCTTGGCGGCACCAAAGCCAGTGAAGAAGGCGTTGGAGTGTGCCGAGCGGCGGCTACCGTCCATCACAAAAAAACCTTTGGCGGTAAAGCCTGCACGTGTCATCAAGGCAGTGACGCGCTCTTTCAACGAAGCATCTTCCAAGGGCGTGAACTTGTTGAACAAGGGCATGATGACGTTGGGTGCGATCCACATTACAAACAATTGGTAGACCACCAAGGCACCCCATGCATAGAGCCACCACAGGCTGCCGCCGGCTTGCATGAGCCACAGCACCAACCACAAAATCGGCAGGCCCAACACCAGTCCGACCAACAGGCCTTTGGCCAAGTCGCTCACCCACAGCTTGGGCGTGGTGTTGTTAAAGCCAAACCGCTGCTCAATGCCAAAGGTTTGGTACAACGACAACGGCAGGCCAATCAATCCGCCCACCAAGGTAAAGCTGAGTACCAACACGATTTGTTGTGCCATGCCGGGGTTCATCCAACCCAGGGTGAGTTGGTTGAGTGCATCCAAGCCACCCAACAAGGTCCAGCCCAACAGCGTGACCGCGTCCAAAGCCAAGTCGATCAGGTTCACGCGCGATTTGGCCAAGGTGTAGTCGGCCGCCTTTTGATGCGCTTCGAGGGTGATGGTGTGTGCAAACGCAGCGGGTACCTGTGCGCGATGCAGGGCCACATGGCGTGTTTGGCGGCCACTGAGCCAGAGTTTGGTGAGCAAGTTGGCCACGAGGACCAAGGCCAACGCCAAGGTCATGGCAAGAGAAGGGTTCATCATGGCGAGGAGTTTAGATGAAGCAGGGGACAGCGATGCGCGACAATGGGCCTCATGTCTGAAGCTTCTATTGCCCCTGTTGTGCCTCACCTTGCCAAATCCGATTTGAATTTGGTTTGGTTGGATTGCGAAATGTCTGGTCTCGATCCTGAGCGCGAGCGCTTGTTAGAGATTGCGGTGATCGTCACCAACCCTGATTTGTCGGTGCGTATCGAAGGCCCGGTGTTGGTGATCCATCAAAGCGATGAGCTCTTGAACAAGATGGACGCTTGGAACAAAGGCACGCACGGTCGCAGTGGCTTGATTGACAAAGTCAAGGCATCGACCGTGACCGAGGAGCAAGCGCAAGAGCAACTCATTGCTTTCTTGAAGCCCTATGTGTCCAAAGGTGTGTCTCCCATGTGTGGCAACACCATCGGTCAGGACCGCCGCTTTTTGAACAAATACATGCCCAAGTTGGAAGCCTGGTTCCACTACCGCAACGTGGATGTGAGCACCTTGAAAGAGCTGTCGCGCCGCTGGAAGCCTGACGTGCTCAACGCCTTCAAGAAAGCCCAAAAGCACACCGCACTGGCCGATGTGCACGAGTCGATCGATGAAATGTTGCACTACCGCGAACACTTTTTGAAGCTCGATTGAGCCTTGGATTTAAAAGGTATTAGGTAAAAACCCGAATTCGTGCCATAATCGCAATCTTCGCTACAAAACGTAGCGAGTTTGTACATCTCCCTTCATTCACCGGGCTCGCGAAATGAGTCCCAAGCACTGAGTAAACCCCCAGCGGGTCAGAGCAGGTTCCGTTTGATGGTTGATGTTTTTTAACCTAGAACGGAGCAGCCGCACAACTTGCGGCGCTCGCGTGCGAGAAAAAATCATGACTGACACTTTGAATGTGACAGGCGAATTTGCGCCTGCCGAAACTATTTCTATTTCCGCGCAAGACGCGGTGTCTACCGAAGGCGTTCACGCCGCGACGGTCGAACAAATCGACGTGCCCAACGGCTTCGTTGAACTGGGCTTGGCCCGCGAATTGGTGCAAGCGGTGACCGATTTGGGTTACACCCAACCGACCACGGTGCAACAAAAAACCATTCCTTTGGCTTTGCCATCCAACAACGGCGAAGCCAAACAAGGCTTCATCGACTTGATGGTGTCGAGCCAAACCGGTAGCGGTAAAACCGCCGCCTTCTTGTTGCCCGTCTTGCACACCTTGATTCAACAACAAGCCCAAGCCGAAGCGGCTGACAAAGCCGCTTGGGACAAGCTCGTGGCAGACGCTGCAGCCAAAGGCGAAGAGCCACCCAAGCGCGCCAAGCGCAAGGACCCCACCAGCCCACGCAACTTCAAGGCCCCCACACCGGGCGCCTTGATCGTTTGCCCAACTCGCGAATTGGCGCAACAGGTGGCGCATGACGCCATTGACTTGGTCAAGCACTGCCGTGGTTTGCGCGTGGCCAACGTGGTCGGCGGTATGCCTTACCAGCTGCAAATTGCCAAGCTGCAAAACGCTGACTTGGTGGTAGCCACCCCCGGTCGTTTGCTCGACTTGCAACGTTCCATGCAAATCAAGTTGGACAAAGTTCAATTTTTGGTGGTGGACGAAGCCGACCGCATGTTGGATTTGGGCTTTGCCGATGACTTGGCTGAAATCAACCAACTCACCATCGACCGCAAGCAAACCATGATGTTCAGCGCCACCTTTGCGCCGCGCATTCAGCAGTTGGCTACACGCGTGATGCGTCAACCCCAACGCGTGCAAATTGACTCGCCACAAGAAAAACACAACAACATTCGCCAAGTGCTGCACTGGGCGGACAACGCGCAACACAAACGCCGTTTGTTGGACCACCTCTTGCGCGACACCACCATCAACCAAGCCATCGTCTTTGCCAGCACCCAAATCGAGTGCGATGGCTTGGCCAACGATTTGCAACAAGATGGCTTCTCGGCTGTTGCCTTGCACGGTGCGTTGAGCCAAGGCTTGCGCAATCGCCGCTTGATGGCTTTGCGTCAAGGTCAGGTGCAGTTCTTGGTGGCCACCGATGTGGCGGCTCGCGGCATCGACGTGCCCACCATCACCCACGTGTTCAACTTTGGCTTGCCTATGAAGTCGGAAGACTACACCCACCGCATTGGCCGTACCGGTCGCGCCGGCCGTGATGGCTTGGCCGTGACCTTGGCTGAGTTCCGCGACAAGCGCAAGATCTATGACATCGAAGCCTACACACGTCAGCAGTTCACCGCTGAAGTGATTCCTGGTATGGAACCCACGCAGCGCCTTGAACAACGTGGCGGTGGCCGTGACTTTGCGCCTCGTAAAGGTGGCGGCAAATTCGGCGGCGGTGGCGGTGGTTTTGGTGGCCGTGGCCGCTTTGAAGGCCGTTCGGAAGGTCGTTTCGAAGGACGTTCAGACAACCGTGGTGACGCCCGTTTTGAAGGTCGCTTTGATGACCGCCGTGGCGGTGGTCATTCCTTTGATGCCCCCCGCGGTGGCCAAGGCTTTGACGCCCGTCCAGCCGGCCCTCGTGGCGGGTTTGACGACCGTCGTGGCAACTTCGGTGGCGGCCAAAACTTTGGCCATCCTGCGGGCCCACGCAGCTTTGACGACCGTCCTGCACGCGGCCCACGCCCAGTGTTTGAGGCAGGTCGTACGCCCTTTGACAAAGCCCCACGTTCGGCCCCCGGTGGCAAATCGTTTGGTGGTTTTGACGCCAAGAAGCGCGCACCCAAGCCACGTGTGCCACGTTAAGAAGTCGCGTTCTTAACCCGACGTTCATCCAATTCGTTGCAAAATCAAGCAATGCGTTGGATTGAACGTCTTTTTTTTGGCGCCTTGATTGCGTCAGCCGCTGGTTCTGCTGTCGCCTGGAGCCAGCACGCATTGGGTGCATGGCAGGCCCTGCAGGCCATGCCCGAGGTGCGTGCGGAGCCAGCGGTCAAAGTCGAGCCCCTGGCTAAATTTCTCAAAGACCAAGGCCCTGCACTCGAAGGTTTGCTCCAGCACGAAGAGCAATGGGCCCGTGGCCATGTGCGCAACTACCCAGCGCGCCCCGAAATACTGGCCTACCGCCACGACAAAGATGCCGATGCCGCTGAGCTGCGTCAGCGGTTTTTAACTGCCTTGCGCGTCAACCCCAATATTCCCCTTGCGCTGTATTTGCAATTGCAGCCCACACCTGCGGCATGGGCCGAGAACCAACGCCCTGCCATGCCTTGGCAAGAGATCACGTGGGTCAAAGATGCGGTCTCATCGCATCAAAAATTTGTCAGCTTGCGCGAGGGTGATACGGTCTCCGTGCTCGATGTGATTGCCAGCGCGGTGGATGAGCCCGACTATGGCTTGGACATTGGCTTGTGGGAAGACAACGACACCGAGTTTGGTCGTGTCTATGGCTTTGGTAAACAACCGTTTGGCAATCCCAAGCTCAGCTTTGGCAGTCAGGCTCCGTTTCACATGGGCTTTTTTCACGAGTCACCCATCATCTACGCTGCTGCCGGATTTTTACGCCGCACCTATCCTGAATACCGCATGCATTTGTGGCAGACCTTGGCGCGCCATGCCTTGCTCTCGGGCCATCCCTATTGGGGCTGGCGTTTCGCTGGTTGGGCCATGCACTATGCCCAAGATTTGACTCAGCCCTACCATGCCAGCGTATTGCCGGGCACCAGCACGGCGGGCATGCTGTGGATCAATGCCTTGGACATGGCAGGCGCTTCCAAAGCCAAACAACATGCCGTCACGTTTGTGTCGAACCGCCACTTGGTGATGGAGAATTTTCACCAGCACAGCTTGCTCGTGCCGTTGGAAAAAGGTGAGCTGGACCATCCCAACCTGACCGCCTTTGCTCAAGTTGCAAACGACAAAGACCGCATGGTGCTGACCGAATTTGGTTTGCGCGATGTGGTGACCAAGCGTTCACATGCCGTGGCGGATGAGATCGACGACTTATTGGTCAAGACTTTCCCGGCGACGTATGTGAGCGACCCGCAATGGGATGCCGGAGCGGGTGGACAAACGCTGAACTTTTACAGCGTGATGTCTCAATACAACCCCACCGCACGTGACACGCTGGACAAGCGCTTGCGCGATTTGTCGGGCGACTTCGGCAGCGTCACCCGGGCTGTGTGGCGACGTTTGCGTTGATGCCCAGAAGCGTCTGAGCGCTTCTTTGCCTGCAGCGTTCAAGCTTGCAAATGGCGCGCGACAAAATCCAGTCGGTCTTGTCCCCAGTACATCTGGTCTTCAATCACATAGGTCGGGGCGCCAAACACCCCCACATCGATCGCACTTTGTGTGTACTGCGTGTAACGGGTTTGTACATCGGCCTGCGTGGCCTGCGCCAAGCAAGTGGCATCCAGATGTTGTTCGGCCAAGAGTTCGGCCAGCACCTGGGTGTCGGCAATGTTGCGTTCTTGAGCCCAGACAGCTTTCAAAATCGCACCGGTGATGGCCATGGCCGCCTGTGTGCCATGGTGCAGATCCACCGCAATGATGACCCGCGCTGCATCATCTCCCGCCACAGGGAAGAATTTGGGTTGAAGGTGAATGGGCAAGTTCAGGTGCTGGCTGAAGCGCGTCATTTCCATCAAGCGGTAGGCCTGCCGCTGGGGTGCCCGCTTGCCCAGTGGCAAACCGCCTGAGACAGGGAACACCTGGCCTAAATCGACCGGCATCACGCGGATGTTGGCTTGGGCTTGTTGAGCCAAATCCCACATGCGTTGGTGTCCCAAGTAAGTCCAAGGGCTTTGCGGGGCCAAGTAATAGTCGATCGTGCGTGACATCAAAAACCTCTTTATTTCAAACAAAAATCAGGGACAGCATGGCTGCATCGTCGATCAAATTCAAGGTGGCGTAGGTCGCAAGCCGGTACACCGTCAAGGTGACCATCTCTGTCCACGGTGGCAATGCAACAACGTCCATCACTCAGTAGTGCGGTGGCAGTTCATCGCGCAAGCTGCGAAACGAACCCGAACCACCATCGGGCACTTGCTGGTGCAACTGGCTGACCTGCCGTATCAAGGCATCAATTTGTTGCTGTTGCTGAAAAATGGTTTGGTTGAGTTGCTCCACCAAATCTTCGGTGAAGCTGGCCTTGATCTCTAAGTCCATCAGGCGTTGTTCGATCGCTGGGGATGTGGTCATTGGTCTGTGTCTAAATCGGCCAGTTTGGCGCGGATGTTTTCAAGTTCACGTTGGTAGCCTTGGGCATCCCCATAGTCTAAGAACCCCATGTAATGAGGGTGCGCTTGCATGACTTTGCGGGCGTGTTTGATGGGGCACCAGTATTGTTCGGTTCGCCCCACCACCTCACGGGCATAGGACATCAGCCCATTGCCATAAGAGCAATAGGCGCAGTTGATTTTCTCCAGCACGTTCAGGTAAGCGAGGTGGGTGCGGTCATAGACGAAATGCGATTTTCGTTTCACGCGAGGAATGCCGTACACCGGAAAACACACCCACTGGTAGACGGTGACAAACAGATCAAAGATCACCATGGGGAAAAACACGGAATAAATGATCGGTGCCGTCAACGCCACCAACCAATTGGCCGTGAGCACATATTTGAGCAAGCCAGTTTTGAAGCGACGCTGCTGTGCCAGCACCTCTTCTTCAAAGCGCACCCGTTTTTCTTCAAAGTCCGCTTGCAGCTCAGCCCGCCGTTTTTTGACCTCTAGCTCTATTTCAGACTCAATTTTTTGGATGCGATCGAGCAGTTCATTGATTTTGGGATTCATAAACGCCTTTGTTTCGACAGATTATGCGGGGGGAGGGCGTGAAACTGGGGTCAACCTGTGGCCTAATTAGGGTTTTAACTCTTTGTCTGGAAAATTAAATGGGCAACAAAATCGTCACCGAAGCCGACCGCAAACGCACTCCCGCACCTACCCCACTGCCTGGCACTGTGCTGCGCACAGGTGGCCGTGGACAACGCGTCAGTCTTGAGCGCGGTGTCGCCACTCGCAGCAAAAAGAATCCGGGCAAACGCTCGAACAAAGGCGGCTAATTCGCTGCAGTCTGCGAAGACAAAAAATAAAGCGTCCCGAGGGACGCTTTATTTTTGGCTGATGCCATACAGCTAGAGCCGTGGCATCAGGCCGCGTCTGGCAGCTCAATCTTGACTTCCAAAACTTCAAGATTGTCGTGACGCTCCAAGTTGACCTTGATGTCCTCTGGGTTGATGTTCACGTATTTGGACAACACGGCCACCAAGTCCCGCTGCAACGCAGGCAAGTAGTCGGGTTGTGCGTTGCGACCTGTGCGTTCATGCGTCAGGATGAACTGCAAACGTTCTTTCGCCACGTTGGCAGTTTTCTTTTTCTCGCCGAGTAAAAAAGACAGCAATGACATGATTTATTTCCCGCCAAAAATGCGCTTGAGCAAGCTTGGCTTGACGTGCTCGGTGAACCGCATGGGCACGTCTTCGCCCAAGAAGCGGCTGATCACGTCTTTGTAGGCTTCGGACACATCGGTGTTGTCCAGATGCACGGCTGGCAAACCCTGGTTCGAGGCGGTCAGCACCGTTTCTGATTCAGGAATCACACCGATCAAGGGAATGCGCAAGATGTCTTGGATGTCTTCCAACGACAGCATGTGGCCTTCTTCCACGCGGCTGGGGTTGTAGCGCGTGATGAGCAGGTGTTCTTTGATGGGGGTGTCGCCGTCGATGGCACGTTGCGTTTTGCTGCTGAGCATGCCCAAGATACGGTCTGAGTCGCGCACCGAAGACACTTCAGGGTTCGTGACCACCAAGGCTTCGTCGGCGAAGTGCATGGCCATCATGGCGCCAATTTCAATGCCGGCTGGGGAGTCGCAGACGATGTAGTCGAACTTCATCTCTTTGAGTTCGTTCAACACACGCTCCACGCCTTCTTTGGTCAGTGCATCTTTGTCACGCGTTTGGGATGCGGCCAACACGAACAAGTTGTCGCATTGCTTGTCTTTGATCAAGGCTTGGTTAAGGGTGGCTTCGCCGTTGATGACGTTGATGAAGTCATACACCACGCGACGCTCGCAACCCATGATCAGGTCCAAGTTACGCAAACCAACGTCAAAGTCGATCACAACAGTTTTGAAGCCACGCAGTGCCAAGCCTGAGGAAAAACTGGCGCTGGTGGTGGTCTTGCCCACGCCGCCTTTGCCAGAAGTCACCACAACGATTTTTGTCATGAAAAAAGCCCTAAGTTTTGTACTAAAAATTAACCGCCAAGTTTACAGCCGTTGCATCACCAACTTATCACCCAGCAAAGAGATCTGTGCGGCTTTGCCGGCCACATCTGACGGTAGCGGGGTGTCGCTGGTGCGGTAGGTGCCGGCAATCGCCACCAGTTCGGCTTCTAGGCAAGAGGTGAAGATGCGCGCTTCTTCGTTGCCTCGCGCGCCTGCAATCGCTTTGCCACGCAGTGGCGCGTAGACATGGATGTGGCCGTCGGCCATGATCTCGGCGCCTGGGTTGACCATGGCCAGCACAATCAAGTCACGCCCTTTGGCATACACGTGCTGGCCCGAGCGCAGAGGCTTGTCAATCACCAGCGCCGATTCGCCAGGGCTTGGGACTTCTCGCACCACCTCGACCTCGCGGATCACCTCTTGCACCACCGTCTCTACACGCGGCGCGGCAGGGGTTTGCACGTTCACATCGCGGGCTTCAAACAGGCCTGCCTTTTTGGCGTTAAGTAATTGGTGTTCATTGGCGCCGCGCACTGCCACAGGCACCATGCGGTGTGTGCGCAGCAACAAGCAAACTGAAGGCAGGTCGAGCAGTTGGTCCGGGTCCTCCAGGGCACTTAAATCGATCACCACGGGGTCGTTGTCAAAGAAGTCAGGGGTAGGGCCCAGGCGACGGCTTAAGTCGGCCTGCAAGGCGGAGGAGTCCGGGGTTTTGAGCAAAAAAGCAACCAAAGGCAGCGAGGCGCTCTTGATTTCATAGGCATGTGGCGCGGCAGCGTGGCTCATGGGACGTGACTGAAAAATAAAACCCGAACTTTACACGGCAAGGGCTTTCATCCCCCGGTAAACTTTTTACGATGAATTCTTCACACTTTGTGCGCCCCGTCTTTGCTGTCCTGCCTTTGATTTGCGCCATGGGCGCTGCATGGTCACAACAAGCGCCAACTGCGGACATGGGGCGGATCGAAATCACCAGCGGGCGTGACAACGACACCCAACAACGGCGTGAATCTACCGCCAGCAAAATCGTCATTGGCCGTGAGGAAATTGAGCGCCAAGGCGATGCCACCGTGGGTGAAATTCTCAAGCGTATGCCAGGCATCACCATGGATGGTGTGCCAGGTCGAGGCGGCAGCGTGCGCATGCGCGGACTGAGCCAAGGCTACACCCAGATCTTGTTAGACGGCCAACGCGTGCCGCCTGGCTTTTCGATCGAGTCGATCACACCTGAAATGGTTGAGCGCATTGAAATTTATCGCGCTCCCACAGCCGAAACTGGGGCACAAGCGATTGCAGGCACCATCAACATTATCACGCGTGAAGGGCGACGCGGTATGCCGTCGGAGCTCAAAGCCGGCGCCTCATGGCAGGGCGGTTATGCCTCGCCCAATGCGTCTTTGGTTCAGTACCACGACGCAGAAAACTGGAGTGCCAACTACACCCTGTCGGTGAACCGTTATGCCGCCCCCAATCACAGCGACACACAGATCACCAACACCACCAATGCCCTGGACCGTCATCGCGTGAGCGACAGCCATTACGACCGCGAAGGTGTCAACGCCACCGCACGCTTGCAATTCAAAGGTGATCCGGGCGAGAGCCTGACCTTGATGCCCTTTGTGGCTTACTCGCAGGGTCGTACACCGGGCCTGACTCTGCTGGACCAGAGCCTGGGGGGCGCACCACGCACCTTCGAGAGCGCCAACACGCTCACCAACAACCATTTTGCAGTGGCCCGCTTGAATGGCCAGTGGCGGCGCAAGCTCTCAGCCGACAGCAACATGGAGTGGAAGTTCAACCTCGGGGGCTGGAACAGCAACACCGACTTCAACCAAACTCCCATCACAACGCCTGGTGTGTTGCAAGCCATCACAGAAAACACGCAAACCCAGGACCGTTCCGCCACGGCCAGTGGCAAATACACCAACGTCATGGGTGGCGGTCATCAATGGGTCAGTGGCGGCGAAGTGGAGACCGTGCGTCGTACCCAATTGGCGACGGCCAGCTATGCGTTTGGCAGCGGCAGTGCCGATTTGCAAGCCAGTGCTCTGCGCTATGCCATCTACTCACAAGATGAATGGCAGCTCACGCCCCACTGGGCCACGCATGTGGGGGCACGCTACGAAGCGCTCACCACCGAAGGCACCACCACCACGGGCGATGTGAGCAACCGCAACAGCGTGTTCACACCGCTGCTGCATGCCATGTGGCGCCCCGATCCCGACAGCCGCGACCAGGTCCGCATGAGCCTGACACGCAGCTTCAAAACCCCCGGTATGGCGACTTTGCTGGCGCGGCGTGCCTACACACGCGATAGCAACAGCGCGACCAACCCCGACACTTCAGGCAACCCGAATTTGCAGCCCGAAATCGCGACCGGCTTGGATGTGGGTGTGGAGCGTTACTTGCCACAAGGCGGCGTGCTCAGCGCCAATGTGTTCCATCGTCGCGTGCAAAACCTGATTCGCAGTGTGGTGGTCCAAGAAAGCGGTGGCTTGCATCGCTGGGTGTCGACGCCGCAAAACATCAGCGAAGCTGTCACCGATGGCGTGGAGTTAGAAGCGAAATTCCGTCTTGACCAATGGATCATCGATGCCCCTGCGGTGGATGTGCGCAACAACCTGAGCTTTTTTCGCTCACGCGTGCTCAGTGTCATGGGCCCGGACAACCGCCTTGACCAGCAGCCCAGCATGACAGCCAACTTAGGCGCAGATTACCGCTTGCGCAGCATGCCGCTCACGGTGGGTGGTAACCTGAACTACAACCCGGGTTACACCACGCGCAGCAGCGATGTGCAGTGGCTCACGGTGTCGCAAAAACGGGTGATGGATGTCTATGGTCTGTGGCGTGTGGACAGCAGCACCTCTTGGCGCTTGACCTTGAGCAATCTCGATCCGCGTTACTACAACACCGGCAGTCTTTACAGCAGTCCCAGCGTGGTGGAAAACAGCCAGACCCAAAACCGCAGCTGGACCAGTGTGCAAATTCGTTTGGAGAAAAAGTTATGACCCATCCCTTGAGCGTTCCTCAACAAGACGGTGCGTGGTTTGACCGCATGTACAACAACCGCGCCTTGGTGCCTGAGTTTGCCGACCATTTTGCGCATTGGCGTGATGCCTCGGCGCAAGCGCGCGCCAGCCATCGCAATTTTCAGGATGTGGCGTATGGCCGTGGTCCGAATGAGTCGTTGGATATTTTCCCCAGTGCCACCTCAGCGCCCAAAGCGGGTGCACCGGTGCTGGTGTTCATCCACGGTGGCTATTGGCGTTCGTTGGATAAGTCGGAGCATTCGTTTGTGGCGCCTGCGTTCACAGCCGAAGGCGCCTGCGTGGTGGTGCCCAACTATGCCTTGTGCCCGGCCGTGACGGTGTCTGACATCAGCTTGCAAATGGTCAAGGCTGTGGCCTGGGTGTACCGCAACATCCATCGCTTTGGTGGCGACCCTGGCCGCATCAGCGTGCTGGGCCATTCGGCAGGGGGTCATCTGGCCACGATGTTGATGGCCTGTGACTGGCACGCTTACGCCAAAGACTTGCCCAAAGATTTGCCGAAACGTTTCATGTCGGTGTCTGGTTTGTACGAGCTGGAGTCCGTGCGTGCCACACCGTTCCTGACCGACAGTCTGCGTTTGACCGAAGACGTGGCCACGCGCAACAGCCCCGCATGGATGCCAGCACCTGCGCATGGCACGCTGTATACCGTGGCGGGTGGGCTGGAAAGCCCCGAGTTTGTGCGTCACAACCAACTGATGCAACTGGCGTGGGGCAAAAAGCGCGTGCCAGTGGCCGAGGTGCAAGCTGGTCTACAGCACTTCAGCATCGTCGAAGCCCTAGCCACACCAGGCCACCGCGTGCACCAATTGGCCTGCGAGTTAATTCGTTAACCGCTGCCCCCGAGGTTTTTCAGGCCTCAAAAAAAACAGCCTGTGACGCACCAAGCGCACAGGCTGTTTTGTTGACGCCGATTGAGGTTTACATCAACAGATGTTCACCGGCGTTGTCGCCGCCCAAGATGACGTAGTTGACCTTGCGCACGTCCATCAGCTTGGTGCCACCGGCATAGCTGATCGAGCTTTGCACGTCCTGCTCCATCTCGATCAAGGTGTTGGCCAGCTTGCCCTTGATGGGTTCCAGGATGCGCTTGCCTTCGACGTGCTTGTACTCGCCCTTGTTGAAGTCAGACGCCGAGCCGTAGTACTCCTTGAACATCTCGCCATCGACTTCGACAGTCTTACCGGGCGACTCTTCGTGGCCGGCAAACAACGAACCAATCATCACCATGCTGGCGCCAAAGCGAACGCTCTTGGCGATGTCGCCGTGGCTGCGGATACCACCGTCGGCAATGATGGGCTTGGTGGCCACGCGGGCGCACCACTTGAGGGCCGACAACTGCCAGCCGCCCGTGCCAAAACCGGTTTTGAGTTTGGTGATGCACACCTTGCCGGGGCCCACGCCCACTTTGGTCGCATCAGCACCCCAGTTTTCCAGGTCGATCACGGCTTCGGGCGTGGCCACGTTGCCTGCGATCACGAAGCTCTTGGGCAACTTGGCCTTGATGTAGCCAATCATGTCGCGCACGCTGTCGGCGTGTCCATGGGCGATGTCGATGGTGATGTATTCAGGGGGCAAACCAGCCGCTGCGAGCGTGTCCACGGTTTCGCGGTCTGGGGCTTTGACGCCCAAGGAGATCGAGGCGTAAACGCCTTTGGCGTGCATGTCTTTAACGAATTGGACATTGTCCAAATCGAAGCGGTGCATCACGTAGAAGTAGTTGTTTTGCGCCATCCACAGGCAGATGTTTTCATCCACCACGGTTTTCATGTTGGCAGGCACAACAGGCAAGCGAAACTTGCGGCCACCGAGTTCAACACCTGCATCGCATTCAGAGCGGCTTTCCACACGGCACTTGCGTGGCAGCAACAAGATGTTGTCGTAATCAAAAATTTCCATTTCCCAAGCTCCAGAAAATAACGTTCGAAGATTGAGCGCTTGGCTTGGCCGGTTTTTTCAGGTGCAAATGGCAGGCATAAAAAAACCGAGCGCAAGAATCTTGGGCCCGGTGGCTGATTCTAACAGCTTGTATACAGTCCGCACGAAAAGCGCTCGTTTGGGCTGCCAGCTAAACCTAAAATCTACGCATGCACTCTATGAACGGGTTTGACACCCCAACCGCTTCGGTCACGCCCCACACATCCCCCTTGCTGCAAGGCCTGAACAACGAACAAGCGGCGGCTGTGACGCTGCCGCAGGCCCACGCGCTCATCTTGGCGGGGGCGGGGTCGGGTAAGACGCGGGTGCTGACCACGCGCATTGCGTGGCTCATGCAAACCGGGCAGGTGTCACCCGGCGGCATTTTGGCGGTGACGTTCACCAACAAGGCTGCCAAAGAAATGCTCACGCGTTTGTCGGCCATGCTGCCTGTGAACGTGCGGGGCATGTGGGTGGGCACCTTCCACGGGCTGTGCAACCGGTTTTTGCGCGCGCACTGGAAGCTGGCGAATTTGCCCCAGTCGTTCCAAATCTTGGACACCCAAGACCAGCTCAGTGCCATCAAGCGTTTGAGCAAGCAATTCAACGTGGATGACGAGCGTTTTCCACCCAAAGAAACCATGCGCTTCATTGCCGGTTGCAAAGAAGACGGCTTGCGCCCTAAAGACGTGGTGGCCCGTGACCCCGACGACCGCAAGCGCGTGGAGCTGTACGAGCTGTACGAAGCCCAATGCCAACGGGAAGGCGTGGTGGACTTTGGCGAACTCATGCTGCGTTCTTACGAGCTGCTGCGCGACAACGACCCGCTGCGCGAGCACTACCGCCGCCGCTTTCAGCACATCTTGGTGGACGAGTTTCAAGACACCAACAAGCTGCAATATGCCTGGCTCAAGCAACTCGCTGGCCCGGTGGACCAAGGTGGTGGGGCTATCTTGGCCGTGGGTGACGACGACCAAAGTATTTACGCCTTCCGTGGCGCACGCGTGGGCAATATGGCCGACTTTGTGCGTGAGTACCAGGTGGCGCATCAAATCAAGCTCGAGCAAAACTACCGCAGCTTCAGCAACATCTTGGACAGCGCCAACCACCTGATCAGCCACAACAAAGGCCGCTTGGGCAAAAATCTGCACACCACCCAGGGCGCGGGCGAGCCGGTGCGTGTCTACGAGTCCCCCACCGACTTGGCCGAAGCGCAATGGATGGTGGAAGAAATGAAGCAGTTGTTGCGTGACGGTCAGAATGGCGATGGCGCTAACGGCGTGCAACACCGCAGCGAAATTGCCGTGCTCTACCGCAGCAACGCACAAAGCCGCGTGATTGAAACCGCGCTGTTCAATGCCGCCATGCCCTACCGGGTGTACGGTGGTTTGCGCTTCTTCGAACGTGCCGAAATCAAACACGCGCTGGCGTATTTACGCTTGCTCGAAAACCCACGCGACGACACCAGCTTCATGCGCGTGGTCAACTTTCCGCCGCGTGGCATTGGCGCACGCAGCATCGAACAATTGCAAGACGCCGCGCGTGCCATGGGCTCTGCCATGAGCGACGCCGTCACGGCGGTGGCAGGCAAAGCAGGTGCCAACCTCAGCGCTTTTGTGGCCAAGATCGATGTGTTGCGCGAGCAAACGCAGGGCCAGAACCTGCGCCAGATCATTGAGCTGTTGCTGGACCACTCAGGTTTGATTACCCACTACCAAACCGAACGCGAAGGCCAGGACCGGATTGAGAACTTGCAAGAATTGGTCAACGCGGCCGAGAGCTTTGTCACGCAAGAAGGCTTTGGCCGCGACGCCGTGGCCCTGCCCGTTGACGAGCACGGCCAGCCCCTCGTTTTGGATGGCACCGCCAGTTCAAGTGCATCTACCGACACGCCAGCAGCGGGCAACGAACTCACGCGCCAAGTGGCGCCACAAACCATGATCAACGCCGACACCGGCGAAACCTTGTCGCCCTTGGCGGCCTTCCTCACGCATGCGGCCTTGGAGTCGGGCGACAACCAAGCGCAAGCGGGCCAAGACGCGATTCAGCTGATGACGGTGCATGCCTCGAAAGGTTTGGAGTTTGACTGCGTGTTCATCACCGGCATGGAAGAGGGCTTGTTCCCGCACGAAAACTCGATGAACGACTTTGACGGCCTGGAAGAAGAGCGCCGTCTCATGTACGTGGCCATCACGCGTGCGCGCAAGCGCTTGTACCTGAGCCATTCGCAAACCCGCATGTTGCACGGCCAAACGCGTTACAACATCAAGAGCCGTTTCTTTGACGAATTGCCTGAGCACACGCTGAAATGGATCACGCCCGCGCGCTCCGCGTTTGCAGATGCCATGCCCTCGCGTCGCGATGCCTGGCAGAACAGCAATGGCTGGCAAAACAACGCCTGGGGTGGCGGGGCTGCGACTGCGGCGGCACCCAAACCGGTGGCGCAACGCGCAGCCCCTGTGGCCAGCGGCCCGAACGCATGGGTGCGCAGCGGGGTCCAGGTGTTCCACACCAAGTTTGGTGAGGGCACGGTGTTGAGCATTGAAGGCGTGGGTGACGATGCCCGTGCGCAAGTGAACTTCCCACGTCACGGCACCAAGTGGTTGGCGCTGAGTGTGGCCAAACTCACACAGGTCTGAGGCGCTTACTGTGTGATTCGAGCACTGCGCGTGCTGCGCAGTGCAAAGGCTCAATCAGGCGTACAGCGTGTCCGACACAAAGCAGTCGCGAAAGCTGAAGTAGCTGGAGCAAAAAAACATGGCAGCCAGCATCAGCATGGCCGGCAGCATGGCGAGTGAGGCAAACGAGGCGTCACCCATGAGGCCCGACACCAACATCAGCACCAAGGCGGTGGATAAAAAGATGAACGACCACATCAGGCCAAACACCAAAAACGCCCGCCAGTTGCTCAAGCACGCCACGGTGCTGAAAAACAAACTCTTGATGGCGGGCACACCGTGCCAATGCACCAAGGCCGGTGCGTGCCAAAACACCGCCGACAAGGGGATGTAGAGCAAGAGCGATAGCCACATGGCGTTTTGAAATTCTGGTTTCATCAGCGTGTCGGTGTCCAACGCGCCACCCACCAAATACAGCTTGGCAAAGTCACCGCCGTCGACCAAGGCAGATAAGCCCATCACGCCAATGAAGCCACAGGCGTAGAGCACACCCAGAATGAGCATGTCGCGCTTGCGTTCCTTGCCCACGCGAAAGCCTGCGGCCAAGATGATGGGCATGGGGAATTTGCCCAAATCCACCTCACGCGTGGCCGCCATCAAGCCCAGCGTGGCAGCGGGCAGCAAAGCCAATGCTGCAAAGCTGCCCACCACGGGCACCAAGGAAGACACCGACATGATGGCCATGAACATGAAGAACAAGCCGCTCAGTGCAATCGGCTGTTTCCAAAATGTGCGAATGCCTTGGCGCACCCATTCAGAGCCGGTTTTCGCGGGAACAACATTGAGTTTCATAGGTCAGAGTGTGACAGGGTGCGTCACACGTTCGCGCAGCACGCGTTCGAAGTGGGTGGGGTCGTGGGGCTGCAACATGCTCGCTTCACGCGGCAAGTGAAAGTCCCACAGCCGTGAGGTCCAAAAACGCAAGGCACCGGCACGCAGCATGGGGTTGATCAATTGGCGCTCAGCCGCTGTGAAGGGGCGCACGGCTTGGTAAGCCGCTATGAAGGCCTGCGCTTTGGTCGCATCGTGGTGGCCGTCGGCATGGGTGATGCACCAGTCGTTCAAACACACGGCCACATCAAACAACCAAGTGTCCACCCCTGCAAAGTAAAAGTCGAAGAAGCCGCTCAGGGTGGGCGTGTCGGGCGGGCCATCAAACATCACGTTGTCGCGGAACAAGTCGGCATGAACTGGGCCACGGGGCAGGGCGGTGTACGCTGCCGAGGCTGCGATGTGGTTTTGGTAGGCCAGCTCGGTTTGAATCAGCGCTGTTTGCGAGGCATCCAAATACGGCAGCACCACGGGGACGGTCTCGTTCCACCAGGGCAGGCCACGTAAATTGGGTTGCTGGCGGTTGAAGTCACGACCAGCCAAGTGCATGCGAGCCAGCATCTCACCCACGGCTGCGCAATGCATAGGGGTGGGCGCGAGCTCACTTTTGCCCTTCAGGCGGTTCACCACGGCAGCGGGCTTGCCCTCGACGGTCAGCAAAATATCGCCGTGCACATCAGACACAGGGTCGGGCACGGGAATGCCGCCTTGTGCCAGGTGTTTCATCAGGTACAGATAAAACGGCAGTTGTTCGTGGGTGAGGCGCTCAAACAGCGTGAGGACGTAGGGCCCTTCGCTGCTGGTGAGGAAGTAGTTGGTGTTTTCAATCCCGCCCTGGATGCCTTTGAGTTCAACCAACTCGCCGAGTTTGAGCTGGGTCAGCAGTTCTTGTGCGGTGGACTCGGAAACTTCGGTGAAAACTGCCATGAGGACCAGGGGGTTAAAAGTTGTTGCCATTGTAGTTGGGGCTATTTGGCTGGCTTTTGTGCTCTTTTGCTTTTTTGCTGGGCTCGCTTGGGGGCAGGGGTATGAGCGGGTTCCTCATACTGGTCCAGAAATCGTCACCCGCTCATACCCCTTCCCCCAAGACTACGGCCTGCGTTTTTGTGGCTCCGCTGTTATGAACGCCACAAAGCTTCGTAGGTGCGGCAGTAGTTCTGGCTGTGCATGGCAATGTGCCAACGGCACGAGCATGCTGCAGGCGTGCACAAATGTGGGCCGTAGTCTGGGCGTGGCTGGTGGGCGTCGCAATGATTTCTGGTACAGCATGAAGCAGCGACGCCCACCAGCCGCGCACAGCGAGCCCAGCACAAAAAGCAGCACAAAACAACACAGGAAGCACAAAAAGCCAATAACAACCCACGGCACAATCCACAGTTATGAGTGAATCCAAAACCCTGCTGCTGGTCGACGGCTCCAGCTACCTTTACCGCGCTTTCCATGCCATGCCTGACCTGCGTGCCGTGCCCGGCGACCCCAGCAGCGCGGCCACGGGGGCTATTCGCGGCATGATCAACATGATGCAGGCCTTGCGCAAGGAAGTGCCGACCCAGCTTGCCGCTTGCGTGTTTGACGCCAAAGGCCCTACTTTCCGCGACGAGATGTACCCCGCCTACAAAGCCAACCGTTCGCCCATGCCCGACGACTTGCGTTCGCAAATCGAACCCATTCACGCCATGGTGCGCATGCTCGGTTGGACGGTGTTGGATGTGCCCGGTGTGGAAGCCGATGATGTGATTGCCACTTTGGCCGTGACCGCTGCCCAGCAAGGCGTGACGGTGGTGGTGTCGAGCGGTGACAAAGACTTGAGCCAGTTGGTGAACGAGCACATCACCATCATGGACACCATGAACGGCAAGAAGCGCGATGTAGCGGGTGTGACTGCCGAGTTTGGTGTGCCGCCGCATTTGATGATTGACTACCAAACCTTGGTCGGCGACACGGTGGACAACGTGCCTGGTGTGCAAAAAGTGGGACCCAAAACCGCTGCCAAGTGGCTGATGGAATATGGCTCCCTCGACAACTTGCTGCAAAACGCTGATGCCATCAAAGGTGTGGCAGGCGAGAACTTGCGCCAAGCGCTGGATTGGCTGCCCACAGGTCGCCAGCTGGTGACCATGAAAACCGATTGCGACTTGTCGGCCTACGTGCCCAACTTGCCCGCACTCGATGCGCTGCACTTGGCCGAGCCCGACAAAGCGGGCTTGAAAACCTTTTACGAAACCTATGGCTTCAAAGGCTTGGCCCGTGCCATCAGCGAAGGTGGTGATGGGCAGTCGTCAGTCCCTGCATCGGCCAAGCCCAAGTTTGAGCCCAACCCTGGCTTATTTGACGAACCCGAACCTGTGGTCTCGCAAGTCAGCAACAAAGCCTACGACTGCGTGCTGACATGGGAGGCGTTCGATCAATGGCTGGCCAAGCTGCAAGCGGCTGAACTGGTGGCCTTTGACACCGAGACCACGTCGTTGGACGCGATGCGTGCTGAGATCGTGGGCCTGAGCTTTTCGGTCCAACCCGGTGAGGCGTGTTACATCCCGCTCGCGCACAGCTATGGCGATGCGCCCACCCAGTTGCCGATCCACGAGGTGCTGGCCAAACTCAAACCTTGGTTTGAAAACCCAGCCATTCATAAGCTGGGCCAGCACATCAAATACGACCGCCATGTCATGGCCAACCACGGCATTGAGGTCAAAGGCTACGCCCATGACACCATGCTGCAAAGCTATGTGCTGGAAGTGCACAAGCCGCATGGCCTGGCCAGCTTGGCCGAGCGCCATGTGGGCCGCAAGGGCCTGAGCTACGAAGACCTGTGCGGCAAGGGTGCACACCAAATCCCGTTCTCGCAAGTGGATGTGGCACGTGCCACCGAGTACTCGTGCGAAGACTCGGACATGACCTTGGACGTGCACCAGGTGCTGTGGCCGCGTTTGCAAGCCGACGACAAACTGCGCTTCATTTACCAACTGGAAATTGACAGCAGCGAAGCGCTGTACCGCATTGAACGTAATGGCGTGTTGATCGATGCCCCCACGCTCGCCGCGCAAAGCCATGCGCTGGGCCAACGCATTGTGCAGTTGGAAACCGAAGCGTATGAGATTGCAGGCCAGCCGTTCAATCTGGCGTCGCCCAAACAGTTGGGCGAAATTTTCTTTGACAAACTCGGTTTGCCTGTCATCAAAAAAACCGCCACTGGGGCACGCAGCACCGACGAAGAGGTGCTGGAGAAGTTGGCGGAGGACTACCCACTGCCTGCCAAAATTTTGGAGCACCGTTCGCTCAGCAAGCTCAAAGGTACCTACACCGACAAACTGGCGCTGATGGCCTTGCCCCGCACAGGCCGTGTGCACACCCACTATGCGCAAGCGGTGGCGGTGACGGGGCGTTTGTCGAGCAACGATCCCAATTTGCAAAACATCCCGATTCGCACGGCGGAAGGTCGCAAAGTGCGCGAGGCGTTTGTGGCCCCTGCGGGCAGCGTGATTGCCAGCGCCGACTACAGCCAGATTGAGCTGCGCATCATGGCCCACATCAGCGGTGACGAGGCCTTGGTGAAAGCCTTTCACGATGGTTTGGACGTGCACCGTGCCACTGCGGCTGAAGTGTTTGGTGTGGCTGTGAGCGAGGTCAGCACCGAGCAACGCCGCTACGCCAAGGTCATTAACTTCGGCCTCATCTATGGCATGAGCGCCTTTGGTTTGGCCAAAGCGCTGGGCATCGACAACACGGCGGCGAAGAACTACATCACCCGCTATTTCGAGCGCTTTGCAGGCGTCAAGCGCTACATGGACGACACCCGCGAACAAGCCAAAGCCCAAGGCTATGTCGAGACCGTGTTTGGCCGCCGCTTGTACTTGCCCGAAATCAACAGCCCCAACGGCCCGCGCCGTGCAGGTGCAGAGCGTGCAGCGATCAACGCGCCCATGCAAGGCACTGCCGCTGATTTGATCAAGATGAGCATGGTCAAGGTACAGCAAGCGATTGATGAACAACAGCGCCAAACCAAAGTCATCATGCAGGTGCACGATGAACTGGTGTTTGAAGTGCCCGAGTCAGAAATTGACTGGGTGCGCAGCGAAGTGCCACGCCTGATGGCCGAGGTGGCGCAGTTGAAAGTGCCGTTGTTGGCTGAGGTGGGCATGGGACCGAACTGGGACAAGGCGCATTGATCGCACCCACATCAAAAAAGCCAGCACAGGTGCTGGCTTTTTCAATGCGTGTTCAGGCTTTAGTAGCTGCGGTTGTTACCTTCGTAACCTCCGCCGAAGCCACCGCTGCGAGGTGGGCGTGCTTCCATGGGGCGGGCGATGTTGACGGTGAGGTCACGTCCGCCCATGTTCTTGCCGTGCAAGCCTTGGATGGCTGCCTCGGCTTCTTGGCTGTTGGACATTTCCACAAAGCCAAAGCCTTTGGAGCGACCGGTGTCGCGTTCCATCATCACTTTGGCCGATTGCACTTGGCCAAAGGCAGAGAATTGTTGATGCAGATCGTCATCACGTACCGAGTAGGTCAGATTGCCGACATAAAGTTTGCTGCTCATTGGGGAGCCTTTCAAAAAATTGCGCCCTGCGATTGAATCGGGCGCAGGTTAAAAACAGAGTGTTAGGGAGTCAAGCCAAAGAGCTTGGATTGATCAACCAGTTGCGAGCTTGCGCCGCTGCATACATCAGCGCGCTGTCCTGACAGGTGAATTCAGGCGTGAAGGTGTAGACGCGGTCATTCGTCTGCGAGCCTTGACCCCTGCGGATAGAGAGAACGGCGGTGTGATGACCCGCAGCGTGTGACCGACTGAGCGGTGTGATCCGAAATTTGCCGACGGCAAATGGATGTGAAGAAATAAATGACATGAAAACCAGTGATATGGGGCTCTAGAGCCCGGACTCATGCTGTTGAAAATTACAACAGACCATGATCGTTGGTGACGGCGTAAAGGTCACCATAAAAAGCTTGCCTAGGGAAGAAGTCAGACCACCAGTGGGATCCCAGAGCGTCTGGGGTGGTGGAGGTGTGCGGTGTTGGGAGTACCGCTGCTCAGATCGAACTTGGTTGCAGCATGAGGAAGCAAAAATTTGCTGCAACGCACTTAATGTAACTGAGTTATGAAGATTGCACAACATATATCTGAAAGTCTTCGCCACAGAACCTCAGTCGATAATCTGTCCATGACCTTGATTTCTATTCTTGTCGGCACCTTGGTCGCAGGCATGGGCAGTGTGTGGTTGGCAGCTTTGCTGGCGTACGCGCTGCTGTCGCGCTTCACCCAGCATTTGCTCAGTTTGGCCGCCGGTGCTTTGTTGGCCACAGCATTCACACGTTTGCTGCCCGAAGCGTTTGAGTTGTCCGCGGGTGCTGGCGTTACAGCGCAAGCGTTGTTTGCCGCCCTGTTGGTGGGCTTGGTGTTTTTCTTTTTACTCGACAAAGCCGAGCTGTGGCACCACGGGCATGAACATGGTCATGACCCTCAGCATGACCATAGGCCTGCGCCTCACATTCACACGCATGACGCATCTCATGATCATGAGGCGCACGCGCAACACGCACATGAGGCTCATCATCACGGGCATGATGCGCATCACCACGATCACCACCACAGCGGTGGTTGGGCGGTGTTGTTGGGCGACAGCGTGCATGCTTTTGGCGATGGCATTTTGATCGCCGCTGCGTTTGTGGCCGATGCACGTTTAGGCATTGCTGCTGCACTGGCTGTGATGGCGCACGAAGTGCCCCACCATGTGGGCGACTTGGTGGTGCTGCGCCAAACCCTGAGCAACCCGCGTGCTGCTTTGCTCAAGCTCACCCTAGCGGGTAGCGTGACGGCGGTGGGTGGATTGATGGGCTATCTGTTGGTCGGTGCGCTGCACGAGTACCTGCCGTTTTTCCTGGTTGTGGCGGCAAGCAGTTTTATCTATGTGGCCTTGGCCGATTTGATTCCGCAATTGCAAAAACGCTTGTCACCGCGCGAAACCGCAGCGCAGGTGGCTTGGTTGTTCGCAGGCATTGCCTTGGTCGCTGCTTTGGGCGAGTGGGCGCAGCACTGAGTCAGGATTTTTCGCAGGGCAAGCCCGGTGTGTTGCACCACTCGCTCCAGCTGCCTGGATACAGTGCGGTGCGACCCAGACCCGCTACTTCCATGGCCAGCACATTGGGCACGGCACTCACGCCACTGCCACAGTGGTGCACCACGGTTTCAGCGTTCGCGTCGCCGAGCAAGGCCGCAAATTCCGCCCGCAAGTCGGCAGGGCTTTTGAAGAAACCTTGTTCGTTGAGGTTGGTGTTGAAGGGACGGTTCAAGGCGCCTGGAATATGACCTGCCACAGGGTCGAGTGGTTCGACTTCGCCGCGATAACGTGGCGCACCGCGCGCATCGATGATGGTTTGTTGACCCTGCGTTAACCCGCGTGCCACGGTCGCTGTGTCGACCCACTTGACCAAAGGTTCGCGCAAGGCAAAGTTACCTTCGGGCAAGGCGTTTGCGGACAAGGCCTCATCACCTGCTGACACAGCCCCGCCTGCTGCCACCCAGGCTTGAAAGCCACCGTCGAGTACCGCCACCGCCTCGTGGCCGCACCACTTGAGCATCCACCACAAGCGTCCGCAGTAGTTCATGCCATTGCGGTCGTACACCACCACTTGGGTGTCCTGGTTCAAACCTGTGCGGGTGAGCCAAGCGGCAAACACCTCGCGTTGGGGCAGTGGGTGTCGTCCGCCATTGACGCGTTGGGTCGCATCGTGTGTGGCCAGATGTTGGTCGAGGTCGGCATGCACGGCACCTGCGATGTGCTGTTCGCTGTACTGTGCGTGGCCGGCCGGCGGGTTCATCAAGTCAAAGGTGCAATCGAAAATGCGCAGTGGCGTGCCGCTGGCTTGCAAAGCTTGCAGTTGCGCAACGCTGATGAGGGTGGTGTACATGCAAAGCTCCTAAACGGTCGAGGGTGTGTGAATCAGCGGTCAAGCGTCAATGTTCTTCCGCTGGGGCATTCGGCGCCGCGCGTGCGCGCAGCAAGGTAGCGACCATGCCACTGGCCACAATCAAGGCCATGCCCAACCAGCCGATGAGGGGAATGTCATCGCCAAACAGCAACAAACTGTAGAGCGCTGCAAACACAATGCCGGAGTACTGCAAGTTGGCCACCACCAAGGTGGCGCCCTTGCTGTAGGCGCGGGTCATGCACAGCTGGCCGAGCGAGGCAAACACGCCCACGGGCAGCAGCCAAACGGCGTAATCCCAGTGCCATTCGGACACGCCAGCAAAGCCCATGCCGATGGCACCCGCCACGGCGGTGCCAATGGCAAAGTAAAACACGGTGCGGGTTTCGGGTTCACCCAAGCGTCCCAAGGCCATGACTTGCATGTAGGCAAAGGCGGCGACAAAGCCAGACATGAGGCCAATCAAGCCGGCAAAAATTTGGTTTTGTTCTACCGTGGGGCGCAACATCATCACCACACCGGCAAAGCCGGCAATGACCGTCAAGGCCAAGGGGCCTTGCGACCAGGCGCTGCGCCCGTCTTGCGGATTCCAGTTGATGAGCGAGCCGCCAACCAAGAAGGCTGCGACCCAGACGCTGCTCATGTAATTGAGTGTCATGGCGGTCGCCAGCGGCAGGTTGGCAATGGCATAAAACCAGGCGCTGAGTGAGAGCACGCCGATGGCCGATCGCCACAAGTGCATGCCCGGGTATTGGGTGCGCAGCGAGACCTTTTTTTGACGTGCGATCACGAACAAAAACACCATGCCCACCAAACCGCGGTAGAGCACCAACTCCGCTGGGTTGAAATGGGCCGAGGCAAATTTGACGCACACGCCCATGGTGGCGAAAAAGGCTGCGCCCAGCAGCATCCAAAGCGCTTGCATCGTGGGGAATTAGAAGTTCAGTTTGCCGCGGTACCACTCGTGAAAGTGCTGCATGCCATCTTCCATCGGGCTTTGGTAGGGACCGACTTCGTTGTCGCCGCGTTGCATCAGGGCTTTGCGGCCGGCGTCCATGCGCTCACCGATTTCGTCATCCTCGATGCAGGTTTCCATGTAGGCCGCTTGCTGGGCCTCCACGAATTCGCGCTCGAAGGCCACGATTTCTTCGGGGTAGTAGAACTCCACCATGTTCAGCGTTTGGGTGGGGCTGATGGGGTGCAGGGTGGATACCGTCAACACATGCGGGTACCACTCCACCATGATGTGGGGATAGTAGGTGAGCCAAATCGCGCCGCGCTCAGGCAGTTCGCCGTTGCGGTACTTCAGCAGCATCTCGTGCCAGGTTTGATAGGTCGGCGAGCCAGGCTTGCCAAAACCATCGGAGACGCCCACGGTTTGCACCGAGTAGTTGTCTTTGAACTCCCAGCTCAGGTCGTCGCAGGTGACGAACTGGCCCAAGCCTGGATGGAAGGGGCCCACGTGGTAGTCCTCGAGGTAGACCTCGATGAAGGTTTTCCAGTTGTAGTTGCAGGTGTGCAATTCAACACGGTCAAGGGCAAAACCCGTGAAATCCAAGGCGGCACGGGGGCCCATATCGGCCAAGTCGGCCTCGATGTCGACGCCGTTGTCTTCAAACAGCAAGCCGTTCCATTCGCGCAACTTGTAATTGTTGAGGTTCAAGCAGGGGTCGTGCGAGAAGTGGGGGGCGCCCAGCAATTCGCCCGAGGGCGCGTAGGTCCAGCGGTGCAAGGGGCACACGATGTTGCCACCGGCCGAGCCTGGGGCTTGGTTTTGCAAAGAGCCACGGCCTTTGAGCATCACCGCCTGGCGATGGCGGCACACATTGGAGATCAACTCAACGCCTTGGGCTGAGCGCACGAGCGCACGCCCTTCGCCTTCATGGGGCAAAGCGTAGTAGTCGCCCACGTTGGGCACGGCGAGTTGGTGGCCCACATACCGTGGGCCGCGCTGAAAGATGGTCTCCAGTTCGCGCTGAAACAGCGCCTCGTCAAAGTAACTGGTAACTGGTAGTTGGCTGTGCGCCTGCTGCAGTTGAAGACTTAAATCAGACATGGGTGACCTGA